>WNFQ01000318.1_pt1 | contig 31204 bp, 36 predicted proteins | sample 5400171 | NCBI WGS metagenome assembly WNFQ01 (sample SAMN13153356, study PRJNA577476) | soil metagenome | isolation source: 20 cm soil under Madrone tree | place: USA:California | collected 2016-06-14
CGAGGCCGCGTAACCTTCAGGGTCCGTTCGCCGCAGCATTGCCCGAAGTCCATCGGCGGCGGGCGTGCCGAGGCTCGCCACCGAGACCCATCGGGCGACTGACGATTCCACGAATTGCTCGATACCGGCAGACCGGACGGCGGCTGCGCGGTTGAGCCAGAAATCGGGTGGTGGAAAGCTCGTAGCGGTACCCAGCAGAACCAGCGACCGGACGCGCCGTCGCAGCATGACGCCAAGGCGCTGCGCAACGGCGCCGCCCAACGACACGCCGACGACGTGAATCTCGGCGATATCCATCGCCTCTAATGCCCCGACGACATCGGCGGCAATGTCATCGATGGTGTAGGAACCTCGTGGGACGCTCGTCAGGCCGTGGCCGCGCAGATCGATCTGCACCGGCCGGTAACGGGCGGAAAGGAGTTCTGCCACGCCGTCCCAGAGTTGAAGGGCGGTGCCGAGGGAATGAAGTAGCAGCACCGGTGGCGCTTCAACTTCATCTGCACATGCATCGTTATTCCATTTACCCGGACGAACATTCGTTACCTGCCGATTGTACGATAATCGTACAGATGTACGAATTACGGACAAGATAGTAGCAAAGATCAGTCGCTGTCAAGGGCGACTCAAAAAGCAACGGATTCTTAGGCTAGCCCCTGAGGAGCGGGGCAACTTCCTGCTGCAACGCGCGCATCCGCGGCAGAACCTCTCTGACGAGGCGTTCGGGCGTCGTTCGCTCGACATGTTCGCCGACATTGACCGCAGCGACGACATTTCCGCGAGTGTCGCGGATCGGTACTGCGATCGCCAGCAGCCCAGGCTCCAACTCCCCGTGCACTACGCTGTAGTCTTGGTCGCGGACACGGCCGAGTTCGGCCACGAGGTCGGGAATTTTCGTCAAGGTCCGCTGAGTGCGTTTGATCCGATCCGTCCGTTGCAAAACAGACCACACGACCCATGGCATTGCAATAGGCGGGTAGCCTGGATCCGATGCGCAGGTTCGTCGAGATGATGCGCTTGGTCTCGACACGCGCAACGTAGAGCACGTCGGTCTCATGCAGCACCGCCGCGGAGCAGGATTCCGACAGTGTAGCGCTCAACCGTTCCAGCACGGGCTGGATGATCTGCGGAAGGTCGGCACTCGAAAGGTACGAAAAGCCGAGCCTGAGCACGCGTGGCGCCAGCCGGAACAGCCGCCCGTCGAAGGTGGCGTAGTGGAGCGTCACGAGCGTCAGCAGGCAGCGCCTTGCCGCTGGGCGAGAGACTCCAGTGAGTCGCGCCACGTCTGTGACACTAAGGGCGGCCTGACCGTCGAAGCATTCGATGACGGCCAAGCCCCTCTCTAGGACCAGCATGTGATCGGGAGAGGGTTTGGCGCTGTGGCTCGCTTGTTTGGTGGTGGGCATCGGAGGTTCATACCGCATTACATCGAAAGAGACAACAGGACCAGAGTTAGTTGGCTAGGTTACGCCTCGCCTTTGTCACTCATTGGGGCGACTTTACGAGCTTGGCGCTTCGGCGCACGATTCCCTCCTGAAAAATTCTGGCATTGGCTGTTTTCGCTACGATCGGTGATCGACTAACAGTTAACAGTACGGAGGAGAGGCACCATGGAATTTCTTCGCAACACTTGGTACGTCGCATTGTGGTCGCAGGACCTCGCGCCCGGACAAATGGTCTCCCGCAAATTTCTCAATGAGCCCATCGTTCTGTTCCGGCAGGCGGACGGCAAGGTCGCAGCCCTCGCAGACGCCTGCGCCCACCGGTTCTCGCCCCTGTCCATGGGCAAGATTGTGAAAGGCACCCATGTACGGTGCCGCTATCACGCGCTTGAGTACGACGCCACCGGCAAATGCGTGTTCAACCCGCACGGCAGCGGGCGGATTCCGCCAGCCCTGAAAGTTCGCAGCTATCCGGTGGCGGAAAAGCATTCGATGATCTGGATTTGGATGGGTGAGAAGGAAGCCGATCCGTCGCTGATTCCGGATTTCAGCATTCTCGATCCGGATCCGAAGAAGGTGGTCAGCAAACGCGATTGGCTGCTGATGCAGGCAAGCTACGAACTGATCACCGACAATTTGATGGACCTCAGCCACACCGCGATCATGCACGAGGGCATTCTCGGCACCGAGCACACGGTGAAGGGGAACGTCACGATCGAGCAAACGGGGACCACCGTTAAGGCCGGGCGTAGTCTGAAGAACGTGCCTGCCCCAGGCCTGTACGACCTCATGTACAAGAATGATGGCCGACAGGTCGACTTTTGGCAGGATGTGCGCTGGGATGCCCCTGCCTGCATGATAATCGACTCTGGGGTCACCGACCCCGGAGCGCCGCGCGATGAGGGAAGCGGTATCTACGGCATGCATTTTCTGACGCCGGAAACCGAAACGACCACGTATTATCACTTCTGTGCAGTCCGCTACAACCCGATCTCCTGGGGCCAGCCGCTCGACGACGAAATTCGGGCAAAGTTGTCTGATCTGCGCCGGTTTGCTTTTGAGGAACAGGACCAGCCCATCATCAAGGCACAGCAAGATAGGATACGAGGTCAAAAGAATTCGGCACATCCAGTGCTCCTCGAAATTGACGCCGGCCCTGTGAGGTACAAGCGCGTTCTGGAGGCGCTGATTGAGCAAGAAGAACAGGAAACCGCGTTGCAAGGTGAGGAAGGCCGGGTAGCGTGACCTGCGGCTTTTTCCAGCATTAGCGGGCGAACGAGGTAGTGGAGGGCCATGCATTGACCACTCAGACTGCCCTGATCCGACGAATTGGCGTCGAAGCTGCCGATATCCGGTCGATCGAACTGGTCGGCGCCGACGGCAAGCCTTTGCAGCCCTTCGAAGCCGGCGCTCATGTCGATATACATCTCGGCGAATCGATGATCCGGCAATACTCGCTGATCAACACCACCGACACGGACGGCTCCTACAGAATCGCGATCAAGCTGGAGCCGAATTCGCGAGGCGGCTCGCAGTTCATGCACGCGCTCGCGGAAGGCGAGACGCTAAAGATAGGATTGCCGCGCAACAATTTTGCGCTGCATCCGTACGCGGCTCATTCGGTTCTGCTGGCAGGCGGCATCGGTATCACGCCACTGCTGGGCATGGCCTATCAACTGCTGGCCCGGGATCATTCCTTTTCTTTGGACTATTTCGCACGGTCGAACGATGCGGTGGCGTTCGCTGAGGAAATCCGCGGCAGCGGATTCGCGCCTCGGACGCGGTTACACCTCGGCTTGACCGGCGAGGCGGTTCAGCGGGCTTTGGCGACGCGGCTGGACACGGTTCCGCCGAACGCACATGTCTACACCTGCGGGCCGGGCCCGTTCATGCAAGCGGTTCGCGAAGCGGTCGCCACCAAACCGGGGGTGGTACTGCATCTGGAATACTTTGCCGCCGAACCTCCGACCCAGGACCTTACCGCCAGCTCGTTTCGGGTAAAGCTCGCGAAATCGGGGACGACAATACGGGTCGACGCCAGTCAGACCATTGTCGAGGCCCTGCGGGCAGCGGGAATCGAGGTTGAGACCTCCTGTGAACAGGGAGTTTGCGGAACATGCCTGACGACGGTGCTGGCCGGACGGCCCTATCATCTCGACATAATCCTGACCGAAGAGGAGCAGAAGGCAGGAGACCGGATGCTGCTTTGCGTGTCCCGCAGTCTGGATGCTGAATTGGTGCTAGACCGTTGAGATACCGGACCAAGTGTTGCTTGAGACTTGGACGGTGCCGACTTAGGATGCTTTACCAGCTGGCGATCCATAGGTGGTTGTCCCGGAGGGACCGTGCTCGAAAACGTCATTCTGTCCATCGGCAAGGACGAATTCGCAGACGTGCTGTTCGATGCATTTCATCGGGAAATGCGCGCACGCCAGGTCGTACTGTTCCATTTCCGCAACGACCTGACGGTAGAGTCGCTGGCGGCGAAGGACGATCGCGAAGATGGCTGCGTGCATTCGTTGGTTCATGACTACGTTCACCGCTACCACGTCGACGATCCATTCCGGTCTCGCTGCACACCGGCCAAGTCCCGGACGGTGGAATTGCAGGGGTTCGCTCTCAAACAGATCACCGATCCCGAATACTCGCGGCGGTTTTACGTCGAACCGGGAATCGCCGGCAGGCTGTCTGTGATCCTTCGCCGGCCGCGCGATGCGATCTGCTTGTCACTGTACCGGGACCGCCGCTACGGAAGTTTCGGAGTCGAGGAATTCAACAGGATCGATGCGATCAAGGCGCCGCTGGCCGCGGCATTGGAACGTCATCTGGATCTCAGGCGCACGCCTACCTCGCCCAGCCTGGCTAGCATGACTGACATCCTGCAGAGTTTCGAAGGTGTGCCCATGCTGTCGTCCCGGGAGGCGGCGGTATGTGCCCGGATCGTGACGGGCTATTCCAATGAAGCCATCGCGCTCGATCTCGGTATTTCGTTCCATTCAGTTCGGACTTACCGCAAGCGGGCTTATGCCAAGCTCAACGTGACTTCACAGAATGAGCTGTTTGCTCAAGTTCTGAACGCTGGCGTCCGAGGCACGATGCCTCGCCAAAACCGACAACAATCCCAAACCCTTCCTCCGAGCCGCTGACCGGGACACCATGATCGAAGCCTATATCTGCGATGCCGTGCGGACTCCGATCGGACGCTTCGGAGGTGCATTGTCCTCGGTACGAACGGACGACCTTGCAACCATTCCGATTGCAGCGCTTCTACGTCGCAATCCTCAAGTTGATCCCCGAGAGGTCGATGACGTCTTTCTCGGTTGTGCCAATCAAGCCGGAGAGGATAATCGCAATATCGCGCGCATGGCGGCGCTGCTGGCCGGCCTGCCTGTCAGCACGCCGGGTGTGACGATCAATCGCCTCTGCGCCAGCGGTGCCGACGCCGTCGGGACAGCCGCGCGTGCTGTTATTGCCGGGCAGATCGACCTGGCTATCGCCGGTGGCGTCGAGAGCATGACGCGGGCACCTTACATCATGGCAAAAGGGGACAAACCGTTCAGCCGGACAATGCAACTCGAGGACACGGTCGTCGGTTGGCGGCTGGTCAATCCCAGGATGCAGGCGCTGTACCGCGCGGCTTCGATGCCTGAAACCGGCGAGAATGTCGCAGATCGATATCATGTCACTCGCGACGAGCAGGACAGCTACGCGCTGCAAAGCCAGAAGCGCGCCGCCGAAGCGCAGGCGAACGGCTACTTTGCCGAGGAGATCGAGCCCGTTAGGATTTTCGGAAAGAAGCAAGATATTTTCGTAACGGTCGATGAGCATCCTCGCCCCGAGACGACTCTCGATGCGCTGAAAAGGCTCCGCCCGGTCGTGCGTCCGGAAGGGACGGTTACCGCCGGCAATGCATCAGGCATCAATGACGGCGCAGCGGCGATGTTTGTCGCTTCGGCGGCCGCAGCTAAGCGGTACGGACTGACGCCTCGGGGCCGCATTCTGGGGATGGCCACCGCGGGCGTCGATCCAGATTTCATGGGCATCGGCCCGGTCCCGGCTTCTCGTAAATTGATGGCAAGGCTTGACCTATCGATCAAGGATTTCGGCTTGATCGAGATCAATGAGGCGTTCGCCTCCCAGGTGATTGCTTCGATGCGCGAGCTCGGCATCGATCCTGCGGCTCCGCACCTCAACCCACATGGAGGCGCGATCGCGCTAGGGCATCCGCTCGGGATGTCAGGGGCGCGGCTTGCGATGACGGCCGTTCGGGGACTGCGGGAGACGGGGGCGCAGCGTGCCCTGGTCACGATGTGCGTAGGCGTCGGGCAGGGACTTGCATTGGCCGTTGAACGCGTCTGAGGCATTTACTCCGCCGCTTTAATCGGTGCGTGAGCGCAATGAATCGTGCCTGAAGGACGCTGCCTCCGACATTGTGCCACCGCCGAATGCTATGGCAGCGAATCGGGCAGATGCCTCCCAGAGCCGTTTCGCAAGACCTATGTCCGAGCGCAGAGGATTGCCAAGAGACATTTGGCAGTTCGACCAATACTCACCGGTCATGCCGACAACCAGGGGACTCGCCGCTAATAGAGCCGGCGTTGCCGCCCGCTGTGCCGGCGATTTAGTGAAATGTCGCGTGATGGACTGAATAAGTCGTTGCGCGCGTGAAGTCCGATTCCCAGTAGCGCCGCAACGGAACGAATTGACCGCGACGCCTCGCGCATCCAAGCGACGCGACAGTTCCTTCGCAAAGAGCGCCGTGGCAAGCTCCGCTTGTCCATCAAACGCGTAGGAATCATAGAGCCGTTCACCGCTGAGATTGTCGAACATTGCGTCTTCTACACGATGCCCAATAATGTTCGCATTATCGTTGCTTCCAATCACGATCCGTCCTGTGCCGCCGCGGACCAACTCGGAGAGACGATTGACAAGCACAAATTGCGCGATGTGATCGGCGACATACTGCAATTCGGAGCAATTAATTACTACAGCATCCAGGGGACCTAGCCCGCGAATTGACTGCACCGCGACGTCGACGGACTCGCGATCCGTTGGGTTGCAGCCGAGCGGCGTCAGGGAGCGACCTGCTGCGCTGCAGGCGGCCTGCGAGTCATCCAACCTTCGAGCTAAGCCGATAATGTGCGCGCCGTTGGCGCTTAGCGCCTGCATGGTCGCGTACCCGATCCCTGAATTGCATTCAGTAACGACGATTCGCTTACGTGTCAGATCGACGCCCGCCAACACTTGATCTGCTGTCGAACAGGAACCGAAGGGTATTGCCTGTGCCATGTGCGCCCTTACCGTGCCCCTCAGCCAGTGTCGTCGTACCACTCTTCGTCTTTGTTCTCGTGCGAGAGTGGTATCGTCTGGCTGGCCGCGCTCGCAGCCAATTTCGCGGCTTTGCGCGCCGCTTCACGAGTCCGGAAGTTTCGTGAAAGCGCACCGTTCGTCTCGTACACCCATCCGTCGTCGTGTCTTACCATTTTGAAGATGACTTTGTTCATCTACTTTAGCTCGAGCTACTCCTCATTTACTGCCCTGCAAGGATCGCGGACGGGCCAATGGCGCTCAGAGGGTCTCGATGGCGAGTGCGATCCCCTGCCCGCCACCGATACACAAGGTCACCAACCCGCGCTTGAGACCGTCTCGGGTCATGGAATGAAGCAAACGGGTGGTCAACACCGCCCCGGTGGCACCGATCGGGTGACCATGGGCGATAGCGCCGCCTTCGACATTTACGATGTCTTCGGGAAGACCGAGTTCGCGCGATACGGCGAGCGGAACCGCTGCGAAGGCTTCGTTGATCTCGACGCGGTCCAGACTGGATAACTCCCAGCCTGCACGTTGCAGCGCTTGATGAACGGCGGGCACCGGGCCGAGGCCGAACATGCCTGGTTCGACCGCGCCCAACCCATAGGAAACCAGGCGTGCGATCGGACTCAAGCCTTGAGCTTCGGCATAGGATCGCTCGGCCACCACCACTGCCGCTGCGCCACTGTTGAGCCCAGGCGAGTTTCCGGGCGTGATGGTGCCATCCTTGCGGAAAGCCGGCCGCAATTTTGCAAGGGTCGCAAAAGTGGTCTCAGGGCGCGGATGCTCGTCGCGTGCGAATACCGCCGGGCCTTTCTTGCCCGCAAGCTCGATCCCTACGATCTCGCGCTCGAATTTTCCGGCGGACTGCGCGGCGGCAAAGCGCTGTTGTGAACGCTCGGCCCAGCGATCCTGCTCTTCCCGCGTGAGTCCTAATTGGGTGACAAGATCCTCGGTGTGCCAGCCAGAATGTTGGCCAGACAAAGCATCGTTCAGCCCGTCAAGCAGCATGCTGTCCTGGATTTGCGCGTCACCCATGCGGTAGCCCCAACGGCCGCCGTTCAATACGTAGGGAGCACGATCCATATTTTCCATACCGCCCGCGATGGCGACCTGCACATTACCGAGCTGGATCTCCTGGGCAGCCGACAGAATCGCCTGAGCGCCCGATCCACAGACGCGGTTCACCGTCAGCGCCGGCACGGACACCGCCACACCCCCATGCAAGGCCGCCTGCCGCGCGGGGTTCATGCGATTGCCGGCTTGGATGACATTCCCCATGATGACTGTGCCGACGGCGATAGCGACTTCCGAACGGCGGATGGTTTCGCGAATCACCGCGGCGCCCAAATCGGTCGCCGGAATGTCCTTCAGACTACCTCCGAACGTGCCAATGGCGGTTCTCACCGGATGACACAGAACGACGTCACGATCTTTCATTTAATTCACCTCTTGCGTTCATTGGGCGACAGGCGGCGAAGCGGCCAGCGCCAATGCGTCATTCATCGCCTTTATCGAGCAGAGACAGCTGCATTGGGGCATAGCCTCTAAGGGTGTACTAGCGCCTATCATCTTCAAAGGCGAGTAACATCGAAGTCCAGCCAACAGCATCAAGCCAATTAGATCATTACGGTGTATATACACTTATATGGGTCTATAAGCAAGAATCCGCATTTCTTGACCATGTACAGGTTGATAAAATTAGAAATTGAGCATATAGGTGCTTATACACGTTTTGGGCCTCAACGGAGGACGACAGGAAGGCGGTTTCGCAGCTACCCGGACGTCGGCCACTCGCATGCCAGCGCCCATTCGCTTGTCGAGTTGGTGTTAAAAAAAGAGGAGTGCAAATGCAATGCGCAGATTTGCAGGCAAGACCGTGTTCATCAGCGGCGGCAGCCGCGGCATCGGCAAGGCGATCGGTTTGCGCCTCGCCCAAGCGGGCGCCAATATCGTCATCACCGGAAAGAGTGAGGCGCCGCATCCGAAGCTTCCGGGCACGATCTACAGCGCCGCCGCCGATATCGAGGCGGCCGGTGGCCAAGCACTCGCCGTGCCGTGTGACATCCGCTTCGCGGAGCAAGTCGAGGAGGCCGTGGCCGCAGCCGTCAAACGATTCGGCGGGATCGACATCTTGCTCAACAATGCTAGCGCGGTGAACCTCACCCGGACGCTCGACACGCCTCTGAAGCGCTTCGACCTCATGATGGCCGTCAATCTGCGCGGGACGTTCCTCTGCAGCCAGGCGTGCCTGCCGCATCTTTTGAAGGCCGAGAACCCGCATATCCTGACGCTCTCGCCGCCGCTCGACATGCGCGCCAAATGGTTCGCCGAGAAACTGCCTTATACCCTCTCGAAATACGGCATGTCGCTCGTGATGCACGGCATCGCGGAGGAATTCCGCTCCCATGGCGTCGCCGCGAACGCTCTTTGGCCCCGCTCGGTGATCGCTACGGACGCACTCAAGATGATCCCGCACGTAAATCCGGAAAGTTGCCGCACTCCCGAAATCGTGGCCGACGCAGCCTACTTGATCCTCAGTAGATCGAGCCGGGAGTGCACGGGTAATTTCTTCATCGACGAGGAGGTCCTCGCCGAGGCTGGCATCACGAATCTCGATCGCTACGCGGTCGTCCCCGGGACTGTCGATTTCGTTCCCGATTTCTTCATCGACGAAGTGCCCAGACCGGCAGCGTCGCAGGCCTCCCTAGCTAACGGGAGATAGGAGTCCACCATGAGCGAGTTCGTAGTTGTCAGCGATCCGCGTCCCGGCGTGCGAGTCATAGCGCTCAGTCGTCCTGAAAAGAAAAACGCACTGACCCGCGCCATGTACGATGCGTTGTCTGCGGCGCTGAGAGCTGCCGATGCGGATAGAAATGTCCGTGTCGTCTGTTTGAGCGGAAGCGGTGACGCCTTCACCGCCGGCAACGACATTGCGGACTTTCGGTTCGGTCCCCCGCCGGTCTCCAATGAGATCGGACCCGGCGGTTTCATCGCGGCCGTCGCCGGAATGGAGAAGCCGGTCATTGCCGCCGTCAACGGGCTCGCCGTCGGTATCGGGACCACGATTCTATTGCACTGTGACCTCGTGTATGCGGCGGCCGGCGCTCGGTTCCAGCTTCCGTTCGTCAATCTCGGGCTCGTGCCAGAGGCGGGCTCGACGGTCATACTTCCCGGAGCGTTCGGGCGTCGGCGCGCGTCGGAACTTTTCTTGTTCGGCGAACCCCTGAACGCTGTGACGGCGGAGCGCTGGGGGCTCGTCAACGCCGTCTTTCCCGACGCCGAGCTGATGGACCGCGTTCTCGAGCGCGCCGAAGTGCTTGCTACCAAGCCGACGCGCGTTGTGAGGTTGATCAAACACCTTCTCACAACGCCGGCCGCCTCGGTCCGGGACCGGGCCGAGGAGGAGTTGCGGCTACTCGTTGAGCAACTCGATGCCCCCGAGGCAAGGGAAGCAATGCAAGCCTTCGTCGAGCGTCGCCGACCTGATTTTTCCGGATTGGTGTAGGACACCTAATATTGCACCCAGACCCCCCCTGGAACATCAGGTAACATAACCCGCCATGCGGACGCACCCCGTCTTCGAAGCGCTGAGACATAGCACTGACACCTGTGTCTGCACCGTCTTGCGAAGGGCGAACCGAGCCGCCACGCAGATGTACGACCGCATGCTTGGACCGAGCGGCTTGACGGCGGCGCAAATTTCACTGCTGGCGGCGCTTTACTACACGCGGTCTATGCCGATTAAGAAGCTCGCCCAGCGGCTGGTCATGGATCGCACTACGTTGAGCCGTAACTTGGCGCCGCTGCAGCGCCGTAAGCTCGTCGAGTCCATAGAAGATCCGGGCGATCTTCGGATCCGAAAGGTCAGCCTGACAGCGGCTGGTTTGGAGGCGCTCATTTCTGCCCTGCCCTACTGGCAGGAGGCACAAGAGAAAATGATCGCGGGGCTCGGTGAGGGCGTGTGGCAGGAACTGCGCTCATCGCTTCGAGTATTGATGGATGTCGCTAGAGAAGCGGATGAGCAAAAACCCGCCGCTTCCGGCGCGCCGGGGTAGGTTCGAAGAGTCCCGTCGAGTTTGCGCTTGTGCGTTTTCCTTCAATGTGTCGATTTGTCCTTAACGATGGGAGTGGAACGTAAGTGGGGGCGAAATAGCTGGGACATGCAGCACCTGCGACGGCGACCCGTGAAGTTCACGACCCGCGCACCAAGCTCAACACCCGGAATCCTTAAAAGCCCTTGCGAAGTTGGCACCGTCACTGGCATCCGGTCGGAACCTGACTCGGCGTTGGACGGCTAGTTCCATCCACCCCCAAGCGCACGGAACGACATGACGGCGGCGCACCGGCACACCGGCACAGCCTATGTTTATCGACGCTCTCAGTGGCCGGCCGTTGAAGGCCCCGGAATTTAAAGTCACGGCTGGCCCCGCCGCTACTGCTCGCCACTCCGCCGTCACGCGCGTGACGCACTGGCTAAACGCGCTGTGCCTCAGTTTCCTACTGCTAAGTGGGTTGCAGATATTCAACGCACACCCCGAACTCTATTGGGGTCAGTACGGCGCGGATGGTGATCCTGCGTTGCTCACAATCGGTTCGGCCCACGACAGCGATGGCCCGCGCGGCTTCGTGCGGCTGGCAGGGATCACACTACCGACGACGGGATTTCTTGGCGTTTCGAGCTTCGAGGGAGAATCTACGCCGCGGGCCTTCCCCGCATGGCTGACGATTCCGTCCTTTCAAGACCTGGCGGCCGACCGGCGGTGGCACTTCTTCTTTGCTTGGTTCTTCGTCATCAACGGTGCGGTCTATCTTGGATACGGTATGCTGAGGGGCCATTTCCGGCGCGATCTGGCACCAAAGCGCGAACAACTGTCAGCGCGCCACCTCTGGTACGAGATAGTAGAGCACGCGCGTCTGCGGTTTCCGGAACGCGAGGAAGCCCGGCACTACAATGCGCTGCAGAAGCTGACCTATCTTGTCGTCATCGCCGGACTATTGCCGACCATGGTGTTGACCGGGCTGACCATGTCCCCCGGTGTCGACGCCGCTTTCCCGGCGCTCCTTGACCTGCTCGGGGGGCGTCAGTCCGCTCGGACGATCCACTTCATCACTGCGTCACTCGTGGTTCTGTTCGTGTTGGTTCACCTCGCGATGGTCGTTCTGTCGGGCGCTTGGAACAACCTGCGCTCGATGATCACGGGACGTTACGCCATTCGGGAAAGCGAGCCAAAAGCATGACCAAAAACTCGTTCACACGCCGCCGCTTCATCATTGGCAGCACGCTCGGGGTAAGTGCTCCGGCGCTCACCGGCTGCGATGCGCTCGAGCAGAATGCCGACGTCGGAGCCGTTATTCGCTCCAGCGAAAAACTGACGATGAGGGCTCAGCGGCTTTTGCAGGGGCGTGACGCGCTCGCCCGTGATTTCTCCGAGAAGGACATCTCGCTGTCGTTTAGGGTGAACGGCAGTAGCATGCCGTACAGCGAGGAATATACCGCCCTCCTCGACAACCATTTCGCCGATTGGCGATTGAAGATTGATGGCCTTGTCGTGCGGCCCTGCGAATTCTCTCTCGCGGACCTCAAGAGGCTGCCGGCGCGAACCCAGATTACGCGGCACGACTGCGTTGAGGGCTGGAGCGCCATCGGCAAATGAACAGGCGTCCCCCTCGGGCTCCTCCTTCGTTCGGTCGGGTTGAAGCCCACCGCACGCTTTGCCGTCTTCCACTGCGCGGACGAACTCGAAAAGACGCTGGATGGAAGCGCTCGCTACTCTGAGAGCATCGACCTCATCGACGCCTTTCACCAGCAAACCATTCTTGCCTACGCAATGAACGGCAAAGATCTTGCCGTCGGCCACGGAGCGCCGTTGCGCCCGCGGGTAGAGAGGCAGCTTGGCTACAAGCAAGCCAAATACGTCATGCGCATCGAAATCGTGGACAGCTTCGGCGGCTTTTGGGGCGGCAACGGCGGATATTGGGAGGACCGCGGATACGAATGGTACGCCGGAATTTGAACGCCGTCTGAACGCGACGTGGCTCTATCAGTGGGCCTACCGATTGATTTGTTGAACAAGGATGGTTCTCGGTATGGAAATTTCAGCACCGCATTGGGCCTTCGGCGAAGGAGACGGGCGCCATGACTAGCTCAATCAGCGGCTCGCTGCCGTCGTTGACGTCAACCAACGGTTCGACCTCGTCCGCCAGCAGCGCATTCGACATATCGAGCAGCAAATGGCACCTTTCACCTTGGTCCTGACCCGCTGCTTGCGGATCTTAGCGGGTAACTACGGCAGGAGTAGGTCGCGCCGCTCGCCGAGGCAAGACGAACGAGCCGAATTGCGAAGTCCCCCAAACGCAACTGTTGGAAGTAGTGCCGGATTTCTGTACCCAACGACGGTTGCCAGGCGAGGTCGAGCTTTGCGATCTGATCCTCGGACATGAACGCGACCTCGAGACACTCCGAACCCGCACGAAGCGTAGGCGCTTTTGAGAATCCCATTCGAAACAAAATGCAGACTTGTTCGACATCCGTCATATTGATGACGTTGTAAAGATCGAGCCTGTCGGGATCGAAGACTACACCGGTTTCTTCGAACGTCTCGCGCGCGGTCGCCTCTTCGAGCGTCTCACCGCACTCGAGGTACCCCGAGGGAATCGACCACAAGCCGCATGCGGGCTCTTCTGCGCGACGGCACATAAGAATTCGATCGCCGTAATAAGCAAGACAGCCGACGATGATGCAAGGATTGCGGTAATACGACTTCGCGCACGCGGGACAGATGAACGACTTAGGTTCATCTGTGGCCTCTGGGGCGGGCAACTTGGTGGCGCATTCGCTGCAATATTTCATAGCTCGAACCCACTCACGGCTGGAACGGTTTCCGCAATGCTGCCTGTTCGAGCAGCGGAATCACGGTCTTGCCGAACTCGGTCAAGCCGGCGTCGGAAACGGCTTTGAGCGTTCTTGCAATGTCGTCTGCGTTTCCGATACATGACGATGGGTATCTCCAAGAGCCTTCGCGTTAGGAAGGCCTCGCGGACCTCGGCGCCCCAAGCGGCCATGTACCATGCGTTCAACAGAAATGGCTTCATACTGAGTACCCTCCTCGAACAATGGTTGTCCCGTTGTTTACGGGAATCGGCTCCGCCATTCTTCCACGCAGCTAAAAACTGTAGCTCACAGAGATCTTCCACCAGCGAGGGTCGCCCAGCTGCATCTGAGTGCCGCCTACTAGGGCAGTCTGGTCGAACCCAACGCCGAAATAGCGCTTATCCAATACGTTCGACACGCGCCCACCGACACGCCATCTGCCACTCGCGTCTCGCCAGGTAATACCAACGTTGGCAAGGAAATAGCCGTCCATCTTTGTTGAATTAAAGTTCGTTATATTGTTATAAAACTCTGAAGTGTAATTACCATCCAATAACAGAGAAAGGCGCCCCGAAAAGACAGTTTTCGGCAAGGTATATTGCACACTTGCAGCAACCTGTTGATCGGGGGCATACGTTGGCCGCACGTTGCGGAACACGCCGGGTGCCACCGCAACGTCCTTGACCATCGCGTGCATAACCGATGCGGAGATTGTGGCGGTCAGCGAATCAGTGGGACGGCCGGTGATCTCAACATCAGCACCATAATTGGTTGCGTCTCTATTCTGAACATACCCACTGGCTGACTGGAAGGTAAACGCTTGGTAATTGTGATAATCGTAGTAAAACAGCGAAGCGTTAAAGGTCAGTCTGCGGTCCAACGCGCTGAGCTTGATTCCCGGTTCGAATGTCAGCAGTTCTTCGGGTTGATAAGGAATTGCGCCAGGTGGAAGCGCCGGCGGCAATATGAGGGCATTGTAACTCCCGGCCTTTACGCCTCGATTGATTCCAAAATACATCAGTACGTCCTTTTCCGGTCGAAATTCAACCTGCGCCTTGCCGGCCCACAAATCTTGGGTACGGCTGCTGTTGAATGAAGGTTGGAGCGTGAAGAGGGTGGGAGCGCCCTCCACATAAAAAGGATCGCTGTTGGCAACTGCGACCGATGCAAAATTGTATTTTTGCTGTTCCAGAATGCCACGCAGACCTACTACAAAAGTCCAGAGCGGCGCGAAATCATATTCTGCTTGTCCATACAGAGAAGTGGAGCGGGTTCTCAGTCTTATGTTGTCGGAAAGGTCCACTCCACGCTCTGCCAGCCCAAAAGCAGCCGCTAGAAAGGAGCCGCTCGGTGCTCCCAACCCTTGAGTCGATTTCGCGTCGATTGCAAGGAAATATGCTCCGGTCGTCCAGCGCCACTTCTGAGTGTCACCGCTCAGCCGAAGTTCCTGAGCAAAGCTCTCGGTATGTGCCCGCGTTTGATAAGCACCAATGTTTACCGGCGTCGCTGCAAGATCGACAAAGAGCTGCTTGTCGTTGATCTTGTAGTCGGAGATCGACGCTAGAGTCACCCCGCCAAAGTCGTAATCAATGTGGAGGGCGCCATCGTAATCCGAGAAAGTGTTTATCCCATTGCCGGTAAAATTGAGCGAGGTTTGAAGGTCGCCCAACGTGCGTCCATCGAACCCAAAGAAATCCGCGCCCGGTACACGCACGCCCGATGCCGGAGCGAACAGGAAAACTCCCGGTTCGCTGGTTCCGACGTTCCCGCCGCTTGGAGTTACAGCGACTCGAGTCTCCGTAGGTGAGGCAACATTTGTCTGAATCACTTCGCCCTTGGCGTTCACGGTGGCAATTGTCGGTCTCTCAATTGTTGGCGCGCCATCCAGTTTCTGCTGATCGTACGTGCCGCTCAGGCGGATCTTGAGCTTATCGGTTGGGGTAAATTGGAGCTGGGCTCGAACCGCTTGCGAATCGTCGTTTCCCGTGTTGTGACAACAGGGACTTAGATTCCCCGAGTAGCTGGCGGGCGATCCAGGAGCAAGACCGCTCCTCGTTGAGGCCACATTCGTGAGGATATCGTCATGCAAGGTATCGAGGGCCGCAATTCGGAACGATACCCCGTCGGCAATCGGCCCTCCTATCCCTCCTTCCAGCTTTATGAGATTGAAGCGACCATAATCAACGTTGAAATCACCCGAGAACTCGTCTGTGGGCTTCTTGACAACAAACTGAACTAGTCCGCCCGTCGCATTGCGCCCAAATAGGGTACCTTGTGGTCCTTTCAAAATCTCGACGCGATCGAGATCGAATGCCGCTAGCGTTTGTCCTTGCTGTGACGGAATGTATGTTTCATCGGTGTATACCGCGACGGGTGCTTCGATGGAGTCATTGAAGTCGCTTTGCGTGACGCCTCGAATACTGAACTGTGAGCTTTCTCCTCCAGCGCTGCCAGACACGAATACTCCGGGAGTAATGAGCCCGAGTTCCGCACTGTTTGAAATGCCTTTCTCTTTCAGCGCTGCGCCGCTATAAGCGGATACCGCGATCCCGATGTCTTGAATGGACTGAGATCTACGCTGTGCTGTAACAACAATCTCATCCAGGCCCGCACTCGTCGGCTGGCCGCTGCTATTGATTCCGTCGGCAGCTGTTTGCCCGTGGACCACTCCGATTGACAGAGTGCTAAAGAGTATGGCGCTCGGTCCGCCTTTTATGTTTTTCATACTGATTCCCCGTTACGCCGCATGGGTAGTCTCAACGGCTGTTGTTAGTTTCGAGTTGGCAAGGGATCGGTATTTCATTAGAGCAAACTCAACCACCTGCTGACCGACTGCGTCTAGTAATTCGATAACTTTTGTATCGCTGCATCGTTCCCCAGAGAGGATTCCTCCTGAACAATTGACCGAGGCACCGAGCGGTGTCGGCCATCCTCGCAACGCATGAACAATCGCCCTCATCGTCGCAAGGGTGCTACTCGTGGCCTGCCAACCATATGCGGTCACTACCAATCCGACTGGGATACCGTGAAGATATGCGCGATCGTCCTTAGCAGTCTCCTCCAGGTAGTCAATTGCATTTTTTAAGATACCCGACACCGATCCATGGTAGCCGGGGCTAGCGATAATCACGCCGTCTGCGGAGCGCAGTGCATCTAGTAGCGTTAATGCCGCAGGTGAGCTGGCGACTTCCGCAGTCAGATAGTGCGGCAACTGCACCAAGAGATCGCCTCCAATTAATTGCACTCTAGCGCCCGCGCGTTCAGCACTGGATAGCGCGATAGCTAGCGCCTTTTCGGTTGAGGAGTTAGGGCGAACTGTGCCGCCCAGACCGACGACGAAAGGTTTCAAAGCGTTGATTGACTGCATGATCGGAGCTCTTCCGTTTATATGGAGGGCGCGAATGAGGTAGGCATCGCACGATCACCAAGCATTCTCGCGTGGTACTCACAGAGCTCTAGCGAAGTCCCGCCTGAACAAGGAGCGGATATGTTTCTTGCTCAAAGCGAAGCATGTCTTCGACGTACCGCGGCCAAGAAAGCAAGACGCCGTCGAATCCCGCTTTAACAAGCGTAGCCAGTCCACCGACCACGTGCTCGCTGGTCCCGACGAGAGGGTACCCACCATACCCAGCCATAAAGTCACCTTTCATCGTCTCGGCGGCATCGGGAGGAAGAGAACGGCTGTCTATAGACAAGGATACAAAGAAATTCTCAAGCGCGACTCGATCACCTTTTACGTTGATGACTTCGTTCAGATAGGCCTTTGCGTCATCTTCCGTATCGCCTTGCACAATATATGCATTTGTCCAAATCCTGATCTCTTTTCCATAGCTCTCCCGAGCGAGCTGTCGGTACCTCTGTACCTGCGCAGTCAAGCTACTGAGATCTTTTTTTCGGGGTAGAACGAAAACCACGTCGCAGTTCTTTGCTGCAAAGTGCATCCCTCTCTCTGATCCGCCCGCGTTCATGATGACTGGATGGGGTTTCTGGATTGGCATCGGACGCATCTGAGCGCGCGGCACCTTAAAGAACTCTCCTTCGAAATCGAATGGGGCTTCTTCGGTCCAGAGGCGCTTCATGATGTCGAGCCACTCTGTCGCACAGTCATAGCGTCTGTCATGCTCCAACAATGGTGCTCCGAACATCTCAATCTCCGGTCTGTACCAGCCGGTGACGATGTTCAGACAGAACCTTCCGCCAGTAATGTGGTCGATCGTCGTACACTGCTTGGCAGCCATCACCGGATGAACGGCTGGCACATGCGACGTCGAGAATATGGCGGGATATTTAGTAGATGCGCCAATGCCCGCAGCCCAACTGAATGTCTCGAAGCTCTCCCCATTAAAATCCGTCGCGCCACCAAAACCGCGCCAACGTGCAACCGGAACGATCGCCTCAAATTCCATTCTGTCTGCACTCTTAGCAAGCGCAAGTCCGCTGCTCCAAACTGCGGGCATCGTCCCGTCAATCTCGGACATCGCGCAACCGCCGCTAAGATTCGTGCCGAATGTTCCCAGTCTCAGCTTGCGATCATTGAATAAAGGATTACCAATGCGCTGTAGCGCGTCGAATCTTTGTGAGTCGCTCATTTAATTCCCCTCCGGTTTAAATTCGCCCCGCGGGCATGCAGCCTCGTCTGCGGTTTTATAGTTGAATGTGAATACAGACTCGCCTTCGGCGATCGCTCGCATCATAAGTGCTGGATTCAGCGGCGTGACACTCGGTTTGCGATGTTGACGTGGACATGCTTCTCCTGGGAGTAAATTAGGAGTTCCTCAAAACACTCCTCCCTACCTATCCCTGACTGCTTGTATCCTCCGAATGGGGCCCCCAAAAAGTGTTTTCCCACTTCATTAATCCAGACAAAGCCCGCTTCCACCTTATTCGCCGTACGGTGAGCTCGCTCCAGCCTGTCCGTCCATATGGAGCATGTCAGACCATAGTCGACGGAGTTAACGTCCCTAAGCATTTCTTCCTCATTCAACCACGACAGAATGCTGACCACGGGACCGAATATTTCCTCTTTTGCAATCCGCATGCTTTGCTTTACATCGACGAACACGGTGGGTTCAATGAAGAACCCACCCGCCAGCTCCGGGTTCGTGGGAGCATTCCCTCCAGTAAGAAGGCGCGCGCCTTCGTCAACTCCCGCACGAATGAAGCCCAGCACTTTAGTATGCTGCGCCTTACTACAGATTGAGCCCATCGTGGTCTTTGGGTCGGAAGGTATCCCGGGAACGTGAGCTCTCACGTATTGCGGAATAAGCCGCAGCACTTCATCGTAGATGTCTCGATGTACGAACGCGCGACTGGTCGAGCCGCACGACTGTCCGCTCCAGGTAAAGTTCATCCCGCGCACGATGGCAGACGCAGCGATAGCAGGGTCGACGTCCTCATAGGCGATCAATGCGTTTTTCCCGCCCAGCTCAAGAAGTACGGGCTTGAGACTCGACGCCGCCTCCCGCATTACTGCTTTCCCTGTCGTCACGCTACCAGTTAAGGCGACCATAGCTACGTGCTTGTGTGCGACAAGGGCGGCGCCTGTTTCATGTTGTCCGGGTACGACATTGATAACGCCAGGAGGAAACAGTCCATCGACGAGCTCCGCCATCCGCAGTGCCGATAGTGGAGCTTGTTCGGGCGGCTTCACCACGACCGAATTACCTGCGGCAAGTGGAGCTGCGAGACGACCAGCCGAAAAAAGGAATGGATGGTTGAAGGGAGCTATTCGCAACACAACCCCCCGCGGCTCGCGTACGGAAAAGTTAACGGACTGGGGGCCCATCGGGATAGATGACCCTTTTAGCTCGGTTACCAACCCGGCGAAGAAATCCCAAGATGTCGCGGCAGCCATTACATCCAACTTGGTCTCACTGACCGGATTACCGCCGTTAATAGATTCAATCAGTGCGAGTTCATCCGCATGTCTGCGAAAGACGTCTGCTGCCATCCGCATGATGCGAGCGCGTTCCAGCGGGACAACATCACGCCAAATCAGATAACCTTCGTGTGCCGCCTCGACGGCACTATTGACGTCACGCCTGCCGGCATCGGCGACCCGCGCAAGTATTTCCCCATTGGCCGGATTAATCGTGTCAAACCCCATGTCCTCCACTGCGTCATGCCAACCTCCACCATAGTAAACACCGTGATGCGTTGGGAATGTCGTTCGTAAATGTTTGTCTTTCATCACATCTCCCCCAAGGAGTTCTAAAACTCCGCTAGTCGCTTGCAAACAGGCCACTCACACCTTGAATCGCTCCAGCGTGGCCGACGCGAAGAGTTCCGGCACGCTGAGCTCACGCGCGGCGGTGCCGTGCTTGTAGGCATACTTGACGATCGCCTCGAGGGTCGGCAGGTTCGGCTCGACCCCGTAAGGCCAGAAGTCCTGCCCCATGGTGGCGACGGTTTCGTCGATATGCGCCCCGAGCCACGGCAAAGTAGCCGCCATCGCGCCGCGATTGCTGATCTCTTCGATGGCAATCTGCTTGGCCTCGGTAAAGGCCGAGACCACCGAACTGGCCAACCACGGATGACTTTCGACCAGCGCGCGACGCACCCCGACCACGTGCATGATCGGGAAGATTCCGGTACGTCGGAAGTAAGCCGCTTCCTCGGTGCGATAGTCGGGAAACAGCCGGCGGATACCCTGCTGCCCGCTCGTAAAGCAACGCGGCGGGCGCATGGCGATCAGCGCGTCGAGGCGGCCGTCGGAGAGCATGGCGTTGAGCGTCGTATCGTTCGGGACAGCCGAGATGCGAACCGATGGCGGCAGGTCGAGCTTGAGCTTCTCCACGCGGCCCGGTTCCTCTAGTCCGCCTTGAAGCCACTCGAAGTCGGATGGCTTGACACCGTATTCGCCATCGAGCAACGCGCGCACCCAAAGCGCCGCAGTGACCTGATACTCGGGCACACCCACGCGCTTGTTGCGCAGATCCGCAGGCTGTTCGATGCCGCGGTCCTCACGCATGTAGATGGCCGAATGCCGGAACGTCCGGGAAACAAACACCGGTACCGCCACGTACGGGTTCTTCTCGCCGCGGCTCAAGGTCAGCATGTATGAGCTGAGCGACAGTTCGCACACATCGAACTCGCTATTGCGGTAGGCGCGAAAAAACAACTCCTCAGGTTTTAGGTCCAGGAAATTGACCTCGCATCCTTCTATGCCGACCCGCCCATCACTGATCGCGCGAACGCGGTCGTAGTTTTTGCATGCCACACTGATGGACAGCTTCGTCATAATTCCTTATCCGCTCGCCCGATGGCGAATCAAATGATCGATCTCGGCACGCGCTCTGACGGCTTGCGAAACATTGCCGCTCAAGCGCAATCAACCTCCTCAGCTTTACTTAGCAAGTGCCTCCGCTTGGGTGGGCTTCGGCGCGGGCACGCCAAGCGTGCGCCAGTCGACCGACCTGGGAACCACACCCTCGTATGAGCTGATATCCACGTGGGGCGTATGGGTCTCGCCGGTTCCGATCGGCTGCGCGCCGTCGCGAAACGCACTGATCGCGTCCACCATCAAGCGGCGAAACTGAACGATCGCAATATCGCTCGCGCCGAGTCGTTCGCTGGTGCGATCCGCGATCCGCCCCATTGTTTCCCACATCGCGATGTCCTGGTTTGGGATGCCGCTGATCCCCGTGAAGTGCCCGAGATTCACCGCCTTGCGGTCTTGCAGGTAATCGTTGGCGCGCGTACGCACGCGGTTAAAGTTCTGGTCAAGATCGATGCCGACCTGCGCGCCGCAAAATTTCCTCCACGCCTCCTGGTCGATGCCCCGAGTGCCATCGCTCCACGCGATGAGATAAAACATCGTGTTGTAATCGTCCATCGGGATGCTGAGTTGCACCAAGCTGTAGTCGCTATTGGGCGGGATCAATACCGTGAACGGCGCGACGAATGTGGTAATTCGCAGGTACTGGTGCGTTTCCGCCTGGGCAATCGGTCGCCGGATCGCGACATAGCGCATACCGAAGCTGGTCGGTTCAACCTGGATACGCGGGGATTTGTCGGTTGAAGGACGCGTCATATAAGCGCGGGTCATTCCCGCACGGTCGACCCGCGCCGGCCGGATGTCGCTGGAATGAAGGGTCGAACTGTGCGCTGAATCGATCGCGCCTTCAAGGATCTGCGCCCAGTTGCAGTCAACGCGCATCTTGACGATGCTGACCTGGGTGTTCTCGCTCTTGACGAATGCCGGTTGCTCGAATTCGGGCATCAGATCCGGCGGCCCCATATAGACCCAGCCGAGGCCTCCTGCTTCGCGGACTGGATAGGAGGTGTGCTTTACCCGGTCGCACATCCTGCTTGCAGCCGGTTCGGAGGGCTGGTCGATCACATTGCCTTCCACATCCATTTTCCAGCCGTGATACAAACACCGCACTCCGCCTTCCTCGTTACGGCCGTAGGCCAGCGAGACCCGACGATGCGGGCAGTATTCGCCCAGCACTCCAAGCCGGCCCGCTGTGTCGCGAAAAGCGATCAGGTCCTCGCCTAGCAGCTTGACCCGCAATGGCGTGCCATCCGGTTCCGCCACTTCCTCGAGCATGAAAGCCGGAATCCAGTAGCGCCTCATCAGTTGGCCCGCTGGCGCGTCGCCTTCCACGCGGCACAGCAATTCGTTTTCTTCTTTCGTCAACATTGCCTGACCCCTCTGTTTTTACGACGTCATTTCAGTTGCGCAGCAGCCAATTTCGCTTGATACCTTGATCAACTTAGAGATCTAAGTTATAAGCTATCAGTGCCACTTTGCCGTGTCAAGCGCTAGCTGACATGACAAACGTGCAGGGCTTGCGATGTCTGGTCAACTAGTTGAAAACCCTCGTCCTAATGAAAACTCTCGTCGTCTATCTAATGCACAAGGAGACTCAGGACGCGCTACACCCGTTTTTTGCTCGATGGCCAACCCACACCGGAACTGCGCCGGGAGCTCCCCGTCGACAACCCGATACGCCTCTACTGGGCCGATTGACCGTGAACCACTTACACAAGGCGATCCGCATGGAAAAACTCGATTACCCTCGCGACTACGACGACATTCCTGGGACGTATGTCTTCGACAGCCGGCGCCTGCGCGCAGGCTACGCGCTGAATATGTTCTGCAAATCGCTCGATCTGGCCGGTAACCGCGAGGCCTTCCGCAGTGACGCGCTCGACTATCTGGCAGAGTTCGACCTGACGCCAGAGCAGCACAATGCGGTAGTCGCCCGGGACTGGATCGGCATGCTCCAGCTCGGGGGTAACATCTATTACACGTTCAAGCTCGCCATCTTCGATGGGCTATCGATGCAGCACGTCGGCGCCGCCATGTCGCGCGAGCCGATGACCGTCGAAGATTTCCGCGAGATGATGAGTCGTGGCGGCAGGCCGATACGGGGCAACCGCAGCAGGAAGGAGCATTGAATGGCGACCCTTGTCGGGGGCATCTGCACCTCCCATGTGCCGGCGATCGGTGCCGCAGTCGACCACAACCGAACTGGAGATCCGAAATGGAAAGCCCTGTTCGAAGGGGTGCGGCCGGCACAGGACTGGATGCGCAAAGCCAGACCGGATGTCGTGATCGTCGTGTACAACGATCATGCGTCGCGATTCGACCTGGACCTTACACCCACATTTGCGCTGGGTGTCGGCGAGTCCTTCATGCCGCACGACGAGGGACACGGCGCGAGGCCGGTTCCTGTATGCGAGGGGGACCCAGAATTTGGGTGGCATCTGGTGGAGTCGATGGTCCTCATGGACGAGTTCGACATCACCATGGTCAACAACATGACCGTCGACCATGGCTGCACCGTGCCACTGTCGCTTGCCTTCGGGCAACCTGGACAATGGCCGTGCCGGGTAATTCCGCTGTGCGTCAACGTAATCCAGTATCCCCAGCCGACTGCCAACCGCTGCTATCGGCTGGGACAGGCGATCCGGCGGGCGATCGACAGCTACGGACAGGACATCAGGATCGCAATCTTCGGTACCGGCGGAATGTCGCATCAGCTCCAGGGCGAGCGGGCGGGTCTGATCAACGCGGATTACGACCGGATGTGGCTCGACAGGATCGTCACTGATCCGCTCGCGCTTAGCCGCATCGGTCACACCGAACTACTGCGCGAAGCGGGCTCCGAAGGTCTCGAAATCATCATGTGGCTGGTTATGCGCGGTGCAATGAACGAGACCGTGCGCCTCGTCCACCGCTTCTATCACGTGCCAGCCTCCAATACCGCATACGGCATGCTGATCCTAGAGAACGCATAAACCGGGTTGGAATTGCCTGGCCGGCGCGGGTGCCTTCGGACTGACAACTGCAGGCAGTAGGCCGGATCGCGCAGGGTGACGTGGTTGTGATCGTGGAGTCCGATACCGGCACGGCCACCCAACTGCGCGCCGAATATGGGGCCGGCAAGGTTAGGGACACTCTGGCCGAAGTACTCGCGATGCCCGAAGTCGACGCCCTCATTCTCTGCACGCCGACCGTCGGGGAAACGTTCACCGTCCAGCAGCTGGAAAAGGACGTTTCCGGACAGGCTTAAGGTACTCTGCTCACCCGGACAAGGAACGTATCCGCAACCGCCAAAACGGGTGAACCGATCAGGGAGAGGGCCCAGCCAGTCCTGCGGATAACCGCATATCCCGCGTTCAGATCACGCCAACTGAAACGCCCTTGTGATCCCCACTGCGACAGACATATTCAGTTTGCTCATTACATTCCCTCCTTATGTCCTTGACCGTATGGCCCGGGCTCGCCGAGCATGATGTCGCGCCCTTCCCGGCTCGAGCGCAATAAACCGATGCACACTTCGAGTGTGCTGCGCGCCCAGACGCCGTCGTGCATCGGCGGCGCGCCGTCGAATACCGCCGCATAAAGTTCGTCTATCACCTCCGCCCGCGGCACACTCGGCAGCGCCAGCCCTCTCCGCTCGCGGCGCTCGTCACCATAGACCAGGATGCTGTCGGGCAAGGGTCGCAGGTCGCCATGCTCGCAGGAAACAATCAGCGGCCCAAAGTGATTATGCTGCACGCCGCTGGCCGAACCATTGCGCACCGGGGGCTTGTAGTTCGAGCCGCCGAACGTGCCGGCCGCCTTGAGCCGCGCCTCATCATCCGCGGACCGGACGCCGGCCAGGTGCCGGCGTGCGCTGCCGTAGTCGCTGGGGTTCTTCGCCTGCCCAGTCTCGCCAATCCAACCGGTCCATTCGTCGGAATCGAAATGGCCGTAGCCGTTATAGGAAATCGATGCGAACGTGCCGCTCTCGAACCAGATCATGGCCGAATAGGCGCCCTCTGTCGGGCGAGCGGCATCCCAATTGCCAAGCGCGGCGCGAATCCGCGTCGCCGGGCTGTCGGCGATAAGGCGCACCACGTCTACTTGATGCGCGGCCTGGCTATACACGGCACCGCCGCCCTCGGCGGTGAGCAGCTCTTCGGGACGGCGCGGCCGATACAGGTAGTCCGTGTAGTTGAGCGCGTGGATCATCCGTACCGCCCCGAATTCGCCCGACTCCACCAGCTCGCGCGTGCGCAGGTACGGCGTGTCGAAACTATGGCAGTGGCCAACGATCAGGTGCGTGCCGGCGCGCCGGCAGACATCGATCATTTCATCGCATTCGGCTAGTGTCAGCGCTATGGGCTTTTCAACCAGCACGTGCTTGCCGTGCGCGGCCGCGATACGCGTGTGAGCGGCATGAAACTGATGTGGGCTCGCAACGTAGATCACATCGACCGAGGGATCACGGGCCAGCGATTCGATGCCATCACAAGCCGGCGCTTGGAACTCGGCGCTAAAACGTTCGCGTGCCTCGGCGCGCGGGTCGCACGCCGCTACCAGCTCGACGCGCGAGTCGGCAAGGAAGGTTGGTAGCATCAGCGAGAACGCCCGTCCTAGCCCAGCTATTCCCAGCCGTAGCTGACGGTCGTGCGTTTCTTTTGCGGCCATCAAGTTTGCACCTGATAGTACCGGCGCATCATCTGGCCCATCGGTGCATCGCCTTCTACCCGGCACAGCAATTCATTTTCTTCCGCTGTGAGCATTTCATCTCCTGACAAACACGTCCACCCTTGGTTATCCTGTAGCGGTTCGCTTGGCACTGCCTACGGATGTCCTATAGGTCGATAACCAGTTCTTCGCCCTTCGCCCGCGACACACAGATCATGATCTGTGAGGCTCTCTCGTCATCGCTCAGGACCATGTCCCGATGCTCGGCCTCGCCCCCGCACAGGCCGGTCCGGCATGAGCCACACGTGCCGCTCTCGCATGAACTCGGCGTCCGGATGCCGTTGTCGCGAAGAATCTCGAGGATCGAACGGTCCTTGGGCACCTCGAAGGTCTGGCACGAACGTTCCAGCCTAACCTTGAACGGCTTGTTCTGCGCCAGCAGCGCCTGATCCACGCCGAAGCTTTCGAAATGCACGCTGCCTTGCGCCCAATGGCCGGTCATGTCCTTGACGCTGTCCATCAGCGCGCGTGGGCCGCAGCAGTAAATATGGGTACCATTGGCTGGCTTTTCGAAGACGGGCCAGAAATCGAAGGCCTTTTCCCGGTCGCCGAAATCATGGTGGATCTTCACCTCCGATGACCACCCGGCGTCTGCCAACTCTTGCCGAAACGCAGTCAGCTCCGGACTGCGTGTACAGTAATAAAGCTTGAACCGGGTCGCGCCGGTAGCCTTCAGATGTCGCATCATCGAGAGAATCGGCGTGATGCCGATCCCGCCCGCGACGAAGATGAAGTTACGCGCCGCCGGGCTCAGTTCGAACTCGTTACGCGGCGCTGAAGCCTCGATGCTGTCCCCAAGTTGCAATTCATCCGCCATGCTAACCGACCCGCCCCGGCCCGATGGGTCGCGCTTCACCGCGATCACATAGCGCTCGCGCTCGCTGGGCGCATTGCACAGCGAATAATTGCGGTTCGCCCCGCTCGGCGTGCACACGCTGATATGTGCGCCCGACGTGAACATGGGCAACTCGCGCCGCTGTGGATCCCGCAATTCGAAGCGAAAAATACCTGCCGCAATCTCCGTCTTTTCCGTTACCACCAACCGCCTAATCGACAACTCCTGATCGCCAGCTTCACCCATGTATTACCTTCTTTCCGGCCGTGCTGTCTCAAGCGCGGTCGTCATTCTCTTGTTGAATGCAATTATCTTAGATCTCTAAGTACTTTATTGCAACCAGAATTTTCGGGAATCGTTGTTCGAACGGCGTTCGTGTCTTCGAGCCACTCGCACGTCAGGCAGCGTTGTGCCTTTCGCGAAGCGTATTGGCGGGCACGCCAAGTGACACGGCCATGCCGCCGAATATCACCAGGGCCGCGACCGCAGCCGGGCAGAGGAGATCAGGCCCGCGCCTGGCCGTAACCCCGACAACGTTCCTCCGCAGACTTCTTGCACGGCGGTGGGGAAACGCTATCATGTGGGCCTCGTCCGCCTCCCCGGCTAACCGGTCTCTTGTCATGACACGCTCTAAAAACACGGGTGCGCCTGCGCCAGAAACCGCCAATATACTGGCTCACTGGCACGACGCGGTGCCGCACGACCGGCTCGCGCACCTAGTTAAGGACGCGATGCGCGCTCTGGTCCGCGCGCTGCAAATGCGCCTGACCGAACACGAGGTTTCGTTCGGACACTGGACCTTCCTGCGCATCCTTTGGGAGACGGACGGCTTGACCCAGCGCGAACTGAGCGCGCAAGCCGGCGTGATGGAGCCAACCACGTTCGCGGCCGTGAAGGCGATGGAAACGCTAGGTTATGTCTCGCGACAACAGATGCCAGACAACAAGAAGAAAGTTCATGTCTTCCTGACGCGCGAGGGTCGCGCTCTTAAGAAAAAGCTGGTGCCGCTGGCTGAGGAAGTGAACGACATCAGTGTCGCTGGGTTGACTAAGCGCGACATTCAAATCGCACGCAAGGTGTTGCTGACCATCATTGAAAATCTCGCGGCTGACGAATTCGGCTCAGACGACCCCACGCGCCGCGTGCCGTCCACGCGCGAGCTTGGGCGGCTTATTGCAGAGCGGGGAGAAGCGGGCGACGCCTGATTGCACTCCCCTGCAAGCCCGCCAGGCGCTCGGCCAAAGGGGTTGTGTGAGGGCACGCACCCCGTCCTTTGCTATGCGAACACCCGTAGAAGCGGAGCCGCAGAACCAAAGCACAGGGTCGTCGGCGTGCTGGTCCACCATTGAACGACGAGCGTCGGTGCATGCAGCGGGGGAAAGACGAGCTGACGAGGCGTGCTCACACCGCGCCAGCTCATCGCCCACAACAGCCATGTTGCCGTCTCGGGGCTCAACGTCGCGATCGATGACGACGCAGGATTTGTCGCATGCAAGACCATCCGGAGTTCAGCCCGCTCACGGCGCCCTAGCGAATCCGCCTTCCGACGCAGCAATAACTTCAGGAATTGATCACAGTCCTGCAGACTCGCTGGTACCGCATCGCTACTCTGCGTGATCGGCGGTACGGGGTGACGTAGCTCGACCCACGGACCCAATGGGACTCTGGCGCGCCTGCCCGCTTGCGGCGATAGCTCCCAGAGGTCCTGAATATCATCCAGCTCGATCTCTGCGTCGTTCGCCTCAAGCGAAGTCTCGTCCTCCGATTCGGGCGCCGCGTCCGGCATGATGAGAATGGGCAGCATGGTGACGGGGATCACTCGATCGGCGAAATCACCGAGCGTTGCGCGGCGACGTAGCCGGAATCCTCAACGGCGCGCATCCAGTGGCCTTCATCGAGTTTGAGCAACGAGGAATCCAATCGTTTGCCCTGCCCCAGCAGGCTCTCCACAGCCCGGGTAAAATAGTCCATCTGGATTTCCGGCGCGCCGGCGAGCTGCGCCTCGGCATGGGCGCGGACGAAGGCATTCCAGAGATCCGCCCCGCAATGAGAGTGGTCCATTCCGGGTGCTGGAACATCCGTGCTCCGCGTTTTCTCGCTTGCAAGTGAGCAAGTGCGTTGTAAGTCACTGATTGTTGGGACCGCCGATCTGTTTTCGGCTTGCTGGGCCGCTATGACAGAGTACCGCAAATGACGAAGTTCCATGGCCCATCGGAGACCGTTCATCCATCAGTCGTAGCGAGCACTCTTCACATCGATCGACACGAGGATCGGCTGGGGAACCGGACGGTTATTCTGGCCCAGTGCGAAAACACGGCGCCTTGTCGGCGTCACGATACCGCCCAACTCTTTGTAGCTCGAAACATAGTGTGCCCCGGTAGCTCCGCCGAGAACGTCAACTTCATAGTCGTGCCGTCGTATCAGGCCGTCGGGCCCGAAGTAGCTAACCTGCCTGCGGCTATGACTGGCCATATAGTCCGGGAATATCACTTCCAGCCGACGCCAGATCTCGCCCTCCTCTTGCCATGGATCTATCTCGCGGGTCTCGAAGCCTCGGTAGGCGTAGAGGAACGGCTGCGTGAGGTACGTCCACATCGCATAACCGCTGAAATAGGCGACGTGCAGGTTATCCCACGCGCTCTCCTGAGTGTGGCACGCGAAGGCCGAGCGAGGGTTGTCACGTCTCTCAATCACCTCGCCGGCATCTGTTTCAAATACAAGCCGATCTCGGGTAAAGCGCACGTGACGGTCGGGCGCAGTGAAGCGGCCGAGCGTCGCTCGCTGGACGTGGACGTCGGCCTCGTAGCGGGTGTCTTGCAGGATGCCTGTCTTGCCCTTCAGACCCCAAAGCGCGCCACCGATTGACAGCTCGGCTGTCACCGTGCGAATCGCGTCCCAGCGTGCTTGTCCGCCATGAGATTCAATGGCGAGCGTCAGCAGATCTTTCATTGTCATGCTTTTGTTACCCGGATTGATCGAAGTCGCACGCTTTCGCCGTACTGGGGAACTCATTACCAAACATCGGAATGCCGCTTTGTGAGTCCTCTCTAGTGGCCTCGTCCTGAAGGACATCCCAGTGCTCCACCAATAGGCCATCGGCAACGCGGACGATGTCGGCGGCGACCCAGTTGCGCGGCCGCCCAGTGCCGGAAAATCGGCCGTGAACGATGACGAAATCTTTACCGGCCAGGATTACACCGGGTTCATACCGCAGCGTTGAGGGCACGCTCCTAATCAAATTGAACAATCCATCGCGTCCCGGCGGAATATGGGCGCTGTGTTGAATGTAGTTCGGCGACCAGAATTGTTCGGCGCCTTTGTAGTCGCGCTTATTGAAAAGGGTATCGAACGCTTGCAGCACCAACGCCTTATTCCGCTCTTCGGTGTCGACCGTCATGTCATTTGCTCCAATAGATGTGAGGCGCTGCGATGATCTGCTCTAGCCTTCCACGCTGACCTCGATCGCGTCGACGCGATCTGGGTAAAACGCCAGGTATTCCCGATGTCATTCGTGGGGAATGCGGCTGTTGGGACCACCGCACGAGTGCCGCGCAAGAGCAGTCGCGTCCCGAGATCGGATTCGAGATCAGCAATGATCCGAGAGGCCTGCGATTGCGACAGTTCGCACTCGCGAGCCGCGCCTGAAAAGCCGCCCAATCGCGCAACCCGCGTGTAGAGTCTCAGGGCGAATATGTCTTTCATGTGTTCCGACTGTGTTCTGTCTGCTCCCGCAACGACCCTTGGTTGGCCGAGGTACTCGGCGCGACGGGCTCACGTCCTACCTCAGATTGAAAAACGGCCGCTTCGAGCCGTCTAATCCTTCGGTGGATGTCTTCCAGAGGATCGGCATCCATAGATAGCGCCACGTTGCTCGCCATCCGCCAAAAGCCTCTCCATTTTTCGCCGATCTGCTTGATCATGACTGTCTCTCGATGACAACCTCTAAACCCATGGGCTTTCACTGACTTTGCCGTGCCGGCGCGTCGCGCCATCGAGGGAATTGATATCTCCGATCAAGCCACCGGCGCCGGCCGCCCGCCGCGACAAGTGAGACCAAGGGAACTCGCCCGCACCCCCACGGGAATTGTCACAGAGCTCGAAGTGAACGGGCATGAGGTCAGATCGTTGGATCGCGATCTAGTGCCGGCATTGGCGGGATCGCGCTACCAGCGCGTCCACTGTGCAACGCGGGCTCCGAAGCGATCGTCCGACTCGGATCTTGGGCGCCGCCAGCGCCTTCGGCACCTCCGGTGAGGAGACCGATTGCTTGTTGCATGATTCGCCCCATTCGCAGCCCGTGAATCAGGCTTCCGCCCGTGCGTTTGCTAAAGCGGACTTGCTGGCAAGCCCTTTATCAATCAAGTCCGCCTCGATTTTCCGCGCAAGAGAAGCGGGCACGAGGGCGTTCAAAATGCGGTTCACCCGGCCTGGAATGACTTTGGAGCGGTTTTTGAGCAGACCGCTGAGTGCCTCAGATACGCACTGCTCGACGCTCATCGGTTTCAACGGCATGGTCTTGGGATCGAGGCCGAACTTTCCGAGCACCGCTGTGTTCGTAAACCCGGCTGCCAGTACAGTGACGTAGACACCTTGAGGTTTGAACTCATAGTGAAGCGCCTCGCCAAGGCTGTGTACATACGCCTTCGCGGCTCCGTCATTCGCCATACAGGGAACGCCGTTTTCCGCACCCATTGCCCCCGCGAGGATGATTCCGCCCCGGCGTCGCTCGGTGAGTTTCTGACCGAAATGGTGGGTGATGT
>WNFQ01000303.1_pt1 | contig 31187 bp, 21 predicted proteins | sample 5400171 | NCBI WGS metagenome assembly WNFQ01 (sample SAMN13153356, study PRJNA577476) | soil metagenome | isolation source: 20 cm soil under Madrone tree | place: USA:California | collected 2016-06-14
GCTTTGGGTCGAGGAACAAATCTTCGCCGGATCGCTTAGCCTTTTCCGGATCTGAAGAAAACGCCCCTGCCACCAGTTCAATCTCTCCGTCCAACCGTGCCGCCATACGATGTATGCCCCCGACAAAGGCGTCACGCCCACCACCGACCATCCCCATATTCAGTTTTCGTAACACAATAATTGCTTTGTTTTTTTCCCGGTCGCGGCCGAACATGACCGCGATGTAAAAGCCGCTTGGGAAGAAACTGCAGTAATTTTGCTGCTTTCAGAAATCCGCTGCGGATTTGGTTGTCTCCTCCCGGTGTATTAGATTGATCGTCGGCCAAAGGACCTGCTTCGCGGATTTCTCGGGCTCCAGGAACCTCCGTGTCGCGAGGGGGCAGAAAGGAAACCTTAGTTAAGGGTCTCTCGGCGACACCCCAATGGACGACTCGCCTTATTCGGCGTCAATGAGAAACAGCCTGTCTTTGCGCAGGCGTAAAAAATCCCGCGGTTCAGGCATTCTTGCTTGGAAAGCGTTACTTGATTGGAATGAGTTCATCGAATTGTCGAATACTCGTGCGGAAGGGATCAATTTGGCTAAGCTGACGCCAGCAGTCTGAGTCGTTCCCCATTTTTAACTTTTCCGCAGTGGTAAGAAATGCCGTGGCGCATTGGGGGCATCAGAAACGCGGTTTGAAGGCGAGTTACTAGGAGTGTTAGTTAACACCACTCGAGCGTTCGAGAGCAGCGAGTTGGTCAGTATCTTTCCGCCTGGATTGGTCTATCGCGAGAAAATGGAAAGCCGGGCTAAGCGAGGCTCTAATTCTTCATACCTCTGACCAACGATCCTTTGGTCCTCTGGACCTTTGAGCCAAAGATTTCGGGACCTAAGGATCTGCGGTCCGAAGGCAACAGGTCCATACCTTTTGGCTCTTTGGACCCTTTCCGTGGAAGAACTTACCTGGGAGCTTCGAGTCTGAAGTTCTTGGTTCCGCGAGGATTAGCCCCGAGCCGCGACCCGAAATATTTTGGCATTAGTACGATGAGATTCTACGGCGCGTTTTGTTGGGCCGACAGGGCAGGACACCGGTTTTCTGGCTGATAGCAGGCGACGAAGTCATCAAGATCAGATCGCCTCAGAGGATTCTCTTTGAGCTTGAAATGCTTGTTGGTTCGCAGATCGTAATCCAGAGCTTGGTAGTCTAAGGTGTTTCGCTCGCCGGTTTGCGGTCGAAAAACAAGAGCTCTCTATCGATCTCGAGGAACGCATCGAACAGAGGTACAAAGAGCTCCTGTCTGAGCGATATTAACTAGTTCATGCCGCGGAAATCATCCAACCTCCAGTTGCACCAGGTTCGGGCTTATTTCGGGCGCGCGTATGGGTCGAAGGAGAAGCTGACAACAAGTTAAATGGAGTCGCTATTGTGACATATCGGGTTTGGACGACTTTCCCGACATGCAAATTACAACCACAGATCGAGCTCATCAGTTCGCAGTTTGGCTCAGTGTTAATGGCGAATTTCCTATCCTCGCCCATATTCAGCTAGAAAACGGGAAGGAAGTCTGGCAATGGCGATACTTGGACTTGCCAGGTAGGCCGCGAGACAAGTAAGCTGTCGGAGCCCAAGATCAGAAATCACACCCAAAGATTCAATAATGGCGTACTCGCTTGAGCCTCTTTGGACCAAGTTCGTCCGTAGGTACGCAATTTGACGTATTGAATTGTCGGCCGAAGACGCGCTATATTGGAACTCAGATTATTGAGCTCATAAAGAAGGCTCCATTGAGGCCGTTTTCTCTTTCCCAACGTTCTTCGTTCCCAGCCCAATATGCATAAGCGAGTAACTCTATGGCAAAGCGTCCTCTACGAATATCATGGAACAAACTGTGGAAGGCGATTAGGTCGTCATGCGACTCGTTAGCAAATGACAATCCTAGTCCGATTCATGCTAATCCTGGCCTGCGCTATTCACGAATGGATAAACAGTCAGGACCTCATTTGAAGGAGCCTGGCAAGCAACTCGTCTCGTTACTTCACATCTACAGGTGGACATTCCTATTCTTTATGATGTCAACTGCATCTCACCTGTACGCGAGTGATCCTGTGTTCTTAGAAACGCCCCCAGCGGATGGTGGTGGACCAGGAGTTGTTCTTGTGACAACTTTTCCAAGGCCAGCGGATAAGCAGCCTTGTCAGGTTAATCTAGGCGAATCACTGGAATTGCTCATCCAGAACCTAGATGATTGGCTGATGCAATTACGGAAGAAGGGTTTCATCACAAGCGATAACAGCAACGATGATATTGTAACGGAGGAAGTGCCAAAGCTTCGTTTGTTCATTAATGGGAGGTGCATGAGAACTCTTCAACCGGTTGATTGGTACCGAGATGACACGTCGTGGCCATGGCATGAGCAAATGGCGCCTGAAGAGACTAAACGACGTCGCTACTTTATTCACTTTCACTTAGTCCGAGACGCGTCTGATATCGCGAGTAAAGCGGATTGGAACGAGGTACTGAAAGGGCCAGGTCTCATGTCCCAAATGAACCTGACGATAGGTTTATATAATTCAAGTAACAATGGTGTAGTGACCCTCCCAAGTTGGATCAGGCTTGGTGAAACAGAGCCGACACATGAATTCATATTTCACCGGGTAAACACTGACGTCTGGTTGATCATCGGCGTAGTGCTACTGGCGTTGGCCATAGGCGTCTTCATCTTTCTGGTGTTTCTTGGAGGATTGATTCGAGAGCCTGCGCTTCCCATTCGTGATGATGGATTGCCACCAGTGAGCCTGGGTAGATGTCAGATGGCTTTTTGGTTTTTCTTAGTTATTACTGGCTTTTTCTTTCTTTGGCTCATCACCGGTCGAGGTGATCTCGACACGATCAATCCCACCGTTTTAACCCTCATGGGAATAAGCGCAGTTACAGCCCTTGGCGCCGCTTTTATCACGAGCAATACGGCCGATCCGGAGGCCGCGGCGAAATCTCCCGCTCGAAACTACCTAGCTGAGATACGCGTGACAAAAGAGGAAATAAGGACAGCGCAAGCAGCGAAAGACCGGAAAGCTGAGGAGGACGCCAAAGTCAAACTAGGCAAACTCAAAAAGCAATTAAAGGATTGGAGAAAGCTGCACTGGAATCAGTGGATCTTAGACCTACTTAGTGAGGAGAATGATATGTCGAAGCCCCAAATAATGAGCTTTCATCGGTTTCAAATCATCGTTTGGACACTCGTTCTTGGCGTCGTATTCTGCTCCGAGGTGCTAACGAAGCTTGGCATGCCTAACTTTGATTCAACGTTGCTGATTCTAATGGGGATAAGCTCCGGGACCTATTTGGGTTTCAAATTCCCTCCGGTCGCCAAGGCTTAGCGAACTAGTCCCCACTGTCTCGGTACTCACTGGTCGATTTCCCCCAAGTCTGCAGACTCTCTATCGACTAAGGAAGTTAACACTGACAATAAACCGAGCTTGGCTGGCGGCATCTCTTTCCAGTAACATCTCAGCTACCTGAGACGATTCAAAGAAGAGCCACGAGATGTTTCACTAAGCAACTCTGTCCAAACGGCACGAAGAAAGGTTTTTGCCTGGCGACGAACCCCCTTTTTTTCCGTAGTGATCGGCTATCGCTCCTTCCGCCTCAGGTCCCAACCGTCACGGTACATTGGCCCCACAGCCAACGGTCCAAAGTACGCAGGTCCAAGTATCCGTAGGCTCTGCGCCAAAGGACCAAGAGACCGTGGTTTCTGCATCCCTGGCCGCATCGACTTCCGTTACCGATAAACATCTAGCCAACCCCACCTAGTCATCCCGGGATTGTCGTGGACTGCTGAGATAAGCGGATCTCCGATTGAGGGAAATCGAGGCAGAGAAGCGCAGGCCAGCTGATGGATAAGGCCTGAGGATGACTATCATGTTGTGCTCGTGGTCACCGCAGCAACCGCTTTCTCCTATGCCCATCGGGAATTAGCCGAGGCAGCCATTGAGGAACTAATCCAAGACCTTGCGAGTGAATGGCAACGACCTCTACAGTGGAACGGGAACGCTCATTGGGCAGATCGATGGCTTTGTGAGTGAGCAGAGTTGGCCATTGTCGGAGGCGGGCTATCCCGAGCAGAGCAAGCGAGGCTAAATTGGAAATGAAAAAGAACCACGATTTGGATTTCATTGATCCATTCCTGATGATGGGCATCGAGGGCATGATCTATGCGGAGTACTCCGATGAGGAGATGCTTAATCACTTCCAGCAGATCCTCAAAGAGGATTATCGGCAGAAGCATCGGAAAGCACTATTAGCCGAGTTAATAGAAGAAATGAAACCGAGCCGCACTCTCGGTGCCGTGCTTGATGCGCTGGCAAAGGACGCCAAAAAGCGGGTGGTAAGCATTCGCAAAAAAGCAGAGGCTCGGAAGTTCCGCTCACTCGGGAAGCGTGGGCGTCGTGGCTCTAATTAATCAGCCTCGAGAAGTCGCCTAAGCCAGATCTTGCCTGCGGGGGTTGGCATCGGGTATCAACTGACTCCAATCATGGTAAGGCCCACGGACAACGCTGGATGCGGGCGTTCGTCTGCGACCTACAGAGATTTGATGAGAAGTTGAGAGACTTGTTATCAGTTTGTTATCATTTCAACCGGTTTTGGCACGCGACTCTCCACCTAAGTCCTTCAGAATCAAGAGGTGGAGGCGAGGGGAGTTGAACCCCTGTCCTTAAGACCGTCAAACCGAACCTCTACATGCTTATCTGACCGCTAGTAGAGCAAGGCGAGCCGGTCAGCTGCCTGCCTTACCCTTGCGTCCACGAGATTTTTCTCGTCCTCCGGCGCGGTCGCTCCGCCATCAGACCAGCCTGCTGTCGTCGCTCCCAGCCTTAGCAGGCGTCCAGCTGGAAGCGTCACGGTCAATTAAGCCGCGAGGGCCAATTCTTGGTTGGCTGTTGATTTTTTGACTCGGTTTTTAACGAGGCCAACGAGTCGTCCTCGGCATGCCGTCCGGTCTTCAGACCTCAAGTCGAAACCAGTACGCCCCCATTTAGGGAAACTATACAATAGCTGCAAACCGGGCTCAGGCAAACACCGCCTCAGGCCATTTCTCTTATCCTCGAGATCAGGGCCGGCTCAGCCCTTTGTTCTTATTCAGTTTACAGACCTTCGCAGGCGATCGGATGTCGAAGAACGCTCAGCGCTGCACGGATTTCACGCTGGAGATCAGCCAGCATCTCTCGGGTCACTTCGATCTGCTTGGCTCGATGTTCCGTCCATTCGTGGGCAGCAGCTTGCAAACGGTGGTAGCTGTCTGCGATATAGGCGGCCGCGGCGGCCGAGAGGCTGGGGCTGGCAAGCCTTCTTTCCAGTTGGCGTTGGGCCTCAGCGAGTTCGCAAAGCACGATTTTTTCGGTGGGCACCCGGCGAAGTTGTTTGGCCAGACCAACCTTGGACAGCGTCCAAATGATCCACTTGGTGGGATCGATCTGCCATGGCTTTACTCCGTTGCGGTAGTCGTATTGAAATTCGTGGTGATAGTTATGGTACCCTTCGCCTAGGGTAACAATGGCCATGAGCCATGAATCCCGGGCGCTGCATTTCGAAGAGTACGGCTGTTCGCCTATGTAATGACACAGCGAATTGATACAAAAAGTGGCGTGTTGCAGCACGACGACGCGTAGCACTCCAGCAACCAGGAAAGCGCCGAGCGCCGCTTTCCAGCCGCCCCAGGCAAAGCCGACGGTCGCAGGCAGTGCGAACGCAACCAAGACGGCGAGCAGATGAATGTGCCGATCCTGCCAAACCAAGAGTGGATCCTTTTTCAGATCCGCGACATTATCGAAATTGGGTTCTGGCTTCAGCTTGAACATCAGCCACCCAATGTGTGCGTAAAATAGGCCCTTAGAGATCGAATAGGGATCTTCGTCGTGATCGACATGCTTGTGGTGGCTGCGATGTTCGCAGGCCCAGAGGAGGACGGAATTTTCAAACGCTCCAGCACCGAAAACCACGGTAAAAAGCCGGACAAGCCAGTGAGCCTTGAAGGTGAGATGAGAAAAGAGCCGATGATAACCTAGGGTGATGGAAAAGCCGCAGGCACAAAGCATGACAAAGAAGAGCGCAATCTGGAACCAGTCGATTCCGAAGAAATAGAGGTATAAAGGCACCGCCGTAAGCGAAAGGAACAGAGTACCAATGAGGAATGAACTGACGAGCCAATCGACTCTGTTGAAAGGGAATCGAGAAAACATTGTGTTTGTTAAATAGAGATTTGGACCAGCGAGCAAGCGACATTAGCTCGAATCGATCGGAAAGCCAGCTTGATATGGAAGCGCCGGGAACGCATGGGAACGTCGGTAGCGTTTGGCGTTCGGCGTTCGGCGTTCCCGTGCGTTGTCCCGATACGACCGCTATGATTTCTTCGACCGGTGCCGATGAGAACCGTGTCCGCTGCCCCGCGCATCTTCCGCCCGGGAAAGGGGCGCCCAGATTTCCGGTACGGAAGGAATGCCCTCATCGTCCAGCCGCGATTGCTCCACGATGCCAGTGGCGATCCCTTCCGCAATCCGTTGCCGAGCGTTGGAATCGGCCACTCGGGCATTTTCCTGGGCATTGGTCAGGTACGCGCATTCGCAAAGCACGCAACGAATGTCGGGATTCCGAGTAAGCCGGAGACGGCGACGAATCACGCCACCATAGTGTTCACCGGTTGCGCTCACCAGGTGCGATTCGATCCGAGTCGCGAGTCCGTGACTATCGGCTCGCCAAAAATAGGTTTCTGCGCCGTCGGCCGAGGAATTTGCTGTCGCGTTGTAATGGATGCTGACGAGGATAGCGTTGCTACCTTCCCTGTTTGCCCGGGCGACGCGATCATCTAATTCGACGAAATAATCGCCGTCACGCATCATGACAACTCTGAAACCAGAACGGCGAAGCAGATCGCGAACCCGCTTGGCGGTATCGAGGGTCAAATTCTTCTCGAATTGAAACGGGTTTGAGCCTCTCCGGCTGGTTCCACCGTTGTCTTTTCCTCCGTGACCGGCATCGAGAACGACGGTCGTAAATCCTCCTTTGGAAATATTTCCGACCTTGGTTCCGACGTGAGTGCAGGCGCTAAAAAGCAGTAAGCTGCTCGACAACAAAACGGCGCAAATTCGTTTGAGCGACATGCTTTGGCCTCCAATTCGGCTGCATAACGACAAAGGTCAAGCCTCCACCAATGGTCCTTATGAACGCTAAACCGGGCCAAGTTGACCCGCGGCTGTGAAGGGCTGTCCGTTATTTCACAAAGAAGTCGACAATCGCGCGTGACCCTCCCAAAATCGATCCGGCTATGAGTCCCGACGACGTTTGGCGAGCGTGGGACCGGTCCGCAAAAAGAGTCTGTTGGTAGTGACTGGCAAATGGAAACGGAGCTCAATTTCAGTTGCACGTTCCGCTGCGTCGAGAGGAGAAACTCGTGAACCCCGTCAAGCTTGCTGGTCGATCGAATCCCCAAGGATGCGCCGGGGAGTCGGTCACGAGTTCTGGGCCGGTTGCTCGGGATGAGTTCGAAACGACTGCACCGATCGCGCTTACACCCCTGACGGGTCGCGATACCGAGTTCAGTTTACTGAAAGATCGGTGGGAGCAGGCCCAAGAGGGAATGGGCCAAATCGTCCTCGTGGTGGGAGAAGCGGGCTTGGGCAAGTCGCGCCTGGTGCAGACGATCACACAACTTGTACAGGACGAGGTAACTTCCCCAGCAATAACCAGCGACTCCACGACTGCGGCGTGCGACCAGGAATCGCCGGTCATCGAATGGCGTTGCTCGCAACATTTCCAGAACTCGGAACTCTTCCCGGTGTCCGAATTTATGGAGCGCTTCCTCGGGTTTGGCCGCGATGAATCACCGACGGTCCGCTTCGACCGACTGGCACGACATTTGGAGGATTGCGGTCTGGGCCGCCGGGAATCTATTGCACTCTTTGCCAAACTGCTCTTTCTCCCCTTGGACGAACGATATTTCGCGGCTGGCCTAACCCCCGCCCGGGAGCGCGAAGAGACATTTCGCGTGCTACGCCAATGGTTGCAGGCATACTCAGCGAAGCGGCCAGTCCTATTCGTGGTAGAGGACTTGCATTGGAGCGACGCGTCGAGTCTCGAGTTCCTCGGGCAGTTCATCAGCGAGGGTCCGCACGATCGAATCCTCACGGTGCTCACCTTCCGCCCGGAATTCAAAATCCCGTGGCCGGCAACGGCCCATCAAACTATCCTCGCGCTCAATCGTCTGACGCGCCGGCAAGTAGCGGAATGGATGCGCAGGGATTCAGGCGGCCCATTACCGGAATCTTTGGTTGCGCAAATCTACCTACGCACCGGCGGCGTACCGCTTCTGGTCGAAGAGTTTACCCGGATGGTCCGCGAGTCAGCTGTATTCGAGTGCGTCGGCAACGTCTCCAACCCAGACGCGGCGGGGAGCGCAAGAACAATACCTGCGACGCTGCAGGATCTTGTGATCGCTCGGCTTGATCGCATGTCGAGCAATCTCGAGGTAGCGCAGCTCGCCGCCACGCTCGGGCGACAGTTTGACTACGAATTGCTCGCCGCGGTCGCGAGTGTCGACGAACCGACGCTTCGGTCCGAGTTAGCCAAGCTGGTTTCAGCCGGGATTCTCTACAAGCAAGGTCAGCCGCCACCCGGCACTTATGTTTTTAAGCACACGCTGCTGGAGGAAGCGCTGTACGGTGCAATCGAAAAGCCGAATCGTCAGCAATTCCATCGACGGATCGCGGAGGTCATAGAAACGCGGTTTACCAATTCGGCGGAGACACAGCCTGAACTGCTCGCGGAGCATTTTAATGAAGCCGGCATCACTGAGAAGGCGGTCGCGTATTGCTTAAAGGCGGGGTTACGGTCGCGCAACCGATTCGCCAACGTCGAGGCGATCAGCCATTTGACCAAAGGTCTGAAGCTGCTCGAAACGCTCGACTCATCGTCCGAACGCGATGCCCGCGAATTGGAATTTCTCGGTCCGCTAGGCACCGCCTACATCGCGTGGCGAGGCTATGCCGCGCCGGAAGTCGGTCCGATTTTCCGTCGCGCTCACGCGTTGTGCGAACGAGTGGGGCAAACGCCACAGGTCTTCGCGATCATGTGGGGAAATTTCGCGTTTCATATTGTGCGGGGCGACTTTCGCATCTGCACCGATCTCGCTGAGGAAGCGATCGCGTTTGGCGAACGGCTGAACGATCCCGGCATCCTCATGGAAGCTCTTTTTCTCAGAGGCGTGACGCGACTGTATCGCGGTGATTTTGCCGGTGTTCGCGACTGTTGTGCGCGGGCTATCGCCGACTTTGACGACCGCGAGCGCACCGCTTTCTGGGCTGCGCTGGTCGGCGAAGATGCTGGCGTTACTCACCGTTGCTATCTGGCGCTGGCCATGTGGCACCTCGGTTTTCCGGACCAAGCGCTGCAACTCAACCGCGAGACTCTGGAACTCGCGCGCGCGATCAACCAGCCCTTTAGCCTCGAATACACGTTACATCACACCGGTTGGCTCCACCAGCATTGCCGGCTCGGAGTCCAAACGCATGCGTCCGGTGAAGAGCAAATGCGGATTGCGACCGAGCAAGGGTTTCTTTTCTGGCATGCGTCGGGCACGCTCTACGCCGCGGGCGGCTTACTCCTGCAGGGCCGGTTGGAGCAAGGGCTCCGCCTGCTCCAAAAGGGTCTCGACGCTTATCGAGGTACCGGCGCCGAACTGGCGCTCCCCTATTACCTCAGCATGCTGGCGGATGCCTGCACACAGACAGGCAGATTCGATGAAGCGCACACCGCTCTAGACGAGGCGCTCTCTCTAGTCGAAAAAAACGACGAGCGGTTTCAGGAACCAGAGTTGCATCGACTCAAGGGCGAATTGCTCTTGGCCGAGTCAGACCATCAAACCGCAGCTGAGGAATGCTTCCGTCGCGCCGTGGAATCGGCCGATCGCCACCAGAGCAAAGCGTGGAAACTGCGCGCCACGACGAGCCTCGCGCAGCTTTGGCAGAAGCAAGGCCGCCGGGAAGAGGCGCTCAAGGCCGTCAGTGCTGCGCACAGTATGTTTACCGAGGGCTTCACGATGCCCGATCTCGTGGACGCCGCCGCCTTAATTGAGAATCTCGGCAATCAGCGCATGCGCGCGGAATTCGCCGCCGGCATCAAATATGTGCGCGACTGCATCCCTCCGCCGATGGACGGCTTGGTCTCGGTTGACTGGCGCTACATCCCCGCTTCCACCCTCGGCGGCGATACCATCGGGTTTCACTGGGTGGACGATGATCACCTCGCCCTCCACCTTATCGACGTCACCGGACACGGGCTGGATTCCGCCCTCCTATCGGTCACCGTGACCAACGTGATACGCGCGGGCGCATTACCGGGCGCCGACATGAGGAGACCCGACCAAGTACTGGCTAAGCTGAATGAGGCATTCCAAGGACAGCAGCACGGAAGTAAATACTTTACGATCTGGTATGGGGTTTACCAGGTCGCGGCCCGGACAATGACTTGGGCCGGCGGAGGACATCATCCCTCCATTGTGCTTGTTCCTGGCCAGCCGAATCCAATCGTTCTGACTTCAGAGGGATTGATGATGGGCGTGCTTCGTGGCGTAGATTTCCCAGCTCAGTCGTGCCATATCCCGGCTGGTGCGCGCCTATTAATCTTCAGCGATGGCGTCTTTGAAATCTTTCGCGAGGGACGTGAGCTGTGGAACCTCGCTGGTTGCATCGCGCATCTGGCGGTCCTGGGCGAACGGGAAGGAAGCCTGATGGATGAACTGCTAAATCACGTTCGGCACGTGCGCGGATCGCCTCGACTCGATGATGACTTCTCCATCATTGAGGCTCGCTTCCACTAGGAAGCGAACGAAAGTCGCCCAGTACGAGGTGCTGGGTCACGTTTTTTTAAAGCGATCCGCCCCGCTTGATTTTTTTTAAGGTCCGAAAGAATTCCATATTAAGAAGTTGCCGCCCATTAGCTATTGGCTATTTGCTATGGTCATCACACTTGGTGCGCCCATTCCTTCCACGGAAACGGGCGCGATCCTCCAAATCCCTCAATTATCATGGCAAGACCAGTAACCTTGTTTACCGGCCAATGGGCCGACCTACCCCTCAAAGAACTCGCGCCCCTGGCTAAGAATATGGGCTTCGACGGGCTAGAACTCGCCTGTTGGGGCGACCACTTCGATGTCAACGCCGCAGCTGAATCTAAACAGTATTGCCAGGAACAATGGAAGATTCTGACCGATAACGGGCTGACGGCATTCTCAGTCTCGAACCACTTGGTTGGACAGGCGGTTTGCGACTTAATCGATGAACGACACAAAGCGATTCTTTCGCCTGAGATCTGGGGCAACGGCGACCCTGAAGGCGTTCGTCAGCGGGCCGCGGAAAACCTGAAGAAGAGCGCCAAAGCCTGCCGAAACTTCATCGATTCCAAGCCGCGCAAAGACATCGACTTTCCTGCTGTCGTAAATGGATTTAGCGGATCGAGCATCTGGCATGCCTGCTACGCTTTCCCGCCAACGAGTCAGGTGTTTCTGCAAAAGGGGTATGATGACTTTGCTAAACGGTTTATCCCTATTTTGGACGCGTTTGACGCCGTGGATGTGAACTTCGCGTTGGAAGTTCACCCGACCGAGATCGCTTTTGATATCGGCTCGGCTCATCGGGCCCTGGATGCGGTGAAGAATCATCGGCGCTTTGGATTTAATTACGATCCGTCGCATCTTGGCTACCAGGGCGTTGACTACGTGAAGTTTATTCGCGAATTCAAAGACCGGATTTACCACTGCCACATGAAAGATGCGTGGTGGGGTCACGGTAATGGCGATGTCGGGGTCTTCGGCGGACACACTGATTTTGGCGATGCCCGCCGATACTGGGATTTCCGATCAATCGGTCACGGCGATGTTCGTTTTGAGGATATCATTGTTGCCCTTAACGATATCGGCTACAACGGCCCGCTTTCGATCGAGTGGGAAGATATCCGAATGGATCGCGTACACGGCGGGTCGGAATCGTGTCGAAATGTGAAATCATACGACTTCACGCCGAGCCGACAGGCTTTCGATGCAGCCTTTGAGCGCGAGAAATAAGAACCAGGAAAACAGCTATGACGCGTAAACTGAAAATGGGAATGGTCGGTGGGGGACGGGATGCATTCATCGGCGCCGTTCATCGAATGGCGGCCTGGCTCGACGGCAAAATTGCTCTGGTGGCCGGTGCTTTTTCGACCAATGCTGAAAAGTCGCGGCTTTCCGGCGAAGATCTCGGACTCGATCCGAAACGGGTCTATCCAGATTATGAAACCATGGCGAAGGCCGAAGCCGGCCTACCAAAAAATGAGCGTATCGACTTCGTCTCCATTGTTACGCCGAACCACGCGCATTTCCCAGTGGCGAAGACCTTCCTGGAAGCAGGATTTAACGTGGTTTGCGATAAGCCGATGACCTTTGACCTCGCCGAAGCAATCCAGCTCCGCGATCTGGTCAAGAAGACGGGAAAAGTGTTCGCGCTCACCCATAACTACACCGGTTATCCGATGGTCAAAGAAGCGCGGGAGATGGTTCGCAAGGGGGAGCTGGGAAAAATCTTGAAGGTAGTTGCTGAATATCCGCAGGGCTGGCTGATTCAGCCGATTGATGCCGAAGGTAAAAAAGGAGCCGCATGGCGCACTGATCCGAGCAAGGCTGGAGCGTCCAGCGCGATTGGCGACATCGGTACTCACGCGGAAAATTTGGGACGCTACATCACCGGTCTGGAGATCGAAGAGCTTTGCGCGGAATTTACCACTTTCGTCCCTGGACGAAGACTCGAAGATGACGGCAACCTGCTGCTCCGCTACCGGGGCGGCGCTAAGGGTGTGCTTTGCGCTTCTCAGATTTCTGTTGGCGAAGAGAACGATCTCAATATTCGAGTATACGGAACCAAAGCCTCGTTAGAATGGCATCAGGAACAACCGAACGAGCTGATCGTGAAATATCCTGACGCGCCGCGCAAGATTGTTCGCCGCGGCAACGATTACGTTAGCGAAGTTGCCAAAAAGTTTACCCGACTGCCGTTTGGCCATCCGGAAGCCTTCATCGAGGCGTTCGCGAACATTTACCTGGAAGCTGCACGCGCGATTGAAGCGGAGGTTGCCGGTAAACCGATCCCGACCGATGTTGATTATCCTAACGTCGATGATGGAGTCAAGGGCATGGCGTTCATCGCAACCGCAGTTAAAAGCGCGAAGAACGGCGCCGTTTGGACGAAATTTGAGAAGGCATGAGGCGTTCGGCGCTCGGCGCTCGGCGTTCGGCAGGCGGGTCTAAGCGTGATAATGGACATTGGGCGCGGGGGAAAGGCGCGAAGCGCAGAAAAGATTGTAGGCTGGGCTGTCAGGCCCAGGCAAACGTCCGCATAGCGGTTCAGCGCTGAAGGCTTGGTGGATTTTGAGAACCGCTCAAGCCCGAGAGATAGCGTGTCAAACGGTTTTGGGTTAGGTGAATTTGCCCCACATTGCTCGCGACAATAGAACAACGATTTCCGCCGCGCCTTCAGCGCTACTCGCCTTTATTTCACATTCCCTGGGCGTTCCGTCATCGGTAATTCCCGGGAGGCGCAAGCACCTCCTCTCCGTCATCAGGGATCGAGTGCGCGCAGGGTCACCTGGATCGGCCTTTCGGGGCGCAATGTCATCGATGCTTTCGGTTTCACTGTTTGGCCTGGAACTATTTCAAATCGCCAACGGCGCAAAATTTCAGTCAGCACAATCCCAAGCTCCATCCAGGCGAAGCCTTCACCAATGCAGGATCTTGGTCCACCGCCAAACGGGAAGAAAGCATATTTCGGCAGGGTGCGTTGAAATTCCGGCGTCCAACGATCCGGATCGAATTCGGTCGGGTTCGCAAAATATCGGTCGGAGCGGTGCAGGGCCCACTGGCAAGCCAGAACAATCGCACCTTTGGTTATGTTGGTTCCTCCGATTTGCAGATCATGCGTCGCTCGCCGGCCGACAGCCCAAACCGGCGGATAAAGGCGCAGGGATTCCCGGATGACCTGGGATAGCAAGGTGTCCTGGTTGATCCCAAACTCTGGTTCTGCAAGATCAGTGGACCGACGAGCCGCCTCGGGATTTGAGGCAAGCTCGGCTTTCGGCGATGCAGGCGCAGAGCTCACTTCTTTGGCGACCCGCTCGGCGATTTCCGGATGTTGGGTAAGCAGATAGATCGTCCAGGCCAAAGCGTTGGCGGTGGTTTCGTGTCCGGCCAAAAATAAGGTCATAACTTCGTCCCGCAATTGCTCGTCCGACATGCCAAGCCCGGTCTCCGGATCTTGAGCAGCGAAGAGAAGCGTCAACAGATCTTTGCGCGAGTGATTCGTTTTGCGGCGCTCGTCGATCATGGTCTGGACGATTGCGCTCAGCTCGTGTCGAGCTTTTGCTGCTCGTCTCAGTTTGGGATGTCCAAAAAACTCGAAGATCGACGCCAGCGGACTCATGAACAGAAAGAAAGTCTCCATGACCGTCTCCATCAACTGCGAGACACGGTCGGTCCGATCACCTACTTCCGTGCCAAAGAGCGCTTCCCCGACGATCACCAGAGTAAGCGCGTGCATTTCCTGGTTGAGATTCAATGTCTGGCCGGCTTTCCAGCTCTCCGCGCGTTGGCGAGCGCGTTCTTGCATGATCGCGGCGATTTCCTTCAAATTACCGTGGTGAAAAATCGGTTGGATCAGTTTTCGCTGCTGCCGGTGAAGCTCGCCTTCACTGGTGAGTAAACCTTCGCCCAGCAGCGCTTTCGCGCGCTCCAATCCTCGGCTCTTATGAAAATCGGAGGCGAACATGACCAACAATTCACGAACCAGATCGGGTTCTCGCAAATAAAAGACCTTTGTTCCGGCGATTCGCAGGGTCGCAATGGGTTCGCTACCGGTCTGCAGATCCGCAAAGAATTGAAGGGGATCGCGAAAGACCCAGGGCGAAATGGGCAGCCTGGATAGCAGTTCCATCTTTTGGGCGGATCGCTCTGGACCGGTGATTTGAGTTCGCATTTAGATTCTCCTCAAGCTAAACGTCGGATCTATTCCCGTAGGTGATTAATGCAGCAGCTCCGTTCTTTCCTCAACGCGGCCACCCCTGAACTGCTACTCTTTTTGGTAGCCGCCGGCATTTATTTAGTTGGTCTCCTGGTCGGCCGACTCTGCAAACGCCGGTTGAACATTCGTTTGGGCTGGACATACCAAATCTTCATTCTGGCGGCAGCGATCGGTACTGCAGCACTCATCCTTCACATCCAAATACCAGGAGCGCGCACGCTCGGACTCATTGCCGTCTTTACCGCAGCGTTTCCGCTCAATGCCGTACTCTATCGTTTCCTCTGGCCACTGTACGGCTATCCGGGCGAGCGCGCGCGGATTCCATCGTTCCTACCCCAAATCGTTGCTATCATCGTCACGATCACGGCGCTTTTCGTCGCGCTCGGAGTTTTCTTCCAAGTCACCGTTCCGAGTCTTCTGGCGAGTTCAGGACTAATCGCTATCGTTATCGGTCTCGCCCTTCAGGACACGCTCGGAAATATTTTTGCCGGCCTCGGGCTGCAAGCGGGCAAGGCTTACCGGGTTGGAGACTGGCTGATCGTCGATGGGAAGCATTTGGAAGTGGTCGAGATTCATTGGCGTTCGACCCGCCTCCGGAACAATGACGCAGTCACGTTTGACATTCCTAATAACCAACTGGCCAAAGCGACTATTGTTAATCTCTACCAACCGACCCGTGTGCACGCCATGCGAGTGAGCGTAAGCATCCCTTATGCGGTACCTCCCAATACGGTGAAGCAGGCTCTGCTCAAGGCCGCCAGCAGCGCCGCCGGTGTTTTGGCAGAGCCAGCTCCATACGTTTTCTTAATGAATTTTGGCGATTCGGGGATCGCTTACGAGCTCAGATTCTGGTTGAACGACGCCGCCCGTTACCCCAAGATCGTTGACGGGGTTCGCACCAACGTCTGGTACGAGTTGAATCGACAGCAGATCGAGTTCGCTTTCCCGATACGCCTAGTGGAAATGAACACACCAACCGATTCTGATCGGGAGACAAGAGTCGCAACGAATCTTTTGCTCCTGCAACCTCTTTTCATCGGTATGCAGGCCGATGAGCTCGAGGAGCTGGGCAAATCAGCGATCCATTTGCGATTCGGAGCGGGAGAAAAGATCATCGAACAGGGAAAGCCAGGCAAATCGATGTATATCCTGGCTGACGGCTCAGCGGAAGTGAAAGTGGAACATAATGGTGAACTTGTGCGAGTTGGTCGACTCGGACAGGGTGACTGTTTCGGTGAAATCTCGCTCCTGACCGGAGAACCTCGTACGGCTACTGTGATTGCGGAATCCGACTGCGAGGTGGTGAAGATTGAAAAATCGGCAATGCGCGCTCTCTTGCTCCAACACCCGCGCTTAGCGGAAACCTTGAGTGAAACGTTGGCCGCAAGACGAACGGAACTGGAAGCAGAGATCAACGCGTACCGGACCAATCAACCAATCGTGCCAAGCGGAGCAACGAAAGAGAGTTTCCTGGCCCGTTTACGACAATTCTTTGAGTTGTGAGGGCTAGCCGAGGAGTAGCGGATATCGATCGTGAGAAGTGAGAGGTGAAAGGTGGAACAGGGAATCCTGATACGCACGCCAACTTGTCCTGTTTCCCCTTCGGGGAAGACAAAGCGCGCCGCCTAACGCCTACCGCCTAACGCCGAGCGCCTAACGCCTAACGCAATCCTCCATCCCCATGAATTCTGAATCCAAAAATGACCAGGCCTGGATGCGGATCGCCTTGGTTGAAGCGCGGAAAGGATTGGGTACCACAAATCCAAATCCGGCGGTTGGAGCGGTGATCGTCAAAGATGGCAGACTATTGGCTCGAGGCTACCATCGACGGGCTGGTCGACCTCACGCCGAGATCGAAGCATTACGGCGATTGCCTGCCAGCCAACATGCCCAAGGCGCTACCCTCTACGTGACCTTGGAACCATGTTCAACTAGCGGTCGGACTCCGCCTTGTACCGAAGCGATTATCCGGTCTGGAATTCGCCGAGTCGTGGTGGGTGCTATCGATCCTAACCCGAAACATCAAGGACGCGGATTGCAGCGCCTGCAAGAGGAGGGAATCTCGGTCACTGCGGGTGTCCTGGACCGAGCATGCACCGAGCTGAACGTGGGTTTCAATCGCTGGATCACGACCAAACGGCCTTGGGTGATCGCTAAGATTGCTCAATCGTTGGATGGCCGAATCAGTCGTCCGCCAAATGAGAGCCAATGGTTGACCGGCGAGTCTGCGCGACGTCGAACGCATCAACTACGTTCGACGGTTCACGCGATCCTGGTTGGTGCAGAGACAATCCGATCTGATAATCCACTGCTGACGGTCAGAAACATCCGACAAGCTCGCCAACCCTGGCGAGTGGTGGTGACACATTCTGGGAACCTGCCGCCGACCGCTCACGTGTTTTCTGATCGTTATCGTGATCGCACGATGGTCTGTCGCGATCGATCCTGGAACGAAGTTTTGGATGAGTTAGGTCGTCGCGGGGTGACGCGGCTTCTGATCGAAGGCGGTGGCAATGTGCTTGGTCAACTCTTCGACCAAAATCGGATCGACGAGCTTTGGTCCTTTTATGCGCCTATGTTAACGGCCGGTGACAAACCGAGCCTCGCTGGATCTGGTGTAACTGCTAACGAATTGGCCGTCTCGCTCATCGAACCGAAATTCGAACGCTTCGGCGATGACATATTGGTCCGAGGATACGTAACGCCCCCTTGGGGCGATAACGACGCCCCTTTGGGGCGATAGCAAATAGCAAATGACAAATGGCAGCAGTCGCCATCGTTCTCCTGATTCCGGAGATCTACGTGCATCGCCGGACTAAAGATGCCGACCCAATCAGGAGACCGTCACATCCTTGACCATAAAATAGCGTATATGCCCGGGAGGATAATCCTTCAGGTCGCCGAAAATCCGGAACCGAAACTTTTCGTAAAAACCGGGCGCCTGGAAATCGAAGGTATCGAGATAGATGGCGTCACATCGATTCTGCAGCGCGAGCTTCTCTGCTGCTGAGAGCAGTTCCCGCCCGACACCCTTGGCCCGCTGGGATTCGTCCACGAATACGGCGCTCACGAAAAGATAGTTCCAATGACAAGTACAGAGTAAGCCGGCTAGGAGCTCACCGTCTTGATCGCGCGCGAAAATGCCAAAGTTCCGCACGTTTCTGGATCCAGCCCTCGACTCGTTAAAGGCGACTAGGCGATCTATAACCCAGCTCGTGTCAGCCGAAGATGGGTCTGGCTCGACAGTATAGGTGAGGCTCATGGGTCATTAATGAAAGCTACTTCGGAAAGAATCAGTCAATCCCGTTATCGCTCAATCCAGTCTTTCGTCCTAGCATTCTGACCTGATGAGCGGATACGATCTCGTCCAGGATCTCGCGATTGTGTTGGTGATTGCCGGAATCGTCGGGTTCGTTTTTCAGCGGATCGGGCTATCCAACATTGTCGGTTTCTTGGCCGCCGGTCTGCTGGTTGGACCGCACGCATCGCGGTTCGGGCTGGTGACGGATCCACACGCTATCGAGGCGCTTTCTCAACTCGGTCTGGCCTTCTTGATGTTCTCGATCGGTTTGGATTTGAGCATCAGCAAAATGCGGCGGTTTGGTCTCGGTGTCGCTGTCGCCGTCGTCATATCGGCTGCACTGGTATTCAACACTTTCCGCTTTCTCACTCCGCTTTTCGGCATAACCGGCCGCCAACCCATTTTCATTGCCAGCATGATGGTTGCATCGAGCTCGGCAATGATCGGAAAAATGTTGCACGACTCCGGTTTGCTTCACCAGCGCTCCGGTAACCTGGCCATGAGCATTAGCGTGCTGGAGGACATCGTCGCGGTCATTGTTCTGACCTTTGTCTCCTCCCTCGCTAACATGAATGCAGGGCCCCAGGCGCGGCCCATCACGATCCTAGGAACTTTGGTCGCTTTCGTCACCATCGTGGTGATCCTGGGATTGCTGCTTTTGCCGAAAGCGCTGCAGCTCCTGGCCAAGGCGGGTCTGGATCTAGTGATGCTCTTCATTACGGGACTAGCGCTCGAGGTCGGAATCATCGCGGTGCGCACCGGCTATTCTCTGGCCCTGGGCGCATTCTTGCTCGGAGCGATCATCGCAGAAACCCCCCAACGTCCGGCGATCGAACGAGCTTTCGAGGGGATGCGCGACGTCTTTCTCGCTGTGTTCTTTGTATCAATCGGTTTATTGATCGATCCGTCTGTTCTACTCAAGAATTGGTTGCTGATCGTCTGCCTGGGAATCGGAACCGTGGTAGTGCGTTCGTTGGCAGTGGCTACCGGTTTGATACTCGCGGGTAATCCGGAACGGGAGTCGTTGCGTGCGGGATTAATGGCTATACCAATTGGCGAATTTGCCTTTATCATTGCCCAGGTGGGGGTTTCATCCGGCCTTCTTCCCGCCGACTTTTATCCGATCGCAATCGGGGTCGCTACCTTAACCGCAACCGTTGCGCCGATCCTCGGCCGCCACTCGGATAAAATCAGCGAACGCCTCCTCTCTTTCGAGCCGCACTTTGTTACCAATCTCGTGACCAGCTATCGCCAATTCTTGAGCGATGCCGCAGAAAAACAGCGGCGAAGTGAAATCATTGGCCTCGCGCAGAGAAAGTTAGCGCCAGTTGTGATTGGCTTAGCTTTCGCCAGCGGACTGCTAATCTTTGCCGATCAACTACTCAGGTTCTGGTCGCGTTTGTTTCCACGACTCTCCACGGAATTGGCGCACGATCTTTTCTGGGCGCTTCTCGGAATCATCGTTTTGATACCGGTTGCTGTAGTCTGGCGAAGTTTTCAAGAATTTGTCAGATTGATCAGCAGTTCGCGCGACGCCGGCACGGGACGAACACATCTTTTTCTGCATGTCCCGATGCAAATTGTGATGGCGATCATCCTGGTGGGTTGGCTTTGGGTTTTAGCGCCGGTACAAAAAGAGACCTTCTGGTTCTTTGGATCGGCGTTGGCAGTTGGTATCCCTCTGGCAGTAGTCTTCCGACACCGGTTTGAACGCCTGCAAGCGCGGATCGGCAGTGGATTGAGCGAGGCAATCCTTTCTCAAGAGGAACGACGGAAAAGAACTCGTCGAGCCTGGCTAAGTGATTACAGCGACTGGGATTTGAATCTGCAAGAAATCAAAGTCCCAGACTCCGAGAAGTGGTTTGGTCGATCGATCGGAGAACTCGCGCTGCGAAGTCGTTTCGGCTGTTCGGTTGTGGGTGTGGAACGTCAGGGTTATGTGCTTTCCAGCCCGGGTCCGGAAACCCTTCTTTTTCCGGGAGACACGCTGCTTGTGCTGGGGTCGGGCGATCAGTTGCGCGCATTGCGGCGATTCTTCGAGAAAGCTGAGCTAAGGCGCAAAAGTGTGGACCTCCTCGAAGAGATTCGGATGGAATCGGTCCATGTTCCGGACCCAAGCCAGGCAAACGGCAAATCCTTGGCGACGCTAGATGTGACACGCAATTTCGGAGTGATTATCGCCGGAATCGGCCGGGGAGAGCAGAAGAATCTGGCTCCGAACGCGTCGCAGACGATCGAATCTGGTGATTGGCTTTTAGTCATTGGAACTCGAGAGAAAATTCGAGCCTTCCAGAAGTGGATCGAGCAACCGCCGGCGGCTACGCTGCAATAAAAATGCCGGGAGCGCCGGCGCCATTTTTCGGCTATCGACTATCGGCTATTTCATCTGTAGTTTCGCTATCATGCCGCAGACAGAAGGAAAACATTATTTGCCCGGCTTTGACCAAGCGTTGGAATCAGTCAAGACCGACGTCCTGTTTATGGCGAATCTCGTCAGCAGAAATTTTGGGAATGCCCGCTCCGGATTTGCGAAGCGCGACGAGGATTTCTGCGCCGCGGTGATTGCCGATGATGAGGAAGTCGATTTGCTGGAAAAACAGGTAGACCGAGCCGGGACCGACGTCTTGATGCGATTTCAGCCGATGGTTGTCGATCTCCGGACCGTGCTGGCGACAGTCAAGCTGGCTTCTCAATTGGAGCGTATTTCCGACTATACGGTGATGATCGCACGGCGTACTCGGCACTTGATTACTGAGGATAAAGAAATCGAGGAAGCCAAACATTTGGATGGGCTGTTTGACTCGATTCAGAAGCTTTTCGCGGAGGCAATCGCCTCGTTCAATGAGGTTGACGTCGCGCGGGCAGGATGGGTGCGAGGCCGCGTCGACGCGTTGGCTGAACAGGCCAGTAACCTGGTCGAGAACTTTACCGATTTGATCGAGGAACGCTCTTTCGCTTCGCGCGCTTATGTTGGTTTGATGGCGATCGCTCAGTCTTTGGAAGAGATCACCTATCTCTGCGGCAGCATTGCGGAAGATGCGATTTACATCGCCGAAGCTCGAGACATCCGGCATGCCGGGAATCAAATGGCGGAGTAACGGTCCGCGTCCTAACGAAAAAACCCGTCCCGCGGTCGCGGGACGGGTTTTCGTAATGTTCTTTCGAAACGGTACGGAATTAATAATCCATTCCGCCCATGCCTGGCATACCACCAGGAGGACCTCCTGCCGGTTTCTCTTTCTCCGGCAGTTCGGTAACCAATGCTTCGGTGGTGAGCAACAGACCCGAGATTGACGCAGCGTTCTGCAGCGCGGTTCGGGTCACCTTGGTCGGATCGACAACACCGGCTTTCACGAGATCGGTGTATTCGCCGGTCGCGACGTTGTAGCCTTCATTGCCTTTCCGCTTTTTCACTTCTTGCACGATCAACGCGCCTTCTTGGCCGGCGTTGTTCGCCAATTGGCGAAGCGGAGATTCCACAGCCCGGCGGACGATTTCCAAACCAACCGCTTCGTCTCCTTCGAGCTTCACGCTATCGAGTGCGCCCTGCGTACGAATGAAAGCAACACCGCCACCAGGGACGATGCCTTCTTCCACGGCCGCACGAGTTGCGTGCAGCGCATCTTCGACTCGCGCTTTTTTCTCTTTCATTTCGGTCTCGGTTGCCGCGCCGACATTAATCACCGCAACCCCGCCAGCCAGCTTGGCCAGACGTTCCTGGAGCTTTTCCCGATCGTAATCGGAAGTGGTCTCCTCGATCTGACGACGGATCTGGTTGACGCGACCTTGGATATCCGCGGTCGAACCTTCACCTTCGACGATCGTGGTGTTTTCTTTGTCGATGGTCACGCGCTTAGTTTTGCCCAAATCATCCAGCGTGATGTTTTCGAGTTTGATTCCGAGGTCCTCGGTTATACAACGGCCACCGGTCAATACCGCGATGTCTTCCAACATCGCCTTGCGACGATCACCGAAACCAGGAGCCTTGACGGCCGCGACTTGGAGCGTGCCGCGCAGCTTGTTTACTACCAAGGTGGCCAGCGCTTCGCCTTCCACATCTTCGGCGATGATCAACAGCGGACGACCCGCTTTAGCCACTTTTTCCAGGAGCGGAAGCAGATCTTTCAAGCTGGAGATTTTTTTCTCGTGGATGAGGATGTAGGCGTTCTCGAGCACGGCTTCCATGCTCTCCGCGTTCGTCACGAAATAAGGCGAGAGGTAGCCTTTATCGAACTGCATACCCTCGACTACTTCGAGCGTGGTCTCGATCGATTTTGCTTCCTCGACCGTGATCGTGCCGTCTTTACCAACTTTGTCCATCGCATCGGCAATGATCTCACCGATGGTACGATCCCAGTTAGCTGATACCGTCGCTACTTGAGCGATTTCGGTACGATCCGAAACGTTCTTCGAAATCTTCTTCAGCTCTGCCACGACCGCATCGACCGCTTTTTGGATGCCTCGCTGCAAGGAGGTTGGGTTCGCACCGGCCGTGACGTTCTTCAAACCTTCGCGGAAGATCGACTCGGCTAGCACCGTAGCGGTGGTCGTGCCGTCACCGGCCACGTCTGAAGTCTTGGAAGCGACCTCGCGGACCAGTTGCGCACCCATATTTTCATACGAGTCCTCGAGCTCGATTTCCTTCGCCACCGTCACCCCGTCTTTGGTGATGGTTGGGCTACCAAATTTTTTGTCGAGAATGACGTTTCGACCGGAGGGCCCCAGCGTCGCCTTCACTGCCTTCGCGAGCTTTTCCACCCCGCGAAGGAGCGCTTGGCGGGCTGCTTCATCGAATTGCAATTGTTTAGCTGCCATATTGTAACTAATCTTTCGGTTTAATGTTCGTGTTTAACCAATAACGCCGAGGATATCGTCCTCGCGCATGATCAGGTAATTCTCGCCGTCAATTTTGATCTCAGTGCCGCCGTATTTGGAGATCAGCACTTTATCGCCAACTTTAACGTTGAACTCAACTTTCTTGCCCTTGTCGTCGAGTTTACCTGTTCCCAGGGCGACAACGGTTCCTTCCTGAGGCTTTTCCTTCGCCGTATCAGGAATGATGATGCCCCCCTTTTTTACTTCCTTCTCTTCGAGCGGCTGAACCAGCACGCGATCACCGAGAGGTTTTACATTTATAGCCATATAAGTTAATCCTCCTTTTGCTTTGGGTTGTTGAACAAACCAATAGAGTGGCAGCGAAGGATCGAACTGCTCACTCTACTGGAAATTAGGGTAGCTTTTCTCAGGACTTCTTCTTGTCCTCGTCAACTACTTCAAAATCAGCGTCCACGACCTTTTCTTCTCCTTTACCGGCCTCGCCGCCAGACTGTGGCGGAGGAGTCGATTGGCTAGCGGAAGCTTGCTTGTAAAGATCGGCGCTGATCGACTGGAATCGACTCTGCAGCTCGTCCATCGCTTGCTTGATCGCATCGGTATCTTCGCCCGCCAGACTATCTCGCACTTTTTTGACGGCCTCTTCCAGGCCCTGTTTTTGGTCGGCTGAAAGTTTGTCGCCAATTTCTCGAAGTTGTTTTTCCGATTGATACGCCAAATTGTCGGCGTTATTCCTGACCTCCACTGATTCGCGCGCCTTCCGGTCTTCTTCGGCATGCGCCTCTGCATCTTGACGCAGCTTTTCGACTTCCTCTTTGGTCAGACCGCTGGAACCGGTGATGGAAATCTTCTGCTCCTTTCCAGAGCCAAGATCCTTGGCCGACACATTTAAAATCCCGTTGGCGTCGATATCGAAAGTCACCTCAATCTGCGGAACTCCCCGAGGAGCCGGCGGGATGCCGTCCAGATGAAAGGTGCCCAGATTCTTGTTGTCTCGGGACATCGGACGCTCTCCTTGGAGCACCTTAATTTCCACCCCGGGTTGGTTGTCGCTATAAGTAGAAAAGATCTGCGATTTCCGTGTCGGAATGGTTGTGTTGCGCGGGATCATCGGTGTAGCGATTCCGCCTGCCGTTTCGATCGCGAGCGTAAGCGGTGTCACATCCAACAACAGAACATCTTTCACATCTCCGCGGAGCACGCCTCCTTGAATCGCGGCGCCAACCGCAACCACTTCATCAGGGTTAACACCCTTGTGTGGTTCTTTGCCGATGAGGCGTCGCGCCGTCTCCACCACTTTCGGCATGCGAGTCATACCACCCACCAAAACCAATTCATCGACGTCGCTCTCGGTGAGCTTGGCATCGGCCAAGCAAGCTTTTACCGGACGAATCGTTCTTTCGAAGAGATCATCAGTCAGTTGCTCCAATTTCGCTCGGGTAAGCTTCTTTTGAATGTGCTTCGGGCCGGTAGCATCCGCGGTGATAAACGGAAGATTGATTTCGTACTCTTGGGAGGAGGAAAGTGCAATTTTCGCCTTTTCGGCCTCTTCTTTGATCCGTTGCAGCGCATCCGCCTGGGTGCTCAGATCAATCCCGGATTCCGAACGAAACTCCGAGATAATCCAGTCCATGATTTTGTTATCCCAGTCGTCGCCTCCGAGGTGCGTATCTCCGTTGGTTGCTTTAACCTCAAATACGCCATCCCCGATTTCCAACACCGAAATATCAAAGGTACCGCCACCTAAGTCGTAGACAGCGATTTCCTCGTCCTTCTTCTTATCCAACCCATAAGCCAGCGAGGCTGCCGTCGGTTCATTGATAATGCGCAGGACTTCCAAGCCGGCAATTTTCCCGGCATCCTTTGTCGCATTGCGCTGCGAATCGTTAAAGTATGCAGGCACCGTAATGACCGCTTGGGTAATCGTCTCCCCTAACTTGGCCTCAGCGTCAGCCTTGAGCTTCGCCAAAATCATGGCCGAGATTTCGGGCGGCGAAAACGTTTTGCGTGCGCCCGCTACTTCGACCTCAACATGCACGTCGCCGTTCGCAGCTTTGACGATCTTGTAGGGAACACGTTTCGATTCTCCCTGCACTTCGTCGAATTTGCGACCCATGAAGCGCTTGATCGAAAAAACCGTGTTCTTCGAATTCGTAACTGCTTGCCGCTTGGCTGCTTGCCCAACGAGGCGCTCTCCACTTTTGGAGAAGGCGACAATCGAAGGGGTAGTCCGTGCGCCTTCCGAGTTTTCTATCACGACCGGTTCACCACCCTCCATGACCGCCATGCAAGAGTTAGTGGTACCAAGGTCAATTCCGAGAATTTTAGCCATAGGTAACCCGTGCAATGAAAGCGCGAATTGTGCCAGAAGAGCGCGTTCGATGTAAGCACCTTGTTTCCAATAGCTTGTCAATATGAAGCGTCATCAGAAGAGCCAATAATCCGCGCCATATTGGCGCATAGCGACAGGCTGGAGTCGCATCTTGTCTCACTCGGTGCGCTCTTGGCCCACTGCTGCCGCCTTGATTTTGCGACAGGACATGGCAACTCTTTTTTTACCAGTATCACCAATGAGCGACGCTCTCCCTACAGGCCAACAGCTGGATACTCCGGACACGATCGAGAGTAGCGGCCTGCAGCTGACCGAGCGCGACATCGTTTTCGTCTGCCCGAACTGCCAGGGCGAGCTGGCGGTCGACAAAGACGGAGCTGGACTATCGCTGGCCTGTTCGCATTGCGGACAAACCGTCACTGTTCCCGAGTATTCCGGACCGTCGCTGCATTTCCTGCAAGCGGCGACTTCGAAACTGGCGGATGCACTTGAAAATGCCAGGAGTTCGGGACCGCGAGATTTTCAGCTCGAAGGGCGAAACCAAACCGAGTTGGGCACGCGCCAACACGAACTGGAACGACAGATCCGAGAGACACAAGCGCAGGTGTCTGATCTGCGAGAGCAAATCAACCACGCTCGGATTCAGCTTCATCGATATCAACTAAAGCTCGAGATGCTGAAAGAACGCGAGAACGAGCTTAAAGCCGAAATGGATGCTGTACGCGGCCAGCTTTCGCTGTCGGTAAATCAGACCAGAAAGAAAGAGTGATCGGGGGCGTTTGACGGTTGGCGTTCCGCGATTTCATTTGCGCGCTCCCCCATCCGAATCCAGAATCCTACCTTCTGCAGGATGGGTGCCAGAGCGGTCGATTGGGCACGCCTGGAAAGCGTGTGTACCGAAAGGTACCGCGGGTTCGAATCCCGCCCCATCCGTAAGTAGCTTCGCTTAAGGTACTTACATCTAATCAGACTGACTTAGAACTGATTTTCAGAACAAATATCAGAAACATCTTCCAATCGCCGGAAGACTGCTTGCCGTCAGACTGGACTGCTGGAAGCCGAAAGGCTCAAGACGCCCCCGACAGCGTTACCGGATAGAAGGAACCAACGATTAATGGGGTTACAAAAGGCGAGCTGCGATATGACCTAATAAGACGCCCGCGTCTGCCGACGAATTTCCGTTTTTGCTTTTGGCCCTGGCACTTTCCGAGTCAAGTCGATCAACGGCGCAGTGTTTTCCATCCTTGCGAGGCCGAAAACGACCGGTTCTGCCTGTTTGGGGAAATTCTCCGGCAGTCCAATTAGGAGCCTTGCCGAGGGCGGAAGCCTATGCGCCGTTCCGATCCCCTTATTTTTAGGTCGTTGTGGCTCCTAGCTGCGCATCTGCCGCTTGGCGGTCATAGCTCACCTCGACCGAGCGAATTTTACCGCCTTCCACCGCAATAACGTCGTTGCCCGGGATGATGACGGAGCGCCCCGTGGCGGGCGAGCCGTCCATGAGCGGCCCGGTGTTGGTGCCCCGCAGCAGCCACTCATGCGCGACTTGGCCCGGCGCGATTTCGCGGACACTGACCAGCTCTGCGGTCATGTCGGGCAAAGCGGCCCAGACCGCTTTGGCGTAGTTGCCGATGGCCTCCCCGGTCAAGCCTTGACCCGCGTGGGGATTACTGTAAGTGCCCCCTTCGGCGAAGAGTTGGACAATCGCGTTGGCGTCGCGACCGTTCCAGGCTTGGTTGTAGCGTCGTACGACTTCGATAGGATTCATGGTGTGGTTTCTGGTGACGTGAGCGGAAGGCTCGCGCAGGCCCTCACGCGAGGCGCCGGAGTCGAATGGACCTCCAGGCAAGGTGCACGGATAAACCCGTCTAAATGAGAAGCACAGTATAACATCCCGGGTGGCTGGCTGCTAAGCCCTTCTTGGGCGGATCCCTATTGACCCCGGTCAGAACCGTAGGGCACCAGAGCAGCCCTGACTTGGCGTTTTTGAACCCTCTGCACGGGACGGTTCCCCGCTCGTGTGCTGCCCCCTATTAGGTCATATCGCAGCGTCCCTTGTGTAGCCCCTTAATGGGCTTTCGCTTCTATCACCGCACAGATTCCGCTGAGCCGATTATCCGCGGCGGATTCGGCAACGCAGCCGTGAACCTGAGCAAGAAAGGCGCCCGGGTACCTTCTAGGTGCCGTGACGCCGGCTCGAATGATTTGCATTTATATTAAATCAAAGTACGTTTGGATTTAATAAGCGGAGGCTGTAATACGGTTAGCTTTATTTAGCTTTAATAAGCAACGGTTGTACTCAATCTAGGTACAACAAGATGAAATTAGAAGACTTCACGTCGACGGCCGCCGGCGTTTGCCGAAACACCTTAACTGGTTATTCGGCATTCTTCCCGAATGCTTTGCCTCCGAAGCTTGAAGTTGATTGGTCATTGGCCGGCTTGCTCTCCGAGGCAGTGAGCGCCCTGGCCGAATTGTCTGGAACCGGCCGCTTGTTGCAAAACCCTCATCTACTTATTCGGCCATATTTAAGGCGGGAAGCAATCTTAAGTTCGCGCATCGAAAACACGATAGCCGAGATGGAGGAACTTGTCCTATTTGAGGTAGACGAAAACGCAGCCCCGGCCCGCCCCGACGTGAGAGAAGTGTCTAATTACGTCAGAGCGATGGAGTATGGGCTCAAGAGAATTTCTGAGTTGCCGATCAGCAAACGCCTGTTATGCGAACTTCACAAAATTGTTCTGGAAAAGGTTAGAGGGGGTAAACAGACGCAAACCCCCGGCGAGTTTCGCCGGTCACAAAATTGGATCGGGCGCCCCGGCGCTTTCCTTAACAATGCGAGTTTCGTTCCGCCGCCGCCGGATGAAATGATGGGGGCGCTCAGTGATTGGGAGAATTATGTACACAGCATGGCGGTCGAACCGCCGCTAATTAAGTGCGCGATTCTTCACTATCAATTCGAGGCAATACACCCTTTCCTTGATGGAAACGGTCGTCTGGGACGGCTGCTCATCACTCTGTTTCTTTGCTCTCAAGGCTGCTTGTCACAGCCATTGCTTTATCTGTCCGGTTTTTTTGACGAAAATCGTGACGCTTACTATGATCTTCTTTTGGCTGTCAGCCAGAAGGGCGACTGGCGCTCGTGGATTGAGTTTTTCTTGCAGGGCGTTCGGCAGCAGGCGGCCTTCGCTCTTCAAAATACACGGGAGATCGTCAACCTGTACGAGAAATACCGAAGGCGCCTGAAGCAGGCGTCCCGTCCCCCTCAAACAGCCGTGCCGATCCTGGATGAGCTATTCGGGGTTCCAGTCTTTTCCATTTCGCGATTTGCAAAGCAAACCGGCTTCAGTTTCCCAACCATCAATAACGGGGTCCGCTTTTGGATTGAACAGGGACTCTTAAAAGAGATTACCGGTCAGCGTAGGAACCGGCTTTTTATCGCAAAGGAACTGTTGGACGCAACTTCGGACAAACCGATAGCCACTCCCTTCCCTCCGATGCCTCTAAGCGCTTCTTGATGGCTTTCTCGATTCAACCCTTGCGCTCCTGTTTGCCGTTCGACGCACACCGCCCGGCGTGCTAAAAGGAAACCCGGCGCTTCTTCGCTCACCCCGGCATGGATTACTTCTTCGACGAGCCTGAATTCCTTGACCCGGCGTCTTGGAATGCCGCCAGCTATACGCATCATCCGGTCGACGATCTGGAACCGATTCCTGATCATTCTACTTTCTATCGGGACGCCGCGCTTGAGTGCATGAAAATTCTCAGGTCCGTTGATGCGTTCATGTCGCGGGCCACAGATCCGCGGCTCGCTTGGGTTGCTATTTCATGCACGCTCGAATTGACGTCGACCAGCAAATTGACCGAAGCCGAAATAGCCCGGCAGATTGGTGTATCCGAGCAATCGGTGCGTCGCGCTATGAACAAATTCATGAGATTAGCCAACCTCGATCCGGCAAGAGGACTCTTTCGATCGAACGGATCTGCCCTCAAAGAAAACGGTCAGCGCGGGCTCTAACGGAAGCTTCGAGGTGCCGGTTGAAGCCGACGAAATGACATCGCGTGATGGTACTTGAAGCGCTCTAATTTTCCTCGCACCATTTCACCGCCTGCCGGATCACCTCGTTCTCATCCGAGCCGGTGAAGTGCCGCAGAAGTCGCCGGCCAGCTTTTTCGTAAATGAACGCGGCAAAGCTAGCGCTTTCTGGGCTCCGCCAGGCATGCAACTCAATCACATGATGGCCGTGATCAACGCTTTTTTGAAAAGATGGCGAGTTCCTCACTTCTCCAACAGAGGCACAATACACCTCGGGCTATCAAACAGAAATTCACAGGAGTCGGCCACACGTCAAAATGCGTATGGACAGGTTTTCGATTAGGCTTAGGTTGGGATCGATAGGAATTTTCTTCGTCCGATTTCCTCCTCCCCACGCCGCCGTTGTTGCGAGACGTCGCTCGGTCCAGGTTCTCGCTCGACCGCAGGTAGCAGCGGATGTCTACGGCGCGGCTTCGCGCAAACACAAGGATGTTCGTGGCAATAACTTCCCGTTAGTCGGGAAGAAACCAGTCAGAAATTAATTCAGCGTGGTATCGGAGGAGAAATATGAGCGAGTCGACAAAAACCTCATGGCGGATCGCAGGCGAAGAAGTGGGTAACTGCAACTGCAGTTGGGGCTGCCCCTGTCAGTTCAATGCGCTGCCGACAACCGGGCACTGTGAAGCTCTTCTAGCGTGGCAGATCAGCGACGGATATTTTGGCAATACCCGATTGGACGGCGTGCGTTTCGCTCGCCTTTACTGGTGGCCCGGAGCGATACATGAGGGCAACGGCGTGCGGCGCACTATCATCGACGAAGAGACCAGCAAGGAGCAGCGCGAGGCACTGATTGCTCTGGACAGCGGCGAGCATGGCGGGACGTACTGGGAGGTCTTCGCGGCCGTGTGCCCCAATCTGATCGAGCCACTCTTCGCCCCAGTCAGCGTCAATGTAAATCGGGAGAAACGGCAAGCGCCAGTCCGGATCGCGGGTATTGCCGAGTCTGATATAGAGCCCATCAAAAACCCGGCGACCGGCGAGGAACATAGGGCGCGGATTGTCTTGCCCAATGGTTTCGAATATAAGGAAGCCGAAATGGGTAACACGGTGAATTGTCGCGTCGACGCAGGCGATAAGCTGAAGTTTGAGCTTAGCAATACCTATGCGCAGTTGAACGCCTTCGATTGGAGTAACTGACGGACCGACTCAAAACTGCCAACGACAAGCGCGTCACGGCAAATCTCTCTGATTGACGCAGAATAGGTAGAGGCGTCCATTGGAGTTGTCGCACAACGACCTTTTTGACAAAGGCGTTGATCCTTCCGCCCTCCCCGCGACACGGATGTCACCGGCGACGTAAGAATTTCCGCCGCAGGTCGCTAAAGCGACGACCATTCTAAAATACCGGGAGGAAACAATGAAAACACGCTTACTACTAACCCTCATAAGCTTGGCGGTCAGCCCCGTAGTGTCGGGAATCGCCCAAGAGCAAAACACGGTCGATCCAGAAGTGCGCCAGCAGATTGAAGCGGTACACATGAAGTTTGTCGAGGCCCAAAACAAGGGCGACGCCGCTGCTATCGCGGCTCTGTTCACACAGGATGCGATTCAAGTC
>WNFQ01001093.1_pt1 | contig 31113 bp, 35 predicted proteins | sample 5400171 | NCBI WGS metagenome assembly WNFQ01 (sample SAMN13153356, study PRJNA577476) | soil metagenome | isolation source: 20 cm soil under Madrone tree | place: USA:California | collected 2016-06-14
GAAATACGAACAGCTAATTGAGCGAGCAGAGGATGCCGAAGATGTTGCGTGGTTGAAGGAGATGCGGAAGAAACCGCTCCATTATCGACCGCTAAAGAAATATCTGGCAGAACGAAAAGCGCGTGTTTGAGGTTCTTCTGGTCGATGTTTACGCGAACGCATAATCAACGATGCGATGGCGTATGAATTTCATGACACCGCGCACATCGAGAAGCGCGGTCGCGAGCGCGGCTTCAGCGTTGAGCAGGCGATGCTCGCCATTAATCGGCCTGCTTCCATCCTCAAGACTCCGGTGCGCAAGGGAAATCACGGCGGATTCATTTGGTTGTTCTCCCGTGCGTTTGAAAGTAAAGTTCTTGTCGTAGTCGCCGAGATCAAAGGTAATGAATGCTGGACCATCACCGGATATTGGGAAGAGCCGCGGTAAAGGCTTCGTGATTCCCATTACGGAGCCGCCGATCGTTGAGATCGATACGGAGGCCACGGCGGCATACATCAGGCTTCGCGACACTAAAGTCGCTCGCACTGAACCGTACGAATCGGAAAAAGGCTTGGTGATGCTCGACTTCGATGCGAAGGACAATGTGATTGGCATCGAAGTTATCGGCCAACAGGAGTTCAGCATCCGCGAGCTCATCAAACAGGTTCCGGCTGAAGCGAGTGACGCCGTGCTCAATCAAACCCGCTACGTCGCTGCGGACCTTCAACCTGCGTAATCTCACTAATCACCATTCACGAATCACTATTCACGTTCTCCGTTTGCTCGTGGTCGTTCATTCGTGAACTGCCGCCGAAAAATCCAAAGAAATAATGCCACTTGATGGTGGGATAGCTTCCGAAGAGTTTCGACGCCGAAATATCTCAGTCCCATAATTCTTAGTGAATGGAGACCGGGACGCCAGTTTTCACTTTCTGCGCAAGCCGGACGACGTCCCAGTTGGCGAGCCGGACACAACCATGACTGACGGCGCGACCGATCGTCTCCGGCTCACCAGTTCCGTGCAGGCCGATGCCTTTTTTGTTAAGCGCAATCCAGATCACACCCACCGGGCTGTTCGGACCCGGCGGCAGCATATGGAAATTACCGCTGCGCTCGCCGTGTGTAAGCATCTGTTTGTCATAGCGGAATCTTGGCAGCTTCGTGATCCCGCGTAGTTTCCATTCACCTACCGGCGACGCAGTCTGCGCGGAACCGACCGTGACCGGGTAAGCCGCGACCAGCTTGTCGGCCTCGAAAACTCCGAGCATGTTTGTTTTCATGTCGATCTTGATCGAGACCGGCGGCGCTCCCGGCTCGGGTGATTTGTCTTTCTCCTTCGCTGCGTCGCCCTCGTCGCCAATGTCATTGGCCGCCTGTACTCCGATCTCGCTGCCGGCCTTGAGATCTTTCACGGCCGCAAGCTCGAACGGTTCAACGTTGGGGACGTTGAGCTGATCGCCGACCTTGATCGTTTTCGTCTTCCCCGGATTCAGTTGCTCGAGAAACCGCACGTCACAATGAAACTTCTCCGCGATCGCTTCGGCCGCGTCGCGATACGGCAGCGATTTTAGTTTTGCTTGTGCTGTCACTTGGCTCGGAACCGGCCCGATATTTTGCAAGTCGGCCGGTGTCACGGTGTAAGGAATAACCGCAGGCCCGACGCCGGCGAGGTCGATCCCGTTGAGATCCGGCGGGGTATCAGGCTTTGCTGGCGGCGGTGGCGTCGGCTCGCCACGGGATTGCCGATAAAGCGCCAGCGCCTTGAGCGTGAACTCATCGTAATGACCATTGATCACGCCCGGGCTAAAATTCGCGCGATCGAGAAACACCTGCAGGCGGGTGGCTGCTTCCATCTCCGCTGCGTTACGTTGCCGCTCAGCCGTCCCTTTTCGATGCGCTGCCGATTTCTTCCGCGCGCCCGCCGGAACGGCAATCGCGGCGAGCATTACGGCGACAAGTGCGAACCGAAAAAGAATTCTCACCGCAATTGCATCGCTGTACTCGGCTCTTGCGGTTGTGCGGCGGATTTCCGTATCGCTTACTTCGCGAGCATTCGTCCGGAGAAAATACAATTATGAGCGTGAGGAACCTGTCGCCGAGATACCCTCGCGCACGACATCTGATGGTGCCGCCAAGTTTGCTGCCATGTGCGGAACCGACGTGAACACGTACATACGCGAGCGACCGAGCATGAGCGCGTTCGTGCTCGAAGACGGTGTCGTTTACCACACCTATTCCACCTATTCGCGCGGCGTGGACGGCCTTTGGGGCATGTACCAATGGCTCGACCGTGCACCCAAGGGGCGCAACGAGACCGGCGTCTGGTGGCGCCGCCACGACGAGTACGACAAGCGCTGAACGACGGTCGTGATTGTCGTGATGCAACTGCGGACTGAAGATCTCACGTCCGCAGACTTTTCACGCTTGAACACCACCTCATTCTTTACTCGATTGGAAAGGTGGAGGCAGCGAAACTCGACGAGGTGTTGAGGAGAGTGCGTGAGTTTTCAAATTGAATCATTTAGTTTGATGAATGGGAGCCAATGGGAATTGAGCGACATAGATTGCAAACACCCGAGGGGCGAGGGGGAGTGAGCTGGGGAGCGAACGAGTCAAAGCATTCGGAGTATCAGTCGCAAATTCTGGAGCCCGCACCGCGATTATCGCTTCAACGCGCGAAAGCAAAATAACGAAATGCTGAGACTCATACGCACGAATCACGATTCACCGATCATCGATTCACGCTTTTGCTTGCTCTTTGAGTTTGCCGAGAAGGGCGCGGACGTTTACGCGAAAGCGTGAGTGAAGTTTAAAGAGGCTCAAACAGAGCTTCTCTTGGAGTTGGGCCAAGTGCCTCCCACTCGCCTTGGTCGACTATCACAACCTCGCGCGGGAAGCCCTTCAGACTTTTTGCGACTACCTTTATGTATCCGTGCTCTTCCAAGACGCTTTGCGGCAATCCAATTCGGGCTGACGCGATAAAGCCGAGCTCCGGACAGTATTTTTGAAGTCGGCTAGCCAGGTTAATGCAAAATCCAATATACTCGCGTGCCGCCGACCCTTGTTGCCTAAGTTCGTAGATCGTACCAGCGGCTACACCGAAGCGAAGCCTATCCGGCACATCCAGGACCGGAAGAATATCGGTGGCCGACTTGAGGACTTCGTCAAAATAGCTCTTTAGTGTCCAAAGCCGATTGCATAGCTGTCGCGCGAAATCAGTCGTCAGCGGAATCCTATCATCATGCAGCCAAATGTACATTGCACCGTCGCCGAGAAATTTTTCGTGAACCGGTAGGGACTGTAACGCGTCGGTTTCGACGTCATCGTTACCACGCCAATAGCTCTTACCGCCGTAGATGCAGGCTGAGATCGCCGTGCTCACGTGGTTAATAAACACGGGAACGTAATCCTGCACGTCCGGTTGATTGAAGAAGCGCGAAAACCCTTCAAGATCATACACAACAACGACTCCGCGTCGCGGCTGGCTTGCTCTCGAATCAAATTGAATCGTTTTTGTCTCAGACTTGGTTTTCGCTTTCATTTGTCTTCGGGTAATTCCATTAAGCAGCGGTTTGCTTCGCGCTTCCGATCTTCGCGCCTAGTTCTCTCTTCGCCGCGATGTAGATATGGTACCGCTGCATCACGCAAGCTGTTAGCGCTTCTTCAGACAACGATTGGCTAATCTCGTCAGCAGACCAATGCTTGCTGTTTCGCAGGGCTTGGACACCGATCACTGCTTCGACCAACGCCTGCTCGAACCAAGCACGTACAGTATCCTCCACCACTGATTCGGCACCCGCGACTTGCCGATAATGTTGCAGCAAGCGCTTTGTCATATCGCGAAAAACCCTGAAGTCGGAGTTGATCTGCAGATGATTCTGATCTGCGAGATATTTCGCCGCTTTGTCTTCAATGAATCCTTCGGAGCGGGAACCGTCTGCAACGGATACCCATGCGACTTTCGGGAACACATCGGGTTCGAGTTTGTCTCCGGCTGAGCCGCCTTTGCGCTCGAAGAGAGCATAGATGTTACCGTCCTTTCCGCCTGGGCTTCTTTGCTCGCGAACAACGGGCGTATCACTAGGCGTTCGTGTTGCTCCGGTACTTGCCGGGCGTCCGCCACGCGTCATATGGTCAGCGTCGATTCGGAGTTGACCATCGGTCACAGCGCGATACCGACTTACTTTATACAGATCGAGTATCGCCTTCAGCCGCTCCCGAATGTTCTTCAGGTGATCTGCTCGGTTCGCGTCGGGCGCCCGCGACTCGACGAAAGTCTTCAGCTCCGCAGGAAGCTTTAATCGGAATTCCGCTGCCCATTCATCCCATGGAAGCGGTTCATTGCCGAGCAGCAGAGCCGTGCGGGACGTATTAGTTGTCAGGCGAGCGTCTGCTTTCGGTTCGACGTAAACTACGACTCGATCGTAGCCGAAAGTTATTCCGAATTGTTGCAGTCTGGACATGCCCGCGCGAGCGATCATCAGCTCGTACAATTCATTTTGATATAGCGCAGCCGTGTGGCCCCTCGCTTCGAGGTGCCCTGAGTACTTGTCCGCTGGGTCTGTTTTCTCCTCGGCGTGTTCGCCGATTATCCACCAATGAGCAATGGCACCATCGAGCGTCACGGAGCCGGTGGTCGTCGCATATCGGCGCAAGTATTCACCCTGCCCGAGAACCGTTCTTTTGCTCCCGAAATCGTCAGGTGGTCCGCCGACAAGCAAGTTCCCTTCACGACAAGAGATTGTGATGTTTTCCGGAATCTGAAAATAGCGGGTGTTGAGATAACGCGTGATCCAGCGTCGAGGTGCCGGTGCAATGTCGGGCGCAATCAATGTATCATCGTGGGCATTCGCACCATGCAGAACGACCATCGTCCCGTGGTCTTTGATGATCTCAGGCTTTACATCGTCCTCAATCGGCAAGAAGTGCGTCCACGTGCCGTCGGACCGTTCCCATTGCTTCAGTCCGTATTGCTGTGTTAACTCATCGCGGAATAAGAGAATCATCGAGCCAGCGCTGTTCTTCCACGAGAAATAAGAAACACCCGCTGGATTGCGCGTCGCTGCCGCAATCTTTGCGCCGACTCCATAATTGCCCTGAAGCGATTGTTTGGTCGCAGACGACGATAACTGATTAATGAACCTCACCATTTCGTCGCCAGTCATGCCGTCGCCGGTGTCGATAATACAGAGCTTGCGCAACCCCTCGAGTTCGAACGCAACACGTTCGCAATCCCAGATAATCGTTCCGGGTGCTCCGGTTCGCTGGATCGCTTCGATTGCGTTCTTCGTTAGTTCCCGAATGAATTGGAGCGGGTGACAGTCTTGTCCCAGACGATCAAGAAGAAATCCGATATTATTTACTGTCATCGCGAGAAGGCGATGACCGCCAGCAGACTGCTGTAATGCCATACAATCTCCTTTCCTGCAGTGGGTGTGAGCGACCGCAGAGTTGAAGTTGATCTATCTTTTCCGCTTGTAGGTGGCAATAACCAGCGACTCGCGAAAAACCTTACTGATGGTGCGAGTGTTTTGATTTCTGCGCAACTAAATTTTTGCGCCACTTTAAAGGCGAATCGATGTCGCGGAACCAATGGCTAAGCACATTGCAGAAATTTTGAAGAACGATCTCGGCGCGCGGGCAAAGGCAGAATTAGGAATTAAGAAGTTCCTGAAGTAAAAGGTCCAAGGAAGCTTTATGCCGGACCGCGCTTACGAATTTGTTCAACTTGACGTCTTCACCCAGACGCCGTTGACGGGTAATTCGCTCGCCATTTTCACCGACGCGCGTGGTCTGGATGATGGGGAAATGCAGGCGCTCGCGCGTGAGATGAATCTTTCAGAGACGACTTTCACTCTGCCGCGCGATCCCGCCACTGAAGCTCAGCAAGGGAAGAAAGTCCGCATCTTTACGGTCGCGGAAGAATTGCCGTTTGCCGGGCATCCGACGCTCGGTCGGGGGAAAGCGGGGTCGCGTCTAAACATTTGACATTTCACGCGCGGCTCGGCGATCTCCGCCCTGCTGATTGCGGTCGTAAGGTCGCCTGAACAGAAGGCAGAGGTCAGAAGTCGGAGGTCAGACGTCAGCGGTCACTGAAGGACGAACAATCAGCCCCAAAGTTCGCGAGATGGAAGACCTATTTTTCCCGCCTGATACGATAGTCGGTGGTGTCGATCGCCGGCAAGGAGTAATGGTCCATCGAGGTCCACGGAATCGGCAGCGCTGGCCAAAACGCGAGCCGGAGCGATCCCTAAAGAAGTGCATACCATGCAACCGACGAGTAATTTGAATCCGCTCTCGCGGGCGCGCTCGATTAGCAGCAGCGCTTCCGTCAGCCCGCCGGTTTTGTCCAGTTTTACATTGATCACCTCATAGCGATTGGTCAGGCGTGGAAGATCGGCACTGGTATGGCAACTTTCGTCCGCGCAGACCGGAACGGGATGATCGAGAGTCTCGAGGACCTCATCGGCGTCCGCAGGAAACGGTTGTTCGATCAATTCGACGCCGAATTGGTCTAACAACGGAGCAACCTCGCGAAAATGTTCGGGCGACCATGACTCATTGGCGTCGATCAACAGACGCGCCGCGGGCGCGGCCTCGCGCACAGCTTCAACTCGCGGAAGATCCAGATTGTCGCCTCCAAGTTTGAGCTTCAGGATCCTTGGCACGCCGTAGCTTTGTGCGAAGGCGGCGGGGCTGGCCGCCGTCGCCATTTTCTCCGGTGTATCCAGACTAATCGTAAACGACGTTTCAACCTCGGGAACGATCGGGATATTCGCCAGTTCCCACGCGCGTTTGCCGGAAACCTTCGCTTCAAGGTCCCACAACGCGCAGTCCAACGCATTGCGTGCAGCCCCCGCTGGCAATAACTGTTGTATTTTTTGTCGATCCAAACTTTTCTCGCTTTTCATGGATTCGATCTGCGCCAATACAGACTCTACAGTTTGGCCATAACGCGCGATCGGGACCGCTTCGCCGCGTCCGGTGTATTGCCCGTTGGTCACCGTCACAACGACGACGCGCGCTTCAGTACGAGCGCCGCGAGAGATGCGAAACGGTTTGTCCAAAGGCCAGCTTTGTTCGTGCGCGTCGATCCGCATTGCCGTGTTCAGCATTATCCGAGTTTTAACAGCACGATCGTGGTGTCAAAGAAGTTGAAAGTTGAGAGCCAATTAACGGAGCGTTCAGATAACAAATAACAAAGATTCTGCTAACTTGTCCCCATGAAAGCTCTCGTTCTCCTTTTGTCGATCTTCGTCGCCGTAACAATCGCGTCCGCGGAGCCGGTGGTGGTCGTTGTTCGTCACGCGGAGAAAGCGGCGAGTGACGGGAAAGATCCGGATTTATCTCCAGCGGGTCGCGCGCGTGCCGAGGCGCTTGCGCGTATTTTGAAGGACTCCGGCATCACGACAATTTTCACGACCGAATTTAAGCGGACCCAGGAAACCGCGGCGCCGACTGCGACATCAGCTCACGTGACGCCAACGGTGGTTGCGGCGAAAGATACGGCCGGGCTCGTGGCGAAGTTGCATCAGCTAAACGGCAACGCGCTGGTTGTTGGACATGGCGATACGATTCCGAATATCATCAAAGCGCTCGGAATCAATGTCTCGGTCAACATCCCTGACGAGGATTACTCGGAGTTGTTAATCGTCACCCTTGGGAACAAGCAGCAACTGTTCCGGCTGCATTACCCTGATAGCGAGCAGGGTCGATAGAAGATGTCGCCTTTGACAAGCCGTGTGAGAGCAGCGGCTGATTACAACCCGCGCACGCCGGCGAGCAACCGATCGACTTCTTCCGGTGTCGTGTAGCAGGCGCAGCCGGCGCGGACCAGCCCATGCAGAGCTTGACCCAATCGCTCCACGACTGTCATTGCGTAGAAGTCGCCGTGCGAGAGGAAAACTCCGCGCTCCGCCAATTTCTCCGCCACCTCTATCGACGTCACACCGTTTACAGTGAATGCGATCGTTGGCGTGCGCGCCGTGCCGGGCGCCGGTCCATAGAGACGGACACGCTCTATTTCGCGCAACCCGTTCCAGAGTTGTGTGATCAATGCGTCGCTGCGCTCGTGTAGTTGGCGGAGCGCAGCGCGCAAGCGTTCGCGTCGCGTCGGGCCAGGAGCGAGCGAGGAGAAAAAATCCACAGCGGCCGCCGCGCCTGCGATTCCTTCGTGATTCTGGGTGCCAGTCTCGGCCCGTTCCGGCGCGGAATCGGGCGCCGGGATCAGTTTCGGAAAATCAAGCGAGTCGAGCAGGTCGTGCCGGCCGTAGAGGATTCCGATGTGCGGGCCATAGAACTTGTAGGCTGAGCAGGCGAGGAAGTCGCAATTCCAATCGCGCACATCGATCAACTCATGCGGAGCGTAGTGAACGGCGTCGACAAAGATTTGCGCGCCTAACGAGTGCGCCATTTCCCCGGCCCGCCGCACATCGCTGATCGTGCCGAGAGCGTTCGATGCCGCGCCGATCGCGACCAGCTTGGTGCGTCCGTTTAATTGCCGGGAAAAATCGTCCCAATCCAGCTCGCCGGTTTCAGGAATCATTTTCGCCATGCGAACTTTAACGCCGCGTTCTTTCTCCAGTGCCCGCCAGGGCGCGATATTGGCATGATGATCGAGCTCCGTGACCAAGATCTCATCGCCGCGTTCGTAACCGCGACCGAGAGCGCGCGCGAGGTGAAAGGTTAGCGTCGTCATGTTGGCGCCAAAGACGATTTCGGTCGGACTTGCGTTCAGAAAATCGGCCAGTACGCCCCGGGCAGAGTCGATGATGGCGTCGGTCTCCTCGCTTGTCGGATACGCCCAATGTGTATTGGCGTTGTGGTGGTAAAGATAGCCGTTGATTGCCTCCACCACCGTCCGTGGCACCTGGGTGCCGCCCGGTCCGTCGAAATACACAACTGGATAACCGTTATGAGTGCGCGTGAGCGCCGGAAAACATCGCCGCATTTCTTCGGTCGACATCATCGTGGCGGGGGACGGCACTGCAATCTCTTTTAGAGCAACTGACATCGAAGTTCGATAGCAGAAGAAATTGGGAAAAGTAAGAATTAAGAATTAACCCGGCTGATTGTGGTCATAAGGAATAATATTATCCCATTCGTCGGCAGACGAGCGGGCGACAAAGGCTACGACCGGTTCGGTGTCGCTCATGTTGAAGACTTCATGCGGCACGCCCGGTTTGATGTAAATGAAGTCGCCGGCTTCGTTCTCCACGACCTGCTTGAGCCCGGGTCCGAATTCGTGGCGCACTTTTCCTTCGACGATATAAAGAATCACTTCGAAGCCGACGTGAATGTGAGCATACGCGACGCCACCTGGCGGGATCGTGGCGATATTGGCTGATAATTTGGTGGTGCCCACATTTTTGGCCGCCATGCCCTGCTTATAATGAATGCCGTTCCAATCCCTACGGGCGCCGCCGCCACGAATGGTCAGTATCCCATCGTGATCTTCGACCGCGCTGAGTTGGATGTTGTCTTTGCCGTCGTTCATAACGAAGGATCTTATCAGTGCTCTACAACAAAAACAGGCGTGCTGTGTGCGCGTCTTTGGACTATTTTTAACGCATGAGTTCAAAGCTTCCAACGATCAAAGAACGCCGGCGGCTTTCTTCGCCTGGGGCAACGCCGCAAGCGCTGGCGTGGCATGCGGGCGTTTTATGGATGGGTTCGCGCGATTTGTGTCGAATTTATGCGATTGATCCGGAGACCTGGACAGTGCTCGAAGAGAAAGAAGCGCCCGGAATCCCGTGGGCCGCCGTGGCGAGGAACGGCGAGCTTCGCTTCACCATCGGCGAAGGAGTGGACGATGCTCGCTACATTTATCGGTACATGCCTAGCGCTGGATTCTCAAAGCTGTTCGCGTGTCCGGATTTTACTGGATCTTATCTAAGTTACGACAGCCAACATTTGTATCTGAGTCAGTGGTACCAGCAGCGGATTCTGAAGTTCGATGCAAATGGAAACATCCTTCGTCAAATCGATATCGGCGCGGAAATTTGTGGGCACACATTCGTCGATGGCCTGCTCTACGTGTTGCGTGGAACTGAGAATGTACCGAGACCACCGTACGCTCAAGGTCCACCGACGGCCGCACGATTCAGGAGCGGAGCGAAGCAAGGAAATGAACAATGGTGGATTGCGCGGCTCAATCCACGAGAGGAAAGGCCGGAGATTGTGGACATCGCAAAGGTCGCGTTCGCATCTCGGTCACTCACCTTTGATGGAGAAAATTTCTGGTCGAATCACCGCGCCGCGAATGAGATCGTGTCTTTCCGTTTGCCAACGGCGGGGAAAAATTAGGAACCGGGGGAAGGTCCGTCGATCGCCTGGTTTAAGGAAGGCGCAATCCAGCGCTTCCGCTAAGGCGTAAAGAACGCGCGAGTCATCGAACTGCATAACACCTGCCACTACGTGTTTATAGTAGACGAAGCCTTGGTCGTTCGAGAAACGCGCAAGTTCTTGCTTGATGAATGAAGGTGCCTACGTGTGGCGACATGGACGGGAAAGCCCGAGAGGGCGAAATGAGCGGGAGCGAACGACCCAATGGAGGGAGTTGAAGTAGCCCACATCATGCACCTTGAATATCACTCGCTACCATCCGATTCGACATCTACGTCTTGAAGTCGAATATTCTCCCATATGATTAGACCGTGACCTAGACGGGTCATCGCCCTCACATCACCATCCTGTGACACCACAAATCCAACAGTTCCGCGGTGGTGATAACAATACCGCATCATGGATCGATGACGCATTCCAAAATGATTCAGGTTGATTTTTTTTAACTTGGCTTTTGAAGCTTTCGCATTGCCGGCGACAAAAACTTTTTTCGGATCTATACGCTTAGTGATTTCAACGCCGAATCCCTGCACATGCAATCCACCTTTCATGAGAATCAAGCCATCCACGCCAGCAAGTGAAGCGATGAAGTGTGTGCAACCTAGTTCCGCATGAAGCGCATCCTCCTCTTCGGCTGCCGCGATACTTTCGTCTAAGTGAAGCAGCACGGGGATATTTGGGGCCTGGCGATCCAAATAATTATCATGAATCTCATTCCAGGCTGCGTTGGCTCGAATAGAATTTGCGATATGTTCAGCTAGGACCTTCTCCGTTTTATCATAGTGAAGCTTGTATTTGATCTTCAAATCGGAGGCAGGCCCCGCAGGCACGAATAACAGCGCTCCCCCATGAGCCAATCGTTTAATGCCTAACAAAATGCGCGACAAAGTTCTGAGCCAAACTTCACTCGCGCTCTCGCCAAAATAAGCGTCGATTTTGGCTGACGCGATTTCTCCAGAAAGCTGTCGACGAATTCTCCTGTCGAGCCTAGCACCGTAACCTGCAAGGATCTTTGCAATTGGGCCGACATTAAGGACGTCGTGGAAAGTCCGAACAACGGAGTTCTGATTTAATGTCGCAAGTAGCGTACGACCGTCGTAGACGGCAAGACTGCCCACTCCTGTAATCTCAATTTGAAAAAAACCCGGGCGGAGGAATCGACTACTAGGTTCTTGATTCAGTGCGTTACGGTGATGAATTTCTTGGTCAAAGAGCCCACAGATAAAGAATCTCTTGTTTTTTGCGCAAATCGCGATGCAAGCAGACCAGGGAGGAGTTGCTTGCGCCAACTTGGCAAGATTCCTCGTGTTTAAGGATAATTGGGGAGATAGCGAAATATAAGAATGGCGATGCGGACGAATCTTCGGCGGATCTTTTCCGCTGGGGTTTTCTGCTGCGACAAACGTCAACGTGCATAAGATTGCTCGAGCCTCGTCAGTCTTTAGGCTGGCATAGAACAGGGTTTCGGTGAGCGACTCTAGGGTTGTCAGTCCCGGTGACGCGCGTTTTCTGCTAACGAGGTGCTGATGAATAATTAACGCAATCTTCCTGGAGGGTGACTTCACCTGGTCAATTATGTGATCTGAATCTCAACTCGACAAGCGTTTCCATTCTGAATTAGGAATCAGCAAGGAAGGGAAATTGGGGTCGTGTCTAAACTCCGAAAGTCTTCGCGAGCGTGGCATTTGACATTTCGCGCACTGCGAACCCACCAAGACTAAATCTATTTGAGCGTAGCGTGAAATGCGGCGGCAATGGAAGGCAGCCGCCTTCGCACGAGGCTACGGCGCGCCAAGGAAGACAGAAGGAAGAATTAGGAAATTTTCGCTCTCCCATTTGTCCACCGGAAGTTTCTGGTCGCTGACCAAAAGAACCATGGGCTTGCGCTCGTCGCTTTGATCGATAAACGCCGCTGCGAACTTCAACTCGGCAATCGCGCCCGCACCCGGATCCGCAGAGGTGCCCGCGGGTAGAATCAGGACTCCTGCAATGACCGCCAGCGTCCCGTGGCTGCATACAGTCTCGCCGAGGCGTTGAGTAACGTTTGCGATGTCGAGGCGAAGAAGATTGCCTTCATTGTCGCCGAAGACGGAAAGACATTGAAGACCGAATAGAGAGGTCGAAACTTCGGCTAATCAGCGACCTCTCCTGATCCGCACGAGTTCCACCCTGTCTCCCGTTGTGGCATCAACCGTTAGGACATTTCCAACGCCCGGGGCAAAGAACTTATGTTCGAGGAGGTCGGTTTCCAAGGGCGTGGTCTCTTGCGATTTCAGGCAGTTGTGGAACGTGCCAGCCGGCACGGTGACGGACTCGGTGAGACTGAGTGTGTCCGCGAAATCCTCGGCATTGGCCAGAGAAAATTCCTGACGGTAAAAGTCGCCGATGGCCGGGTGCGCTTTCATGACGATTCCCGGCTTGTCGCCGTTGACACCAGCCATAAAGGTACCGTCAATGGTGGTGATCAAGCCATCCTCAAGCTCGTGCGTGTTTTCGCCAAAGTACCAGACGTTGCCATCTCTGTCCTGGGCGAACCAATCGAGCGTATCCTCCGTCAGTTCGCCGTCCGTCGTGACCGTATCATGGACTTCGACGCAGGTGACGCCTTGGATCACCCTAGTATTACGCGTCACCGCGAACTCATCGTGTTCAAAACCGTCGGCGGTCTGACCCTCGGAGATGAAGGTCGTGCCCGGCGTTAATGGGAAGTACGGATTGTCGATCCGAGCGACAAAGTTCGACGGATCGATCACCGGGTCGTACGGTGCTCCGCCGAGCCGCCCGCACGCTGCGAGCCGCGCGTCGTTTTGTTCCTGGCAGGTCTGCCGCGCGTCATTCAGATCCGCCGACGCCTGGCTCTGGCACTGCGCGCGTGCGGCCGGATCAGCAAGGTTGTCGCACTTTCCCAAGGCGAGCGAATAGTCACTCTGCGCTGCATCCCGACAGGACGCCAGGGCGTCCTGCGCGGTCCGTCGACAGAAATCAGTCTGCTGCGCCTTACCGTTGAAGGCCAATCCACTTACGAGCAATGCGATTAAGAGAAGCCTTTTCATCTTTTTTCTCCTTGGTTGTTGTTTTGCGAGGAAGGTCAAACCTCAAAGCCCAGGATTTCCTCGACGCTCAGCGAGTTCATTCCTCCCTCTGATGAAACGGATGCAGACGGTCTCGCGGTTGCCGTTGTTCTTACTTTAGAATTCGCGGAAATCGCCAACGTACGCGTGCGTCTCGATCACGTTGCGAGTCTCATCGTAAACGCAAACCACTGCATCATGGGAACGGCTGAAAAACGGGAAATGCTGCACGCCACACGGCGCAAGCAGGCGATTTGACATTTTCTGCCGCGAACTCGCGAAGACTAAATCTATTTGAGCGTAGCGTGAAATCCGGCGGCGAGGAAAGTTAGCCGCCTTCGCACGAGGCTACGGCGTGCCAAGGAAGATGAAGTTGGAAGGAAGAAGTAGGAAACCTTTGCGACTCGTTCCGCGCGGAACGGTCGATACACGTGTGACCGCGAAATATGTGTCCCGAATGCCTGCGCTCGTTCGTAGTACTATTAAAGAACAAATTCACATCTCACAAAGTGAGTGAAACCAACAAACCAACCTGAAGGAGAGTTGATATGGCCAAAGCAAAAAGGAGAGAAACAATGAAGACATCCCCGATCGTGTCAGCGCAGAAGTGGGAGGCTGCGCGTCAGCAACTGCTCGTGAAGGAGAAGGCGTTGACCCGCGCCGGTGACGCGTTGGCGGCCGAGCGTCGGCGGATGCCGTGGCTGGCCGTGAAGAAGAATTACGAGTTCGACGGACCCAATGGCAAAGCAAGCCTGCTCGACCTGTTTGAAGGCCGCCGCCAGCTGATCCTCTACCGCGCCTTCTTCGAACCCAGCGTGAAGGGGTGGCCCGAGCATGCCTGCGTCGGCTGCTCCATGGTGGCCGACCAGGTCGCCCACGTCGCCCATCTGAACGCTCGCGACACGACGCTCGCGTTCGCCTCGCGCGCGCCGCAGAAGGACATCGACCGTGTGAAAGCGCGCATGGGCTGGGAGATGCCCTGGTACACGATAACAGACGACTTCGACAAGGACTTCGGCGTGGATGAGTGGCACGGCACGAACGCATTCATCCGCGACGGCGACAATGTGTTCCGCACCTACTTCATCAACAACCGCGGCGACGAACAGATGGGGAACACCTGGAACTACCTCGACATCACTGCGCTCGGGCGCCAGGAGGAGTGGGAGGACTCGCCGGAAGGCTACCCCCAGACTCCGACGTACGAGTGGTGGATCTGGCACGACGAACCAAACACCACGGATGAGGATCGACCCGGCTTGGTGCAACTCCGCGCCGCCCGGGCCTAGTCGAAGGGCGGCGCCAAGCGCAGGAAAGGCAGAATCAAGAAGTAGAAAGTAAAATGGAGCGAATTGGGCGGGCGAGATACAAGGGCGCGAGCTTGCGACGAGTCCGTCCGACTGGCGGACCGGACAGGCATAGCTGCGAGGTTGCGACGCGTTTTGTGAGCTGCCGATTCACCTGCGGCGGCGCACATCGCTGAGCTCCGCGTATCGCGGACACGTCACCAAGTGGTCGTTGACCATGCCCGTCGCCTGCATCAATGCGTAACAGATCGTTGAACCGACGAACTTGAATCCGCGCTTAACCAAATCACGGCTCATCGCATCGGATTCCGCCGTGCGCGCCGGTACCTGAGCCATGCGTCGCCAGCGGTTTCGTTTCGGTTTGCCGCCGACAAAACTCCAGAGGTAAGCGTCGAAGCTGCCGAACTGTTTCCGAACCGCGAGAAACGCCTTCGCATTCTGGATCGTCGCCGCAATCTTCAACCGGTTCCGCACGATACCGGCGTCATTGAGCAGCCGCTTCACATCGCGCGCCCCGTAGCGCGCGATCTTCTCCGCACGAAAACCGTCGAACGCTTTGCGATAGTTTTCTCGTTTCTTGAGAATTGTCGTCCAACTTAGCCCGGCCTGCGCGCCCTCGAGGATCAGAAATTCAAACAGCTTCCGATCATCATGAACAGGGACGCCCCATTCCTGATCGTGATAAGTGATGTTTGGCTCCGTAGTAGCCCAGGGACAACGCGGCACTCATCGAGCATGCGTCATTGTGACCGACGCTGAACAGCAAATTGAATCGCTCACCGGTTTAATCAGGCATTTCTTGCGTTTTCGCCCGGCGCGAGGAGATGGCCGAAGAGGCGGCCGGCACCGCTACAAGCCGTGCGGGCGGAGGGATTAATTTCGGTTCGAGAAGGTCTCGTTGAGCTCGGCGGTAGGAACGGCCTTCGCGAAAGCGTCGTCGAACCGCCCTGTTGTTGCGATGCTGCGCGCCGCGTTGATGAATGCTCCCCACGCCACCGCGGCTAAACCGGAACCGACCGAGATGCGTCGAACGCCGAGATCGGCGAGTTGCGAAAGGGTCAGCTCGCGATTGAACCCGGCGACTAAAACGTTGACCGGTTTCGGCGCGACCGCCCTTACGATCTCCGCGATCTGATCGGGCTTTTGAACTGCGGGAGCGTAGAGACAATCAGCACCGGCTTCGGCGTAGGCGACGAGTCGATCGATCGCCACGCGAAACGGATCGGGCGCTTTGACGAGCCACGCTTCACAGCGCCCGGTCAGCACGACCGGAACTCCGAAAGCATCGATGGTCTCACGCGCCGCGCGGATGCGATCGACGGCTAATTTTTCTTCGTAGAGCGGCGCAGCGCTGTTCTGCGAGTTGTCTTCGATCGACAATCCAGCCACTCCGCACTCGATGCAAAGCTTTACATTCGTTGAAATGTCTTTCGGTTCGTCGGCGAACCCGTTCAAAAAATCGGCATTCACTGGCAACGACGTTGCCGCAACAATTTCGCGGATGTGCGAGAGCATTTCGTCGAGCAAAACTCCGCCGTCCGGTTTGCCGCGCGAAAAAGCGAACCCCGCCGATGTGGTAGCGAGCGCTTTGAAGCCGAGATGTTGCAGATAGACAGCGGTCCCCACATCCCACGGATTCGGCAGGACAAAGCAGCCTGACTCGTGCAGCGCGCGAAACTCTGCGACAGCGGGCAACTGAGCAGCGTGGTTCATGTTCCGACTCTATCGGTGGAACACGATTGCGCCAGCGTTCGCGCGGCGAGGAGTCGCGCGACGGCCACGCCCATGGCATACCAAGCAATGCTGCAAGAATGCGTTGACATGTCGACAGTTAGGTCAAATTTGGTCGCCTGATTTTCAAGGAGTTCTTATGAATCGCGTATCTAGCTTTTGTCTCGCCGGATTGTCTTTTGTGTTTGCCTTTTTCCCAGCGCCGATTTTCACCGGACCGTCGGACACGAACATCGTTTCGCGCACGGCGGAGATCGATGGCGTGCAATTGCATTACCTGACGGCAGGCCATGGGCCGGCAGTCATTTTGCTGCACGGCTTTGCGGAAACCTCGCGCATGTGGAGACCGATTATCCCACTGTTGGCAGAGAAGTTTACCGTGATCGCGCCGGATCTGCCAGGCATCGGCGACTCGGCGATTCCGGCGGACAAGATCGACATGAAGACTTCGGCCAGCCGAATTCATTCGCTCGCGCGGTCACTCGGGGTCGAGAAAGCACGGGTAGTCGGTCACGACATCGGATTAATGGTGGCTTATGCGTATGCAACGCAGTTCCCGACCGAAACGGAAAAGCTCGTAGTGATGGATGCCTTTCTTCCAGGCGTGCCGGGCTGGGAGGCGATCTACAACAATCCGCATGTCTGGCATTTTCGTTTCAACGGGCCAACGCCCGAAGCGCTCGTTCACGGACGTGAGCGCACTTACTTTGAATATTTCTGGAACGATTTCGCCGCCGACAAAAATCACTCAATTCCGGAAGCCGATCGCAAAGCTTACACGGAAGCGTATTCCAAGCCGGGACGGATGCGCGCGGCGTGGGCTTATTTCGCTTCGTGGCCGGAACTCGCGAAAGACTTCGCGCAACTCTCGCAGACAAAATTGACGATGCCGGTGCTGTCGATCGGGGGCGAAAAATCGCTGGGCAATGAGCTCGCCGAACAGATGAAGCTGGTCGCTGATAATGTCACAGTCGTCGTACTGAAGGACACTGGCCATTGGATTCTCGAGGAACGGCCGAAAGAAACAAGCGACGCGCTGGTTAAGTTTCTTTGAGCCCCGAGTCGGGCTGGCAACTTGAATCGTTATTCGTGATTCTTTTCGATTACAACGAGCGCGATGCCGCCTAACACGGCGATTGAGGCGATGAGATAACGCAGAGTAATCGGTTCGCCGAGTAACAGGATCCCGCCGGTGGCGGCGAGGACCGGCACGCTGAGTTGAACGGTGGCGGCGCCGGCAGGTCCGAGCCGGACTGGCATCGAATCGGACAACACGTTGTACCAGATGACGTAGCCAAGTCCTGATGTGATCGCTCCGGAAATAACGGCGTAACCGATTCCGGTGCGATCGAATCGCGCCGATGGCAGCATGATGATACCAACAGCGACTGCGAACGGAACGGCGCGCAGGAAATTTCCCGCCGTTGCAGCGATGGCATCGCTGGTAGTTTGTCCACGCAACGAATAAATCCCCCAGGCCACACCGGCGCCAAACATCAAGATCGAGCCGCTAAACGGTGGAGCGGACAGACCAGGAAACACGAGCGCCACAAGTCCACTCACGGCCACGATAAGACCGACGATTTGAATTGCCTGCAACTTTTCGCCTTTGCGCAAGCCCCAAAGAACCATCGTGGCCTGAACCGCGCCAAATAAAAGCAACGCGCCCATGCCGGCAGAGAGAGTGTTGTAGGCAAATGAAAAGGCCGCGGCGTAAACGAAGAGCGCCGCCGCGGACAACCAGTTGCCCTCGCTTCGGCGGTCATGGACCGCCGCTACAGCAGAAGCGTTGCGCATCTTCATGATGAGCCAGAGCGCGGCTGCACCGGAAAAGATACGGATGAAGGTAAATGTGGCGGCGTCAATGCTGGTTTGTTTCAGCGCAGCTCTGCAAAGGAGCGAATTACTCGCGAAGGCGATCATCGCCAGCGACGTCAGGCCAAAAATTCGTGTGCGCTTCACGCGGAATCAGGAGTAGGAATTATAGAGCTAAATCTTCTCGGAAAACGAAATAGTAACGAGTGAGGCGATCGTATCTTAGAAGCCAGCAAAGCATTTAGTGGTTTTTCGGCTAACGACATCGGAAAGGCGAAAGAGTTCTACGGCAAAACACTTGGGTTGAAGGTTTCAGAATCTCACGGAGTGCTGATGTTGCACCTCACCGGCGACAATAACGTTCCGATCTATCCCAAGCCGAACCATGTTCCGGCAACATTCACCGTTCTAAATTTCCCGGAGAAAGATGTCGATCAGTCGCGGCGAAGAGCCGTTCATGGCGGTGTTCGATCTGCTCGACATCACGCCATAGGGGCGCCAGGAAACGTGGGAGGACTCGCCGGAGGGTTGGCCGCAGCAGCCACTGTATGAGTGGATGCGACTGGCCGATTCCTATTGAGCAGCTATGGCTTTAGTGTTCACGGTCAGCTCTCGATGGCCGCCAACGGCGCCTCGGTCTTGCCACGAATCGCCACAAGTCCGCCGCCGATTACCAGCACCATGCCCAGGACGACGAACAGCGTCGGCGGATGATCCCACACCACCCAGTCGATCAATGCTGTGAAGACGATCGTCGTATAGATGAACGGACCAAGCTTTACCGACGACGCGTAGCGATATGCGAGCACGAAGTAGTAGAACAGAATTCGCGGCATCGGCTCAGTCGCGCCTAACCAACGGACGGACATCAGCGCGACCGCCAGGAGAAGCGCGGCCGCCAGCGCGAACAGCGTGCCGACGTTGAAGCGGTGGTGGTGAGGTTGCAGCACGAGAACCACGCCCACGAAACCGATGGCGGCGCCGAGCCAGGTTGCCGTCGATGCCTTCTGCCGTGACACCAACCACGCGATCACCGGCATCCACAACGGAGCGCTGAAGCTCAGCAGAATCGCGTTGGTCAACGGCATCATCGTGATTGCGACGAACAGAGCGTACCAACACGCCGTTCCGCTTGCGGCCCGCAGGATATGCAGCCCGATCTTCTCTGTTCGCAGCGATGCGCAGCCGCCGTGGAGTGCGATCGGAGCGATGAACAGGAGGCAGATCAGGTTCTGAAACAGCACGACGACGCCGGTCGACGTCAGTTGGCCCGCTACTTTCCCCAGCGCGCTCATGACCGAGACGCAGAGGAACGACAGCGTCGTCAGGGTCGCACCGATGACCATGTGCTCAGGTTTGTGACCAGCCTCGGTGCGGAGCATGGGCGCGCCTCCCGCAACTAAGGGGCACGACGGCGGAGGCGTTGCGCTGGCCGCTTATCAACCATTTGCCCGCATCGGCATTGGTAGAAGTGCCGCTTCTCCGATTCGCTCAACTCATCAAAGTCGGCGGCATTCACAGTTGGGACGCTACAAGCCTCGTGTTCGCGTCGCAAGGTCGCTCTCGCTGCCCTTGATCTGCCCGACATCAAGACAGACAAGAAAGGGGTCATGCGCGGAAAGGGCCCGACCATTGCGTGGTTCAAAGATCCGGCCGGCAATATTCTTTCCGTGCTCGAACAGGATGCATCATGATCCGGGCAGAAAATTTCGCTGGTGGGCGAGGACTGACAATCCACATCACATCTGCAGCGCCTTGCGCAGATGGGGCACTAGACGTTTGCTGAACTCGACCGAATCGCCGGCGGATAGATGCGACCATTCGGGACAATTGAAACCGCTGAGCTCGGGATAATCTTCATAGTAGATACCGGGTGCTCCGGTGTCCTTAATTATTCGATCCCAAATACCAGCGCGCGGCGTTTCGCGGTCCTCGAGTTTCTTTAATTCTCCGCTATTCGGAAACCGAACGAAAACGATTTTGCCTCCACGATCGCGGAGTTTTTGCACAGCCGCGGCAACGTCATGGAAGCGCGCTTCGATCGTTGCCCCCATTTTTTTCCCAAACTCTTCTTTCGGAATGTAAGTTGGCGGTGGCGGCGGGGTAAAAAGCGGAATCCAAATTTGTTGAATTGTTCGCGCCAGTTGGCTACCAGGTTGCGCGCATTCTTCGATCATGCGAGCGCGACGTTCGCGATCAATCGTTCCAAAGTATGGCGGGAGACACGGAGGCACTTGTGCATAAGGACGATTCGGAATTGGCAGACGTTTCAAAAGTTCGCTGAGGTCAAGCTCCTCCTGTTTGAGAAATGCGACATGTTCTTCCAACGGCATCGCCAAATATTGGCTGATCCGTTGGGCGGGCGTTTGGGTATGAGATCGCCGAACGGTTTTCTCCGCGTTTGCCATCGGGGGCGTGCCGGGTGGCGCGACGAACAAGCGCGGCACGATACTGCAGATGATCGTGCCGTGAAAACTTTCGTCATTGGCGAGCTCCGCCAGTACCGGATACGCACAGCTTCCGCCCATTGCGAGCTGGACGGGACGTTTGCCTAATCCTTTTTCGAGTTCGTCAAGATCGAGATCGTACCAAGCGCGTGAATCGCCGATGATGACGAGGGACTCGGGTTGGATAGCGCGGCGTCTGAATGTCCAAAGGTCCTCGTTATCGTTTAGGGTCGGACCGTAGCCAATTGAACGAACATAAAATTCCCATGCGATCGCGGCCGCGACGACGACGATCACGACCACAACCGTGATGCCGCGCCACGGTATTGGCGGGATCGGGCGCTCGAATTCAAGCGGCGGACCACCATGCACACTTTCGCTCGGTGTCGGTTTGCGGAAGAACAACCTCGGCAGCCGAAGTCTGCGCTTAAAATTGGAAGTAGATAAAGGCATTGCTGTTTCCTTGAGTGAGAATGATGGCGCAGGCCATCAAGGCCCATGCCGCGGTCACAACCCAGCGCGGCAAACGCGTCACGGTCGTTTCGATGTTGCTGTCGCGGAGCGTCCAATGCACCAGAATCATTCCAGCGGTGACGATCGCGATCTGCAATATTTCACGTGTAGTAAGAATAGCGTCGCCGTGGGCATGTCCGCCAAACATGCCGCGCAACATTCGCGCGGCGATGGTAAAATCGGACGCCCGAAAGAATACCCACGCGATGCAAACCGCGGCGTAAGTGGCGAAGCCGGCGAAGAGTCGAGTCGCGAGATTGTTGGCCCAATCTTTGTCCTCGAACAAAGCGCGAACAACCCGTTCGATGACGAGATACGAGCCGTGGAGCAAGCCCCAAACGACGAACGTCCAGGCCGCGCCGTGCCAGAGACCACCGAGAAACATTACTATCACGAGATTCGTCGCGGCGCGGACCGGACGGACCTGATTGCCACCGAGCGGAATGTAAAGGTAGTCGCGCAAAAATGTCGAAAGTGAGATATGCCAGCGTCGCCAAAAATCGGAAAAGCCAATGGCCGCGTACGGAAAACGGAAATTATCCTTCAGATGAAAGCCAAGGCAGAGAGCTGCGCCAATGGCGCAGGTCGAGTAGCCGGCGAAATCGAAAAATATCTGGCCGGCGAACGCCATGACGCCGAGCCAGGAATCAAGCGCGACGAGCGGCCCCGCGTAACCAAAGATGCGATCGGCCGAACCGGAGAGCATCATGTCGGCGAGCACGATTTTTTCGAACAGACCGAGGGTCATGAGCAACAATCCCCACAGAAACTGGCCCGCGCGCAAAGCTGGCGGCCTAACAAGTTGCGGAAGAAAATCGCCCGCACGGACAATCGGCCCGGCGACCAGCTGAGGAAAAAAGGAAACGGCCAGGATGAAATCGCGCAGCGACTTCGTCGGCTTCAAAACGCCGCGATAGATGTCGAGGGTGTAAGAGAGAGAATGGAACGTGTAAAAGGAAATGCCGACAGGCAGAAGAATGTCGAGATGCGGTGGTTGATAGATGATGCCGATGCGCGCGAGCAGCCACTGAAAGTTTTGCAGCAGAAAGTTCCCGTATTTGAAAAACCCGAGCATGCTCAGGTTCATGCACACGCTGCCAACCAGCCACGCGCGGCGCGAACGCCGACCCTCAGCTTTCGCCGTTTGTCTTCCGAGCCAAAAATCCATCGCCGTCGTGGAAAAGAGCAACGCGGCAAACGGCGGGTTCCAAGCGCCATAAAAAATGTAACTCGCGACTACGAGGAGATTTTTCCGCGCGTTCCAGGAACGTATGCTCCAGTAGGCAGTGACGACGACTGCGAAAAAGACGACGAAGGTAAGCGAATTGAAAAGCATGACCGGCGCGATTGCTTATCTAAGAGCCAGGCTGATGGCCAGTACATTTTGCCACATGATTTTGCGGGTCGATTCTGATCTCACGACCAAGGACAAAATCAACAAGGTTATTGATGCGGTGTGGTTAGAAGGGTGAACGAACCTCGGGACACGTTGTTCTCTACCGGAGGCGAAACATGGTCGTGATCATCTTTGGGGTATTGGGTGCGGGAAAAACAACAATCGGCCAACTGCTCGCGGACGAACTCGGTTGGCGGTTTTATGAGGGCGACGATTTCCATTCGCAGGCGAACATCGACAAGATGCGGCAGGGCGTTCCGCTGAGAGATGAGGACAGATGGCCGTGGCTTGAGAGTTTACGGGAGTTGATCAAGCAGTGTCTTGCGGCAGGCGAGAACGCGGTCCTGGCATGTTCCGCGCTCAAAGAAGCATATCGCCGGCGTCTTCGCTTCAGCGATAAAGTGAAGCTCGTGTTTCTTCGCGGAGATTATGAACTCATCGCAAATCAACTCCGACAGAGGCGCGGACATTTTATGAATCCGGCGTTGCTGCAAAGTCAGTTCGCCGATTTGGAACAACCGCAACCAGCGGAGGGCGCAGCAGTGATCGAGTTGGGCCGGAGTCCCCGCGAGCTCGTCCAGGAGATCAAGAGCAAGCTGCAATCAAGCTAGCCTTTCACTATGCCCGGAGCAGGCCTGCGAAGGCATCGCGGTAGCGCCAGACGAGAAAGATCGCCAAAATCGAAACGAACGCTGCCATCGGCAGGCCCGAGGGATCCATCAAGATGTGGACCAGATCGATGTTCACAATCACCGGGCTGAGCAGAACCAGGCCGAGTGGGACGAAGCGTCCGATAAGCAGGATCAACCCGCCGACGATTTGAAACAGGGCGACGACATGAAGGTAATGACTCAGAAATAGCGCCTTGCTGAAGTCCCCGGCCAGAGTTGGCGGCGGCGGTGGCACGGGGATGAAGTGCAGAAAGATGTTCGAACCGAACACGACGAAAATGAGTCCGAGAAGGATGCGAGCAATGATAGTGGCGATTTTCACGCGGTGATGTTGACTTGATCGCGCGAGAATTCCAACCCCATTCAGTTGTCGATCTTGCGAGAAGTTTACGTGAGCGCTCGTTTCTTTGCTGGGAAAAGCTTGCTCACGAGCGTGTCGGTCGCTTTTTCCAAAAGCATTCCCCATGCGCTGAGGACGGCCAGCGTTGCGATCGCGATCAATAAAAACATCGAGATTGGTTGCTCGCGAATGCGGAGTCCAAGCCAGATGACATAAGGTTGGTGGATCAAATATAGGCCGTACGAATAGACTCCGACGAGGGCGAAGATTTTGGCGGGCCATTGTAACAGCGAAATGACTCCCGCGATGCCAATGATTTCGAGGAAGAGACAGGTACCAGTGGCAAAATCGACGAAGATGTAATCGTAGAGACCGTGATAGAGCTGCAGCGCCGCGGGATAAAAGAGCAGGCCGACGACGAATCCCGTGCCACGAAGTAGAAACCATTCCACGCGCTCGCTTGATCGGGCATGCCACATTGCCAGCGACATGCCGAGAGCGAACTCCGGCAAGCGACAGATCGCGAAACCGCCGAGCACCCACAAGCCATTTTGTGGGTAAACGATGAGCAACAGGTAACGCGCGAAAAATCCTGTGGCACACGCGATGAACAAGAACTTCCCTGGTCCAAGACGGCGCGCCGCCCAAAAGAGCAGGGGAAAGATCAAATAAAGCTGGATCAGCATGGCAAAATACCACCACGCCGCGTTGAGGTACATGAAGTTCATCTGAATATCGATGAAGCGCAGACCGAGCAGGCTCAGCACGATACGGCTGTCCACCGGCTCGAGACGCGCAACGAAAGGTGACAGGAGATAAACCAAATGCGCGACCCAGTACATCGGATAAAGCCGCAGGAATCGGGCGCGATACCATGTGCCCCACGCGACTGAGCCTGATTCGGCTCGGCGCGCGGTCGATTGCATCAGCGTCCAGCCGCTAAGGATGATGAACACGCCAACAGCATGGAAACCGAGGCCCGATACTTTAAACCAAACCAGTCTCAGAATGGTCACCGCGCCGGCTGCGAGTCCGCTCCAATCGGCCGGCGGCAGTATGCCGTGCTCGAAGTAAGTCCTGAAAAAGTGAAAGTAAGCGACAAAGAGAATCGCCAACCCTTTCGAGATATCGAGCCAGAGCAGCCGTTTCATCGCATCGGATTAGCAGGATGAGACTGGCTTGGTCAAGGTGTGCGCTGGCCGACCATGCTGGTCTTACTCGCCGGCTTCGAGCCCGGTAATTTCTTGCCGCGTAAGCCGAAAGGTCGCGCCGCCGATGATGCCATCGACCTGCTTCGCATTGCGTGCGCCGACGATGGCACCGGTGACTGCGGGGTTTCGTAATGTCCAGGCGATCGCGACTTCCCCAGGTGACTTGCCGTGACGCGCGCCAATAGCGCGGAGCCGATCGACGAGCGTTAGATTTTGCGACAGCTTCGGCTCCTGAAAGTCCGGATTACTTCGACGCCAATCGCCGGCGGGAAGTTTGGCGATCCGCTCATGCGTCATCGCACCGGTCAGCAGACCGGATGCCATTGGCGAATAAACAATCACGCCAATGTTTTCGTGTTCGCAAAATGGGAGAAGATCCTCTTCGGCATCGCGACGAACCAGTGAGTAAGGCGGTTGCAGCGATGTGACGGGCGCGATGCCGTTGGCTTTTTGAAGTTCCTGCACACTGAAGTTCGAGACGCCGATCCAGCGGACTTTGCCTTCCTTTTGCAGTTCCGCCATGGTTGTCCAGCCCTCCGCAGTCTCGGCCAAATTATCGGCGGGCCAGTGGATTTGATAGAGATCGATTGCATCCACCTCCAGCCGGCGCAGACTGGCCTCGCATTCGCGTCGAATGGATTCCGCGTGCAACGAGTAGCCGACCTCGCCTTTCTCGTTCCAGACCATCCCGCATTTGGTGAAAACATAAGGACGCTTTCCAGTCCAATCGCGCAACGCTTTCGCGACAACTTCTTCGGAATGGCCAAGCCCGTAGATGGCTGCGGTGTCGATCCAGTTAACGCCAAGCTCCAGCGCCTGATGAATCGCCGCGATTGAATCACGATCACTCTGCTCGCCCCAGCCGAACTGCCAGGGGCCGCCAACAGCCCATGCGCCGAAACCGATCGGGGTAATCATCAAATCCGAGCTACCGAGTTTTCTTGTGTTCATTGTCGTCCAAATGCCTCCCGCAATTCGTCTTTGGCGCGTTCGAAAACCCGCTTCCGTTTTTTGGGCAGGTTTTTACCGGCGCGATTGATGTAAAAATTCAACATCGACATAGCCGATTGATAGGGCGTGCCCTTGCGTCGCTTGCTGTGCTCCGCGGAGCGCATCAGTGACAGCGCGATCTTTTGGGGATCATTTGATTTGAAGACGTCCCGCTCGAGATCAAGCGCGTCGCTATGCTTCGTGACTTCAGCCGACCAGCGGCGGGTTTTAAAACCACGACCTCCCGGTGGTTTCTTGACTCTTTCACTCATCGGTCTTGCAAAGACACAAGTCCTCCCTTGCTCTAGCTTGCCGCAGCGGCTCGGAGCCGGATGTTGATCTCAGATGTGAGCGTGCGGTGGACGGGGCACTTGCCGGCGATCTCCATCAGTTTCGCGTGCTGTTCCGCGGTCAATGAGCCGGTCAATTCGATGTCCATGTCGATCCTGTCGAGCATGCCTTCTTTGGTTTCGCACTCCTCGCAATCTTTTGCGTGGATGCGCGAGTGCCAGAGCGAAACGGTGATGTTCTCGAGGGGCATTTGTTTCCGGCGCGCATAGAAGCCGACCGTCATAGACGTGCAGACGCCCAGTGCCGCCAGCAAATAGTCGTACGGACTTGGTCCGGCATCGTCGCCGCCGGCGCTCACTGGCTCATCAGCGTGCAGGTGATGCTTACCGGTGATAATTTCTTGCCTGAAACTGCTCGCGTTGCCATGCACGACGACGTTTGCCGGGTTCGCGCGATCAACGGCAGGTAGCGTGGAAGCATTCATCTGTAGCTTACTGCCGCGCCGGTCCGGAGCTGCCTGGCGATTCACATAACTCGTTCATGATTCAATTGCGAAACAGACTGAGCTTACTAAATAGACATTGTCTTGAAAAGTGTTGTTCGAGAACCGCAGGAAGTGTCCCGATTAGTGGAGCATCTTTTTCGTCATGAGGCCGGAAAGATGGTAGCGACGTTGACGAGAATATTTGGCATCGAACACTTGAGCCTGGCTGAGGATGTCGTGCAGGAAGCGCTGGCGCGCGCGTTGCAGACATGGCCGTTTTATGGAGTCCCGAAAAACCCTTCCGCCTGGATTATGCGCGCGTCGCGCAACCTGGCGCTGGATGTGGTCCGACGCCGGAAGGTATTCCAGAACAAACAAGCTGAAATCATTCGTTTGATGGACCGCGAAAGTATCGCGCCAGATGAGGCGATTTTTCCGGAAGAGGAAATTAGTGACGACCGTTTACGATTGATGTTCGTGTGCTGTCATCCGGCGATTCCAGCGGATGCACAGGTGGCGCTTGCATTGAAAACACTGTGCGGCTTCGGCGTGACGGAGATTAGCCACGCGTTTCTGACGACGGATGCAGCGATTGCCAAGCGGTTGACGCGGGCGAAGCAAAAAATCCGTGAGGCACAAATTCCATTTGAAATTCCAGCCGGCACGGAATTGACGCAGCGATTGGATAGCGTTTTGCAATCGCTCTACCTCTTATTCAACGAAGGCTACAAAGCGTCGAGTGGTGAAAATCTGGTTCGCGAAGAACTCTGTCGCGAAGCGATTCGCCTCACGGATTTGCTGGCGCAACACCCAGCCGGGAATCAGCCCAGGACTCATGCCTTGCTCGCAGTGATGCTGCTAAACGCTGCTCGCATCCCGACGCGATTGGATAGTGAGGGCAATCTGCTGCGCTTGAAAGAGCAGGATCGGACGCGATGGGACCAGTCGATGATCGCGCGCGGCATGTTTCACTTCGAGCAGTCGGCGCTCGGTGACGAAATCAGCGAGTACCATCTCCAGGCCGGGATTGCCGCTTGTCACTGTGTGGCTAAGGATTATGAATCCACTGATTGGCGACAAATTCTTTCGCTTTATGATCGGCTGGTGGAATTCGATAACTCGCCGGTCGTTGCGCTCAATCGTGCGATCGTTATCGCTACCGTCCACGGACCGCAAGCAGGAGTTAAGGCCGTTGCGGCCATTCAAGATCTAAAAAAATTGGATTCGTATTATCTCCTATACGCTGCTCTCGGGGAGTTCGAGACGCAGTTAAACCACTCGCAAACTGCCGCCGAACACTTTCGTAGAGCGTTGGAATTGGCCGAAACGAAATCAGAGCGAGCATTCCTTTTTAAGCGATTGCAATGCTGCGTTGACGTCGCAACTGTTTGATCAGAAAAAATTCGGCGCGATTTGTCCCGAGCCGTCGCGCTCGTTCGTCGTATCTCTGACAGAACGAAAATTCAAACATCAACTAGAGAGGCAAAACATGAACACGTCAGAGAAGAAGCAGGCTGCAAGCATCGTCTGGTTTGAAATCCCGGCAGACAACCTCGAACGCGCCAGGGCGTTTTATGGCAATTTGTTCGGCTGGAAGATCAATCCATTTCCCGGGGCAGAGGATTACTGGCACATCGACACTGCCGGAGCGGACGAGAGTCCCGACGGTGCACTCAAGAAACGCAAACATCCACAAGAGCCGATTACCAACTACGTCAGCGTGAATTCGGTCGATGGATTCGCGAAAAAAGTTGAGAAACTCGGAGGCAAGATCTGCATGTCGAAAACGGCCGTCCCGCAGATGGGCTATTTCGCCATTTGCCAGGACACGGAGAACAACACGTTCGCCATCTGGGAGAGCGACGGGAACGCAAAATAATTGTCCTAAACTCGCGCGCCGATTCGTCGTATCAATGAAACATCTAAAAAACTATCAACAATCAACCATCAACTAAGAACCATATGAACACACAAAATCAAAACGGATATATGCTACTATTTCGCGGTACCGAGTTGCGCAAAAGTCTTTCGCCCGAGGAGATGCAAAGAGTCTCCGAGAAGTGGATGGCCTGGTTCAGACGCCTGACCGAAGAGGGCAAAGCAGTCGCTGGAAGTCCGCTCGAACGCGAGGGGAAAATCGTCTCGGGCAAGGACCGCATCGTCTCCGATGGACCTTTCGCTGAATCCAAGGAGGCGATTGGCGGGTATTTCCTTCTCGACGTTGCCACGATGGACGAAGCGCTGGCCATCGCCAGGGAATGCCCCGGTTTGCCATACGGCATTCGGGTGGAGGTCAGACCGGTGGCGGCTGAATGTCCGCTTTCGGCTGAAGTCCAACGCGAAGCGCAGTTTGCCACCGCCTGATCCTAAAGCTCAGGCCAGTGGATCGGCAGGCCGGATGAGCGGAGGCATTCTGTGTGCCCTGTTTGTATCGCAAATGCGGCTTTGATTGCGGTTGGCGCAACGTCAGCTGGTGGGCTGAGTGCGGTTGCCGCGAAGAGATTCTTTTTTAGAAGCCGAGCGAAATCATCAAACAAACGAAATTGGAGGAGAACAAAATGAAAATCGAGGAAATGGAATCGAAAACAGAAACAAACGAAATGAATCCTTCTAAAGTTGTCTCGAGAGACGAGTGGCTGGTTGCGCGGAAGGATCTGCTGACGCGCGAGAAGGAACTGACGCGGTTACGCGACGAAGTGAGCCGGCATCGCCGCGAGCTGCCGTGGGTTAAGATCGACAAGGAGTACGTTTTCGATGGACAGGATGGCAGAAAAACGTTGGCTGATCTCTTCGATGGTCGCAGTCAATTGATCGTCTACCACTTTATGCTCGGCCCGGGCTGGGAGGAGGGTTGCAAGAGCTGTTCCTACCTTGCGGACCATTTTGACGGCGCCAATTGGCATCTCCCGCATCGCGACGTGATGTTTGTAGTTGTCTCCCGCGCGCCGTTGTCGGAGATCGAACCATTCAAGAAACGGATGGGCTGGCGTTTCAAGTGGTTCTCGTCGCACGGCAACGATTTCAACTTCGATTATCACGTCTCGGCGAGCGAGGACGATCGGGCGAACGGCAGGATGTATTACAACTACGAGACACAAGAAGGGGTAACGGACGAATTACCTGGCTTAAGCGTTTTTTACAAAGACGAAAACGGCGACGTATTCCACACGTATTCTACTTACGCGCGCGGGCTCGACATTCTGGTCGGCGTTTACAATTTTCTGGATCTCGTGCCAAAGGGCCGCGACGAAAACCCGGACGCAACAATGGATTGGGTGCGGCGTCACGACGAATATTGAGCGCCGTACAAAAGAGGGAGCAAGAGATGAATCGCGTCACTCACTTTGAAATTTACACCGACGATCCAGAAGCGGTGCAGCCGTTTTACCAGGACGTATTCGGCTGGAAGTTCAACAAATTCGAAGGCGGGCCGATCGAATACTGGCTGGTCACGACGGGCGACGATAAGGATCCGGGAATCAATGGCGGGATTACTCGCCCGCGGGAAGGGCAAAGCTCCGGGACTCTGAACACGATCGCCGTGAAATCGTTGGATCGAACAATGAAGGAAATCGAGCAACGCAGTGGAAAAATCTGCGTTCCGAAAATGGCGATCCCGAAGGTCGGTTGGCTCGCTTATGCGGCAGATCCGGCCGGCAACGTCTTCGGAATTATCGAGCCGGACACAAACGCGAGATAAGCCAAACGATCACTTCGGTAATACACAACCACACAGAAACGAGAAAAAATCATGTCCGCAAACACGATCCATCTCCACCGCGTGCTCCGGGCAACCCCGGAGAAAATTTATCGCGCCTTTCTTGATCCCGACGCGATGGCCAAATGGCTTCCGCCAAACGGATTCACCGGCAGGATTCATCAGATGGACGCCAAAGTTGGCGGCACTTATAAAATGTCGTTTACGAACTTCACGACGGGCAAGAGCCATTCCTTCGGCGGAACGTATGTCGAACTGACGCCGCACGAACGCATTCACTACACGGACAAATTTGACGATCCAAATTTGACCGGCGAAATGCAGACGACGATCACGCTCAAAAAAGTTTCGTGTGGCACGGAACTGAACATCGTGCAGGAAGGCGTACCCGCTGTCATTCCCGCTGAGGCATGCTATCTCGGCTGGCAGGAATCGCTTGTCCTGCTGGCGAAACTTGTCGAGGCTGAGATTCCAGATTAAGCGCAGCGTTTTCCCGATGGAATTGGGAAGCATTGACTGTTGTTCTCGCGGCAACTTCATTAGAACGACGGAACAAATCCAAACAGGAGAGAAACATGAGCAGCATACGAGTTTTGGTTGGGACAAAGAAAGGCGCGTTCATTCTGACAGCGGATGGCACGCGCAAACGATGGAAAGTCAGCGGTCCGCATTTTGCAGGCTGGGAAATTTACCACATGAAAGGTTCGCCCGTTGAGCCGAATCGAATTTACGCGTCGCAGACCAGCGGCTGGTTTGGGCAAATCATTCAGCGCTCCGACGACGGCGGCAAAACCTGGAACACGC
>WNFQ01000417.1_pt1 | contig 31106 bp, 30 predicted proteins | sample 5400171 | NCBI WGS metagenome assembly WNFQ01 (sample SAMN13153356, study PRJNA577476) | soil metagenome | isolation source: 20 cm soil under Madrone tree | place: USA:California | collected 2016-06-14
TGGCGATCGGAACCGCCGGGTACACCGCCATGCTGGCGGTGATGGCGCTCGAGCGGCATGGGCTTACGCCGCGACACGGGCCAGTGATCGTGACCGGAGCGGCCGGAGGATTGGGCTCGATCGCGGTCGCGCTGCTCGCCAATCTTGGCTTTGCTGTCCATGCCTCGACCGGCCGTGCAGCCGAAGCGGATTACCTCAGGAACCTAGGCGCCCGCGAGATCATCGAACGCAAGGAGCTTGTCGGTGCCGCCAGACCGCTCGGCCAAGAACGATGGGCCGGCGGCATCGATAGTGTTGGCTCGACCACACTGGCCAACGTGCTGTCGATGACGCGCTATGGCGGCGCGGTCGCCGCCTGTGGCTTGGCTGGCGGAATGGATCTTCCGGCGACGGTCGCGCCGTTCATTCTGCGCGGAGTGTCGCTCATCGGCATCGATTCCGTGATGTGTCCCCTGGATCGGCGACGCGAGGCCTGGAGCCGATTGGCATCCAATCTGGATGCCGGCAAGCTCGCCGCCATGACCCACGAGATCGATCTGTCCGGCGTCATGGACGCCGGCCGGCAGATCATCGAGGGAGGGATACGCGGGCGGATCGTGGTCAAAATCGGGTAGAGGCGGCGAACGCGCCGTGAGCGGGTCGCACGGAGCCCTCACGCGCCCTGCCCGCCATCCGCACCCCGCCTGCCGTCGCCACCGGCGGGAAGCCGGGCGAAGCGGATGAGCGAGAAATGGCCGAGCGGCGGCATCGGGCGGCGCTCGATCAAGCGCACGCCGCCGTGGCGCTCGGCCCATTGCGCCAGCCGCTGCCAGCGGAATTCCGGCCGCCAGCCGAGTCGGCGCGCGAGCGGCGCAAAGCTCTGCTCGAACACGCGCCGCGGCCCCGCCTCAGCGCCGAGATGATTGACCAGGATGATCTCGCCGCCCGGCTTGGTCACGCGGGCAAACTCATCAAGCGCCGCCACCGGGTCGGGGACCGTGGTGATGACGTATTGCGCGACCACCGCGTCGAAGAAGGCGTCGGGGAAGCCCAAATGCTGTGCGTCCATCACCGCCAGCGCCTGGACATGCGCGAGCCCGTGCGCGAGCGCGCGCTCGTGCGCCTTGCGCAGCATCGGCTCGCAGTAATCGACGCCGACGATCCGCAGTGTCGGCGCGTAGTCGGTGAGCGATATGCCGGTGCCGATGCCGACGTCGAGGATGCGCCCGCCGATACGCTCGGCCGCCGCGATCGTGGCCTTGCGGCCGGCATCAAAGACCGCGCCGAACACGAGATCGTAGACCGGCGCCCAACGCGCATAAGCCTTTGCAACCGTGTTGATGTCGATTTCGCCCGCCATCGCCCCCGCGCCAACTCACGCTGCGCCGGCTGTCTCGGCCATCCACGCCTTCGCTGTCAAGCAAACAAGAGGTGGATGCCCGGCACAAGGCCGGACATGACGGGGTCGCCAGGTATCATGCACCCGAGGCCACGCGCGCCTCCCGCATGGCTGGAAGGCGCGTTGCCGCGACCGCGCTTTGGATGAAGCCGCCGCCGAGCACCCGCGCCTGTCCCTCGGCTGCGTCGTAGAACACGCAGGCCTGGCCCGGCGACACGCCGTCCTCGCCGTCGAGAAGATCTACCTCCACGCCATGCGCTCCCCGGCTGAGCCAAGCCGGCTGCGGCGGCCGCGTGGAGCGCACCTTGACGAATACCTCATGCCAGCCGACGCACAGCGCATGCTCGATGCTGTCCTCGCCCAACCAGTTGACCTCGCGCAGCCGCATCCGGCTGGTGCGCAACGCCTCGCGCGGTCCCACGACCACGCGGCGCAATGATGCATCGAGGCGAACGACGTAAAGCGGGTGGCCGGCGGGGATGCCAAGCCCCCGGCGTTGGCCCACGGTGAAATGGATGATGCCGGAATGCCGGCCAAGGACGCGGCCATCCAGATCGACGATGTCGCCCGGTTCGGCCGCGCCGGGCTTGAGCCGCTCGATCACATCGGTGTAGCGGCCGGACGGCACGAAGCAGATGTCCTGGCTGTCGTGCTTGTCGGCGACAGAGAGGCCGAAGCGGCGCGCCAGCTCCCGAGTCTGCGCCTTCGTCCTGTCGCCAAGCGGAAAGCGCAACACCTCGAGCTGCTCGCGCGTGGTGGCAAACAGGAAATAGCTCTGGTCGCGCTCTTCCTCGCGGGCGCGATAAAGCGCGCGGCCGCCCCCCGGCCGCGGCCGGGAGGCGACGTAATGGCCGGTCGCCAGCACCTTCGCGCCGAGCTCGCGCGCCGTCGTCAAGAGATCGCGAAACTTGATCGACTGGTTGCACTCGATGCAGGGCACGGGCGTCTCGCCTGCCACATAGCTTTCGGCGAAACGGTGGATGACTGTTTCCCTGAAGCGGCTCTCGTAATCGAGCACGTAATGGGGAATGCCGATCCGCTCCGCGACCGCGCGCGCGTCATAGACGTCCTGCCCGGCGCAGCAGGCGCCTTTGCGGTGGGTCGCGGCACCGTGGTCGTAGAGTTGCAGCGTCACGCCGGCGACATCGTAGCCCTCGGCCTTGAGCAAGGCCGCCGTGACCGAGGAATCGACGCCGCCCGACATGGCGACGACGACGCGGACGTCCCGCGGGGAGCCTTCGAGATCCAGGCTGTTGAGCATTACGGTCTTCCGGCGCGCACTTTTCCCGAACCGTATTATAGGCATTGGATCGGGCCGCCGCACGCATACGAGCCGCGGGATCACGCACCCAACGTCGTGCGCGAAAAAGCCAGCTGCCTGGACGCCGTGGCTAAGTCATTGCCGCGCCCTTAAGATATTGGACAAACAGGTGTTTTGGCGGCAAATCCTTGCGGCCACAGACGCCGGCGCATTGCGTGGCGGCACGGCTGATGTCCGCAGCGTGCTGCCCTGCCCGTATCGCTAGGAGCGCAAAACGGGTGTCGGCGCGAGCCTGCGCCCGTTCGATCCGCGGCCCAGCGTGCTTCTCGGCAGCAATGCGGCCTGTCTCGACCGGAACTTAGGCAAATCTTAAGTGGCCGCCGCTAGATTCCGCGTAATTTGGCAGTCGAGTGCGTGAAACATTGATGAGCGAACCCCTTCGACCGCGGGCCAAATACGTCATCGGGCCTGACGGCAGCCCGCTGACCATCGCCGACTTGCCGGCGCCAGGCACCAAGCGCTGGGTCATCCGGCGCAAGGCCGAGGTCGTGGCCGCCGTCCGCGGTGGCCTGCTTTCGCTCGAGGAGGCCTGCAGCCGCTACACGCTGACGGTCGAGGAATTCCTGTCCTGGCAATATTCGATCGACCAGCACGGGCTCGCCGGCCTGCGGACCACGCGCATCCAGCAGTACCGCCAGTAAGACGACAATCCTCAATCATCGATGCGCCATGCCCGGCCTTGTGCCGGGCATCCAGGTCTTGCTTTCCTCAATGCGCGAAATGCTCAGTCCGGGGACATAACCGACACCGGTTCGGGGGCATCGCCGACACATTCTTTGCTGGTCAAATCGGCGGCCTCCCGCAGCAACCCGGTCGGTGGTCGCGGCTGCGCGGGCGCTCCCATTTCTGCTTCGCGCTGCGCCGCGAGATGATCGAGTTGGACCGCGTGTGGGACCGCTATTTATCGGTTCCCGCCACGGGCGCGGCTCATCGGCTAGCGACCCAGAACAGCAGGCTCAGCACCAGGCTCAGCAGCAAGCACGTCACCAGCGGCACATAGAACGTAAAATTTCCTCGCTCGATGACGATATCGCCGGGCGGACGGCCGAGTCCGAGCTTGCTCAGATACGTCCACAGCAGGCCCAGCACCAGAATTGCACTTCCGAGCACGATCAGAAAGCGCGCCATCGCTCCACCTGCCGTGCTAGTTTCGTCGTCTCGCATCTAAGGGCAATAACCGGATCTCGCCATGACGGATGTCAGATTCAATACCGCGCTGATCGTCGGCGCGGGCGCGGGACTTTCTGCCTCGCTCGCACGGGCGCTTGCCAAGGACCGGATCAAGGTGGCGCTGGCCGCGCGCACGACCGGCGACCTCGATGCGCTGGTCAAGGAAACCGGGGCGCGGGCATTCGGCTGCGACGCGACGGAGCGCACCCAGGTCGAGAAGCTGTTCGCGGACGTCGACGCTACCCTCGGCGCTCCCGACATCGTGATCTACAATGCGAGCTTCCGCACGCGCGGCCCGTTCGTCGAGCTCGATCCGCTCGACGTAGAGAAGGCGCTCGCGGTGACGGCCTACGGCGCCTTCCTGGTCGCCCAGCAGGCGGCGCGACGCATGCTGCCGAAGAAGCACGGCGCGATCTTGCTCACCGGCGCGTCCGCCGGGGTGAAGGGCTATCCGCAATCGGCGCCGTTCGCTATGGGGAAGTTCGCGCTACGCGGGCTTGCCCAAAGCATGGCACGCGAGCTTTCGCCCCAGGGCATTCATGTCGCGCACGTCGTCGTCGACGGCGGCATCAAAAGCGCGCGCCGGCCGGACTCGCCCGACAATCCGGACAGCCTGCTTGATCCCGATGCCATCGCCAGCACCTACATGCACCTCATCCATCAGCCCCGCAGCGCCTGGGCGTGGGAGGTCGAGCTGCGGCCGTGGGTGGAGAAATTCTGAGCGGCGAGAGCGGTGTGTGCAAACAGAGGGGACGATGGCGGCTAAAGTTACGATTCCCGCGCTTGTGCAGATGAAACGCGAGGGGCGAAAGAGCGTGGGCGTGGTCGCCTGGGATTATCAGATCGCACGAATCGCGGATCGCGCCGGAGTGGACATCGTCTCCGTCGGAGATTCGGTCGGCGTCAATTTGTGGGGCCATTCCAATCCGCTCGAAGTTACGCTCGACGAGATGCTCGTGGTCTGCAAAGCGGTGCGCCGTGGCGTCACCGACGCGCTGGTGAGTTGCGACTTTCCCTACGGTCCATTGCAGGAGGGAAGCGAGAGCGCGGTGCGCGCTGCCGTTCGCTTGGTCAAGGAGGGTGGCGCCGACATGGTCAAGCTCGACGGCGCCGCCGATTTTCCCGAGACCGTACGGGCTTTGGTGCGCGCCGGCATCCCGGTTTTCGCGCAGTTCGGCATCACGCCCCAGACTGCGCTGCGATACGGCATCCCTTACGGCGCGCAGTCCGCACCTGGCGCGCAGGCGCCGCCGGAACTGACGGCAAATCTCGTCGAGCAGGCGAAGCTTTTAGAGCACGCAGGCGCCTCGCTCATCGACTTCACCAATTCCGGGCCCGTCGCTGGGGCCGCGGTTGTGCGCGCGGTCAGCATCCCAGTCCTCGGCGGCTTCGGCGGCGGCCCGTGGCTCGACGGCCGCATGCGCATGGCCCACGCCGCGATTGGCTACGCCGAGACATGGATCGAGTCCAAGGCCCAGACCTACGCCAATGTCGCCAAGATCAGCCTCGAGGCGTTGACCGCGCTGATCGCGGACGTGCGCGGCGGCCGCCAGATCAAGGGATGATTGTTGACGAGCATCATCAGCCCACCAGCGCCCGCGTGGCGGGCGCGAACAGCTCCTCCGCCGTCACCGGCTTAGTGATAATACCCTGCGTGAGCGCATGGCGGATGAGTTCCTCGAGCACATTGCGATTGGGTGCAATGCCGTAGGGAAGCGGATCGCCGGTGATCTCCATGACTCGGCGATGCACCGCATCGGCCTCCGTCGGCTTCTCGATCCGTCCGGCTTTGAGGTCCTCGACATAGCGGCGCTTGGCGCGCGCGAAAGCATCGAAGACGTCGGCGACGAGATCGGGATGCGCTGCGATCAGCGCGTCCTTGATGACCACCGTGTGATTGATAGGGTAGTGGCCGCGCTGGCGCAGCGCCGCAAGGCCGGCTTCCAGTGCATTGGGGATGAGCGGCTTCACGTCGGGCGCATTCACCTCGACGCCGATCGCGGCGGCGAGCTCGCCGGATGACAGCATGTCGCCGATGCTTTTGCTCTTCTCGATCGGCACCACATTGGCAGGGGCGAGGTACTCCGCCACGTGCTCGTCCCCGGAGAGCACCCAAGTAATCTTGCTCAAGTCCACGCCGTGCTCGTCCTGCAGAATGCTGCGCGCCCAAACACCGGTCGTCACCGTGTAACCGCGGTTGACGCCGACCTTTTTGCCTTCGAGATCCTTCGGAATGCGGATGCCAGCCCTGGTGTTCACCAGGATCGCGCCGTGGTGGAACGCTCGCACCAGAAAAACCGGCACGGCAGTCATCGGCTTTCCGTGTTCCTTGGCGCAGATATAGGTGGTGATGGCCATCTCGCAGATGTCGAACTCGTTGCCTCGCACCATGCGGCGGAACGCGGCGATGAGCGGATCGACCTCCTCGAAATGGAACGCGAAGCTGCGCGGCTTTACGGTGCCGTCCTTGAGCGCCCGGTTGTTGCCCTGGGTGCGGGTGACGGTTCTGAGCTTCAGTTCGGGCATGGCGCGTCGTGCGGCGTTACTCTTCGTTGTCCCCGTGCACGCTGGATTTGGGCCCTTCTTTCACAGCGACGACAATCCCGGACCGTTATACGCTCGCGGGATCAAACCAGCCGCTTCACACCGTCGTCTGTGCCACGCCGGGACGCGTGGTGAGGGCCTCTTTGGCAGCATCTTTGAAGGCCAGATCGGGCGCCAAGACGACGGAGGCCGAGCGCACCCTGTGATGCGCAGGGTCGACGCCGGGCGGCGTGATGCCTTTCTCCACCAGCGCCCTGGCCGCACGCATCAGGCGGTGCCGCGCCATGATGATGCCGTTGTCGGTGGAGACGAGATTTTCCTTGGTACGGTCGCAGACCGGTCCCATGCTCTCCTGCAGCGAGGCATCTTGGATCGCAAAGCCGGCAACACCGCTGAATGTCTTGCCCGATTTCTGAGCCGCGCGATCAATCAGGTAGTCATTGTCCTCATTCGCGAGCGGTCGATAGGTGCCGGGGACATATTTGCAATGCACGCCTGCCCCCTCGCGCATGGCGTCGATTTCTCGGCGCGTGAGCGCGCGGACGGGGTGAAAGTCGTAGCTCCAGGCCCAGCAATTCTCGTCATCAATGGGAGCCCAGAAGTGGCCGTGGATCGGATGATCGCCGCGCGGGGGGATCATGGTGAAGCACGGCATCACCCAAGGCGTAATGCGCCAATAGTAATTGCCGTTCTCGGCGTTGCGCCGGGCGCCGATATAGAGTCCGCCTGGCTGCTCCACGACCTCAAAATAGGGCTGAACGTCGGAGAGGTTGTATTCATTGCCCTTGGCGCCCTTGAACAACGGATCGGACCCGAGGTCGCCGCGATGCAGGAAGGACACATGGCTCGAGTCGATGCCTCCCTCCATGGCTTGCAGCCAATTGCATTCCTGAAAGCGCTTGGAGATGAAGCTCTGCTCGGCGGGAACGGTGGCGAACTCCCATTCCGGCAGCGGCGGCTGCTTCTCGGGCGGCCCCATATAAGTCCACAGCACCGGCCCGCGCTTCACCAAGGGATAGGATTTGAGCTTGACCTTCTGGCAGAAGCCACTCTCGCGCGGCTCCGAGGGAACGTCGATACACTGGCCGGTCACGTCGTATTTCCAGCCATGATAGGCGCAGCGCAGGCCGGACTGTTCGTTACGCGCGAACCAGAGCGAAACCCCGCGGTGGGCGCAGAACTCGTCGATCAATCCGTATCTGCCTTCGCTATCGCGGAAGGCAAGCAGCCGTTCGGACAGGAGTTTCACTCGCACCGGCGGGCAATCATTCTCCGGCAGTTCCTCGAGTAGCAACGCGGGCAGCCAATAGGCGCGAAACAGCTGGCCCATTGGCATCCCGGGACCGGTTTGCGTCAGCAGCTCATTCTGTTCTTTCCGCAACATCGGCCTTTATCCATCATCGAATCTGGTCGCGGCGCACCACTCACAGCGCTCGGCGAACCGAACTCAGTTTCCAGCTCGCTTCAGGGTAGGCATTCGGCCCTGCTTCGGCAAGCAGCACTCGGCCAGTACGCTGATGCCGCTGAAATTTGCGCGCAAGCAGTCAGATCAGCAGCACTCCAGCCCTTCGCCTTCGACCGCGATGAGCGCGTTCTTCAGCCAAATCGGAGGAAGGTCGTCGGGGACGACCTCCTCGACGCGCTTGAACACTTTGAAATGATGCCGTGTATCGCCGTCGATCCAAAACGCGACCACGGTTTCCAGCGGCGGGCAGCCTGGTAGGCCGCAGGCAACCTCGCTGACGAGGATCGGGGCGTCTTGCGTGAGCTTAAAGCGCGCGCGCGTCCATTCCCTCACCCGGTCCAGGGCTTGCAAGTGTTCGGGACGTTTGTCGAAGGAGCGCAGCATGGTCGACCTGAGCACTGCCGTCGGGCATCGAGCCGCCGGCTTCGTCTCGGCGCCCATCAAAACCATTTGATGCCATCCTGTCCATCCGCGCGAACGTGCCGGCGCATGCTCGCATGAAAACCAGCTTGACCGATCCAGGCCCGGTCCTAGATTGCGCCGGCATTGATGATTGGAGGCGTCTCGGTGGCGGAGAACGTTCTGGCAGCAGTGCGGGTGGGTCCGAGCAAGACGGAAATCCGCGAATACCCGATGCCGGATATCCCGGACGACGCGGCCTTGATGAAGATGGAGGTCGCGGGAATCTGTGGCACCGATGTGAAGCTGTACAAGACCCCGCCCACTAAGAGCCCGGTGATCATGGGGCACGAGAACATCGGCATCATCGCCAAGGCCGGGCGCGAATTCACCCGCCGCAAGGGCTTCAAGGAGGGCGATCTAGTTTTCGTCGAGCACTATGTCGCCTGCGGCAAGTGCGAGTGGTGCCACCTCGGGCAGTACCGGCACTGCGAAAATACCGACTGGCGCCGCAATCCGGATGCGATCCGCTACGGCTACACCTCCGCGGAGAAGGCCCCGCATCTCTGGGGCGGCTTTGCCCATTACGTTTATCTTCCTTGGAACGCAGTCGTGCATCATGTGCCGAAGGGTGTCACGCCGGAATTGGCTGGATTGGTGACGCCAATGGCGAACGGGGTGGAATGGTCGCTGTTCGACGGCGGCGTCGGCTATAATTCGCGCGTCCTCATTCAAGGCCCTGGCCAGCAGGGGCTGTCGCAAACCGTGATCTGCAAGCAGGCCGGTGCCGCGCTCATCATCGTCACCGGCACATCCAAGGACCGCGCCCGCATGGAGGTCGCGCGAGAACTCGGCGCCGACTTCACGATCGACGTCGATAAGGAGGATCCACTCGCGCGCATCATGGAGATCACCGGCGGCAAAGGCATGGATGTGGCACTCGATTGCACGGCCGGCGCTGGGACCATCCCGATTCTGCTCGGCGTGGAAGCGCTCAAGCGCAAGGGCGGGACGATCGTGGTCCAAGGTGAAATGAAGGAGTTCCCGAATTTCCCGCTGGAGAAGGTCACGGTGAAGTTCATCACCATCAAGAGCGCGCGCGGCCACAGCTTCAAGGCGTGCGAGCTTGCGCTCGAGCAGCTTGCCTCCAAGCGTTTCCCGCTGGAGAAGGTCACGACGCACAGGTTCGGCCTCAAAGACGTGGATCTCGCCATCAAGTCGGTCGGTGGCGAGGGCGTGCCGGACGTGATCCATGCATCCCTCATACCATGGGAGTGATGTCCCCTCGCGCATCCGCGTAGTGCAACCGATATAGAGGCGGGTGTCCACGCATGGCCGACAAGACGAGAATTGCCATCGCCATCGGCGATCCAGCGAGCATCGGACCTGAGATCAGCCTCAAGGTCGCGCGGGATCCCTCGGTTCGGCGCGCCTGCAGCCCAATCCTGGTCGGCGATGCACGCATACTGCAATGCCATGCCGCCGCCTGCCGCATCCCGGTCGACCTGCGTGTGATCGCGCGCGTCCAGGATGTCGACTGGTCCGCAGAGCGCGTCAATGTGCTCGACTGCGCGCAGCCTGGTTTGGCCGGGTTCGAGTTCGGCGCCGTTACCGCGGCGTGCGGCCAGGCTGCGCTCGCCTTTGCCGCCGCGGCGATCAAGGCCGCCCTCGCGGATGAGGTGGATGGCGTTGTTGCGGCGCCGCAGAACGAAACCTCGATCGCGCGCGCCGGTATCGCGTTCGACGGCTATCCCTCGTTCGTCGCGCGCGAGACCGGAACGGAGGAGGACGACGTCTTCCTGATGCTCTGCTTCGACCATCTGAAGATCGTGCATGCCACACTGCACCGGAGCGTACGGCAGGCGATCGAGATGATCACGCGCGAACGGGTCGCTCGCGTCATCGCGGCGACCGAGCGCGCGCTGGTACGGATGGGAACGGCGGCGCCGAAGATCGCCGTCGGCGGCCTCAACCCGCACGCGGGTGAAGGCGGCCTGTTCGGGCGCGAGGAGATCGAAATCATCAAGCCGGCGATCGACGCCGCCGCCGCGCGCGGCCTCGCAGTCACCGGCCCGGTCGGCGCCGACACGATGTTTCACAGGCAGGGCGTCGACGCGTTCATCGTCATGCTGCACGACCAAGGACATATCGCGGCAAAGCTTCTGGCGCGCAACGCCGTCGCGGCGCTGACCATTGGCAGCCCAATCCTGTTCTCCTCTGTCGGGCACGGCAGCGCGCATGACATCGCCGGCAAGGGCGTGGCCGATGCCAGTGCGATGGTCGAGGCGGTGCTACGGCTGTCGAAGGTCGGAGAGCGCCGCGGGTTGCAGCCGGCGCCGGCGTGATGGCAGTGCTGTCGACTTGAATCGAGACGAGGCGATGCCGACCAAGATCGAACTCTGCAGTGTGTCGGACGTGGAGCCCGGAGCCGTCTTGAAGGTCGAGCGGGATGATCTGACGCTTGCCGTCTTCAACCTCGACGGCGAGTTCTTCGTCACCGACGACCACTGCACGCACGGCCCCGGCTCCCTGTCGGAAGGCTTCGTCGAAGGGGACGTCGTCGAGTGCAATTTTCACGGCGGGCAGTTCGATATCAGGACCGGAGCAGTCGTGGGGCCACCGTGCATGGTTCCGATCAAGACTTATCCCACCATCGTGGAAGAAGGAAAAGTCTTTATCGAGGCGTGAGCACCAACCGCAGGGTAAATCGCTGTCACCTGACCGGAAAATCGAAATAGGTGTCTGGGAACGGCTCATTGGCCAGCGTGAAGTGCCACCACTCCTTACCATAAGGTCGAAAGCCGCCATGCCTCATCGCCGCGGCCAGCAGCGCGCGGTTCGCTTGCGCTTCAGCGCTCACGCCTCTGTCCGAGGGCCATGATTTCGGGCTGAAGAAGTCGAACGGCGAGCCCATGTCGAGTTCACGGGCATCGGCACGCCGCACCAGCGTCAGATCGGCGGTCGAGCCGCGCGAATGGCCGGAGCGTGCCGAAATATAGCCTTCCTTGAACAGGTCGTGCTTGTTCACGTCGGGATAAAATTCGCGCTTGCGCTTCACGTCGTCGATCCGCTGCGCCCAGCGCACGAAATGTGCGACCGCGCGCTGCGGCCGATAGCAATCGAAGACTTTCAACCCAAGCCCCCGCGCAGCCAGATCACGCTGCACGGCGGCGAGCGCGTTTCCCGCCGGCGCGGACAAGATGCAGCGCGGCCGCTCGTACCCGTCGATTCTTTGACCCACGAAATTGTTGTCACCGAAATAGCGCATGTCGACGACGAGGGCGTCCACCACCACGGCGGCATCGACGAAGCCCGGGGGCAGGGACGCCTGAGCCCGCGCGAATTGCGGAGCGAGCAGCAGCAGAGCGAGGGCAGAACTGAAGAATGGATGCATCGCTTTCCCTCAGAGGTTGCAAGTCTATCCGAGAGGCCCACGCCTGGGGCCATGGTTCTGCGCATCTTGGACATTTTGGAGCTTGCAGCCTTGGAACTTTGGCCAAATTCGTTCGTTAAATAAGACGCGGCAATAGGCCGGAGACCGGTCATGCGCCCGTGGACGCTTCCCATCCTTGCTGCCGTCGCTTTGTCGCTCGCCGCTCCTTCGACCGCGGATGCCCGGCTGAGATTCGGTCCGGGCGCGGTTCTGGGGGCGGTGGCAGGCGTCATGTTCGGCGGGTTTCGCCATGCCGGAAGGCACCACCGGCACAGCGCAATGCATGCATCGATGAGCCACCGCGGCGCTGGGCGCTGGGCGCGGCATCCTGCGCCCACTACCGCGCAACGCCCGGCAAGCGCGCCTCAAGCCACGACCAACGTGCCCCAATCGCAGTCCCCTGCGCCTGCGGAGCGTCCTCGCGCGAGCGCCGCAGCGCTATTTTGGCCCGAGGCCGCCGCGGATCTCGCTGACTACCTGTTGTTTGCAAATGGCAACGACCGGTTTTGGACCTACGGCTATGACACCATAATAGATACCGCGTTTGCGGGCCCGGAGGGCGAGGACCAACGCGGCGTCGGCGGTCGGCCGGCTGCCGGTCGGACGACCGATGAGGCGAGGACGCCGCTCGGGCGGGCCGAGCTTTGCGGCACCCCCTCGGCGAGTGCCGAGGCGCTGATCGAGCGGATCGAACAAGCGGTCGGCCCCAATGCGTCGCAGCGCGGCGCACTCGAACAGCTGCGCCGCGCCCTGGCGCAGGCGATCGAACGGATCGCCACCACCTGTCCCACCGCCATGCCTGCGAGCCTCGCGGAGCGGCTCAACGCAATCCAAGATCGAATCTGGGTGATGCACGATGCACTGCTTACAATTCGTCTGCCGTTCGAGACGTTCTACAACTCGCTGAGCGATGAACAGCGGCAGCGGCTGCGGCAAAAGAAGCCGACGGCGCAGGTCGCGGCCGACACTACCGAGGGTCGCGGCCACACTGCCGCCGACGGGCACGCTCCGACATGCGCCGAGCCGGCAGCGGGAACCGCCGATTGGATCATGCGCGCAATCGAGCGCGCCGCACCACCGGGTGAGCAGCAGCGCGCCGGCCTCGAAGTGTTGCGGCTGAGATCAGCCGCCATGGCGCAGCTTATCGCGGCTTCCTGCCCGACCAATCCGCACCTCGATGCGACCGGCCGGTTCGCGGCCGCAGCAGATCGTCTGGACGTCATGCTGTTCGCAGTGATGAGCATGAGCCCGATGCTGCAGCAATTCTATGACTCGCTTGACGCCAAGCAGAAGGCGAGTCTTGGCCGAGCACTGGACCAAGCCAGGCGTTCAGGGGCAGCCGGCGCCCGCTCTTGAGGCCGAGTGCGGCAGTTAACGAAACGTCCATGCGGGCGTCGAATCGCGCGACGCTTTGATTCGTCCACGGCCGCCGGTTACCGGTTCGTGATGCCCATGGCCTGTTCGAAGGCGCGCCGAACTTCGGGTGGTTGGCCGTAGCAGTGCCGAAATGCCTTCAGGCGCGCTTTCAGCAGCGGGTATTTGTCGTACTCCTCGAGCGCGATACCCTCCACGCTCTCCTTCTTTTGGAAATAAGGCAGCTCGATGCATCTGGCGACCGTCGGGTTGCGCATAACCGCCTTCGGATCGCGCCCTTGCGCGATGGCCTCGAGGTCCTCGAACAGGCGCTTGCGGATCATCACGATTCCGAGGTCGCTCGGCCCAATGTTCTCCTTGGTGCGGTCGGCGACGCGGCCCTGGCCGACCCAGGCGACGATGTCCTGGTTGATCACGTGGCTGGTAATCCAGCAGCCCTGCTCGTCCTTGATTGGGCTCACCCAGCTCGGCACGGTTTCCTGCACGTAGGGCTCGCGCCCCTTCGGCACCCGCATGAAGAACCAGGCGACGCTGAGCGTGTTCTCGTCGTCCACTGGCACGCGCCATTCGAAATGATTGCCGAGGTAGAAGCCGTTCGGCCAGAGCGCGATCCGGCCCACGGTCCAATACGGATTCTGCTCGTCGGAATCCTCCCGCACCCGCTTGTAGATGAATCCGTGGTCGAATTCCTCGAACTTGAGCTTGAGGTGCTTGCTGGCGTAAGGGCCCGCATTGCCGGAGAGCCGCAGACTCCAGTTGTCGTGCATCCACTCGAAGTGCACGGGGTCGCAGGAGTTTTCTTGGCACTGGAACCAGTTGCAGGGAATCTCGGAGAGCACGATTTCGCGAAAGCCGTTCTTCCACGTGAATGGCTCCCATACCGGCAACTCGGGAATCGGCTGCGGCCCCATATAGGTCCACAACAGGCCTGCGCATTCCTTCACCGGATAAGCGGTGGTCGAGCAGCGCTCCTTCGCCCGCGAGCGGGGATTGACGAGATCATCATAGGGCTGCTCGATGCAGCGCCCGCTCTCGTCCATGAGCCAGCCGTGGTAGTTGCAGCGGATGCCGGTCGCTTCGACAAAGCCGTAGGAGAGATCCGCGCGTCGATGCGGGCAGTGGCGGTCGAGCAGCCCGAAACGTCCGCCCTGGTCCTTATAGAGCACGAGATCCTCGCCCATCAACCGAATGGGCTTGATCGGGTTCTTGTCGAGTTCGCTCGCGCCGCCGATGGGCATCCAATAGCGGCGCAGCAGCTCTCCCATAGGAGTCCCCGGTCCGACTTGGGTGAGAAGGCGGTTTTTCTCGGCGCTCAGCACGCTGACCTCTCTGCGATTTTGGCGCAATCGCCGACTGTTTATTGGAATTTCGGCAGACCGCAATGCCGGATGATATCTGGCGAGGATCTCACACCACTGTCTCCCGGCCGACCGCGCGGCAATCCATCTCGTATTCGAGCCCTTGCACCGGCGGCCGCGCATAGTGCCAGGTCAGCCCGGCGCGCGCCGCCCCCCGCCGCACGATCTCGTCGGCGAGAAACGGATAGAGGTCGTGCACGGTGTAGACCTGCGTCGCCGTGGAATCCGCCCAGCCAAGACCGAACACTGCGAGGCGGCGCTCGAGCTCGCCCAGGACGTAGCGCGCCTTTTCCCGCATCGCCTCGGCGCTGGTCTCGCCGTATCGAACGGTGCGCTCGCTGTAGCTTGCACCTCCCTCCCTCGCCTCGGCGCTGCCTGCGATCACGAAGCTCGGAGCGGCGTGCGTCGTACGGACGGTGAAGGAGAAAGCGTGGAACGACGGCTCCGGCGGCGCATCGATCTGCGGACATACATTGCTGCGCGCGACCGGGTTGACCTTGCCGTCGAACAAGCCCCATTTCTGCAGCGTGACGACGTAGACCTCGTTGAAGGCGCGAAACCCCTGCTCAGTGAACGGAGCCGGCGAGCGCAGCTCGCAGGCGCAGAACGACGTCAGCGGCCGGCCCGCCTCGGTGATCAGTCGCTCGATGCGCTCGAAGCCCTGCTTCAGCGGTACTGGGCTTCGGAATTGCACGCGCTCGATGGCGTGACCCGACAGCGCCGTAACCCCGCCCGAAAACTGAAAGACGCTCGGCAGAAAGCGGTAACCCCCACCAGGAAAATCGATTGCACCGGCCATGCTACTCCTCCCAAGCCTGCGCGCCAGCATCGCTTCATCGTCATCGTATGCTGGCCGGCTGCGGCAAGTTTGCCTGGAGCTGCGGCCGCCGATCAAGGATCGGAACGGACGAAAGCGAAAAAAGACCGCTCGCTCTGAGGTTTACCGCTTCGGGGCGGAGTCGGAGCTGTGCCGTCGGACAAACCAGCCGTCCAGACCAATGCCCTCCGCTTGACGATGTCCAGGCAGCGACGGGCGGATATGCTCTCCTCTGCTCGATTGCTCGAAATGGTCGGGGTGCGGCATGTCGGATCTGGGTCAGGCTCTCGTCATTGCGCTGCGGCTTATCGGGACGCTCGATCCTGAGCTCGTCGGCATTGTCACGCTGTCGCTTCGGGTCAGTCTCACGGCAACCGCTATCGCATTTCTCATCGGCGCCCCGGCCGGCGCGTTTCTGGCGACAACCCGTTTGCCTGGCCGAACTGCCGCCATCGTGCTCGCCAATGCGCTGCTCGGTCTGCCGCCGGTCGTGATGGGTCTGATCGTCTATCTGCTCCTATCCCGATCGGGACCGCTCGGGTGGTTTGGCCTGTTGTTCACGCCGACCGCGATGATCATCGCGCAGGCGTGTCTTGCGATTCCAATCGTCGTTGCCCTCGTGCACCGCACAAGCGACTCGCTGTGGTCGCGCTACGGCGATGTGCTGGCGGTCGACGGTGCTTCGCCCCTGCGCACGATCCGCGAGCTGCTGTTGATGGGGCGGTCCGGATTGTTGACCGCGTCGCTGGCCGCCTTCGGCCGCGCGATCGCGGAGGTCGGGGCGATCCTTATTGTCGGCGGGAATATCCGCGGAAGCACCCGGACCATGACGACAGCCATTGCGCTGGAGACGAGCAAAGGCGACCTACCGCTCGCGCTCGGCCTCGGTCTCGTCTTGATTTCGCTCAGCGTGCTGGTCGCTACGGCCGCGTTTTCGCTGGTGCGATGGACCGCACGAGCGCCGCAGGCTTAGGAGCCTGCCCCGGCAATGGCCTTTTGGCCTACCCGATCGCCTGCGCGATGGCGGTGACAGCAGGCTCGATCTCGTCGGCGGCGTGATAGCAGCCGAAGCCGAAGCGAATACGCTCCCCGCGCGCGTCGGTGACGATGTTTGCGCGCATGAGCCGATCGTGGAGCGCTTGCGCTGCCGCCAATTCGAAGGTGAGGAAATGGCCGCGCGCGGTCCCGGCCGCAATCGGCGTGACCAATCGGGCATCGCAGAGCGGCTTGACCTTGCCGCGCGCGAGCTCGGCAAGAAACAGCGCTTGCAGGGCACGTACATGCTCGTGGATGGCATCGACGGTCAGGCCGATCCCGTCCATCCAATCGAAGACTCCAGCCAAACGGTAGAGCCCGCTTGGATCGAACGTCGCGCCCATGAACCGGCTCCCGTCCGTGCCATACGCGACCTTTGCGCCACCACCCCCGCGAAGCGCCCCGAAGGTGGCGAACCAGCCGGTGTCGCGGGGCCGCGTGGCAAGGCCGGGTGGGCAATGCATGAAGCAGACGCCTTCGCCCGCCATCGCATATTTGTAACCGCCGGCCAAATAGAACGCGCGGCCAGCGCTTTCGGCAAACGTCGTCGGTAGCGCCATGAAGCCGTGATAGCCGTCAAACACCACCACTGTTTGCGCGTCTTCGACCGCGCTGGTGATGGCGTCGAGCGATCCGGCGGCGGCGGCGGAATTGAAAAAGACTTGGCTGACGAAGACGAGATCGTAGCCGCCGCGGCGCGCCGCGGATGCAAATCGTTCGCCGAAGCTCGCAAACGGCTCGGCGGGTATGCGCTCGACGGCAACAAGGCCTTCTTCCTCGAGACGGGCGATTTGGCGCGTGAAGGAGTGGAACTCGCTGTCGCTCGTGAGAATGCGCGGCGTCGTTCCCGCCAGCAGGGCCGAGAGCAGGCGTCTGACGAAATCGTGGGTATTGGGCGCGAACGCAATGGTTGCGGGATCGGGTAGCACGAGCCTGGCGGCGATGCCGCGCTGCACGCGCGGGATCAAATCATCGAATATCATCTCCCATTTGTTGTCGGCGAGCCGCGCGGCATCGGCGAGTGCCCGGCGATGCGCCGCGCAGGCTGCGTCCGGCCAGAAATGATGGCTGTGCGCCGCCAGATGAATCCGCCCGGGCTGCGCGCCACGAAACTCGCTGAAATGGTCGCGCAGATCGAGCGTCATCGGCCGCTCGGCCCTACCGCGTACCGGTAGCCCATAGCGTCTTCGAGCTCGCGCGGCAGCTTGGGCAGCCGCGAGCGCGGAATGAGGCAGGTCGAGAGCCGGAACAGGTCGGAGAAGATCCGATGCTTGGCTGCGGTATCGCGCAGATAATCGTGACCGGCGGAGCCGCCTGTGCCGATCTTCACCCCGATCATTCGCTGCACCATCAGCGCATGCCGGTAGCGCCAGAGCGTCAGCAATTCGTCGACGTTCATCAACGCCGCCAGCAGCCGGAACGGCAGCTGCAACACCGGCCGATCGCGATAGACGATGATGAACAGCGCGGCCTGAACCGCTGCACGCGACATCTGCCACGGCGAGGGCTCGGATTCCGGCGCGAAGATCGCCTGGAACTCCTCGAGCGACGCCTCGATCCGTTTGGCTTCGATCTCTCTCTGCGCGGGCTCCATCGCTTGGTTCGCACGCACGCGTGCCGCATCGTCTTCGAGCATCTGCCGCACTGCTTTGCGATATTCGCGCGAGAAATCGTAATCGGGCCGGTGCACGAATGGCGTGCGCGAAAGCCAGCGGTCGAGCTGGTCGATCAGCTTCGGCCCGCGCTCAGCGGCGGCGACCCGCGCACGGTCGGATTTGATCAGCATGTCATCGAAGGGTTTGCCAGCGTAATCCGAGCGGGCCGCGCGCGAGAGGCCGAGCCGGATTTCGATCAATCGGAACTGCGCCGACTGGAACCCCGAGGCGGGAAACAGGAAATCGCGGAAATCAAGAAAATCGAGGGGCGTCATCGTCTCCAGCACTTCGAGCTGCTGGATCAGAAGCTTCAGGATCTCGTTGATGCGCTCGAGGCCGTGTACGATGCGCCCGAGATACTCGTCCTCGACGACATCGCCGCCGAAATCGACCTGGATGCGGTCGAGCTCGTGCAGAATTTGCTTGAACCATAGTTCATAGGTCTGGTGCACGATGATGAACAGCATCTCATCGTGTGCGGGCTTCCCATGTCGTACGCTCTCCGGCTGTTGGGCCGCCAGCAGCGCGGGAAGCTTTAGGTAATCGGCGTAATAAAAGTCAGCGTCGGGTGAGGACATCGAGGACCCTTTCGCAGCCGAAGGTGTCCGAGCTGAAGACCAATGGCGTAGTGTACTTCTGCGAAAATCTGCCCGGAAGGACTGGGCGCTGGGCATGAGTTGGAGTCATCTGCAAGCGCAGCGGGATGTGCGGGAGGCTCGCCTATGCCTTCGAGCAGGCAACGAAGCGGCGCGTGCCGCCGCCCGCCGCGCCGTAAACAGCGCCCCGCTGTCTCAGTTTTCTAGCCCCGTCGGCACGTTCTTGTTCTCGCTTTCAAGCTGCATGCCGGAGGCGAGCGCCATCGTCTCCATCAGCGCCGCAAAGTCCTTTTGCAGGTAGTCCTCCGGGTCGGCTTTTAGCGTTGCCGCGCCGAAATGGCCCTGCAGCACCTCGCGTGCCGCCGCCGTAACCGGCATCGGCACGTCCCATTCGCGGCCGAGCGCCAGGCCGAGATCGAGGTCCTTGCGCAACAGTTCCGGCGTGAACGTCGTGGTCCAATCGAGATTGACCAGCGCCGGCGATTTATAGCGGGTGAACATCGAGCCCATCACGCTGTTGTTCATGAAAGCGAGGAATGCGTGGCGGGGAATTCCCATCTTGTTGGCAAGGAGCGTGATCTCGATCAGGTTCTCGATTACCACGCCGAGCATGACGTTGTGGGCGATCTTGCAGATGCGCGCGAGCTCGCCCTCGCCCACGTAAGATACGCCGCGTGGGGCGATCGCCTCGAGCATCGGCGCCACGGTCTTGCATGCCGCCTCGCTGCCGGAGATGACCGCGGAGAGTTTGCCCGCCTTGATGACCTTGGCATTGCCGCTCACCGGCGCGGCGACATAGCCGCTGCCGAGCTGTTTGAGCCGGTCGCGGATCGCGGCCGACTCCTCGACCGAAATGGTCGAGCAATCGACGAAGATTTTCGGCAGCTTGCCGCCGTGGCCGGTGACGCTGTTCTTGCCGAAATACACTTGATCCAAATCTTTTCCCGTCGAGACGATCGAGAACAGCACGTCCACGTCCTTGAGGTCGAAAAGATTGTCGACCACCTTGCCGCCCAGCTTCGCCAGCGGCTCGGCCTTGGCGCGGGTGCGGTTCCAGACTGCGAGATCGTAGCCGGCCTTGAGCAGGCGCTCGGCCATGGGCAATCCCATGCGGCCCACCCCTATCCAGCCGATCTTCTGTTTGTTTGCCGCCATTTTAACTCTCCTTCATCCGCAACTCGATTGCGGCGCTCTCCCTAGCATACGAGGACTGCGCCTGTCGTTGGCTGCAGCTGCACGTTAGGAATCAGCCGATTTCCCGAACGCCCAGTCGGCGAGCCGCTGGAACAGAACCAGCGCGGTGCGGCACCAGATCAGCACGATGATGATGCGCATGAGCTGAAAGCCGGCGATCAGCGTGGCGTCGAGTCCCAGCACTTTCCCGGTGAGCACCATCTCCGCGATCCCGGCGGGCGCCATGGCCAGCACCATGGTCGGCACCGGATATCCGGCGAGCCACGCCACCGCGGCGGCGAAGGCCGCCATTGCTCCGGCCGCGAACAGCACAGCCAGGCATGAGGCCCAGAGTAAGCTGAACAGCCGGGTGAGAAACTCGGGCCGGAACTGGGCGCCGAGCGCGCTGCCGATGACGACCTGCGCTGCGATCAGCAGCAGATCGGGCATGCGGCCCTCGATCAAGCCGAGGTGGCTCGCGGCGGCCGCGATGAAGAGTGGCGCCATCAACCAGGCATTGGGCGAGCGCGCGCGCGAGAGCAAGGTCGCAACGGCGCCGGATATCATGAGGAGGCCGACGAGCGGCAGCCAAGGCACGACCGCAACGCCGAGCAGCGGATTTGTGCCACCACCGCCGACGAATGAAATCACGAGGAACGGCGCAAAGACCACGATCAGCGCGACCCGCATCGTCTGCGCGACCATGATGGGCTCGAGCTGGCCGCCATAGTGCGGGGCAATGGTCATCGTTTCCACCACGCCGCCGGGCACGGTGGCGAAGAACGCCGTGACGCGGTCGATGCCGGTGAGCCGCATGTAGATCAATCCGCCGATGGCGCCGACGATGGTGGAGAAAAGCGCGGCGCCGATGATCAACGGCGAGAGCGTAATGAGCTTGGCGACCACGGCGGCGGTGAACTGCAGGCCGGTCGAGGCGCCGGCCACCACCGTTCCCGCCGGCCGTCCCCAGGGAATGAGCCGCACCGGTGCGCCGGTGAGCGACAGCCCCATCGTGGCAAACAGCGGCCCGAGCAGCCACGGCAAGGGCAGGTGGACGTAGCGTGCGAGGAAGCCGCCGAGGACGCCGCCGGCGAGCGTTAAGGCGATTGCGAGCGCCGCGCCGAGAGGCTTCGGCATGCGCTCAAGGATGGTCATTCCGTGCATAGACGATGGCCGTGGTATCAGCCGCGCGCGCGCAAATCCATCATCGGGCGCGCGCGGCACGCATGCGCGAGCGTTCGACCGCGTGGGCAACGGCAAAGTTGCCCAACCTGCCCCGGCTGATATGCTCGCTGCGGCCGTTCGGATGGGACGTCAGCGATGTCCTTGATCTCCCTGCAGCGCCTGGGCTCGATCGTCGCGGGCATGTTCTTGTGCGCGACGCTCGTCTATGCGGCCTTGCCGACGGCTGCGGACAAGCCGGACCGCGGCTCGCTCACGGGTCAACTCTTGATTGCTTCGCCCAGCATGGGCGATCCGCGTTTTCTCCAGACCGTGATCTTGATGGTGCGGCACGACGGCAACGGCGCGCTCGGTATTGTCATCAATCGGCCGCTGGGAGATCGGCCACTGGCGAGCCTGCTCGCGGCGCTCGGCGAGAAGGACCCGACGGCAGCGGGGACGGTGCGCGTCTTCGCGGGCGGCCCGGTTGAGCCCGGTATCGGCTTTGTGGTCCACAGCACCGATTATCACCGTCCCGACACCCTCGACATCGATGGCAGCCTCGCCTTGACCTCGAGCCGCGAGATCCTGCGCGACATCGGCAACCAGCGCGGCCCGACCAAGAGCCTGATCGCGTTCGGCTATGCCGGCTGGGCACCGGGCCAGCTCGAAGGCGAGCTCGCCCAAGGCTTCTGGTTCACGACGCCGCAGGACGGAAACCTCGTCTTCGATGACGACCGCGACGCGGTCTGGGATCATGCCATGAAGCGCCGCACGCAGGACCTATGAGCGCAAGCGACCGACCCTTAGGTTGAATTTGCTCTGGGAATGGCCTCTCAACACCGCTGCTTGCAAACAAGCTGCTGAGTCGTGCAGCTGAGATTACAAGCGCCGGCAGTCGATGGCGCCGCAGTTGTTGTTGTCGTCGTGGTCGCGGCCGCGCTCGAAACGCAGGTATTGAGGCACAGCATTGCCTGCGTGTCACAAGTGGTCTGACACGTGGGAGTCGTCAGATTGAGGGTCGGCGGCGTGAGAGGGACGGGATTGATGGTCTGACCGGGCTGCGCAGCGACTTCGGTTGCAAACGCCGCAGAACTCAGCAGCGCGAGGGCCGCTAGCGCAATGCGTGTCATTGGAATTCTCCTCTATCTTGCCGGCCTGCGGACCGCCAACGCATATGGTGGCATAGATTCGACCTAAGGACCACAAGCCGCGACGACGCGATCGACCTCCGCGAGAAGTGCCGCCTTCTCCGATTTGAGCATCAGCGATGCCGCGATGCCGTTGCGGGCGATGGCCGCGACCTCGTCGGGGGAGAGCCGCAGCGCCTGCGCGGCGGCGCGATAGTTCTCCCCCACGTAACCGCCGAAATAAGCAGGGTCGTCGGAATTGACCGTGGCCACGAGGCCTTTATCCAGCATCCGCCGCAGCGGATGATGCGCAAGATCCTCGACCACGCGCAGCCTCACATTGGACAGCGGACAGACCGTGAGGGGGACGCGCTCGCGCGCGAGGCGCTCGACCAACGGCTCGTCCTCCATCGCGCGCACGCCGTGATCGATGCGGGCGACGCCGAGCACGTCGAGCGCTTCCCAGACATAGCTCGGCGGCCCTTCCTCGCCCGCGTGCGCGGTGAGAAAGAAGCCCGCCTCGCGCGCGCGTTCGAACACGCGCTTGAACTTTCCCGGCGGGTTGCCCTTCTCCGATGAATCGAGTCCGACGCCGGCGATCCGGTCCTTAAAGGCAAGCGCGCAATCGAGCGTGCGCTCGGCGTCCGCCTCATCGAGATGGCGCAGGAAACACATGATCAGGCTCGCTTTGACCCCGAGCTTTTGCTCGGCGTCGCCGATGGCGCGGGTCAGCCCGGCCAGTACGGTCGCGAACGGGACGCCGCGCGACGTGTGGCCCTGCGGATCAAAAAACATCTCGACGTGGCGAACGTTGTCGGCATGCGCGCGCTCGAGATAGGCGAAGGCCAGCTCGTAAAAATCCTGCTCCGTGATCAACACGGACATGCCCTGATAATAGATATCGAGAAAGTCCTGCAGATTGCGGAAGTGGTAGGCCTGCCGCACCGCTTCCACCGACGCGTAGGGCAGGCGGATGCCGTTGCGGCGCGCGAGGGCAAACATCAGCTCCGGCTCGAGGCTTCCTTCGATGTGGATGTGCAGCTCGCATTTGGGGAGCTGCGCGATCAGCCTCTCCGTATCGTGCATTGAATCTCAGGGGGCCAAGGCGCGCGTGGTGTCGTCGAACAGCGCATCGACGGCTATTTTTCGCGGGAGGAGTTTTTGCCGTACGCAATAATCGATGATGACCTCCAGCGTCGGCCGGCACGCCTCGACCCCGAAGTGCAGCGGATCGAGCGCCGTGCCGTCGCTCGGCGATTTCAGCGCGCGCTTGCTCGCGAGCAGGAGCCGAATGATTTCCTTCGCCACATCCGGCCGCGAGCGAGCGATGTCTTCGCGCAGTACGACCATATGGTTGATGGGCACGCCGCCGTGGGCAAGGGCCCAGTCGCGCGCGGCGGCCTCGGCGTCGGGAATGAGATGGCGCAGCCGCGGGTCCGGAAGTTTGTCGCCGACCACCGCCGCATCGAGTTCGCCGTCGAGCAGCATCCGGAGGAGTTCCTTGCCGGGCGGTGCACGCTTGACCCAATCGGGATCGCGATATTCGGCAACGTGCGGATCTTCGAAAGTGATCCACTCGACCTTGTCGAGGTCGACGCCGTAGTCCTGTTCCAATATGCCGCGAACCCACGTGCCGGTGGTGACGGTATAGGCGCGCACGCCAACCCGCTTGCCCGCAAGCTCGGACGGTTTTAGCGCTCCCCGCTCGGCATTGTACGCGATCGTGTGGTGCTGGCCGCGGCCGACGACGACTACCGGCAGCAGCACATAAGGCTTGCCGTAGGTCTTTGCCTGCAGATACGTGACGATCGCGAGCTCCGCGACATCGTAGGCCGCTTCGCGCACCACCTTCTTGAACAGATTGTTCGCGACCTTGACCTCCACGAAATCGAAATCGAGGAGATCGGATCGCAACTCTCCGCTCTTGAGCGCCTTCGTGTTGGGATAATTTCCCAACATCGTGTGCAGCTTGAGCTTTGTTGCAGTGGCCATGAGGGTGTTCCTTCGTCACTTGGCCAGAGTGGGATAGAGCATGAGCGCGGTCTTGCCGAAAATCCAATCCTGATCCGACGGCTTGGCAAAGGAGAACGCCTTGCGCGCGGCGTCGAGGAGTTCCGACAGCGTGCCGACCGAATTCGGAAAATTCGAACCCCAAGCGATCCGGGAAGCGCCGAACGTATCGATGATCTTGCCGAAGAACGTCTCCGGCGTGCCTTTGCCCCAGCGCTTGGGCGTTACATTGACGGGAGTGATCTTGAGATGGACCTGCTTGTATTTGGCCAGTTCGAGAAATTCGGCCGCCGCCTTATAGGGGGGGCCGTCTTCAAACGGCGTGCGCGCCAAGTGATCGAGGATCATCGTGACTTTGGGGAAGCGATCCATGATCTGACGCAGCAACGGCAAACCTTCCTGCTTCATCTGCATGCAGACCGGAATGTTCTTGGCCGCCGCATGCTCCCAGAACGGATAGGTCTTCGGGTCGACAAACCATGTCGCCTGATCCGGCAAGGTGCTGCCGGTGGTGAATAAGCGCATGCCGGTGCAGCCGCGGCCCAGCCAGTAATCGAATGTCTTCACGGCATCGGGCGCCATGACGTCGATGGAGCATACCGCCGTGAAGCGCGACGGCACGGCCGCAACTGCATCCGCTACATAGCTGTTGTCGTACCCATAGGCGGTCGATGAATGCACGATCGCCGCCTTATCGATGCCGGCGTCATCCATGGCCCGGAGCAAGGTCTCGTAGGTAGTGGGCCGTTCGCTCGACCAGGTGGATTGGGTGCCGCCAAGGGGGGACAACGGATAACGTTTCGTATCAGGCGAGACGATGTGCGGATGTATGTCGATGACGGGCATGTGCGTCACTCGCGTTCAGGTTTACAGGAGGGCTTTCAAGGATCGATCTCGACAAATACCTGATCGAGTTGCGGACGGGACGGTATGAGCTTCTGCTGCAGGCTATAGGTGACCAGGGCCTCGATGCTGGGACGGTTCGCCGCCATGCCATAGCGCAGCGGATCGCTCATCAGCGACAAGAAATTGCGATAGCGCTTGTCCTCCGGGCTATTGCCGGGGTCGCGCTTGAGCTTCTCGAGATAAGGCTTTTTCGCTGCCACGAAGGCGTTCATCAACGAACGCGCCAGCCATGGGTAGCGTTTGATGTGCTCGTCCTTCACTACAATCAGGCCATGGATCGGGTAAATGCCGCTGCGCCGGAACCAATCGACCTCGACCTGTTCGACATTGGCGATCAATTCTGGATAGACATCCGCCGCGGCAGCGGCCTCGCTGGCCCTATCCCAGCCGCTGATCGGCGGACCGGCGCGACCGACGCCGGCAGGCCCGGTAAATCCGGCCTGGATCTCGCCCGCCTTCATCATACTCTGCAGTGATTTGCCTTGGGGCGCATGCACCACATTCGGGGGCAGCTTGAGCGTCGTGACGTGTTCCTCGTCATCGACCACCCAGGTCACCTTGGACGAATCGAGACCGTATTCGTTGACGAAGATGCCCCGCGTCCACACGCCGGTGGTGACGGAATAGGCGCGCACGCCGACCTTCTTGCCCTCGAGGTGTTTCGGCTCCTTGATGCCGGAATCGGGACGCACGACGAACCCGCTGTGATGAAAACGGCGCATCAGGAAGATCGGCAGCGCAATGAACGGCGCGCCGAGCGCGCGCGCAATCATGTAGGTCGTCGGCGCCATCTCGCAGATGTCGAATTCGAGATCGCGCACCATGCGCCGGAACGCACCGATGATGGGCACGACCTCGACGAAGTCGGGTTTTACCCCCGCGATTGCGACCGCCCCGCTCTTGATGTCCTTGCTGTGGCCGTAGGTGGCGATCGCAATCTTCAGCCGCGGCTCCGTCATTGTTTTTCGATCCCTGCCTTCTCGATCACCGCCGCCCATTTCTTGACATCGGCCGCCATGCGCTCGCGCATTTCTTCCGGTGTGCTGCCGCGTGCATCCATCCCAAGCGCGGATGCCGTGCCCTGGAGCGCCGGATCGGACAGCGCGGCGTTGATCTGTCGGTTGAGAATGGCCAGCGTGTCCGCCGGCATGCCAGCCGCCGAAGCGAGACCATTCCAGCTGGTCACGATGTAGTCCGGAAAGCCGCTTTCCTTCGCGGTCGGCACGTCGCGCAGCAGCGCATTGCGCTCCTCGCCGGAGGTCGCGATGATTCTGACCTGGTTGTCCGAGATGACCGCTTGCAGGCCGGCATAGAAATCGAATCCGACGTCGACGTCGCCGCGCAACACCGCGGTCACGAGATCGGGCGTCGTCTTATAGGGAATGATGGCGACCTCGGCGCCGCTCACTTGCTTGAAGAGATGCGCCGAGAGATTTTGCGTGCTGCCGGGATTGATGGCGCCAAAATTGAGCTTTCCCGGATTTTTGCGGGCGGCGGCGACAACGTCCTGGAGGGTCTTGAGCGGGGAATCCGCTTTGACCGCGAGCAGCATCTCGAAGCGGGCCGTCATTGAGACGAAGGTGAAATCGGTCAGCACGTTATAGGGCCGCACCTTGAACAGCGACATGCCGATGGCTTGCCCGTTGCCGATCACGCCGAGCGTGTATCCGTCCGGCGGCGCCTCGAGCACCGCCTTTGCCGATAACAGGCCGCCGGCTCCCGGGCGATTTTCGATCACGACCTGCTGCTTGGTTCGCTCGGTGAGTTTCTGCGCGAGCAGCCGCATGGTGAGATCCGCAACGCCGCCGGCGCCGTAAGGAATGGAGATGTGGATCGGCTTGGCGGGGAAGGTCGCCTCGGCGCGAACGCGTCCGATCATGGCAGCGATCGCCGTCAAGCCGACGGCAAAGGCGAGGCGCGTGACACGTCGGCGAGCTTGCTTGAAACGTGGGGGATGCGCGCGCATGGCACATCCTCGCTCAATGTTCGCCTTCATGCTGAGGAGCATCGCAGCGCGAGATGGGTGAGTCCACTGCCAAAGGCGCTGCGATGCGTCTCCAAGCATGAGGGCGCGCACGGGACCGTCCTCATCCTTCGAGACGCGTGCACGCACGTTCGAGTTTGCGCAACGCCTTTCGCACGCACGCTCCTCCAGGATGAGGACGGCGAGCGCGTGAAAAAAACAGCTCATCATTCGTTCATACAATCCATCTCGTTTGCTTTTGCCGCGCACTCGGTGTGCTCCCCTCCCCCTTGTGGGGAGGGGTTGGGGGTGGGGGTCGCAGTTAGTGGACACGCCTCGCGCAACAACCATGACCCCCACCCCGCGCGCTGACGCGCGCGACCCTCCCCACAAGGGGGAGGGTAGGAGTGCGCTGCTCGCGCTGCGTCCTGCTGCTCGCGCTGATCCCGTTCCACTTGGATACATTCGACTCCCCATTTCACACAGCCCATCCCGTTCCCGCGGCGCGGTTTTGCGCCCGGGTTTTGCTTTTTGGCTTCGCGCACCCGAAAGAGGGGTGGCGGAGCGCCGAGAGTCGTCGGGTGCTTGCGAGGCACCCGTGGGCCTGCACGTGACGCGGCAGGCCAGGCGCCTTGCGAGGCGCCTTGCGTCCCATAACGCGGGACGCCCGCCTCCCGGCGCTCCACCGTGGCGCCGGATCGGTCACAGCGAGCTCCTCGCGTCCGGGTCGTAGTGCCCGGCTGGCGGGGTCCCGTGCCTCCCGGGGCGGTGGTTATGAGCCGCTGCCGCAGGACGCCACGCCTCGCTCCACCTTCAGGATCACCTCTAGAAAGCGCCCCTCAATGAGCGAAGCTGGGAACGTATGTAGAACAAACTTCATCCGGTCGTCAACATGAAAATGCGATTTGTATGGGAAAATTTTTGTGTAGTCATATCGGGGCGCATGTAGTAGCTGGACCTGCGTCGCACTGCTACGGCTAGCGGTCCCGCGGCAGGGCCCCCCGATACCGGCGACGTCTCCCCGTCGCGCCTGTGCAAGGCCTGATTCCGACTCCGCTCTTTCCCGCGCAAGCGGGAATCCAGGGGCCGCAATCCGTGGCTCTGGGTCCCCGCTTTCGCGGGGACGAACGGACCGGGGGTTTACAAACTCAAAAGCATCACTCCGCTAGCGCCGCGGCGAGACCGGTGATCAGCTCGGCGATGTCGGCCAGCCCGTTTGTTCGCGGCGAGCCCGCCATATGCGGCGTGAGGATGACGTTGTCGAAGGACAGCAGCTCGTCATCGGCCCGGCCGGGCTCCTCATAAAGCGGGTCGAGGGCAAAACCGCCGAGGTGACCTGAGCGAAGCGCCGCAATGACCGCCTCGCGCTCGACGACGTCCGCACGCGCGACGTTGATCAGGCAGGCACCTCGTTTCATCAGCGCCAATCGCGGGCCGTCGATGAGGTGCCGGGTCGACGGACTGCCGGGAAGCTGCGGCACCACCCAGTCGCTTTGCGCGAGCAGCGTGTCCAGCGGACGATAGGCTGCATGCAGCGCCGCTTCTTCGGCGTCCGGCAGCCGCGTGCGCTGGAAGTAGAGCACGTTCATTTCGAAAGCGGCGGCGCGCGCCGCGATTTCGCGGCCGATCTCGCCGAGGCCGATGATGCCGATCGTGCTGCCGTGCAAGCTGCGGGTTCCGGAAATGCGCGCCCAATTCGCGCCCGGCGCATGCCGGCGGTCGAACGGCTTAAAGGGACGTTTCGCAGCCGCAAGCCGCTCGATGCTGGTGAGCCCGTTGATGCGATGGATGCGCCGCGCGAGCGCGAGCATCAGCGCGAGGGCGTGCTCCGCGCAGGCGATGTTGGCGCGGCGGCGCACGCCGAGAACTTTGACGCCGGCAGCGGCGCAGGCCGCGACATCGATGTTGCGCAGCACGGCGCCGTATTTGTGCACGACCTTGAGTTTTGGCGCGCAACGAAGCTCCTGCGGTCCCACGGGAAAGGATTCGACGACCAGCGCCCGCGCGGCCGCGAGATTGTTGCGCAGCTCCGCCTGCGAGGGCACCAGCCGCACGTCGCTCGGGTTGAGCGCGCCCGCGCGCGCTCGCAGCGCATCGCACCAGCCGACGAAATTCGGCTCGTCGGGCGACATGAAGTCGGCAAAGGCGGCGCATCTCTCCCCGGACGTCGCGGGGTCGAGCACCACGCCGATCAACCGCGTCCAGGGATCGTCTTCAACGACGAGGATGGGACCGTTCGAAGTCATTGATAGAAGATGCCCGCGGCGGATCAGCGCCGAACCAGATCATCGGTCTGAGCGTCTACGGTCGCCGCTTGCAGTCGCGCATGAAGCGGTAGCGCTTTACGAGATGCAAATGCTGCTCTCTCGCCTGACGCCTGCAATCTTCATTTTGCTGGGCAATGCGGTTGCTCTCCGCAGCAATCTCTGCGGGAGATTTTGGTTTCACTGACTGGGCATGTGCGGCAGAGGCACCAAGCGAGATTGCTGCAAAAGCCCCAATCACAACACGCAAGAACGACGCCTTCATCTTCATTCTCCCCTCACGTTCATCCACGCGGGTACGCGCCCTTGGTTGCATGGCTTCCTGCGATGGGCCTCATCAAGAAGGTTGGCGCTCCCTAGGGGAATAGTTTGACGCAGGCTCAATTGCGTTGCACCTCGCAGTAGATCACGCCGGCGGCGCGCAGGTTCGCGCACAGTTTCTCGGCGGCCGGGCGGTTATCTGCCCCGACACGCACGTGCGCCCAACCCATGCTTCCGCGGCCAAGCCCATGATGAACGATGAGCGGCTCCCGCCCGCCCAGTATGGAGGCGTATTTCTCCTGCATTCGGCGATATGCCGATAGCGCTGTGGCATCGGTGGGACCCCCGACTAATTCCACGCCCCAGGGATCAAGCGGTGGCTTGATCGCGAGCACAGGCGCACGGGCGACAACGCCGACGATTTGCGTACAGGGGACGGTATTTGCAACATGCGTGTCGCCAGCGGCCACTTTTCCGCCGGCCCATTGCTCCGGCGATCGGCCGGTTACGATGCGCACGTAGCCGCTCGTCTCCCCCGGCAGTCCGCGCCGACCGGCGAGCCAGTCGCGCACCCGGCCGGACCCGGCGTTGTAGGCGGCTGCGGCGAGCCCGAGATTTCCGAATTCGCGGCGCAGGTCGCGCAAGAGCTTCGCAGATTTGGCGATTGCTTCGAGCGGGTCGAAGGGATCGGAAAGACCGCGCCAGCTCGCCGTGGCCGGCATGAATTGCGCCACGCCTTGCGCCCCGGCGCGGCTTACCGCCGTCGGGTCGAACCGGCTCTCCTGCCAGATTAGCCGGGTGAAGAAATCGATCGGCAAATCATTTTCCTGCGCTGCAACGGCAAGCGCGTTACAGATGGCGTCGATGTCCGGAACATTCGATGGCGCGCTCGGCGCGACCGCGCGGAACTCGTCGGACTCACCTGCAACCGCTGGCGGAAGCAGCCCGACGGCACAGGAAGCGACAAGCAACCCGACCAAGCGCAATGCGAAGCCGCGCACGTTCCGTTCCCGCTGGAGCGGCGTTAGACGGGCGCCACCGCCTCGCCCGGTCGCGCCCCGACCGACGCCATTAATCCCTGGGCCGTCATTCCGCGCAGGTGACCTCAGCAAGTTCCCGCGTATCAGTTCATTAGCAGGAAACGAACCCTGATCCTATGGCGCAGGTTCCCGGAATCTCTATGGGAGAGCCAGTCTGACCTGCCGGCGCTGGTGCCGACCAAGTACGAACCTGATCATCTTAAGACCGCGCGGGCGCTCGGCCTGGACGTGCCGGCGACGTTGCTCGCCCGCGCCGACGAGGTGATCAAATAGAGATGCTGTTTGCTGCACTACTGCATGAGTCCGGAAGCAGCACTTCGCGTCAGTTCGCTGGCTGCATCAATTCGGTAGCAATTGGAGCAAAGCGGACATGCCGCGACCGCGCGCGGCGTATCGATCGGTCGAGTTTGACCCGAAGCTGTCATAGGCCGGATAGAAATTCCGCAGCGCAGCAGTCTCCTGCCGCATCGAAGTGTGTGCTACCGTTCCGGTCGCAAGCACGGGACGCAGAGAACAGTGAAACGGCGCGAGTTCATCACGCTTCTCGGCAGCGCGGCGGCTTCGTGGCCGCTCGCGGCGCGCGCGCAGCAGGGCGAGCGCGTGCGGCGCATTGGCGTGCTCATGAGCGCGGTCGAGGGCGATCAGGGAGGACT
>WNFQ01000304.1_pt1 | contig 31087 bp, 27 predicted proteins | sample 5400171 | NCBI WGS metagenome assembly WNFQ01 (sample SAMN13153356, study PRJNA577476) | soil metagenome | isolation source: 20 cm soil under Madrone tree | place: USA:California | collected 2016-06-14
CGAAGGTGCGCAAGCTTACGCTCGAACAGAGAGTGTGACCGGTCAGCTCTGAGTGCAGCCGTTCGATGGCGTCTCGGGTTTGGCGCAACGTTCGTTTAAGTCGTGCCGCCTTTTCGTATTCCTCGGCAATTTTTTGGGCCTTGTGCCGGTTGGTCTCCTTGGTCGAGATACGTCGTTGGCGTCCGTGCTGATCTCGAAAACAGGCCGTCCAATACTGTGATTTTGGATGTCGCCAGATGGAGCTCATAAAGGTAGATTCGACTGGAGACCGTCCCTCCAAACGTGGAGAGACGGCGCTCCAATGTGTGTTTAGTTTTTCCTTTGGGCGCGCTTTGCTTTTGGAGCCGCCCTGGATTCGGGGGCCTTGGCCGTCTGAGATTCGGCCAGGCCCTTGCCTTTTAATGCCTCGATTCTTTGGTCATAGAGGACCGCGGCCGCGAGGCATTGATCAATCAATGTGTTGGTGTCTTGCTTTGGATTATTGGCGAAGGCCCTAGTAAAAAGAACCTCGGCCAACAAGTAGGTTTCACTTGTTTTCATTGGTGGTTTTCGCTTGATCTATTGGTAAGATCAATAGTAATAACATACCACGGCTTTCGAGCACATCCAAGGACATTTTAATGTAGCGTAATCCTCTAGGTATTTAGACGTTGTGAAACGTATCAGAACACTTATTGGATCGAATTATGGGTTCGAATCCCCTAGGCTCCAGACTTCGCCTCCTCGCCGGTAGGCTCGGAGAGGCTACCTCTGGCAGGCCAGACTCAGTCCATCGAAGTAAAAAGATCTTTCCCGATAGAGGCGAAGTCTGCCCGACATAGCCTCCCTTGGATCCTAAAAAAATCTGCGTAATCTGGGTAATCTGTGGATTACTCCTTCTCTTTTCGCAGCTCCATGCTCGGTGGGCTCCAAATGGCCCACTCGGTGACCTCTTGGATCTCATTCGCCCATAATCGGAGGTCGGCATCGTCGATTTTGCGTGGACGCAAATTTGGTTTTAAAAACGCTTTTCAATCGGAATTCTTGCTCGGATGAATCAGGTAGTGCCGCCTCTGCCCGGGTCGCAGCCGCCTAAATCGTTTCCGTGGCTGGGTTGTAGTCTTGGCGGTGCTGCGGTTGTTGTTCTGGGGGCGCTGGGAATACTTTTTGTATTTCTGGCCGCCGTTGAGCTGCCGCCTTTTTCTCACGATTCAACCCAACCGACGGTTCCTTTCGATTTTGTCGGAGATTGGCGGACCAGCGGCACTGTCGAAGGAATAATCGTCATCCAACCGGACGGCCGGGCATCGTGTAGTATTAAGGGTCCCTCAACTTCCTTCCAAATAAATAGCGCGCGTGCTCGATTCGATTCCCACACGAACGTGCTCTCGATCAAATTCTGGTTCATTGGTCCACAATGGCATGTGGATCAACGGCCAACCCAAAGGGGTCAACAGATGGAAATGATCCTCAACGGGCAGCGGTATCTGCGATCAACACCAGCTATTCCACCTGGTCAGAGCGCTCCAACTCCAAAACCGTGGGAGGTCTGATGGTTACGAGTTACAGGTTACGGTGAAGGCTAATACTCCAGCGCGAAGAAGGCCGGCGTCCGACCCCAGAAACGCGGATCCAGATTGCTAAGTTCGCCTCCAAGTTACAACTTGTCGAAACCGAAAGGAACCCGACGACATGAGCCGGCCGACTGTGTTGAAGACCGTTCTGACCGACACTCTGGAGATCGCGTACGAAGAAGGTGGCCAAGCCGACGGCCAGCCCGTCATTCTCTTACATGGCTTCCCGGACGACGCGAGAGCCTGGGATAACGTTGTTGGCCCTCTGACCGCGGACGGCTTTAGAGCGATCGTCCCTTATCTGCGCGGCTTCGGTCCAACCCGATTCCTGCGCACTGACACCCCTCGATCAGGTCAGCAGGCGGCCCTGGCCTATGATCTCAATGGATTAATCGACGGCCTGAAACTCTCACCGTCGATCCTGGTCGGTTACGACTGGGGCGCCCGGGCGGCATGTACGGTGACTGCTCTTTGGTCTACCAAGGTCATAGGGTTGGTTTCGATTGGCGGCTACAACATCGAGAACATCGCCTATGATCGGCAACCGGCCCCGGCCCGGCAGGAATACAGGGGTTGGTACCAATGGTATTTTCAGACCGAGCGAGGCAAGGCCGGCCTGCAGCAGAACCGACGCGAGATTTGTCGCCTCCTATGGGAACTTTGGTGCCCGAACTGGAAGTTTACCGATGCGATCTTTGCTGAGACGGCCCGTAGCTTCGATAGTCCGGATTTTGTCGAAATAGTTATCCATTCCTATCGACATCGGTACGGGGCGGCGGTCGGAGATCCGAGCTTAGAGACGATTGAGCAACAGCTTGCTGCTCGACCACGGATTAACGTACCCACAATTGTTCTGCACGGCGCAGGCGATGGCGTACACCCGGTTGGATTGTCAGAAGGCCAGGAAAAGCTCTTTTCCGCGCGGTATGAACGACGAGTTATTCCTACTGCCGGACATCTCTTTCCGCGTGAAGCGCCCGAGCCCGTAATCGCGGCAGTTCGGAAATTGGCCAGCCACACCGCTGCCTAAATACGTAGCATTGGCTCATACCTGGGTCGCAACCTGCGAACTGCCACTAACCAAGCTCAAGAAACCAGCGTTAATGTTTCAAAAGGCGGTCAACTTCTGGTAGGGTACGGAGGACCGGACCCGCCCGTTTGGATGCGCGAAGTTCTGTTTGAGTGCGCGCCGCTTGTCTTCGGAAGAAGGGATAGAAGATTGACAGCTAACGGAACCCGCTTTCACGAGCATTTTCGGCTATCGATCAAATGCCTGACGTCCCGACAACGTACCGCTTTTCTATCGGCCCCTGGAATATCAGTGAAGGGCGCGATCCCTATGGTCCCGAAACTCGGCCAGCCAAAGATTTCGCCTGGAAATTGGAACAGTTCAAGAAGGGCGGCTTTGACGCAGTCATGTTTCATGACGATGACGTTGTGCCCGATATCGATTCCAAGTCGCGCCAGCAAGTTCTCAAAGAAGCAAAACAGGTTCGAAAGATGGTTGAAGATGCGGGCATGTTTGTAGAACTGGTCGCACCACGCCTCTGGGTCAGTTCAGCGACGATCGACGGCGCCTACACCAGTAACGACCCTAACGCACGCCGATATGCAATCGATCGGTCACTCCAGACCATTGATATGGCCGAGGCCCTCGGCTCTGATCTCCTGGTGCTGTGGCTGGCCCGCGAAGGAACGTATGTGCGCGAGTCGAAGAGTTGTCGGCGTTCACTCGGTCTATTGGTTGACGCCGTTAACCAGATGCTGGCGCATCACGCAAAGATCCGTCTGGCGATCGAGCCGAAACCGAATGAGCCGGTAGATGTCGCCTACCTGCCGACAATCGGGCATGCATTGGCATTCGCCCACCTAACCCGCGATCCGAGCCGCATTGGAGGGCTAGTCGAGACCGCTCATTGTATCCTCGCTGGATTAGACCCAGCGGATGAGATTGAGTTTGCACTATCACTCGGCAAACTCTGGTCGGTCCACCTCAACGATCAGAATGGCCTCAAGTTCGACCAGGATAAGCCGTTTGCGAGCGTGAACCTCAGAAGCGCGTTCGACCAGGTGCGCGGATTAGAGCGGAATGGCTACGGCGCGAAGGGCGAGTGTGTCGCGTTTGATGTGCACTCATTCCGGACCACAAAAATGGAGCACGCGTTCGATCACGCCACGAACAGCCGAAAGACGTTCCTCCGGCTCCTCGAGAAAGTCCGCTCATTTGATGAGGACGCCGCTCAAGCTCTGATTAGTAACCGAGACTACCAGACGCTAGATCAGCTGGTAATCGAGCACCTGCTCAGCTGAGAATGACCTTCTCAAAGGATCATCGCTGCAAGCAACACCCAGTTTTCTTTTCACGACTTCCAATTCTTCCGGACGTACCTCTGGATTCTTGATTTCGGATTCCGAATTCTGGTTTCAGCTTCCGCATTTGCCCTTCCCCTGCGGCCAGAATTCGCCATCTTTTCGCTTCGCATGAAAACTTTCCGCCTCAATCGTCTTTTTAATGCCAAATCAAAACGATGTTTGGATGTGGCCGTCGATCACGGCTTCTTCAATGAACTCGGTTTTCTCAGTGGCATTGAAGATCTGGCACAAGCAGTGGACACTTTGGTCGCGGCTAGCCCCGATGCGATTCAGTTGACCATCGGCCAAGCCGAACTACTACAAAGAATTCCTGGAAAAACGAAGCCCGCTTTAGTTCTCCGAACCGATGTGGCGAATGTTTACGGCCGCGAATTGCCGCGCACTCTGTTTAGCCGAATGATTGAGGAACCGATCGAGCAAGCGATTAGATTGGATGCAGCCTGTGTCGTCGTGAACTTATTTCGCATTCCCGGTCAACCGGAGGTCACGGATCAGTGTATCCAAAATATCTTGCAACTGAAACCCGCTTGTGTGCGATACGGATTCCCTTTGATGATCGAACCGCTCGTCTTTCGGCCCAACGAACAAACCGGTGGATACCAAGTGGACGGCGATTTGGAAAAGATTTTGCCACTGGTCCGTCAGGCAGTGGAACTCGGGGCCGACGTGATCAAAGCCGATCCGACCGACGATCCCAAGGTGTATCATAAGGTGGTTCAGATTGCTCGAGTGCCGGTCTTGGTTCGAGGCGGAGGAAAAGCCAATGATTTGGAAGTACTCCGGCGTTCGGAGCAACTTATCGCCCAGGGCGCGTCCGGCCTGGTCTACGGCCGCAACATTATTCAGCACCCGAATCCCAGCGGCATGACAAAAGCCCTGATGGCAATCGTTCATGAGAATGCAAAGGCGGAAGAGGCGGCGAAGCACTATTTATGAGTACGAAGAAAATCGTCAATATTGGCATCATCGGAGGCGGATTAATGGGACGCGAACTGGCTAGCGCGTTAGCTCGTTGGTTCGTATTAGTCGACCCTCCGGTGGAAGCGCGATTGATAGCGATTGCCGATCTGTCCGAACCGGCGCGCGAATGGTTCCGGCGAATACCAACGGTTGCTCAAGTTACTGCTTCGGCGGAAGAACTGATCGCAAATCCGGAAGTCGATGTCGTTTACGCTGCGGTCCCGCATCAGCTTCATCAAGAGATCTATTTGCAAGTCATGGAAGCCGGAAAGGATCTCTTGGCGGAAAAGCCGTTCGGTATCGATCTTCCTGCCGCCGAACGGATTACCGCTGCGATATCTCAGACCAAACGATTCGTGCGGTGCAGCTCAGAATTCCCGTTCATGCCCGGGGCACAGAGAGTGATCCAATTCATTAAGGAAAACCGATATGGGAAACCCTTAGAAATTCGGGCCGGCCTGCATCACAGCAGCGATTTGGATCCAAAGAAACTGATCAATTGGAAACGCCAAGTCAAGACATGCGGGGAGATTGGGGTAATGGGCGACCTCGGTATGCATGCGGTCCACATACCGTTCCGGTTCGGTTGGCGACCGGTCCGGGTCTATGCTCAGCTGCAGAAAATCGTCAAGGAACGACCGGACGGTCACGGAGGGATGGCAATCTGTGATACTTGGGACAACGCGGTCTTGAATACCGAGGTGATAATTGACGGAGCCGAAATACCGATGCGAATTGAAACAAAACGCCTGGCTCCAACGGAAACGAATACATGGTATATTGAGTTCCTCGGGACCGAAGCGGGCATCCGCTTCAGTACGAAAGAGCCGAAGACGCTTTGGCGGTATCGGCGTTCCGAAGATCAAGGTTGGTTCCGGGTCGATCTCGGATCTCAGTCCGCTTTTCCAACCATTACGGGGGCGATCTTTGAAACCGGCTTCAACGACTGTTTTCAGCAGATGTGGGCAGCGTTCCTAGCGGAAAGAGAGGGACAACTTGGCGACCGGTTCGGCTGTGTGACGCCTGAAGAGGCGGTGCTGAGCCATCGCTTATTCAATGCTGCGCTGGAAAGCCACCGGGCCAAATCCGTTATTACCCTGAAATGATTAGACGGGTCGTTCGAGACTCTGCCCTTCGTGCGCTCGACTTTTTCGCGGACTCTTTTTTACACTAGATGCCTGTGACTGAGCGCTCAGGAATTCTTGCCGCCGGAAATTGGATTGTTGATCACGTCAAGCTGATCGACACATGGCCCAGCGAGGAGACACTAGCTATCATCGGTCGCGAGACCCAAGGGATGGGCGGAGCTCCGCCCAATGTGCTCGCCGGTCTGGCCAGACTCGGCGCAAAATTTCCTCTCAGCGGTGCCGGCATTGTCGGCTACGACGCGGCCGGGGATTGGATTCTGGAACAGTGCGCGAAACTCGGTATCGATACCGGACTGATAATCCGTACTCATGAGGGTCCAACCTCGTACACGGATGTAATGAACGTCGAACGCACGGGTCGCCGGACCTTCTTCCATCAAAGAGGCGTGAATGCGCTCTTGGGTCCAGAATCCATATATTTGGCTTCCTCCTCGGCAAAACTATTTCACTTAGGCTACCTCCTCTTGCTGGATCGCCTCGACCAGCCCGGGAAGAGCAAGGGTACTGCGGCAGCTGAGCTACTCGATTCTGCTTCGCGTCTTGGCTTCATCACTTCGGTGGACGTAGTCAGTGAAGAAAGCAATCGGTATCCGCGCATTGTTTTACCGGCTCTACCTCACGTTGATCTGGTATTTTTGAACGAATTTGAGGCCGGCCACGTATTCTCGACCGAAATTCGAGTGAACGGAAAAATCGATAGCAGCGAGTTGTTGAAAACCGCTCACGCTTTGATATCGGCTGGCATTCGCCAATGGGTCGTTATTCATTTTCCCGAAGGCGTGCTGGCAGTCTCGCATCAGAGTAAGACCATTTTTCAACCGAGCGTGCGATTGCCCGGGGAGAAGATCATTGGATCAACCGGAGCAGGAGACGCGATCGCGGCCGGAATACTCCTTGGTTTTCACGAGGATCTTCCAATGGAACGGTGTTTGGAGATTGGGGTGTGCGCTGCCGCCGCTTCTCTGCGACACCCAAGCGCGACCGAAGGAATAGAAGCAGTCGAAGAATGCCTGCGTCTCGGACAAGAATTTGGCTTCCGCGAATCCATCTTCGGGAGCGGTCCGGCAGCCGCCGGATCCCTCTAGGCCCTAGAGTATAGCTTGACCGCAAACTCAACCAGCTAGGCTATCCTGAGTCACGGCTTCGCCGCTGCAAATGATGCCGGCGTCAGGAATCTCGTTCCCCTACCCGGCGATGAACCAATCGGAGCCAGCGCGTATAATCCCTACGACAGGAGACCCATTTCTGGTGGATACGAAGCAAAGCGAAAACAGCGAGTAGTTCGCCGAGAATTCCGATGAAAAAGGTACTGAATCGCCATTCGCTTGGGGCCACGAGGCAGACTAGTGGAGCAAGAAGAATTAGCACAGATGACAGTGCCCAACGCCAAAGCGCTCGATGCGCACGGCGCATCTGCTGATACAAAAAAATCGCTCTCGCCAGATCGGCTTGGAGTGACCGGTAGGGACCCAACACACGGACGAGCTCGTTGAAGAATGCATTAGGCGTGAGCCCGCCATAGACGCGTACAATATCTTCAACTGAAGCAGCCTTTTCAGGATGCTTAAACTCCGAATTCTCGTCATTTAAATCCGCGAATGACATAGCCGCCCGGATCACTTCCAGGAGAAACACATCACCGCCGACGCCGAATGTCAACAGCCTGCGTCGCTCATCCGATGCGGCCGAAGATTTGTGAGCAACGGGGGGCGCCGAAAAATCACGCTCCTTTTTTAGACAGAAGCGATTTGAAACACTCTGTTTCGGCTCTTGCGTGATTTTTAGGAGCTAGACGGCCAAGTGAAGATGCTCGACCTGATTCTCCACGAATCGAATGAGTTGGTCCGGAAAGAATGGTTTGCGGAGCAAAAATCCTCCATTCATCAAGGAGAGCATATGTGGATCATCCTGCGGGATGGCTCCGGTAATGAAAAGTATCGGAACGGTAGGCTCAATTCGGTGGATACGAGCGGCGAGTTCCAGGCCATCAATTGAGTCGGGCATCACAATATCGGTTAGAACCAAATCGATTTCCCCCTTTCGTTCTTCAAACCGGGCAAGTGCCTGGTCTGCGTTTTCAGCGAGGAAGGTTGCGTATCCAGCCTGATGCAAAACCTTGCGGACGTACTCCAGAATAAATGGCTCATCGTCGATAACGAGGACATTCAATCTGCGGAGAGGAGAAGGAGTAACCATAATTTTTATTACCTACGTTCCCCTTCGGCTCGGCTCGGTTGAAAAGAACAATCTATTCATGGTCTGGAACCGGGTTCGTAATCCGAATTTGTAGCGGAACGGCGAGCTCGTTATTCTCAAAACTCGGAAACTAGAAGACATTCTTTAGGTCGTAAAAAGCAGATCTCAAAGGGAATTTGACAAACTTCGTGGAATTCCAGGTTCTCAAGATTTACAATAATGACTAGAAATGTTTTACGGAGACTCAAATCTGAGTCGCAGATCCGCGTCAGGTAGCAGTGTTCAGCCAAAGTATATGTCTGGCAAAACCCCGACGTTTTTTCCCCCCAAGTTCGCTATCGTCCGCTGGGAGAGCGACTTAAGATAATTCTGGACCGAGTCGTTTTGAGCTCCCGTTTTTTCTACTCCCCGGGTGCCCAACGAACTCCTAGATTGCTGTCTCGCGGTTGGTCGACCGAAGATGAATGGTCTTGTGAGCGAGATCATGGGACGCTTCGATCATGCGGACCGTTCGGCTGCGTCCCCTCATCAGAATGGAATGGGTCACCGCGGCGTGGCCCTTGAGCCGTACGCCGCGCAAAAGCGGGCTGTCGCTTATGCCGGTTGCGCAAAAAATAATGTTTTTACCTCGAGCCAAGTCCTCTGCGTAAAAAACTCTCTTGAGCTCCTCTCGAAATCCCAGTTCGACAACTTTCTTCTCTTCGTCCGAATCGCGGGGCCACATCATCGTCTGCATGTCTCCGCCTAAGCAACGAATGGCCGCCGCAGCTAATACAGCTTCGGGAGCACCGCCAATACCAGCGTATAGATCCACCCCGCTGTCGGAGATCGACGGTGCGATCGCGGCGGTGATGTCTCCATCCGAAATCATCCGCACCATAGCCCCGGTCGAGCGGATAGATTCCACCAGCTTTGCGTGTCTCGGCCGGTCCAATACTACTACGGTGAGGTCCTGAACTCTTTTCCGCAAAGCTTTGGCGATAATGGGCAATGTCTCTTCTAATGGATTACGAATGGAAACAGTCTCGATGCCAGTCAGCTGCATATAGCGAACGACGTTCACGCCGTAAGCCAATTTAGTCATGTAGAAGGTCGGAATGTCTTTGAGCGAAACCTCAACGGTCGGTTCGGGGGAGGCTGCCGCAATGCAGCAAATGGAGCCAGGCAATCCTTTAGCAACGTTGGTCGTGCCATCGATGGGGTCCAATGCCAGATCAAATTTATGGCTGCCGGGGATCCAAGTGCCAAGGTGCTCCCCCTTAAAAATTCCCGGCGCGTTATCCTTTATTCCTTCTCCGATGACGACCTCACCACAGATGTTTATCAAATCAAACATCCCGCGAATTGCGTCGCAGGCAGCAGCATCCGCGTTCTCTTTTTCTCCCCGGCCGACCCAGGGGAGCGTGTTCAGAGCCGCCGCTTCGGTCGCACGCAGGAAATCGAATTCGATGATTCGCTCGACATCCTCGTACGGTTGCTGTTGATGACGCATAGGTAAGCAGGATGCACCAAGTCGCTTGCTTTCGCAGCACCGGAATCGACACCGATTCAAAACTACGTAAACAAGCTCATCTGCTTCGCCGCGTTTGCGTTCGCGTAAACAATATGTTTTGGATGATGTGCGATGAAAACAATCCGGGTGATCGTCTGGAACGAAAACATTCATGAACGAAAGGATCCGCGGGTTCAAGCACATTACCCCGACGGAATTCATAACTTCCTGGCTAAAGTGCTGAATGATGGAGTCGAAGTCTCCTGCAAGACTGCTACTTTGGAAGATCCGGAGGACGGCCTGCCTGAATCCCGGCTGGATGAGACCGACGTGGTGGTGTGGTGGGGGCACGTCGGCCATGCCCGGGTGAGTGACCGCACTGTTGACCGTGTGCAAAAACGCATCCTGGAAGGTATGGGACTGGTCGTTCTGCACTCCGGCCATTATTCCAAAGTATTCAAACGGCTCATGGGTACCACTTGTTCGCTTGGTTGGCGCGAAGCGGGCGAGAAAGAGCGAATTTGGATTTGTGATCCGGGCCATCCGATCGTGCAAGGATTACCTCCCTATTTCGAGATCCCTCATGAAGAGATGTATAGCGAGCCGTTCGCTATTCCTACGCCGGACGAACTCGTCTTCATGTCCTGGTTTCAGGGCGGCGAAGTTTTTCGTTCGGGCTGCTGCTGGAAACGTGGCAACGGAAAGATCTTCTACTTCCGACCCGGGCATGAAACTTTTCCGACGTATCATCAACCTGAGGTTCAGACGGTGATCCGGAATGCGGTGCGTTGGTCAGCCCCACAAGCGCCTCGCTGGGTTGATAGTTGCCCGAACATCAAAGTCTCGCCGGAAGGGATCCAGCAACTGGAAAGTTAGTGAGGTTGGCGTGTGTCCGCGTATCGATGGGACCCATGAGACTGATAGGGCTAATGGGACTGACCGGCCCGAAGGGCCCTGGGAGCCCAGCCCAGCTTCTTTAGCCTGGGTTTTCGGTTCTCACCATGGGCCGATCGAAGGACCGAAAAACCTCATCAGGAGCCAGCAGTCTTTTACCGAGACCCGATCTGTCACCGTCTTAAAATCCAGCCCACTATGGTGAGAATAATGCTGATGAGAATGCAGGTCGCGAGCGGAAAGTAGAATTTGAAATTGCCCTTCTCGATAGAAATATCTCCTGGCAGGTGTCCGAGCCAGCCAAACCATGTTGGAAATTTCCAAAGTAATACCCCGACCGCCACCAGAACGATGCCGGCGACAACCGCGTATTTCCCAATTTCCTGCACAATCGGAATAACCACGAAAAACTTTGGCTTAGCAACGATCTTGACCAAGCAGAATTTGTCATTTTGTCATCTGTCATTTGTCCTCGATTTGGCTAGTTTCGACGCGCCATGTGGCTCGCCTACTACGTTCATCACCTCAATCCCTTCCTTATCCGGTTTAACGACCAGTTTGGAATCCGCTGGTACGGAGTGGCCTATCTCTGCGGATTTGTAGCTGCTTTTTACTTGCTTAAGTGGCTCGCGCGAAAAGGCTACGGTTCCCTGGCCGAAACGCAGGTCGCCGACTTTGCCTTCTACGGAGCGCTGTTCGGTGTTCTCCTTGGCGGGCGACTCGGTTATGTGATTTTCTACCGGCCTCAGATGCTCACAACCGATCCACTGGGCATCCTGCGAGTCTGGGACGGCGGAATGGCAAGTCACGGCGGTATTCTCGGACTATTCATTTTTACCTGGATTTACGCGCGAAGGCATAAAATCTCTTGGACCGGGATCGGGGATAACCTGGTGGCGGTCGCTCCGCTCGGGCTTCTTTTTGGGCGACTTGCTAACTTTATTAATGGTGAACTTTGGGGACACCCGACCAACGTACCGTGGGCGGTGCAATTCCCGACCGAGTTGCTCGACAACGCTGATCAGGCACAGGTCGCGATCGATCAGTGCTCCCGATTGAATCCAAATCTCGACTCGGTCGCTGCAATTATCGACGCCGCACGAACCAATCCTCAGGTTCGCGAAATTCTTTCCCACATTCTCACTCCACGTCATCCGAGCCAACTCTACGAAGCGTTACTTGAAGGGGTTCTACTCTTCGTCTGCCTGATGACCATTCGTCTCAGGTTCCGCAAACCGGATGGGCTCACAACTGGTTGCTTTTTCCTTCTCTATCCGATCATGCGCATCATCGGCGAAATTTTCCGCGTACCGGACGCCCCGTTGACTGGGCCGTTCACGCGGGGCCAGTTCCTTTCCCTGTTCATGTTCTTCATCGCGCTTGGCTTCTTTTGGTGGGCCTGGAAGACCCGGCCAAAGGAAATGACAAATGACAAATAAACGCGAGCGCCCGAAACCGTTAAGCTCGATGAATCCAATGCTTTGAGAGACGCTCTTGGACAACAGAGGTATCCATCTAGTTAGCAATCTGTCATCTGTCATTTGTCATTTCTTTTGGCAGCAGCCGAATGACGTCTCCGACTTGGATGGTTCCCGTCGACGACTCACAGAAAAAATTCATTCCAAAATTAACTCCTCCATCGTCGTTTCGTCGGTAGGTCGCCAGCGTCTTCAGCGGCTCTTTCCCGCGCTCTAGCGTGATTTGATCAGTGGTAGTGATGACGCAACGAACACAGGGTGGTCCGTGACGAAATCGCAACGATCCAATCTCGATGCTTTGCCACTGGTCTTCCGCATAAGAATTCAGCACACCGCCGATCACAATATTCGGTCTAAACCGATTCATCGGTATCGGCTTTTCGAGACGGCGATTAAGGTCAGCGAGCGAAGCTTCGGAAATGACAAGAAAAGGAAAAGCATCGGTAAAACTGACTTCCGGTATTCCCAACGCTTGCTGATGGATTCCGGGAACTTTCTCTTTCTGCACCATCCGCCGGTACTGGTTACCCATTCTCACCAATCGTGCCTTGCATCCGAGATGAGCGCTTAACCATTCTGCGATTTCCTCCCCCAAATCGTCTGCCGTTACTTGATCCCTCCAAATGGTAACCGACCGCTTAGACTCGATCAGATGATCCTCAGGCGATCCAAACCAGGGTAGGCTGATCTCTGGAAGATTCGGCGCTCGTACCCTGAGCTGGTCTGCCTCGGGAAAAGGCTGAATTAACGCCAGCTTTGGATGGGTCCGTTGCGTCAAAAAGTTCCACTCCCAGTCTACCACCAGAAACTCACGATCGTGCATGAACCCGTACCGGGTAACCGGCCAATTTGGAACCTCAACACCCCCACAGGATTTAATCGGATAGATATAAAGACCGGTTACCTGGAACATTGACACCTTCTGTTCGCCCGCTTACGTGACGCATTTCGAGATTTTCTTTTGAAATACCCACCAAAATTCACTTCGGAGCCAATCTCAGGAACTGGTTTGCCCCGATTTTTACGATGATTTCGTTCTCTTGAGTCGGACGCTTTTGTTGATAAAGCCAGATCTTGCCGGAATCATCCATACCAACTTTGAGAGCTTTGTATTCGGGCAGCGCGCTCACCCCGCTTTGAACCGGATAATAAGGAGTGCCTTTCCACCGGACGACCGCCTTTGCTTGATCCCGCTTGGCATCGAAAACCACTGCAACTGGATCGCCTACAGCTGTCGGTTGCGAGATGCTTTCAAGTTCGTGACGGCTTTGCCAATCCACCGCAACAGCCCAGGAAACGCCAACGAGGGATACCAAGAAAACTAACATCAAGCCATACGCCCATTTTCCCACCGGAAGGCTTTCGTCCACATCTCTCATTCGCTGGATACTGAAATAGCAAATAGCAAATAGCAAATACCAGACGACGGTCGCCCGGATGACGTCATTTTCGTGCTGCGGCCCTCGCCGTTTTGGTACCGCTGCTGCTGCTCGTAATGTGAGAAGGCGTTTTGCTAACGGCGCCCTATCTGCTATCTGCTATTTGCCATTTCTTATAGCTCATTTGGTTCGGCGCCAAGGCAGGCAGCGGTTGTCGGGCAGGGCTCTGCGTAGTTAGAACGTATACCGATGCGATCTCCTGTAATTGCTTCCACCGCTCCCATTGGTAATCGGGTGCTTGAACAATTTGACGCAATAGACTTCGCCACTCGGTAAGTGCTCTCTCGATGTCACCGTGCCGAATGTTATCATTAACCAATTTGTGCCGACCGATCTGATGTTCGACCAAATCACGCACCACCTCCGATGCGCCCGAGCCATAGGCGATCGGCAGCCCAAGTTCGAGGTATCCAGAGAAACTGGCGCGGTGATACCGATTCTGGCAAATAGCGGCTAACCGACCGCCGGCCCGGCTGTCATCCATTGCGAATCGATGACCAGCGCGTAGGTCGGCCAAATCAAATACCAAGTCGTTAATCGGGTAATCGGCCTCTTCTAAACCGGCGGCGACGGCCAGACCCTCTCCTTGGTTAAAAAAACTGAAAATAATACCGCGGCGAGTAGGCACTCCCCGCTCATCAACTAAGCCGAGCTGACGCCAAGCGAATGCAGGTGAAGCAGAGACGTCGAGTGCCTCGCACTCAGACCGGCAGGCGCATCGCTGGCATACCAGTGGATAGCTTCGCCGGATTTCCGGGTTGGCCAGATAGCGTTCCTGATCATCAAGATGACCTCGTGCCGAGGCTCCGCCGAAACGGAATCGCGCGTAGGCAGTATTTTTGCGGAGAACCAAATCGTGAAACTCACCCTCCACCTCTTTGGCGATGAGCGGAACCAAATCGCTTAGAAATTTCTCTGGCGGCAACGTGCGGTTTGCAGGAATCAGTGGATAATGCTCTCGCAACACTTTGCGGAACCATTTCGCGGCTAACCAACCCTTATCAGTAATACTGGCAACGGGCAGTTCCCGGCCATACTCAAAACGGTTCTTGTCCCAACGAATCTTGCAGAGGTTCCCAAAACCTAAAGACTGCAGTGTCGTTGCTAGCGTAAGCGCCGGGCGCCACCGTCCATCGTCCTTCCATATCCAGAGTTTCGACAGCATTGTGTTCGACATCGGAGGACAGACTTCCCACTCTCCTCGAGAGTTCAACATCTCGGCCTCATGTCGCCGAACCAGCCGCCCTCGCTCAGCATCCACCGGGAACCCGCAAACCAGAATTGATTCCTGATTGGCGGCAGCACCGGCAGCCGAGCGCTCAGTCCTTTCGTAGAACTTTTCTACTCCGATCAGCAGCGGCCGGGTCGAGAAGAGATGCGTTGCCACCTCTGTCACCGCTCGGAACGGGTCTTCTCCGCGACGGGCCGCTTCCTGCATGACCGCGATCATTGATGGCCAGTCGATCGGGTCCGCCCGTCGCAGCCTGCTCGGAAAGGCTTCATGAAGTCGGGGAATCTCGGGGGTGACGAGTGCATAACCGATCTCATCCAAACCGCGTCTGCCCGCGCGACCAAACATTTGCAACAACTCATCCGCCCTTACGTGACGCTGAAAATTTCCCGCTTGATAATGCGTGCCGGTCACCAACACCGAGCGCATGGAAAAGTTGATTCCGGCAGCCAGTCCCATAGTAGCAACCACCACTCGGAGCTGCCCTTTCTTAGCCAGCGGCTCAATGATTCCGGCTCGAACCGCGTAACTTAATCCGCTATGATGAAATGCTACTCGAGATCGGAGCAATCGCGCGAGCGGTTCACCAGCTAAGACTGACTGTTCCGGGGTGAGCCCCAACGGCTCTTCAACGGGCAGAGCGGAAGCGAGAGAAATAGCCAGGTCTTCGGCACCTTGTCGTCTGGGAGCAAATACCAGGATCGGTCCCAAGTCCGAGATTAAGGCACGCGCGATCAGCTTTGGCCAATAACCGCGAGCGTTGGCCGGGGCACGGGCCGGCAGATCGCTCAGCATGACTTCTTCCAGGGGGACAGGCCGCTGCCGATGTTCCACCAATTCGACTCTTCGCCCGTTGCGCCGCAGCCAGTCCACGATTTCTGGCGGATTAGCCACACTGCCACTCAGTAGAAGGAGTTGCGTCTCCGACGGAGCCAACGAAAGGATCAGCTCGTAATTCGTTCCGCGGATCGGATCCGCCAACAGTTGGTATTCATCAATCACCAACAATCGCGGACCTTCCCGACGCAAAAACCGGGCTTTTTGGGTCTCGAGCGTCGCGACCACGACTTTGGCATTAAGGTTTTCGGCTAAATCGCCGGTAGCGATACCGACATCCCATCCGCGTTGCCGCCACTCGGCTAGTTTATCATTGGCCAAGGCACGAGTCGGCACGGTGTAGATCGCCTGCCCTTTCAGCGAGTCGTAGATCAGCTCAAAGATATAGGTCTTCCCCGACCCAGTCGGCGCCTGAACGACTACATCAAATCCCTCGCGGAGAAATTTGACCGCGTCCTGCTGCCATTTATCGGGGATGATCAGATTGACCATCGCGGCTTTAACTTCGTTAAAGAATGACAAATGACAAATGACAGATGACAAATTAGCGGACCGGCCAGAGCGTCGACGCCAACCATAGGCTTCTAGTCCGGTGTACGACCTTGAACCGGATTCCTCAGCCGAGCAGGCTTCCGGGAACGTTTAGGATCATCGATCGTCTGAAGCCATGCGCCCAATTGCCGGGCACAGCCTTCGGCTATTTTTCGAATCTCCTGGAGCCGAGGAGCGTGCAACTGGAGTTCCGCGCGTTTTACAACTACTCCCACCATCGACCTTACTTCTCCCGCCGAGCCACGGGCAATCACTAGGAAACTCCTTAGTTCGCTTGGCGTAAATCGTTCAAATCCTTCCGCAATATTGTTTGAGACTGACAAGGCAGCCCGCTCGAATTGGCATCTCCATCCTGGACCCAGAAATAATTTTTGAGTCTGCAATAAATCAAGAGCCGAATTGTAGAGGCGCGCCGCTTCCTGCCAGACTGGCAGATCTTCAAATCGTTCATAAATTGTCATACAACAACATAGTATAAATATGTTATTTATAAGGTCAAGTCGATAGTCTTAAATTTGTCATCTGTCATTTGTCATTTGTCATTCTTGACCGCGGCCTCAGTCGGCTCCAGGTCGAGCGCCTTCAATAATGCTCGGTCCTGGTCGACCCTCGGATTGGCCGCGGTCAAGAGCCGGTCGCCATAAAAGAGCGAGTTGGCGCCGGCAAAAAAACAAAGTGCTTGCGCCTCGCGCGAGAGCCGGGTGCGACCAGCAGATAAGCGAACACGCGCTTGAGGAAGCGCAATGCGTGTCGTCGCGATGAGACGAACCAGCTCGAAAACATCGACGGGAGGTTGATCTTCCAGCGGTGTCCCTGGCATTGGGATCAGACAATTAATCGGTACGCTCTCCGGCGCGGGACTAAAGTCGGTCAGCACCTGCAGCATCTTGAGGCGATCGAGTGGAGATTCGCCCATCCCGATAATCCCGCCGCAACAGACCGCGATCTTCGCCTGCTGGACGGCGCGAATAGTGTCCAAGCGATCCTCAAAAGTATGGGTCGAGACAATGTTCGGATAATAATCTTCGGAGGTATCCAGATTGTGATTGTAGGCGGTAACTCCGGCTACTTTCAGCTTCTCTGCCTCGGCCAGCGTCAACTGTCCGAGCGTAACGCAAACCTCCATTCCGAGCCGGCTAACCCCTCGCACAATTTCCAAGACTTGGGCAAACTTCGGTTCTCCGTCACGAACACCTTTCCAAGCCGCTCCCATGCAAAAGCGCGTTGAACCGTTCGCTCTCGCCCGCTCCGCGATCTCCAGCACGGCGGCCGGCTCCATCAATGCTTCTCGAGTGACCGCGGTGTGATACCGCGCACTTTGAGCACAATATGCGCAATCCTCACTACAGCCTCCCGTCTTGATGCTCAGCAGGGTGCAAAGCTGAACGCTTTGATTTTCCCAGTGCTGTACAAAGACGGCACGGGCGTTGGTGAGCAATTCGAAAAAGGGCAAATCATAGATCTGCTGCAGCTCGGCGAGTTTCATAGTGTTGTCTTTTGCTATCTTCGTCCTCGATTCGGCGGTCGCGGAGCGACACACCCTACCACGCCTAGCCGCCATAGCCCCACGTCTGCACACGAAATCACGCGAGATGATCGGCATACGAGCAGGGGCGACGGCGCGAGTACGAGAACGATTGTACCACGGCGCGGCCAATCACTAGCTCCTTCTAGCTTCCGGTGACCCACTTTCCCGTCGGTGACACCAGCACCGGAAGCTCGTTCGTCATGTATTGGGTCTTGCAATCCGCACCGATCATCTTCGCGCCAGTCGCTTCCCTCCACCCGCTTGACATTTCTTGTCCCGTGTAACAGCCCCAGGATTGCACTTGCGCGTTCCGAGCGAAAATCCCGCGGCGCAGCTTCTGTTTCAATTCGCTGACGTGTAGCCATGTTTTGGAAGCGCTCCCGATTTCGTTGCTGTAATCGAACATGAAACAGGCGCGATTGGAGTGACCGAAGTAGTCGAAGCTAGCGATTTTGTAACGAGAACGGTCCTTCCCATGGTTCAGATAATCGCAGAATTGATCCGCAGTCTGGAAATAGATCAGGTTCACTCCGTACTTTTTGCGAACCGAGTCGATTACACTGAAAATGTTTTCCTTTTCTTGCGCCTGCCGTCGCTTATACCCGGGACCATATACCAGCCAGGTAATCTCAGCGGATGGTCCATACTGATTTCGAAGTTGGTCGATTCGAAGACGACTCGCTCGGACGAAATTGAGCCACCAGTTATCATGCGGCTCGATTTTGTATTTTTCCCAGGCCATGAGGGAGACAGCGCCAGTCCCCACAATGTGCTCACCGGTATCCTGACCTGATGCCAACGATACCAAAGCGACTGCTGCGAATACCTGCATTGCGTACCGAAACATGGAAAAGGAATTAGCTCGGCTTCGTGCTTTTCGCAACGGTGGGAAATGATGGATTTATCCGCAGAAATTAGCCCGCGAACCTATTCGGCTTCACACGAGTCGCTAAACGCAATCGGTGCCCCTATCGACGCAAGAAATCTTCGAGCGCCTGATGAAACTGATCGGGCGCTTCCAGATGGGGAATATGCCCCACATTTGCCAACTCTACGAGGCGCGCACCGGGAATCTGGGTCGCGGCTTTCCTTGCTAACTCGACCACATGTCCAAGATTTCTTCGAACATCGATTGGGGCTCGATCGCGTCCCACTGCAGTGTGATCTTCCTGTCCGACAATGAGCAGCGTCGGCACCTTGACCTCAGCGAATTCATAACAAACCGGATCCTGGTAGACCATCAGATCGGTCAATGCTGCCGCCCGCGCCCAGCGGGGAAAGTCTCCGCTGAGACTTACTCGTAGCCGCGGTTCGACGAAGATCTCGGCTTTCTCCGGTGGATAATGAACGAAATAGCCCTGCACATATTTTCGGTACTCCTCGAGGCTGGTGTTGAGTTCTTGTTGATACAGTTGCTCCAGTGGAGCAGGTGGCACGGACAATCGGTAATCTTCTAGACCGATCGGATCTTCCAGGACCAACGATTCGGTGCGACCTGGATATAATCTGGCAAATCGTATCCCGAGCATGCCTCCCATCGAGTGGCCGACGATACTCGCCTTCGGAATCTGTAAGAGATCAAGCAAACCGGCCGTATTTTGTGCGAGAAAATCGAGACTATAGTGAACGTCTGGTTTGGACGATTTGCCAAATCCAATCTGATCGGGAACAATCACTCGATATCCCCGATCGGTGAGAAATTTGATCGTATCGACCCAATAGGCCCCCCAGAAATTCTTCCCATGTAGCAGAACGACGCTTCGCCCATTTGCGTTTTTCGTTGGCGGCACATCCATGAAGCACATGCGGACGTCCTGGCCCTCAGTGTACAGGTTCAGATAAGCTGTGGGATACGGATATTTCAGTTCCTCGAAGCATGTACCGATTGCCGTATCGTACCGGTCCGGCAACGTTTTCTCCTCGGTATAGCCGATCGGCGGAAGCGTCAGCACCACTGCCAGAAACAGAAAAATCCGATTGATTCTCACGCTCCTATATACGGGCCAACCAGCTTGGATCGTCAAGTGTGGGGACTGACCTAGCGCTAGGTAGCACCATCAATCTTCCTCGTCCTCCAGATCGGTAATTTCGAGGGTTTCGATTTCTGGCAGAGAGGCGGTACCGATGATTCCTTGTAAGTCGCCGTACATGCCAGAGAGCCCGTTCAAAACCGTTTGGATCTGCTTTTCTCGCCGACTCCAATGTTTCATGAGAGCGCGCTTCTCTTGGCTCAGTTGATCCTGCATGCCAACGAAGGTTTGAATAATCGCGTTCACTCTTTCCCGAAACTCCGGACCAGTGAGATAGCGGTACACTACGTCCATCTTCTGATCGCGGCCCTCTGCCGAGGCGCGCGCAAACGCCAGATTGATAATCTGCTGGCGCAGCATCGCCGCAACCGCAAACCAAACCGAAAGACTGCAGACGTACATACCGTCAATTTGATCGAAGTATTTCACCCCTTCCGGCAGCGCGGTTGAGACGAGAACCCCGAATTCCGATTTCGAACTGATTACGTCCGTGCGCAATTTTTCCAGCCATTTGCTGTTCCAACTCTGAGCGTTTTTCGTTTCCCAAGTGATCGAGCCACAATTCCGGCCATCCGCCATGATGATGGTATGCAAAATGTCGGCGCCATAGGCGCCATTGGCGATCGGCTCTACCCGGTCTGTTGGGAATCGAAAAGCGAGTTCCGCTTCCAATGTCAATTCGAGTGCTTCACCCTGTGCCTGTTGAGAACCTTGCTCCATTCGCCGGCGCAGTTCATGAGCCGCTTCTTTGGCGTCATCCCTCTGTTTCTCTAACTCCCTTTGCCTGAGACGCAGCGCTTCCAATTCCTGCTCGAACTTCTCTCCCAGCTTTTTCTCCGCCAAACCCATCGCTTCAATCCGGGATAGCTCGCGCGCATCCGCAGCGGCTTTGGCCAAGGCCAGATTTTGCTCGGCTTTGAGTGCCTCCATCGACTGCTGCAGATTGAATTCCGCGGCGCTCTTTTCCGATAACTGTCGCCTGATTTCATCGATCAAGCGAGCTTGGGCAGCCATTTGTTCCTGAAACGCCTGTTCGCGAATCTTTGCTTTTTGTGATTCCTCGGACTTAGCTGCCTGGCGAATCGCTTCCCGCTCGGCTTCGAATCGAGCTTGTAACTCAAATTTGTCTTTGGCGTTTGCTTCCGCTTGCTCTTCCTGAATTCGCCGGATCGTGGATTCGGCCAAACCTTCTTGCAGAGTGAACCGATGTCCCTCGCCATGGGGACAAAGAATTTCCTCATTCAGACCGATCATCACCTGTTCATCATGCGCTTTCATCTGAGAAGTTCGAACCAGCTGAATCTACCTTAAAACACTGCCACCGAGAATGGCTGAAACACAAAATTGTCCCGGCGGTGCGAATCCGATTCAGCATCGGACCGTAAACGGGACCATTCAGATTCAGACGAAAGGGTGAGGTACGGACGACGGAAGACAGAATGCGAATACCGAACTCAGTTGGCGCCGCTGCGCCGTTTGATCCGCTTGTTTTGGACTTTGCGTTGGGGAAACTCTCTTTTGTCTTTATGGAAGTAACAAATCTCAATAAGGGTCGGCCAGATTTCCAGGGTAGCGTGAATTTGGCTCACGACGTCATCCACAATCCGCGACACATTCTGTTGAAAGAAATCCGGTTCGAACCCATAGAACGAACGCGCCAAATTTTCAGCAAATAACAGCAACGCCTCTTTTCGCTCGGGGATTTTCGTCGAAGCTGCTGCGTCCAGGATACGAGTATGGACTGCAATGATTCGTTGCAGAATCTCTTCGCTATCCTGCAGAGTCACTTCACCCTCGTAGTCGAATCGGATCGACAGGTCATCAACCGCTACCAGCGACGATTTGATTTTTTTCTTCAACAGCGTACAAATCTCTTCGTTGAAAACGTCCGTTGCCAGCGGACTTCGCATATAGTTGTTCTTGATGTGGGTCTGCACGGCGTCAGTATGAGCTGTGACAATGCCGTCCTGCTGTATCCACAATCGATAGATATAATCCTCAAAACGAAGCCGAGTGGGGAAAAAGGGAGGCAGGCCGAGCCGGTTATCGTAGCCGGCAACCCCGCAATCGATTCGCCAATTCTTGTTGGTAACAACCGGTCGGAAGTTTTCTAGTACATAGACCTCACTGATCTCGTGCAAATCTTTCTGCCGTTGATCTTCGTCATGCAGGTACATCTCCACATAATCGAGCGCATCGATGTCGTTGGTGCCGGTTCGAAAACTCTGGGCTATTTTTACCACCGCATTCTTCGAGACTGGTCCATCCTCGAGTAAGAGCGAGTTTTCGCTGGCAAATTCTTTCGTCACGTTGGTCTCGAGGTCCATTGAGGTGTCGATGAGGAGGTTTCCGGATTCGAAGTTCCCTGGCAACTCGCTTACCTTCTTTCCGAGCACATCCTTGAAGGATGTAAGAATGTCGAACGATTTGTCGATATACCCGTTTTCGCCCGGTTTTTTCAAACGGCCGCGACTGACTTCTTCCGGTTTTAACGATTCGGGGCTGTTCTCAACCAGCGCATACGGACGCATGTCATCGTCTGAACTGACCAGGAATGTGCCCAAGGTGTAGATGAGCGAGAAATTGCGGTTACCTCCGTAACTCGGCCGAAAAATGGTACGCACGAGCGACTCGAGCTTTCTGTCATGAAGTTTCCTGTTCAAGAACTTAAGAAATTGCTCTTTCTCCTGCGGACCGACGTAGTAGAGATCGTTGACCGTTCTGGTTTTCTCCAGCTCGGAATAGTACTTCTCGTGATTCGCTAAGCTCGAATCATCGAAGATAACCATCTTCACCGAGTGGCCGTTGCTCCAAAAATTTGCGTCGTATTCTTCAATTGTCGCGCCCACATCACGCAAGCGATAGGTGGGGATGGCGAATATCGTATCTGCAGTTTTCATTAAAGGGTCGGATCGTTCGAAATAACCGAGGTTGGTGTGGATGAGCCGGCCGCAAAACCAGACTCGTTGAACCACCGCCGACTATCACGTCGAGGAGAACTGAGGGGGTGATAGTTTCGCTTGCCCTCCGCTTCGCGCGGATCGATTTGAGCGAAACTCGTTCCAAGAACGATTCGCTCCTTCATTGCGTCAGACGGGTTTGAGCTTTCCACGAATAGGGCGGTTCAGAATAAAAAGCGTTAAACGTGCCAAAATCTGGCTTAGTACTTGTAATCGCTTCACTTCCAGGGGAATAAGACGGGGCATCGCCGCAATAAGTGTTGACCATATTTGCAACCTGCGAGCCGCAGCTTAGGTCGAGGTCGCAAAGAGCGAGGATTCTTCTGCTCGAGCGCTTAAGGAAGCAGCAAAAACGCTGCTCCGTCGATCAGTGTCGGCACCAGAGCTCCGAGGAAAAGGTAGAGTGGCGAAATTCCGAGCTCTCCAAATCGCGATGCGAGGATCGATTGCCCGGCCGGATTTGGCGAGTTGGCTATTACGGTTAGCCCTCCGCCAGTAACTGCCCCAGCCATCACCACGTATTTCAATGGGTCAGAAAATCCAGGAACAAGGGACGCAAGGTAAGTGACCGCTGCATTATCGTTGAAAGCAGTGAGGATTGTAGCGCCAATCATCAATGGCCATTTACTCAGGCTCCCGAGAACGGGTGCTATCCACCATTGCTGGCATCCCCCGTGAATGATTAGGGCGGCAAGGAAGAAACCAACGAGCAACGGTGGCCGCAGCGCAATCGCCTGCTGGTTCAGCCGCGTGGCTGAGACGAACGCAAGAAAGAAAAGGAGACCCAAAATCACAAGCACGGGATAGTGAGCGTTCGCTACCGTCCAGCAGAGAAAGAGGATATGGATGCCAGTGATCCGCCACGGAATTGGCCGACGTCCCTCTTGATCTAGCTCCTCGTCTGGAACCTTGGATGCAAGTCTAGTGAATTCTTTACGAAATAGTGTGAGATAAAGCGAATTGGACAAGATGATTCCAATGACAGCTTTCCAACCGAAATGGGTCAGCATGTACACCAGGTTCCAATTCCAAACGTTCGCGACGACCACAACCGGAGGAGACGCAAACTGGGTTAGTACCCCGCCAACCGAGATATTGACGAACAACAAGCCGAGCGTCGCATATTTCAGCAACTGCGAGGGCTTGAGGCTATAGAAACGATGACGCAATAGAAGGGCGCAGATCGTCATCGCAGCCGGGCCCGTGATGAAGGAGCCGAGCAATGGGCCCAGCGTCAGAATTGTCAACCACCATGAAACAGGCGTTCCCTTTCCGATTGCCGAAACTTTGGCGATCACGGTTTCGGTAAAACGAAGGATCGGCAGCGAACTGGCCATGGCCATGATCACGACCACAAAAATTGCGTCGCCGACGTTCACCTGCCCGACATAATTAACCATCGTCGACCACCCGTGGAACGCAATAATCGCAACAAAAAGTGGGACTAACCAGATCCCGAAAACCGCTTCGACTTCGCCCATGAAATAAAAGAGCTGAGCCCTGAAGATCAGCTTGTCGTGTACCCTCCCGGAATCCGGGGAACTGACTGTGGCAGGAAGCAACTCCTCGATCGCCTCGTAACGCCGCTGATAGCGATGAGCAATCTTTCGAAACTGTGCGGTCAGAAACGTGTGAACGATCGCAGCGAAAAAAATGATAGTCGCAACCAGGTTGAGCGGCTCGCGCAGAATCCGGTGCGCGAGTTTTTCGAAAATGGACGGAGTCTGTTGGTCATGGTAACTGTCGACCGCCGGCGGAAAGTCTCCAGCCGGCGGCCCTGCAGCAGTGGCCTCGAGAGTAGTCAAACATAGAGACAATCCGAGACCAAGAAGAAGCAACGGATTACCCGGAAACATCCGCGATCCCTTTCGAAGCGTGAAGCATTCCAGACGGTGAATTTGCGCCGGAATCTAACACAACAGACAGATCCGATATAAGAGAATTCACCGAGGCGCTTTGAGCAAAGCGCCCCAACCCGAGCGCGCGAGGTGCATGGCTCTGGCTGGCTCCCACTCCATTACTCCACCACCTCGCACAGGCTCCTTTTTTTACACAATGACCAGATCCACGCCCGGTAACTCCAGCATCAACCGATCGTGCAGTTGCCGTCTCGTCCAGCTAATTAACCGCTTACCGGGCCGGCCTAGTACAACATGGGTGATGCCGTACTCTCGAACAAACGAGACCAGCGCTTCGGCAACGTTCTCGTGCTTGAGCGAGATCACCAGGCCTCCCATTTTCTGAGCAGTTTCCAAGGTATCGGCCACTCGACGTTGCACGGCGGCGTCGATGTTTATCGCGGACTCGCTCGGAGTTCGGACATAGACGGCATACCATTGCGCATTCAACTGCGCAGCCAATCGGGCAGTCTTGCGCAGCATTCTTCCGGGGTCAGGACCGGAACTGCTAATCGCCACCATCACTTGGCCTAGTCCGCCGATATTGGCAGCACTGTTTTCTTGCTCGGCGCTCTCACGTTCTTTGCGATCGAGAATGTTGGCAGTCTCGCTCAGGGTCATTTCCCGCAACCGCGTCAGGTTCTTCGTCGTAAAGAAGTTTGCCAGTGCAGCCTCGACTCGCTCCTTAGGATAAATTTTTCCGGTCTGCAGGCGTTCTTGTAGATCCTCGGCCGGCAAATCAATATTCACGATTTGATCTGCTTGGGCGACAATTTCGTCGGGAACTCGCTCTTTGACGCGGACACCGGTTGATTCCTCCACAATGTTATAGAGGGACTCGAGGTGCTGGATGTTCACCGTCGTAATGACATTGATGCCAGCTTGCAACAGCTCTTGAACATCTTCATAACGCTTGCGGTTTCGACTTTGCGGAGCGTTGGTGTGCGCAAGTTCATCCACCAGCACGACGGTCGGTTTGCGGCGCAACACCGCGTCTACATCCATCTCGCGGAGAGTGATTCCGTGATATTGGGCAACCAGTGGCGGTACGATTTCCAGATCGCCGATCTGCGCGGCGGTCTCCGGACGATCATGCGGTTCGACATAGCCGATGACCACGTCGATTCCCTGGCGACGTAGTCGATTGCCCTCCACTAACATGTGATAGGTCTTGCCGACTCCGGCGCACGGGCCTAGATAGATTTTGAGCTTCCCGACTTGCTGCTGACGAATGATCGAAAGGAAGTCGTCAGCAGTACGCCGAAGGTTAGTTGGAGGATTTGCCGCCGCCATCCCGATATTTTACAGGAAAGTCAGCGTTCCTGCGAGTCGAAATGGCCGCTCGATATACGCTGCTCCTCAGATGCTATGGTCGGCCTCCACCACCAGGGGAAGTCCCGTACGAAAGAGGTCGAACGGTCGTAAGAGAGTCATTTTGTGCCGACTGCCGAAAATCAATAGCCCAGGCTTTCGCCTGGGCTATCCGCCGCGATTTCCTACTTGCTGGTTGGCGTGCCAGAAGATGAAGTGGTTTTTTGCTGAGCATCGAGAGCAAGGTTCAGCAAGAGGACATTGACGCCTGATTCTCCCCCGATCCCAAGAAACGGATTATTTGTCGCCTTCGTTATCTCGGCTTTCACCACGTCTGGGGAAAGCCCTCGCTCCTTGGCAACGCGCGGAGTTTGCAGTTCAGCATTGCGCAGACTGATGTGAGGATCGAGCCCACTGAACGATGCAGTGACGGCATCAGCCGGAACCACTGCGTCGGCGGGCAAGCCGTTCTCTTTGCGATAGGTTTCTACATTTGCCTTAACCTGATCAATCAACTTTTGCGAGGTCGGTCCAAGATTCGACCCACCCGAACTCGATCCATCATAGCCGGTACCGGCATTGGACGGACGCGGATGGAAATATTTCGCTCCGGAAAATCCCTGGGCAAGGAGACTGGAGCCGATCCTGGTCTTGTTATCCGAAGACTTCACGATGCTCCCGTTCGCCTGGTACGGGAACAACAACTGCGAGAAACCCCAGATCACGACCGGGTAGATACCGCTGCACACCACCGCGAAAACGATGGTCGCAACGATTGCGATTCTGATTTGAGTGAGAAATGAATTCATAAAATTCTCCAGTTAAGCCAGATGTAGCGTTGTGATAATGATATCGATCAACTTGATCCCCGGGAACGGCAGTAGAATGCCGCCCAGACCGTAAATCAGTAGATTGCGCTGCAGAATGCGAGCGGCGCCGAGTGGCCGGAACCGCACTCCTTTGAGTGCCAACGGGATAAGCGCGATGATGATAAGAGCGTTGAAAATGACCGCGCTTAGGATCGCGCTCATAGGCGATTTCAACTGCATAATGTTCAGCGCAGCAATTTGTGGGAAGGTTCCCACCAGCATTGCGGGAATGATCGCGAAATATTTCGCGACATCGTTGGCAATGCTAAACGTCGTAAGTGCGCCGCGAGTGATCAGGAGCTGTTTGCCAATTTCGACGACCTCGATGAGTTTGGTCGGGTTGGAGTCTAGATCTACCATGTTACCGGCTTCTTTGGCGGCCTGAGTGCCCGTGTTCATCGCTACACCCACGTCGGCTTGAGCAAGCGCCGGCGCATCGTTGGTTCCGTCACCGGTCATGGCCACCAGGTGACCTGACGCCTGTTCTTTGCGGATCAGAGCGAGTTTGTCTTCCGGTTTCGCTTGGGCCAGGAAATCGTCCACGCCGGATTCCTTGGCGATTGCAGCGGCGGTTAACGGATTATCGCCGGTAATCATGACCGTGCGAATCCCCATCGCCCGGAAGCGTTCGAATCGGTCGGCCAATCCCCCTTTGACAATGTCTTTGAGATAGATCGTTCCGAGCACTTGTTTAGTCGTCGCGACCAGCAGGGGCGTTCCGCCAAGTTGGGAGATATCTTTCACATCAGCCTGGACTGATTCGGGCACTTTGCCGCCCACAAAAGTTGCGATCGCATCGGCCGCACCTTTCCGGTAACGGAGGTCTTCCATATCAACGCCGCTCATTCGGGTTTGCGCGGTAAAAGGAACGAACGTCGCATGCGGCAATTCGTGCAGTTCTCTACCGCGGATTCCGAATTCTTTGGCGAGAACTACGATACTGCGCCCTTCCGGGGTTTCGTCGGCCAGAGAGGCAAGCTGAGCAGCATCAGCCAACTCGTTCTTAGTTACGCCGGGCGCCGGCCGAAACTCGGTCGCCTGCCGATTGCCAATCGTGATAGTTCCAGTCTTATCCAATAGCAGAACGTCCACATCGCCGGCCGCTTCGACGGAACGACCGCTCATTGCCAGTACATTTTTTTGCACCAGACGATCGATGCCCGCGATACCGATCGCACTCAGCAGTCCGCCGATCGTAGTCGGAATCAAGCAGACCAATAACGCCACCAGGACGGCGATGGTAAAATCAACCCCCGAGTACAATCCATAAGCTTTCATCGACATCATCGCGATCAGGAAGATCACAGTGAGCGCCGAGAGCAGAATCGTGAGCGCGATTTCATTCGGCGTCTTCTGGCGTTTAGCACCTTCTACCAGGGCAATCATCCGATCGATGAAGGTCTCTCCCGGATTCGAAGTAATTTCGACTTTGATCTGGTCGGACAGGACCTTCGTACCCCCGGTCACCGCGCTCCGGTCACCGCCTGACTCGCGGATCACGGGAGCAGATTCGCCGGTAATCGCCGATTCATCGACCGTCGCCGCACCTTCGATGACTTCACCATCACCGGGAATCAGCTCTCCCGCTGAGACCACGACGATGTCGCCTTTTCGGAGTTGCTCCGCGCCGACCTTTTCGATCTTTCCACCATTGGTTAGTTTAAGCGCGAATGTCTGGGTCCGCGTCGCACGCAACGCGCGCGCCTGCGCTTTACCACGTCCTTCCGCCATTGCTTCCGCAAAATTAGCGAAGAGAACGGTGAACCAGAGCCAAAGCGCGATCTGCAGTTCGAAACCGATGTCTTTCCCTCCGTTGAAAAACAGGAAGAAAGTCGTAATCGCGGCGCCGACTTCGGTGACAAACATCACCGGATTTGCCGCCAGTGTAATCGGGTTGAGCTTCCTAAAAGCGTCGCCGATAGCCGGAACAATAATCGCCGGATCAAAAATAGAATGTGATTTTGCAGCCATAAGAAATTTAAGGTAGGGACGAGCCCCCGCTCGTCCGCGTTATTGTTCGATCAGGAAAAGAGTTTGCCGCCGTACATGAGGTAGTGTTCCAGGATCGGCCCGAGCGATAGCGCTGGGAAAAACGTAAGCGCTCCGACCAGTAAAACGGTCCCAACGAGCAGAACCACAAACAAGGTGCCCGACACCGGGAACGTACCGGCACTGGTTGCGACCAGCTTCTTCCGCGCCAGCGAACCGGCGAGGGCCATCACCGGAATCATCATCCCGAATCGGCCGATTAACGTCGCCAATCCCAGAGTGATATCGTAATGCGGATCGTTGTTCGCAGGTGCTGCCGTGAGACCGGCAAAAGCGCTGCCGTTGTTTCCCGTACACGATGTGTAAGCGTAAAGGATTTCGCTCAGACCGTGCGGCCCCGTGTTGTTTAGTCCGGCTTTGCCCCAATCGGTTAGACAAGCCCAACCGCTGAATCCAAGGATCGAGAACGCCATCAGCAGGATACCGAAAGAGGCCATCTTGACTTCGTAAGCCTCGATCTTCTTTCCGAGATATTCAGGCGTTCTGCCCACCATGAGCCCGGCAATGAAGACCGCTAAAACAACGAATAAGAGCATCCCGTATAAGCCCGAGCCGACACCACCGAAAACGATTTCCCCTAATTGAATGTTGAGCATCGGAACGAGTCCACCAATCGGCGTAAGCGAATCATGTCCCGCGATTACTGCTCCGCAGGAGGCATCGGTAGTAATAGTGGTAAAGAGAGCGGTGTTGAAAATGCCGAACCGGGTCTCTTTCCCTTCCATATTGCCTCCGGCCGGATCCACTCCTAGAGCGTTCACGATCGGGTTACCGTGTGATTCGGCCGACCAGCAGATCAGGACGCCGGCGAGAAACATTACTGCCATCGCGGCCCAAACCGCCCAACCGTGTCCCTGGCGCTTTGTCGCCCGTCCCAAGTAGTATGTCAGGGCGCTGGGAATCGCGAAGATCGACAACATCTGGATAAAGTTTGAAAGCGGCGTCGGATTTTCGAACGGATGAGCAGCGTTAGCGTTCATGTAGCCGCCCCCATTGGTACCCAACATCTTGATCGCCATCTGCGACGCGATCGGACCCTGTGGAATCGTTTGGGTATCAACTGTTTGATCGACCATGACCGGTTTTCCTTGTGCGTCATTCACCGGATTACCAGCATTGTCCTTCTTCGGAACTTGGACCGTCTGCGCCTCCACCACGCGCACGGTGTTGTTATGTCGGAAGTTTTGCGGAACCCCTTGAGCTACCAGGAATAGCGCGTAAACCACGCAAATCGGCAGCAGCAGATAATAGATGAGACGAGTGACATCGACCCAGAAATTTCCCAGCGTCTTTGATGAATGTCGGGCGATCCCGCGCACGATCACGGCCGCAACTGCAATCCCGGCCGCCGCCGACAGGAAATTGTGCAGTGCCAATGCGACCATTTGGGAGAACTGACTCATGGTCGATTCGCCCGAATAACTTTGCCAATTCGTATTGGTCGTAAAACTTGCAGCAGTGTTAAACGATAGGTGGTCTGCCACCGCCGGAAACTTTTGCGGATTCAGCGGAAGATGATCCTGCAACCGCAAAATTCCGTAAGTGAAAATCATCGAAACCACCGAGAAGATCAGCAAAGCTACGGCGTACTGAATCCAGTTCTGCTCCTGATCCGGTTTCACTCCCAAAATTCGGTAAGTGAGCCGCTCGATCGGTCGAACGACCGGGTCGAGAAACGTCTTCCCGTTCGCGTCCAAAACCTGGACGAGATACAACCCAAGCGGCTTGGTAATAGCCAAAAGAACTAGCACATAGAATGCTAGTTGAATCCAACCCGATATATTCATAGATAGCCTAAAAGAGTTTCTTTAAGTGGGCCCCGAAAGCTTTGGGGCTAGAACTTCTCCGGTCTGATCATCGAGAAGATGAGATAAACAATGAGAAGCAGAGAGATGATACCGACAACGATGTTTTCCATGGTATGTGTTTAGACTTTCTCGCAACCCTTAACGAAGAGCAGGAGGATCCCGAAGGAGACGATAGTAAGTAAGAGATAGATGACATCCGACATAGTAAACTGAGGTAGTTGAGTGATGTTTATGCATCGTGGACGATGCTTGTTTTCCTCATTGCGTTAGTCGTTTCCCATATTGATTGGTTCTTGGGTTGCACCAAAATGGTGCATTTCGAACAAGCGACGCATATTCTGCTGGGCCGGTTCGAAATTCTTGTCGAGCTTGATGGCGCGACCGTACATCTTGCGAGCGCGATCATGGTCTTCTTTCAGTTCAGCCAACACGCCAGCCAGATTAAACGCTTCCGGTGAACTGTCGTTTATTTCCAGCGCGC
>WNFQ01000326.1_pt1 | contig 30999 bp, 25 predicted proteins | sample 5400171 | NCBI WGS metagenome assembly WNFQ01 (sample SAMN13153356, study PRJNA577476) | soil metagenome | isolation source: 20 cm soil under Madrone tree | place: USA:California | collected 2016-06-14
AGCAGGTTGAAGTAGCTCACGTGCTCGACCTCGAGCCCCGCGGCGTGCAGCTTCGCGTCGATCTCGTCGCGCGTGTAGCGACGGTGGTGGCCGATGGCGACGTCGATCGTCCCGTAGAGGGCGCGCAGCGCCGGGACGATGAGCACCACGCGCCCGCCCGGCGCGAGCAGCGCGCGCATGGCGCGTAGCGAGCCGGCATCGTCGGCCACGTGCTCGAGGACGTTCGCGCACACCACCGTGTCGAAGCGATGCGGCGCGAAGCCGTCCTCGCCGAGGTGGGCGAGGTCGAGGAGGCGCACCTGGACGTTCGGCTTGTCGGCAAAGGTGCGCCGCAGGAGCTCCACGTATTCCGGGTCGACGTCGCTCGCCACCACCTCCTCGCGCGTCGCGAGATAGCGCGTCATGACGCCGGTACCGGAGCCCACCTCGAGGACGCACCGGCCGACGTAGGGGCGCATCAGGTCCCAGAGGGACGCCGTGTAGCGCCGCAGCACCTCGACGCGCCGGAGGGTCGTGTACCCCTCGTCCTCGCGCCCGGTGTCGTGCCGGAGCGCGAAGCGGAAGATGGTCCACAGGGCGGAGAAGCCGTCCTTCCAGCCGATCTTCTTGCCCTCGGAGTACTGCCGGCCGTGGTACGCGATCGGCACCTCGTAGACACGGCAGCGGAGGTGGGCGACCTTGGCGGTCAGCTCCGGCTCGAGGCCGAAGCGGTTCGAGCGGATCGGGATGCGGCGCAGGATGTCGGCGCGGAAGACCTTGTAGCAGGTTTCCATGTCGGTGAGGTTCAAGTTGGTGCAGATGTTCGAGAACAGCGTCAGCAGCCGGTTCGCCACCGTGTGCCAGAAGAAGAGCACGCGGCGCGGGCCGCCGGCGAAGCGCGAGCCGAAGACCACGTCGGCGTGGCCGTCGAGGATGGGCTGGAGCAGGCGCGGGTACTCGGCCGGGTCGTACTCGAGGTCCGCGTCCTGGACGAGGGCGATCTCGCCCGTCACGTGTTCCACGGCGCGGCGGACCGCGGCGCCCTTGCCCTGGTTGTGCTCCTGGAAGAGGACGACGAGGCGGTTCTCGGGCGTCTCGGGCGTGGCCGCGCGGACCTCCTCGAGCACGGCGCGTGTCCCGTCGGTCGAGCCGTCGTCGACCACGATGATCTCCTTCGGGATCGGCACCGCCATGACGCGGGCGAGGAGCGTGCGCACCGTGGCGACCTCGTTGTAGACGGGCACCAGCACGGAGAGGCGGGGACGGGACTCCACGGCCGGCGATTGTCGCAAGCCGGGGGCGCCGGCTCAAGCCGCGCGGCGCTCCGCGCCGATCCGTCGGCGGTGCTCGTACCCGGGCGCGGCAGCCCTACGCGGCGCGCTTTTCGGGGACCGAGGGCCTCGGCAGCCGCTGCCCCGCCCGCCGGCGGAGCGCCTTCCAGGCCATCCGGAGCGTCACCTTGATGCCTTCGACGCCGAGGAACGGGAAGGTGAGCGGGATCAGCACGATGTAGAGGAAGAGCGCCAGGTGCTTCATGCGCCGCGCGATCATCCAGCGCAGCCACGGCTTCACCACCTCCGGCGCGCGCGCGTAGACGGGCGTGATCTTGGCGAGCGTCTCGGCGAGCTCCTTGTGTGGATGCTTGAGGATCGACTCGTGGTGGTAGCCGGAGATGCCCTGGCGGACCTTCTCCTGCCCCTCCTCGTCGAGGTAGCCCAGCTTGACGGCCATGTCGTGCAGCTTGGTCTTCGGGAACGGGTAGAAGATGTACGCCGAGCACTGCGTCGGCCTGATCGCGTCCACCATGCGGAGCGTCTTCATCATCTGCTCCGGGGTCTCGCCCGGGTTGCCGTAGATGCACGAGACCTGGAGGCCGATGCCGGCGTCTTTCACGAGCTTGGCCGAGCGGAAGATGAGCTCGTCGGGCATCGGCCGCTCCATGTAGTAGCGGCGGATGTCGGGGTCGCCCGAGTCGACGCCCATGAAGATGGTGGCGCAGTTGGCGGCCTTCATCGCCTTCACCAGGCGCGGCTTGATGGTGGTCGGGTACCCGAAGCAGTACCAGGGGAGGTTCACCTCCTTGCGGTACACCTCGCAGAACTCCTCCACCCAGTGCAGGTCGGTGGTGAAGTTGTCGTCGTGGATGGAGACGAAACTGACGTCATAGCGCGCCAGGTTCTGCTTGAACTCCGCCATGACGTTCGGGATCGACCGCTTGCGGAGGAAGTCGCCCTTCCCTTTGAAGATCTCCCGCTGGTAGTGGATGTTGCAGAACGTGCATTTGAACGGGCAGCCGCGGCCCGTGAAGATCTCGAGGTTGTCCTTGAAGCAGCCGTACTCCCACCAGAGCTGCTTCTCCGGAAAGGGAAACTGGTCGAGGTCGTTCTCGAGCTCCCCCATCTCGGTGTGATGGACGACGCCGTTCTTCTTGACCCAGATGGTCGGGATGGTGGTGTAGTCCTCGCCCCGCTCCATACGGCGGACGAGCTCGAGGAGCGCCGTCTCGCCCTCCCCGATGCACACCATGTCGACGTGCGGGTTCTCGAGGATGTAGTCGGGGATCGCTTGCGCGTGGTGGCCGCCCACGATGATCGGCGCGCCGATCCGCTGCTTCAGCTTCTCGGCCATCTTCGAGCAGAAGGGCCAGAGGTTGGTGAGCGACCCCATCGCGATCAGGTCGGGCCGGAAGGCGACGGCGCGCTCGAGCAGCGCCTCGTGGCGGTTCAGCCACGCGAGCTGGGGGGCCTTCAGGAAGAGGTTGTCGTCGAGGCCAGGGTCGAAGATCAGGTCGATCTCGTGCCCGTGGTGCCTGAGCATCGACATCAGGTAACCGACGCCCAGGTTCTCGATGCCGCGATAGTAGAAGAGCACCCGCACCGTCCGGGCAGAGTCCCCCGCAGGCGCGCCACTGTCAAGACACTTTTGCGGGTACGTCGGCCACGGGTCGGCCTTCCGGCCGTGTAGGCCCGCCCCGTCCGCCCCGCCCGCGCGGCTCAGTCCCCCCGCTTCTGCGCCACGTACGGCCCGATCACCAGGCGGTCCATGTCCGTCCCGAGCAGGCAGACGATCGCCTCGTCGGGCGTGTGGACGATCGGTTCGCCGCGCACGTTGAAGGAGGTGTTGAGCAGCACGGGCACCCCGGTCAGACGCGCGAACTCCTCGATCAGCCGGTAGTAGAGCGGGCTCGCCTCGCGCGCCACGGTCTGCACCCGGGCGGTCCCGTCGACGTGCGTGACGGCGGGGATCACCTCGCGCTTCTCCCGCCGCACGACGAAGTTGAGGATCATGTACGGAGACTCGCGGCAGCCCTCGAAGTACTCGCCCGCCCGCTCGACGAGCACCGAGGGCGCGAAGGGGCGGAACCCCTCGCGGTGCTTCACGCGCGCGTTCACGCGGTCCTTCATCTCGGCGCGGCGCGGGTCGGCCAGGATGGAGCGGTTGCCGAGCGCGCGCGGCCCCACCTCCATGCGCCCCTGGAACCAGCCGACGATCTTCCCCTCGGCGAGCAGCGCGGCCGTCTCGCGCGCGACGTCGTCGCTCTCGTGGAACCCGACCGGATGACGCCGGAGCGCCGCCACGCACTCGGCGGCGCCGAACTCGGGGCCGAGGCTCGCGCTCCGCAGCACGGTCGTGCGCGGATGGCCGAGCACGACGTGGTGGACGTAGAGCGCCGCGCCGAGCGAGGTGCCCGCGTCGTTCGCCATCGGCTGCACGAAGACGTCGCCGAAGGGGGATTCCCTCAGGATCTTCCCGTTCATCACGCAGTTGAGCGCAACGCCACCGGCGAGGCAGAGGTTGCGCTCGCCCGTCGCCCGCTGGAGCACGCCGGCCAGGTGGAGGCCGATCTCCTCGGCCACCGCCTGAAGCGCGGCCGCGATGTCCTCGTGCCGGCGCTCGAGCGCGCTCTCGGGTAGGCGCGGCGGCCCGAAGGTGTCGATGAACTTCTGGCTCGCCCACTCGCGCCAGAAGCGCACGTGGTAGCGGAAGTAGCTCATGTCGACCGCGAAGCCCTCGGGCGTGGGGCGGATGATCTGCCGGAACGCCGGCAGGTAGCGGGCCGGGTCGCCGTACGCCGCCAGACCCATGACCTTGCCCTCACCGCTCCACGGCCGGAAGCCGAGGTAGTGGGTCACCGAAGTGTAGACGAGGCCGACCGAGTGCGGGAAGGTCGTCTCCCGGAGCAGGTGGAGGCGGTTCTCCTCCCCCTTCCCCATCCACGTGGTCGCCCACTCGCCCGTGCCGTCGAGCGAGAGCACGGCCGCGCGCGCGAAGGGCGAGAGCATGAGCGCCGAGGCGGCATGGGCGCGGTGGTGCTCGACGTAGTGGAAGCGGTAGCGGCAGCCGGGGTCGCCACCGAAGAGCTGCCGGCGCAGCAGGCGCGCCTCGCCGAGGAACATCGAGAGGATGTGCGTGGCCGGCGCGGTCATGTCGAGGAGCAGGTTCAGGGAGGCGGGGAAGTAGCGGACGAAGAGGGAGAGCCGCTTCCGCATGACGAGGTAGGGGTCGTAGAAGAACGCCACGTGGTCGATGTCGCGCGGCTTCACGCCCGCGCGTTCCAGGCAGAAGCGCGTCGCGTGCACCGGCACGTCGCCCGCGTGCTTCTTGCGGATGAAGCGCTCCTCCTCGGCGACGGCGACGGGCTCGCCGTCGACCAGCAGCGACGCCGCCGAGTCGTGGCTGTTGTGGTTGATGCCGAGGACGACGATCGCCATCAGCGCGCCGGGCTCGGGAGTGCGATCCCGCCGCGCGCCACGCGCCGGAGCGACTCGCCGAGCCACACGAAGAAGAGTCCGCCGGCGAGGAGGGCCGCGGTGTAGAGCCAGAGGTTGAGCCGCCGGTAGAGCCCGAGGCCGAGCGCGAACACGAACGCATTGTGCGTCAGGAGCTGGCCCAGGTAGACGCCGTAGGAGCTCTGGCCGAGCCACTCGAGCGGCGGCGTGACGGCCGCCAGGCGCGGCAGCAGCCGCCAGGCGGCGAGGAGGAGTGCGGTGAGCGGCAGCGGGACGAGCGCGGCGGCGTAGGGCGTGAGCCCGGCGCCCGCCGCCCCCTCCGCGCCCGCGACGCACGCGGCGAACGCCGCCGCGGAGAGCGCGGCCGCCGTCCCGCCGAGCCGGCCGACGTTCGGCGCGAGCCACATCCCGAAGGCGACGTGCGCGAGCAGGCGCGGCGAGAAGACGAGGTAGTCGAAGAACGTCTGCGCCTGCCCGGGCGCCGGACCGAGATCGGCGAGCATCGCCATCAGACGGAACTGGAAGCGCACGCACGCGAGCGTGCACGCGAGCCCCGCCGCGAGCACGGTCGTGGTTCCCGCGCGCCGCGCCGCGTGCAGGAGCGGGAACACGAGCACGAGCTGGATGATCACGGTCACGAACCACCCCGTGCCGACCTGCGAGAGCCAGCCGGCCGCGTGCCAGAGCGGGAGCGTGCGCGTGAGCACGACCTCCGGCGGGCGGAAGAGCAGCGCCAGCGCCCACCACACCGGGAGCGCCGCCCACATCGGGACCAGGATGCGGCGCGCGCGGCCCGCGTAGAAGCTGGTGATCGTCGGGCCGGCGCCCGCGTGCGCCTCCCACCAGAGCTCCGAGTTGAGCCCGAAGAGCACCACGAAGATCGGCACCGCCTGGTTGACGACGTAGCGGAAGAGCGGGCCGTCGCCCAGCGCTTGCGAGTGGATGAAGAGCACCCAGAGGATGGCGCACCCCTTGACGAGGTCGATCGCGGGAAGGCGCGGCGCGGGCGGCATCGGCGACCGCATTACCCGCCGGCGCGCGCGAGCGCCAGCACGTCGTCGCCCAGGTTCACGGGGAGGGCGAGGCCCGCGAGCCCGCTGCGCTCGGCCAGGCGAACCAGGCGCGCCAGCGACGGGCGCGGGGCGTGCGTATAGATATGGTAGAGGAGCCGGCGCAGCGTGACCCACTTGCCGACGCGGAAGAAGCCCGGGTCGACGAAGCCCTCCTCGGCAAGGAGCCTGGCCAGCGTGGCGCGCGTGAAGTAGGTGAGGTGGTTCGGCGGCGTGAAGAAGTGGTAGCGCCGTCCCGCGAGCCGGGCGAAGGGCGAGGCCAGGTCCGCGGTCTCGATCGCGAGCACGCCGCCCGGCCGGAGGAGCGCGCGCGCCCGCCGCACGTAGGCGCGCGGATCGGCCGTGTGCTCGAGCACGTCCAGCATGGTGAGAGCGGCGAAGCTCGCGGGCGCGAGCGCGGCGGTGAGGAAGTCACCGTGCACGACCGGGACGCCGCTCGCCGTCGCGCGCTCCGCGGCCCAGGCCGAGCGCTCGATGCCGCGCGCGTCCCAGCCCCGCGCACGCGCCGCCCGCACGAAGAAGCCGAGCGCCGAGCCCACGTCGAGGAGTGCGCCCGGCGCGGCCCGGCGCTCGATCAGCGCCAGGCGGCGGTCGAAGTTCCGCCGCATGACCGGCTCCTCCTCCGCGTAGCCGCGGTAGCCCGGCACCACCGCATCGAAGCCGCCCGCGAAGTAGCTCTCCCCGTAGAGCGCATCGAGGACGGCGGGCTCCACGGGCCGGGCCACGAAGATCATCCCGCACGCGCAGCGCGCGATCGGATAGCCGGCCTTGACGAAGGCGGGCCGTGGCGTCGGGGCGGCGCAGAGCGGGCACGGCACGGCGAGCCTTTCCACCCCAATGTGCCGACGAAATCAACCTCGGCAAGACGGGCGCGCTCGATGTCGGCTCCCCTCGTGCGGGGAGATGCGCATCACCAGTCGGGGGGATGACCCCCGGCCCGCCACGTCAGTCTTACGCTCCAAAGTCCAAGCAATCGGGCGAGGGACATGCGCGGACCCTTGTCCCCGCCGAAACGGAGGCAGCGATGCGCAATGCGATTCGCGGGTTTCTTGCTCTGAGCGTGCTTCTCTGGTTGATGGCGGTGCTCCCGGGCACGGCGCGGCCGCACAAGGGAGACCCTCTGCACGCCACGGCCCTCGACCAAAACGAGAACGAGGACGACGGGAGCGGGCCAGCCTGTGGCCAAGAGCCAGACGATGCCGACCAGGTTGCTGCGGTCCGCGCGATGGCGGACACAGAATGTGATTGTTCCAGCGCCACCAGCCATTCCGACTACGTGAACTGCGTGGACGGGGTGGTGGATGCGGCGGTCGAGAACGGCTCGCTGCGGCCCGAGTGCGAGGGCTCGGTGGTGTCCTGCGCGGCGCAGTCGTCCTGCGGCAGGCCGGGCGCCGTGACCTGCTGCCGCACCAACAGCACTGGCCAGACGACCTGCTCCATCAAGAGCAACGCGGCCTTCTGCAAAGCGCCGCCTGGTGGGACGGCGTGCGTCGGGTCGGTGCCGAGCTGCTGCGATGCGTGCGGCCCGGGCGGCTGTGTTACGGGCAGCACCACCACGACGGTCCCGTCCGCGACCACCACCACGACGGCGGCCGCCGGAACCACCACCACGACGGCACCCCCGGCGACCACCACCTCGACAGCACCCGCCGCGACCACCACGACGGCACCCGCCGCAACCACCATCACGACGGCGCCCCTGCCGACCACCACCACGACGACCACCCTGCCGGGCTCTCCGAGCGGTGCCTTCCTGGATCGTCCCGAGGTGCTGTGGTAGCTGCTCGCACCCTTCCCCTCATGGGGGCATCCTTTGCCGCGGCGCGGGGGCGGAGACGGAGCCGACTCTCCGCTTCCCGCGCCACTTCGCGCGCGCGCGAGCGCCAACTCGGCTCTGACGCGCGGGCGTTGCCCGATGGTGGCGTCGTCGAGCGGGCCTTCCTGGATCGTCCGGAGGCACTCTGGTAGCCGGCGGGCCGGGGGGATTTCTTCGCCGCGGCGCGCGCCACGGCATGCGAGCGCCGGCACCGATTCGGCTTTGACGCGCGGGCGCCGCCCGAGGTAGCGTCGGCGCCGGGCGCTCATGAACCTGCACGCCGCGCGCTACTTCGACCGCTGGGCGGGCGTGGCCGTCCACCTCGGTCTGCGCGCGGTCGGACGGGCTGCCGGGCGCCGCCTGCCGCCGCTCGGCGCCACCACGCCGCCGTCGGCGGGCCGCACGTGGGCCCGGCCGCGCCGCGTCCTCGCCATCAAGTTCTACGGGCTCGGCAACATCGTCATGATCCTGCCGACGCTCGCGGCGCTGCGCGCCGCCGTCCCCGAGGTCGAGATCGACTTCCTGACGCTCCCCGGGAACGAGGCGCTCCTCGCGCAGAGCGGGCTCGTGACACGCGTCCTCACCGTCGAGGTCGCGACCTTCCCGCGCTTCGTGCGCGCCGGCGTCCGCCTGATCCGCAGGCTGCGGGCCGGCGGCTACGACGCCGTCCTCGACTTCGAGCAGTTCCTGAAGGTGTCGGGCATCTTCGGCTTCCTCTCCGGTGCGCCCGAGCTGATCGGCTTCGACACCGAGGGCCAGCACCGAGGCGGGCTCTACACGACGCGCGTCGTCTCGACCGACAGCGTGCACACCCGCGACCTCTTCCTCCGTCTCGCCGTCCCGCTCGGGGCGCTCCCCAGGCCGGCGCCGGCCTGGCGGCTGCCGGTGGCGGACGCGGATCGCGCACGCGTGCACGCGCTCCTGCCGGGCGACGGGGCGGTGCGACCGCTCGTCGTCATTCACCCCGGCACCGGCGAGAGCTACAACCGGGTCGCGCTCAAGCGCTGGGAGATCGATCGCTTCGCCGCGGTGGCGGACGCGCTCGCCGAGCGCCACGGGGCGCTCGTCGCCTTCACCGGGCAGGGCGCGGTGGAGCGCGCACTGATCGCCGAGGCCAGGGGCCGCATGCGGCATCCCTCGCTCGACAGCTGCGACCGCCTGCCCGTCGGCGAGCTCGCCGCGCTGCTCGCCGAGGCCACCCTCGTCTTGACCGGCGACACCTCGGTCATGCATCTCGCCGGGGCCGTCGGCACGCCGGTGGTGGCGCTCCTCGGGCCGACGCCCCCGGCGCTCTACGGTCCGAGCGGGCCGCGCGACCTCGTCTTCTACAAGGATCTCTACTGCAGCCCCTGCCTCAGCAACTACAACTTCAAGATGAGCACCTGCACCGATCCCGTGTGCATGCGCTCGATCGGCACGGACGAGGTGCTGGCCGCCATCGAGGAACGCTACTTCGCGGGGGGCGCGCAGGCGCGGCGTGTCGGCGTCTAGGAGGCCGTCCGGGTAATCATGGTGGCTGCGGCGAACGATCCGGGGGAGCGCGGCGGCAGCCGCGCTGTCAGATGGCTGCTCGCTCCTCCCTCCTGCGGCGACCAACTCCCGGCGCGCGTCCGGCGCGCCGCACCTCGTCGGTCGTCGCTGCGCTTGCCGCTCTCGCTCCCCGGCTCGTTCGCCTCGCTCACCATGATTACCCGGACGGACTCCTAGCGTACGCTCGTGACCGACCTCGTCACCGGCTCCTCGGGGCTCCTCGGCCGCGTGCTGGTGGCGCGCCTGCGCAGCGCGGGACGGCGGCTCCGTCTGTTCGACGTGCTGCCGCCACCGCCGGAGCTCGCGGGCGACGGCGTCGAGCCGGTGGTCGCCGACATGCGCGACGCGGCCGCCCTGCGCGCGGCCGCGCGCGGCGTCGAGGTCGTCTATCACCTCGCCGCCGGCCAGCGCATGAAGCCGCAGTTCGCCGCCATGAGCGAGGACGAGATCCGCGCCATGAACGTGGCCGGAACGGCGAACGTGCTCGCCGCCGCGCGCGCCGAGGGCGCACGCAAGGTCGTGTTCGTCTCCAGCTCGGGCGTGTACGGCCTCCCCACCACCATGCCGGTCACCGAGGACCACCCGCAGCGCCCGCTCGGCGCCTACGGGCGCTCGAAGATCGAGGCCGAGCGGCTTTGCCTCGACTACGCCGCCGGCGGCGGCGACGTGACCATGCTCCGCCCCATGAGCCTCTTCGGGCCGCACATGACGGGCGTCTTCGTCCTCCTCTTCGACTGGGTGCAGCGCGGGAAGAACGTGTACCTGCTCGGCCGCGGGGAGAACCGGGTGCAGATGGTGAGCGCCGACGACGTCGCGGAGGCCTGCCGGCTGGCGGCCGAGACCCCGGCCGCGCGCGGGCTCGCGCTGAACCTCGGCGCCGACCCCGTGCCCACCGTTCGCGCGCAGGTGGAGGCGCTGATCCGGCACGCGGGCAGCCGATCGCGCATCGTCGCGATCCCCGCCGCGCTGGTGCGCAACGCGGCGCGGCTCCTTCGCCTCTTCGGCCTCTCGCCCCTCGTGCCCGAGCACTACCTCCTCGCCGACACGACCTTCATCCTCGACACGACGCGGGCCAGGACCGTGCTCCGCTGGACCCCCCGCCAGGACAACGTGGCGCTCACCTGCTCGGCCTACGACTGGTACGCGCAGCACGCCGCCGAGGCTGCGCCGCGGCGAAATTTGGTCCTGGCGCTGCTCGACGTCTTCTCGTAAGCTGGTCTTCGCGTGCGTCTCGCGCCCTACACGGCCCTCGCCCAGGCCGCCCTGCGGGCGAACCTCGGGCGCCTCGACTTCCCTTTCAAGCTCACCTTCTGCGTCACCTTCTGGTGCAACTACCGCTGCCAGACCTGCAACATCTGGAAGATGGCGCCGCGCGACGAGCTCTCGCTCGACGAGATCCGCCGCTTCTTCGCGCGCTCGGGCCGCTTCCTGTGGATCGATCTCACGGGCGGCGAGGTCACGCTGCGCAAGGACTTCATCGACATCTGCCACGCGGTGATCGACGGCTGCCCCAACCTCCTCCTCCTCCACTTCCCGACCAACGGCTACCTGACCGACAAGGTGGTCGCCGCCGCCAAAGCGATCACCACGCGCCCCGGCCGGCGCCCCGAGAAGCTCATCGTCACCGTCTCGACCGACGGCGACGAGGCCACCAACGACCGCATCCGCGGCATCGAGGGCGGCTGGCGGCGGCAGCTCGAGACCTTCAAGGCGCTCCGCGCCCTGCCCGGCGTCGACGTGGTCCTCGGCATGACGCTCTCGGCCGGCAACGTGGATAACTACCCGGCCGCCTTTGCGGCTGCTCGCCGAGAAGTTCCCGACCTCCGCCACGACGAGTTCCACGTCAACATCGTGCACGAGTCGCCGCACTACCTCGGCAACACCGACCTGGACCTCGGCGCGAAGGTCGACCGCGAGAAGCTGGCGGCCGCGGTCGAAGAGTACGCGCACCTGCGCGGCCGTCCCCGCTCGCCGGTCGGCTACCTCGAGCACGCGTATCTGTCGAAGGTCCGTCGCTACCTGGAGACCGGCCGCACGCCGATGCGCTGCCACGCGCTCAGCGCGTCGTGCTTCGTCGACTCGTGGGGCAACGTCTTCCCGTGCACCATCTACGACCGCAAGATCGGGAGCCTCCGTGAGGTGGACTACGACCTGGCGCGACTCTGGAACACGCCCGAGGCCGACCAGCTCGAGCGCGAGATCTTCGACTACCACTGCCCGCAGTGCTGGACGCCGTGCGAGGCGTACCAGAGCATCATGGGGAACTTCGTGACCCGCGGGCGGCGGCCGGCTGCGTGAGCCGCGCGCGCGCGGCGCTGGCCGCCATCCTCCTCTTCGCCGCCGCGACTCCCTGGGTGCTCCGTCCGTGGTTCGGCGCGCGCGACGCGCTGCCGCGGGCGGCCGGCCCGATGGGCGGGATGCTCGACGCGGACCTCTACCTGAACGTCTGGATCCTCGGCTGGACGGCGCACGCGATCCTGACCAACCCGGCCCGCCTCTTCGACGGCAACATCTACTACCCGGCGCGCAACACCATCGCCGGCTCGGAGAACATGCTGGCCCACCTGCCGGTCACCGTGCCGGCGCTCGCGGCGACCGGCAACGTCCTGGTCGCGCTGAAGGCCATGGCGCTCGAGAGCTTCGTCCTGGCCGGGCTCGCGATGTTCCTGCTCGTCCACCACCATACGCGCGACGCGGGGGCCGCGCTGCTGGCGGGCGCTGCCTACACGTTCGCGCCCTGGCGCGTGCACACGCTGCCGCAGCCGCAGTACCTGGGCACGCAGTACCTTCCGCTGGCGCTCCTCGCCGTGGACTGCTGGCTCGAGCGCCGCCGCGCGCGCGCGCTCGCGGGCCTCGCGGCGGCGCTGGCGCTCCAGGCGCTCGCCTGCCTCTACCTCGGCTACTTCGCCTTCGTGGCCGTGCCGGTCTACGCGCTCGCCCGCCTCGCCCAGGCACCCGGGCCGGTGCGCGCCGCCGCGGGCCTCGCCGCCGGCTTCGCGGCGGGTGCGCTCGTCGTGCTGCCCGTGGCGCTCCCCTACCTCCACGCGCGCGCGGAGAACGTCATCCCGGCACAGGCCGTGGGCAACGTCGCCGTCTTCGCGTGGCAGCCGGCCACCTACCTGCGCCCCGCGATCCTGGCCGGCGTGCTCGGGATCGTGCCGGTCGCGGTACTCCTCTGCGGCCTCGCCGCGCGGCTCGTGCCACGGCCGGGCGCGACACGGCTGCCGGTGCCCAGCGGCGCGACCTGGGTACTCCTCGCCGCCGGAATCCTCTGCTCCGCCGGCCCTTACCTCGTCTTGCCCGGCGGCGACGCGCTGCCCCTCCCCTACCTGGCGCTCTACCGGCTCGTCCCCGGCTTCGCGAGCCTGCGCGCCCCCTCGCGCTTCTTCATCGTCGCCGCGGCGGCGCTCTCGGCGCTCGCCGGCTACGAGCTCGCGCGCGCCACGGCGCGCCGCTCACCCCACGTCCGCGTCGCCGCCGGCGCGCTCCTCGCGCTCGCCTGCGCCGCCAGCGCCGCGCCCCGCCCGTCCCCGGTGGTCGCCGCGCACCTCGGCGTGGACGCGCCGCCGGTCTATCGCTGGCTCGCGCGCCAGCCGGACCAGGGCGCCGTGCTCGAGGTCCCCGCCTGGCAGATCGAGGGCGACCTCCCCGGGCAGCTCGCGAGCGGTCGCTACATGGTCGCCAGCACGCTCCACTGGCACCCGCTCCTGAACGGCTACACCGCCTACCCGCCGCCCACCGCCGAGTTCCTCGCCGCGGCGATCCGGCGGCTGCCCGATCCCGAAGCGCTCGCCGTGCTCGTCGACAGCGTCGACGTGCGCTGGATCGTGGTGCACGGCGTGCCCTGGCCGGAGACGCCCGGCCTCGCGCCCGCGGCACGCTTCGGCGACGAGCAGGTCTACGCCGTGACCCGTGCGCCCGAGCGCCCGTGGCGCGCCGAGCTGCTCCCCCGCGCCCGAGCGCGTGCCGCCGACACGCTCGAGGGAACGCCGACCGCGCCGCTCGGGCCCGCGTGCCGCGCCGGCCGTCTCCTCGAGGTGACGCCACCCGCCGCGATGTTCCCCGTCCCCTCGCCGATCCCGGTGCGCGTCCGCTTCGCGAACGCGAGCCCCTGCCGCTGGCCGGCGCTCGGCGTCCGGCGCGACGGCCTGGTCGGCCTCACCTACGGCTGGACGGCGCCCTCCGGGCGGACCTTCCCCGCCGGCGCCTTCACGCGCCTCCTCCACGACGTGACGCCGGGCGAGACGGTCGACACCACCATGCTCGTCTTCCCCGGCGGCGAGCCGGGCACCTGGCGGCTCGAGGCCCGGCTCGTGCAGGAAGGCGTGCCGGAGGCGCTCGCGCGGCAGAGCGTCCCGGTGGAACTGAAGCTCTTCTCGGGCGCTCGGTAGACAACTGTTCGCATGACCGACGCGCGCGACCGACTCCGCCGACCGAGCCCGGTCGCGGTCGCGCTCTCCGCCGGGCTCGCGGCCGAGCTCGCGCTCCACTTCCTCGAGCCCCGCCTCGCGATCACGTGGAGCCATGCCCATCTCGGCCGGCGCGGCGCGCTCCCGTGGATCGGCGCCGCGCTCGTCCTCGCCCTGCCGGCCGCGAGCGCCTGGGCGTGGCGGCGGCCGGGCGCCCGGCGGCCGCTCGGCTCCTTCTCCTGGCGTGCAGCGGCCGTCGCCGCGGCGGTCGGCGCGGCGGTGCTCGCCCTCGGCCGCGTGCGCCCCGCGCCGCTCATCTCGATCGATCCCTGGTTCCTCGTGAAAAGCGTCGCCGAGGGGACGGGCGAGAACGGCCGCTGGTACCTGCTCCTCTGGAGCTACCAGCGCCTGGGGGCGGCGGTGCGACCGTGGCTCGACGCAGCCCACGTGATCCGCACCGTGAGCGGCCTCGCGGCGAGCGTGGCGCTCGTGGCGCTCGCGGGCGCGGCGCGGCGGCTCGGACGCACCCGCGGCGAGGCCGGCGCGATCGCGCTCGTCGCGTGGACGGCCTTCGGCGTCGCCCAGCTAGTCCCCGGGTACCTCGACGTGTACCCGTTCGCGCTCGCGGTGACGGCCCTCTACCTCTGGACGGCGCTCGACACGCTCGCGGGCGACGTGCACCCGGGCTGGCCGCTGGTGATCGCGTTCCTCGCTCCCTTCTTCTACATCGGCCTCGTCCTGCTCGTGCCGTCCACCGTCGTGATCGCGCTCGCCGCCGCGCGCCGCCCGGCGGGAGGCGCACGGCTCGTGCTCGGGCTCCTCGCGGCCATCGCCGTGGCGGGCGCCGCCACCTTGCCCGGCTTCGGCGCGCCCTTCGCGTGGGGCGCGTTCGTCGCGCGCGCACACGCCGACAGCGGATGGCAGCTCGGCCTCTCGCCCACCTCGAGCCTCCTGCCGCTCGGCTACATGCTGAGCGGCGCCCATGCGCGCGAGGTCGTGCACACGCTCCTCCTGGTGGACGGCGTCGGCGTGTTGCTGCTCGTCGTGTGCGGCGGCTGGCTCCTCCTGCATCCGCGGACCTGGAGCCCGCAGGCGGCGCTCCTCGCGCTGACCGTCCTGCCTTATCTCGCCTACGTGGTGGCCATGGACCCGCTCTTCGGCGCCTTCGCCGACTGGGACCTCTTCAGCTACGGCGCCGCCGCGACCAGCCTCCTCGGCGCCTACGCCTTCGTCGTATGGGGGCGCGAGCACGAGCGCGCCTTCGCGTGGCTCCTCGGCCTGGCCATCGCCAGCGCCGGCGTCCACCTGCTGGCGCGCTGGAACGCCCTCGAAGTGGACCTGCCGCGCCACCTGCTCGAGTCGCCGTATCACGCGCAGTGAGGCCCACGCATGCCCGCCAGTAGCGCCAGCTATTATCGCGCCGCCGCGGTGTTCCTGCTGAACACGCTCCTTTTCTTCCTCGCCGCCAACGTGGTCGCGTACGTCGTCTTGTGGGCGAGCGGTGGGCTGCCGCCCGCCCCCGGGAGCGAGGCCTACGAGGCGGCGCGGCGAAGCCTGCTCCAGCTGCCCACCTTCCGCGTGGGCCGCTTCTTCCCGGGATACACCGACGAGCAGGTCGCGAGGCTCATGGAGGAGTCGTACGCGCGCCCGCCGCTCTACGAGCCGTTCACGCAGTTCAAGGAGCGGCCGTGGCGCGGGCAGTTCGTGAACGTCGACCCGAACGGCTTCCGGCACGGGAAGGACCAGGGGCCCTGGCCGCCCGACCCGCACGCCGTGAACGTGTTCGTGTTCGGCGGCTCCACGACCTTCGGCATGGGCCTGCCCGACGACCAGACGGTCCCCTCGAACATCCAGGACGTGCTGGCGCGCCGCCGTCCCGGGGTCGCCGTTCGAGTCTATAACTTCGGCGCCGGCTACTACTTCTCGACGCAGGAGCGGGTGCAGTTCGAGCAGCTCCTGCTCGCCGGCTCCGTGCCCGACGTCGCGGTCTTCGTCGACGGCCTGAACGGCTTCTTCCAGCCCGACGGCGTGCCCGCGCTGACCTCGCGCCTCGCGGGCTTCCTCGCCGACCCGGCGCCACCACGGCCGCACCCCTACCTGGACGTGGTTCGGCAGCTGCCGATCGGCGTCGCGGCCACACGCGTGCAGGCATGGGCGACGCGCCGGCCGCTGCCCTCCGCGGCCGCGGCCCCGCCGCCCGGAGCCGAGGTGCCCCCGGGGACCGTGACGCCCGCAGAGCGGGCGACGATCGCCAGCGTGATCGCCCGCTACCTCGAGAACAAGCGGATGATCGAGGCGGTCGCCGCGGCGCACGGCGTCCACGCCGCCTTCGCCTGGCAGCCGGTGCCGACCTACAAGTACGACCTGGCCCATCACGCCTTTCATGGCGAGGGCTTCGGACGCGTGGCGATCACACGCGCGGGGTACCCGGAGATGGCGCGTGTCGAACAGGCCGGCGCCGGCGGCGCGAACTTCGTCTGGTGCGCCGACATCCAGGAGGGACGGCGCGAGGAGCTCTATCTCGACCTCGTGCACTACGCGCCGAGGATGGCGCGGCGCGTGGCGGCGTGTATCGCGAAGGGCCTCCTCCACCGGCACCTCCTCGCGAAGCACACGAACGCGCCTGCGGCCCCGACGGTCTGATGCGGCGGGTGCGCGGCGTCGCCGCCATCGCGCTCGCCTCGGGCCTCGCCTGGGACGTGCAGCCCCCGCCCCGCGTGTGGTGCGTCGGCGACTCGATCACGCACTTCTACGTACCCGCGCTCGTCCGGCTCGAGCCGACCTGGACCGTGCTCGACCTCGGGCGCGGCGCAGAGCGCTCGGATCACGGCCTCGTCCGCCTGCTCGGGCTGCTCGCGGAGAATCCGCCCCCCGAGGTCGTCGTGCTGCTCTTCGGCGCGAACGACGTCGGCACGCGGGTGCTCGAGGGCGACCGCGCGTACGGCCCCGCCGAGGCCGCCGCCAACATCCATCGGATGGCGCTCCTGGTGCGCGGCGCCGGCGCCATCCCCATCGTCGGCCTGCCGGTCGGTACGCCGCCCGCGAGCGACGAGGATGCGCCCGAGGCGCGCGTCCGTCTCCGGGCGCTCCGCCGGGGCTTCGCCGCGCTGCGCGCGGCGCTGCGTGCCGACCGCCCGCGGGCCGATGTTCGGCTCCCGCGTCGCGCGCTCTTCCTCGACGCCCTCCATCCGCGGCCCGCCGGCGTCGAGCGCATCGCGCGCCGCGTGGCGGCGGCCGTGCGGCGCGTCACCCGCTGAGCGGGCGGGCGGGGATGCCGGCGATCGCCGTCATCAGCAAATTGCACCCGACCACCATCGACGGGCTGACGGCTCGACGGCTTGACACCAGCGCTCCGGCGGGCCCGCTCAGCCCCAGAACACCTTGACCCCATAGGGTCGGAACGCCGGATCTCGCGTGATCAGCGTCAATTCCTCGATACGCGCTTGGACCGTGAGCAGTCGATCGAACGGATCGCGATGATGAGGCGGTAATGAGCCGACCGCGTCCGCATGTTCGATGGTGACCGGCAAGGGCGAGAAGCCGTAGTCGGCGATTGCATCCGCCACGGTCCCGCGGGCGGTGATCTTCCCCAGAGCGCTCTTGATGGCGATCTCCCACGCGGTGACCGCGCTCACGTACACCTCGTCGGCCTCTTGGATCTGCACCGTTGTCCGCCTCGGCAAGCGGCCGTTGTCCCACCAGATGAAGGCGTGCGTGTCGAACAGCAGCCTCATTCCGATGGCCCGTAGAAGAGAGCGAGGACGTCATCGGGGAGTTTGGCGTCGAATCCGGGGCCCGGCCGAAACCGCCCCCTGCCCTTTCCGGGGACCCGCAGCGTCTTGCGCTCGCTCGCGAGCGGCACGAGCCGTGCGCGAGGCCGTCCTGCCCGGGCGAGGATGATCTCTTCGCCGCGCGCGGCGCGCTCGATGAGCTCCGGCAGGCGGGCCTTGGCTGCGGCGACGTTGACGATCGGCGTGCTGGCGCGGCGGGTCATGAGTCGCCTCCTGGTCATGTTGGTCATAGCATACTATCGTAGCTCGACCAAGATGGTCACGATGTTGCGGGCCCGCTCCGCCTGCCTGCCGTTGCCGCGGAGGGCGGCATGCCGCATTCTCGGCGCCGTGGCCCGACGGAAGCCCTCGGCGCGTGCGCTCCGCCGTGCGCGGGCGCGAGAGCACGAGGGGCTGGTGCGCGACCTCGAGCGGCTGGCGCGCCTCGAGCCCGGCGGATCGCCGGAGCGCCCGATCGTGATCGATTCGCCCGCCCGGGTCGAGATCATCGCGCAGGCGAAGCCCTGCCCCCTCTGTGGGGGGCCTCTTCGCGTCGAGGAGCACGCGGCGGCGGTCTCCGCCGGAGTCCGGCTGCGGATCGCGCGCGTAGCGTGCAGCCAGTGCCGCATGCGGCGCTCGTACTACTTCACGCTGCCGGGCGGACGCGTCCACTGAACGTCTACGCCGCCGTCGGGGTCGAGTGTGCCCTACGCCGGCCGACGTCGCGCCGCGTGGCGGCGGCCGTGCGGCGCGTCACCCGCTGAGGCGGCGCGCGGGGATGGCGACCTCACCGGCGGCGCCGGCCCGCGGTGCGCGCGCGGGTGCGCTCGGCCTCGTCGATCTCCTTCCACAGCGTGTCGAGATCCAGCACGAGCCCAGGGCAGCCCGGCACGCGCACGCGCCCGCGCCCTGCGGCGCAGGCGACCGCATAGCGGCCGTCGCGGCCCAGCTCGTAGACCTCGAGGGTGCGGAGTTGAGGGGCGACGATCGCGTAGAGACGGATACTCGCCCGCGCATAGTCCCTCAGCTTGTCCACACGGTCGCGGTGCACATCCCGAGGTCGCGGCGACGCGACCTCGGCGACCAGGTGTGGCGACACTCGAATGAGGGCATCGGGAAGCGCCGGCAGCGCGCCCGGCAGAAACAGGGAGAGATCAGGCTTGCGACCCCGCCGCGGGCCCACGGCAAGCTTCGCCTTGGAGCCCACAACGAAGCCGCGGCGACGACGTGCCCAACTGCGCAAGGCGGCGGCCAGCCACATCACGACGAGCTCGTGCAGGAAGGTGGGCATCTCCTCCTCCTCCTCCTCCTCCTCCTCCTCCTCCTCCTCCTCCAGCATCCCGTCGACCAGCTCGCCCTCGACGTCTTCGTCGAGGGCGGCCCACTCCTCGAGGGTCATCGTCTTCGACCGCTCGGAGGTCGCAACACCGCGGCGCATTGCGGGCAGCTCAGCACGGCCCTCCCGGGCTCGGTAGGTTCGTCCGGCGTGGACACGTCATCGTCGTGCCACGGCGCGCGGGAATGCCGGCGAGCGCCCGGATGCCGACCAGATAGACGGCGATCGCCGCCATCAACACGGCGTTGAACCCGAGCACCATCGACAGGATGACGGCGAGGATCGAGCTCACCACCGACGCAAACCCGTTCACCGCCCAGGCCCAGGCGACGAACTCCGCGGGATGGCGGCCGATGCCCGCGACGGTGAGGAGGCCGAGCGGCATGAAGGCGCCCAGGCAGAGCCCGAGCGGGGCCAGGAGGCCGACTCCGATCGCGATGCGGACCGCCAGCGCCGCGCCGCCGAAGCGCGCCACCACGGTGCCCAGGCCGAACTGGTAGAAGAGGGAGAGGCAGACCATCACGCCGAAGAGCGTGGCGAGGGCCGCGTCCCGGCGCCCGCGCCAGCGGCTGCTCGCGAGGCTCCCGAGCCCGGTGAAGACGAGGAGCGCGAACAGGGTGACCGTGAGCGAGTAGGTCGGGTAGCCGAGGAAGAGCGTGAGCTTCTGGATGAGCACGATCTCCCAGAACATGAACCCCATGCCGATCGCCGCGAAGTAGACGGCGGCCCGGGCCTTGTACGGAATCTCGCGCCAGGTGCGATGGATCGCCGCGAAGGGGAGGAGGAGCGCGGCGGCCGCCATGACGATCACGAAGGCGAGGAGCGCGAGCAGGACGCGCTCGCCCGCGCCCTCGCTCGGGTCGAGGAGAGGCTTCCCGGCCGTGACCACGCCCGCCACCGCCGCGCGGAAGCCGGTGAAGTGCCAGAAGAAGGGCGAATCGTCGCTCACCGCGCGCACGTCGTAGGGGTAGGAGCGCAGCGCGGCCGCCAGCGTGGCCGGCGACCCGTCGATCACCTTCCCGACGATGCCCTCCCCGGCCGCCACGCCGGCGGCGTGGCGGACCCGGCTGCCGCTGATCGCCGCGCTCGCCTCGACGAAGTGCGCCACGTCCTCCGTGCCGAAGGGGGACCGCGCGAGCAGGATGGTCGAGAGCGAGCCGAAGGAGGGCGAGGTGGCGACCAGCACGTGCCGATCGAAGTCGGCGATGCCCGCCCGCCCGAGCGCCTCGCGGGCGGTTGTGAGGTAGCGCACCGTGCGGTTCGGCTTGCGCTCGAAGTCGATCTCGCCGAACTGCATGCAGACGATGCCGCCGTCCGTGAGGTGGCGCAGGCTCTCGACCACCATCTCGCGCGTGTAGAGGTAGCTCTCGGAGAGCACGAACGCGCCCGAGGTGGCGGCGTTCATCGCCGCGTAGCTGTCCGGGGCGACGAACCAGATCAAGTCGTAGCGCTCACGGTCGCCCATCAGGAACGAGCGGCCCTCGGCGTTCACCAGCGTGACGCGGGGGTCGTCGCTCAGGTGGCCCGTGTAGTCGGCGAAGCGGGTGGTCAGCAGCGAGACGGTGACGGGATTCAGCTCGACGGCGGTGATGCGCGCCACGTCGAAGTAGAGCGCGGCGAGGATCTCCTGGCCTCCCGCCGCGCCGACGATGAGCACGCGCCCGAGCTTCCCGCGGAGCTTGAACGGGTACGCCCGCGGATCGCTCTCGAAGCGGCCGAGCGTCCCGAGGTCGCCGTCGAAGCGCGTCAGGACCGAGCCCCACATCCCGTCGTGGTCGAGGATGTAGTGGGGATCGCCCGGGACGGGGTGCTCCACCACGTCGACGCGGAAGACCGGATCCCAGCGCGAGAAGAGGACCCGAGAGGCCCCGCGCCTCTGCGGGCTCATGGTCTTGGCCTCGTCGACGATCGGGTCGGGGAGGACGCCGGGGAAGAGCGCCAGCAGGAGGAGCGCGGCGGCGAGCGCCGCACCGACCACGGCCGCGGGACGGGCGTGGGCGAGGCCGAGGCGGAGGCCGGCGAGCAGGTAGCAGAGCCCGGCGAGCATGACGCACCCCGGGGGCGTGAGGAGGCGCATCAGCGGCATGCACGAGGCGCACGCGAGCGCGGCGCCGAGGAGGTCCGCGCCGTAGAGCCGGGGCATGTCGTCGGGCCCGGCGGCGAAGATCGCCGCGAGCGCGACGCCGCCGGCCAGGAACTGCCCGAACAGCGCGGCGCACACCAGCGCGAGCTTCAGCACCTCCGCGACCTGGTCGGCGACGTGCAGCGTGTTCAGCTGCGTCGCGGCGATGAGCAGGTAGCCGAGCGGGACGGCGAGCCCGCCGGCGATGCCGCAGCGCGGGACGAGGCGCCGCGGGCCAAGGCGTCGGAGCGCCGGCCAGGTCGCGATCAGCACGCCGCCGGCGCCGAGGCCGAGGAGCGCGATGCCGATGATCAGGTACGTGAAGTAGTAGAAGAGCTTGAACGAGAAGACGCGCGTGTAGCTGATCTCGAGCACGATCACGGCGAAGGACACGAGGAAGAGCTCGAGGTAGCGGCGCGGCTTCGCGTCGGACGGCATGCGGACGCCCCTCATAGCCGGCGCCCGTCCCGCGCGGCAAACCGCGGCGGCGCGTGCGGGCATCGGCCAGGACCGGCCGACCTCTGGCACCCGAGCGCGGCCGGTCACCCGCGTCGCCGCCGACGGGTTCCAGCGACGCCGTCGACCACAGCCGGGGCGAGTACGTGCGCGGCAACGTCCACACGGCGCACCTTGATTCGTTCTGGTCGCTCTTGAAGCGCGGCATCGTCGGCACCTTCCACAAGGTGTCGAAGAATCATCTGCCGCTCTATCTCAACGAGTTCTCGTGGCGGTACAACCACCGCAACGATCCCGATATCTTCAAGGCCATCCTGGCTGGATGCTGAGGAGCCGCATGGCGACCAAAAAACAACGGCGGCGCTCCTCACGCGCCGCGAGTCTCAGGAAGTACACCGAGCAGGAGCGGCGAGAGCGGGTAGAGAAGCACCATCCGCCGGTGCCGCGCGAGCACTTTGAGGAAATAATCCGCCAACTTGTTACGGCGCGGCCGTCCAAAGCGGAACGGAAGTAAAGCATCTGATTACGGCCCCCCGCTCTGGACCTGGAGACCCCCCTCAGCGATTGGGTTAGGTTGCTCTCCCACGATCAATTCGAGCGGCCTTTCTGCTGGGATTTGGCTATCCATTAGCTGGCCTATCGTGAGATGAAGAACCGCGAGCATTGCCGCCACAGCCTTCGCTTCGCTTTGCTGGCTCTCGGCGCCGTACTTCACCCAATATCCGGTCGCACCCTTGGGTGCCTGCTGCCTCTCAACTTTCCAGCCCGCGCGCGAAAATGCAGCCGCGAAATCTTCAGCCGACGCTTCACTAATTGGGTTCGGAGCGTGGGAGACGACTATGGTCCTGCCGACCATCCCACCCGCCAGGGCGGACAACTTCGACTGCTCGAATGAGGTGAGCCTTCGCACAAGGAGAGCCTCGGGCACCCGAGGCTCCAGAACAGTAGGCCCTCTCTGCACCCGGCGGTCAGGTTGTTTAAGAACGAGATTTCCATCGTTCTTCATCTCTGCGTTCGCGTTCGGTCTCATGCTTCTCTCGCGCCGCGTTGCTCAGCTCGTTGAACGCGCTCTGTCCCGCAATGCCGAGTATCGCCACCGTGGTCGATACGTAGAACCACTTCCGTCGGTGCTCCCGTGAGGTTCCTAGGTACGCCATGAGAATCACGGCCGCAGCTGGAACGAAGGCCAGCAACCATCGGGCCGCGAAGGGAAAATCAGCCATCGCCCCTGATACCGCCTAGATGGCGCGGGGTTAAGTCCGGGCCAATCGCTACCAAGTCCATATAGTAATGTCCGCTATCTGCCGGTCCCCGTGGCAAGAGCAGCAGCACGATCACTAAACGGCGCCGCTGCGCATGTCTGGTTGCGACTACCTGGACCAACCTGCTGAGACGTCCGAGAAGGGACCGCTCTTTCGAGCAGACTGTCCAAAATGGCGATCTGCAGCCGCAACGGGTGATTCTCCGGGCCGTCGAACGCGCTGCCGTGCACCTGCTGGACGCGGAGATCGAGTTCGTAGTCGCCCGGCAGCGAGGGAGTCGGAACATCGACGATCACCGCGATGCTCTCGCCCGGGTCCACGTCGTGCGGCAACGCGATCTCCTGCGGCGGTGGGAGCGGGCCGTCGTGGTCGCTCCCCGGATACCATCGGGCAACGAGCCTGACCGTGTAGTCCGACGCCGCACCTTCCGGCACCGATACGGGCCACGGCGCTGCGCCCGCGTTCCGCACGTCGACCTCGACCGACAACCGCCCTGCCGAAGGCGACACACGCGCCTCCTGCGTCCGCAGCTGCGCCACTGCGTCTGGAGCGGCAAGCGGAGCCAGACTGGTGCCGAGCACGGTGCGGCCAGGGGACAATCCCGTTGCGATCGCCAGGAACCACGCTGGGTGGGCCGGCGCGCGCACGACACGGACAAGCACCCAGCCATACAGCTCGGTCGTCCCGCCGGTCATCCCGGTCTCCTCCAGGGCATGGAGGAACTTCGAGCGCGCCTCGGCAGAACCCCACTCTCCGACGGGCTTCAGGAGCAGCCAGCGCAGGTGCGTGGCATCAACCAGGGTGGCGAGCGCATCCGCGCGCGGCAGAAGCGTCACTGTGCGTGCCAGAAAGGCTCTATGCGGCGGGGAGTATCCTGAATATCCCGTGATGAGCGGAACCCAATGCCACGTCTGCTGCATCATCACTGCTGACTCACGGACACCGAGGGCATCGAACGCGGGCAACTCGAGCAACGGGCCCCCACCGCCATCGCGGACGAGGTGGCCGATGTCCCGATAGACGCTGGGCTCAATGCCCGGAGGCACCAGAGGCACTATTTGAGGTCCGCTGAGCGCCAGGCCACGGGTGAGCACGACGGCGATTGCGACGCCGACGAATAGACAGACGCGGACGGGTCTTGGCAGCCCGAAGCTCCATCGGTCGAACCCCGCCGCTCCGAGCAGCGCCAGACCGAATCCCATGACGACGACGAAACGGAGGGGGGCCCGGAAGAATATCCCTCCCGCTCGTTCGACGAGAGCGAAGGGCAGCGGTACGCGCCAGCCGTAGACGCTCAAATGGGAGCCGAGCGTCAAAACCCCGCCGACGGCGCTGAACGCGAGCCCCAGATGCGCGAGGCGGCGGGTCGCTGCCGGGCCACCGCGCAGTGCAATCAGGCCGAGCGTCGCGAGAAGCATCGATACACCGCCGAGGAGCGTCGGCCAGCCGGGAAGCCTCGGCCAGAGGATCGTCGTGGTCACTCCCAGGGCAGCCACTGCCGTGCGCAGGACGTCGAGCGACTCCGGACGGCGGAAGTACGGGCGAGAGAAGACCAGGAGCAGCGAAGCAGACGCGGCGGCCGCCGCGGTGGCGAGCAGTGCGAACCGGAGCCGACCGTCACTCGTCCGCCCGAGCGCCAGGAGACCGAAGGTGCCACCCGTCACCGCGAGCATGACGGCCATATAGTAAGAGCTGAATACACCGAGGCCAAACACGAGCCCGAGCACGGCGGCGCGGCCCACGTCCGGACGATCGCGCAGGCGGATCATGGCGATGCACACGAGCGGCAGATAGAGGTTCAGGTACTGCAGCACCTGCAGGTTGGCCGGAACGCGGAGCGGGCCGAGGGCGAAGACGAGTCCGCTGAGCCATGCGGCTTGACCACTGCCGCCGAGCTGCCGAACGAAGCGCTCCATAACCAGCGCGGCGAGCGGATACGAAATGAACGCAGTACAGTTGGCGGCGAGGACACCGTTCCCAGTCGCCCAGAACACGGGCGCGAACACCACCTGGCTCGAGGCGAAGTGCTCGCAGCCGGTGAGCTGAGCCGGCGCCGGATGGAAGATGGGCGCATCGAACAGGCGCGCCGGATCGGTCACGAGCGCGTGGCCGACCCATGAAAGAATCCAGACAATGAGGCGCATGTCGCTGACCCAACCGAAGACGCTCGCCGGCTCGCCCCAGCCGAACGCGCGTTCCCACGGGAGCGCGAGGTAAGTGAAGACTGCCAGGTATGCCGCGAACGATACCGCCATGCTTGCGCTCGGGGCGCAGACGTATCGACCAGACCAGTCGGCGCGTCAAACGGGCCTGTTCTATGCCGTCAAGGGTGACCAGATGGAACAACAGAAGAAGTCTGCGCTCACGGCTGCTCACCCCTCCAATCGTGCAGATACCGGATATTAACGGCTCTCGGGCCCAGGACGCCCGAACTCAGACGTTCGCGGCGCGGGGTCGTCGGCGGGCCAAGGTCTGATGGGCAGGGGTACGTAAGCTTCGGGGCCTCACTAGTGGCACTGACAGCTCAAATTACCATCTGCCCCGCACACGGTCTGGCACGCCTGCCCCGCGGGGCACGTCCCCGTGCCGCAGAAGAAGACCCCTGCACTGTCGCAGGCCGGGGGCGGGCCGACGCAGGAGCAGCCCGTCGAGTCGGTCTGGCAGGTCTGTCCTCCCGGACAGGCGCCGAAGTTGGGGGGACAGGTATGGGGGGGCGAGCCGGGACCGCACAGGGGTATGGTGGTCGTAGTGCAAAGATTGAGAGGTCTCGTCGTGCTGGTCGTCGTCTTCGTCGCCGCCGGCGCGCAGAGCAGCTTTGGCGTGCTGGGTGTGACCACGCGGCTCCCGAACTGATCGTTTAGCGGGATCGTCGGCAGCGTCGCCTTCGGGCACTTGATCTTGTAGCAACCGAAGGCATTGGGCGTTCCACTGCCGCCGCCTCCCGGCGGTGTCGGGTTGACGTTGGTCTTCGTCGAGGGCACGCACGCCATGAGCGCCGGCACCTTGATCGTGCAGCCGGGTTCCGCGATGAGGCCGCCGAGGTCAGCCGAGTAGGTCGTCTTCGCCAGCTAGTCCTTGACCTTGTAGCACTTCAAGTGGTCAGGGATCTGAGCGTGCGTCGGTGTCGGCCGGGTCAGGCAGAGACTGAGTGCCGACAGCGCCACGAGCCAACACGAGGTGGAACGCATGCGACCTCCTTACGCACCCTCGCCGTCGTTTCTTCGACTAGGTCACTCGGTGAGGTACTGTCAAGCACAAACTGCGTAGCAGGTCGGCCATCCCCTTCCGCCACCTTGCGGGGATTACGAGCCCGCGGTCGACGTCACTTCACGTAACCGAGCGCCTTCAGCTTCTCGAGCAGCACCGGATCGACCTGGTCGGGGTGCGCCACCACCGGCGGCGGCGCCGGGGTCGCGCAGCGAGTGCGGTAGTCGGCAACGAGCTTCGCGGGGTCACCCGGAAGCTCGCGTACCCCGGTCAGATTCGCGGTCTCGTGGGGGTCGGCGGCGAGGTCGAAGGCTTGGGTCGCGCCGGTCTTCTCGTCGATGATCCACTTGAACTGCGCGTTCCGCACCGAGACCTGCGGCTCGAGCTCGGCGAAGAGCGGTACTGGGGTGACCTCCCGGTCGTACAGGAGCGGAGCGACGTTCCGTCCCTCCGTCCAGCGCGGAGGCGGGAGGCCGAGCAGCCCGAGCACGGTCGGCACGATGTCGATGAGCCCGACGGATGCCTTGATGCGCTTGCCTGCCGGGACGAGTCCCGGAGCCCGCATGATCAGCGCCACGCGCAGCAGGTCGTCGTAGAGTGAGTTGCCGTGCCGCACCAGGCGGCGGTCGCGCTCGCCGAACTGCTCGCCGTGATCGGAGGTGAGGATGATCAAGGCGTCGGCGGCGCCCGCGGCCTCGAGGCCGGCGAGGAAGCGCGCGAGGACGTCGTCGGTGTAGCGAATCTCGCCATCGTAGGCGGCGATGTTTGCGGAGATCTCGTCCTTGCCATGCTCGGGCGCGACCCGCTCGGTGTACCCAGGCGGTGGCGTGTAGGGATCGTGGACCTGGAAGGTATGGGCGAAGACGAACCATGGCGTGTCCCGGTGCCGCTCGATCCATCGCAGGGCACCCTCGAGCGTCTTCTCGACCTCACCCGTCGTCTCCGCCATGCGGGGCACCGTGCTGGTCTCGACGAAGGTATCGCAGCCGCGATGGAAGCCCGTCACGGCGCTCACCCAGCTGTCCTCCGTGAAGGCGGCGGTCGCGTAGCCCTGCGCGCGCAGCAGCTCCGCCAGGGTCGCCGCCTGGGGCGGCAGCCACCCCAGCGCGTGCGGGTCCGTGGGTACGCCTCGTGCAGGGAAGATGCGCTCGGCGCACGGGTACACCCCGGTCAGCATCACGGCGTGCGACGGAAGCGTCCAGGTCGCCTGCGCGAAGGCGTCCTCGAACACCGTCCCCTGCGCGGCGAGCGCGCTGTCGATCGTCGGGGAGGTGGGCCGGGCGTAGCCGTAGCAGCCGAGATGATCCGGGCGCAGGGTGTCGACGGAGATGAGGAACACGTTCCTCCTCTGCTGGCCGGCCGGAGCGGGTGCGAGGATCGTCGGATCGCTCCAGACGGGGAACGGGAACGGCACCGAGGCGCCCTCCGCCTCCGGCACGCTCTCGAAGCGGAGCCGAACCGCGCGATCGGCGTAGCGAGCCAGGTCGAGGTCGTGGTCGAACCATCTGCGCTCGCCGGGATTCGCGCCCGGTTGCAGGCGCGTGCGCAGGAGGACCTCCTCGCGGTCGTCGGCGATGACGGTCAGGGTGAAGGTGACGGGGGGCAGCGCCGGCGGCCAGTCCGTCTCGTCCAATCCGATCCCGAGCCGAAGGCGCGCATCGCGCGGAACGGTGAATGGCGCCGTCTCGTAGCGCTTCTCGGGCGGGCCCGCGCGGCCGTAGATCGATACCCACGTGGCTCCGAGGTGCGTGTTGAACCCGACCTTCACCCTGGCCTCGCGCCCCGGCGTGGCCACGGCGCGCGGCCGCTGACTGATGATCGCCGCTTTGGAGTCCTGCGGCACGTGCAGGAACGACCAGATACGCATCGGGACACTCTGCATCTGCTCCGGAACGTGGACGTCGATCACGGCGCGGCGGCCCCGCAGCGCGGGGGACTGCTCACGCGCGAGCAGCACCGAGGGAGAGCTCGCCAGGACGGGGCGGCGTTCTCCGCTCACGACGGCCGTCGGCACGGCGACCGTCGAGGTATCGCCCGGCAACTGGTAGCGCTCGGTCACGAAGCGCTTCACGACCTGCATGGGCCGCTTCACCGCACGCTCGCGGCAGGCGGTCACCCCGACGGCTGCGGCGACGAGGAGCACAGCGACGCGGGGCGTGTTCCCGGCGCTCATTCCCTGCCGCGTGTATCCCGGGGTGCAGGCAACTCGAACGGCCCAGTTGACAAAAATCTCCTCGTCCGACGTCAGGAGCAGACCGGCGTACGCTACGCCGCCGACGAACGCCTCGTCAAGGAAAGGACGCCGTAGCCTCTACCGGCGCACGAGGCAACGGACCCGACCCGGCCCCGCGCTCGCGGAGAGCGCGATCGCCGCCGCCGGCGCGTTCGGGTCGGCCGTCGCCTCGAGCTTGCCGGGCGTCGCCGACGGGCGCAGCGCATCGCCGCGCGCAACGGCCGCCGCCACGTTGCAGCGGGTGGTGCCCGAGATCGCGATCTGCGCGACCCCGCCCGGCGCGACGGCATCGAGCACCACGCCGAGCGGGCGCATGTCGGCCGCCTCCGTGGGCACGAACCCGCCGTCGGCGGCGCGAGCGGCGGCGACCGCATCGCCGGGCTCGCTCGCCGTCGGGCCGTGGTTAACGAGCCAGGCGAGGTCGACGTGGTCGTCGCCCGGGGCGACGGGTGTGTTGCCGATCAGCGTACCCGCATCCCAGCTCCAGTTCTCGATGCGGGCGCCGCTCGTGTCGTGGAGGTCGCAGCGGCCGCCGCCGACGCAGCCCGTCGGGACCGCGTGGCGTTGGCAGACCGTGCCGGCGTTGGTGCCGCCCGAGCAGCGCCAGCGGCCGCCGAGGTCGTTGCCCGACACGTGGAGGTCCGTGACCCGCGTCGCATCCGCCGGCAGCCGGATGGCGACGTCGGCGCCGACGCCGCTGATCACGTTGCCCACGATCGCCCACGAGCGGACGAACGTGGGCGCCGTCAGGCCGCCGATGTCGATACCGACCTGGCCGGGCGGCGCGGCGTAGAGATTGTTGCCGGCGAGGAGGCCGTCGCTGTGGCCCTCCGGCTGGCAGGCGCCCCCCGGGCAGTCGGCATTGGCGGCGCAGGCACGGCCGCCGGCGTCGCCGCGGGCGCAGCGGGCGCCGACGTCGGCGAAGCGGACGAGAGTCGTGCCGCGCGAATGGTAGCCGAGGGCGCCTCAGGGGACCAGCTTGGCGGACTGCCACCCGCGCCGGCGGTAGGCGCTGATCCGGCCGATGCCCGGCACCTCGATGACGCGCTCGTACTCCGGCTCGAGCGTCCGATAGAGGGGGTTCCCTCGAGTTCGGGCATCGATGGAAGCCATATTCGAAAAGTTGCGCCAGGCGCGGCCACACGGTACGAGTTCGATTGGGGCTACCCGCGAGGTTCGCCTGTGCCAGATCGGCGAGGAAAGGGCCTCGACGCGAAGCGGTCGTGATCGATCGGATGGCGCAGCGGACGTTTCGCGAACGTGTCGATCTCGGGCTCCTGGGTTGCGTTCTCCTGAGCGTCCTGGTCGGGATCTTCCTGCGCGTGTGGCGTGCCGGATCACCGCTGCTCTTCCAGGACGAGCTGTTCGCCGTCGCGGCGGCCGCCGACCTCCGGTACACGCAGATCCTCACCCACTTCGGATTGTTCTTCGATCACTGCATCCCGCTGAGCCTGTACGCCAAGCTCCTCACCGACACCATCGGGCTCGACGAATGGACGCTCCGGGTGCCCGGCATCGTCGCGGGCGTCGCGACGCTCTGCCTGGTCGCCGCGATCGGCTGGCGCGAGCTCGAGGGCGCGGCCGCGGTGCTGCTGGTCGCGTGGTTCGGCGGCTCGCCCTACGTCGTCTACCTGACGCGCGAGGCGCGGCCCTACCCGATCGTCATGCTGCTCGTCGGGCTCGCCTGCCTGTTCGTCTTCGCGTGGATGCGGAGCGGCGGCCGAGCGCGGCTGCTCGCTGCCGCGGCGTGTGCGTCGCTCGCGCCGTGGTTCCATCCCATGGTGCTGCCGTCCGTGGGTGTCCTCGGGCTCGCGACCATCGGATGGGCGTGGTCTGCGCGGCGGCCGGACGGGTGGCGCGACGTCCGGTGGGCCGCCGCGCTCTTCTCGGCGCTCGCGCTCCTCCTCCTGGGGCCGCCGGCAGGGGACCTGCTCCACGGCTGGGCGCTCAAGGGGACCCGAGGTCACATGACGCTCGGTACGGTCGCCACCGGCCTGATGTTACTGCTCCCGACCCCGGTCGAGGCTCCCTTCCTCTTCTGGCTGGCGCTCGCGGCGCTCGGTGCAGGTGCTCGCGCTGCGCCTCGCCCAGCCGATGGGGGTCGAAGCGCCCCACATCTGCCTCCGCTACCTCGCGCACCTGCTCCCCTTCCTCTTCGCCGTCGCCGTCGCGCCGATCGCGTGGCTCGCAACCGTCCTCGGAGACCGCGCCGGACGGGGAAGCGGGATCCTCGCCTGCTGCCTGGCGTTGGCGCTTCCTCTCCTGGAGTACCGGGCCGGACGATACACGTTGAGCGCGGCGCAGGCGTACAACATGCACCCGTGGGTCATGTTCTTGCCCGACGAACCAGCCGCTCGAATTCCCGCATTCTACCGGGAATTGGCCGCCGGCAACTTTGCCGACGGCGCGCTCATCGAGGCACCTGCGATCTTCGGGTTCCCACTCTATGGGATCTACCAGCGCGCCCACGCTCGAGCGGTATACATGGGCGCCGTACGGCAGGGGCAGTGGCAGAGCGCGTTCGCGGGCGGCCACGAGGGGATCGTTCTCCGACGCGTCGTCGATCTCGAACGTCTCGGCGAAGGATCTCCGCCTGCTCGGTTCCTCGTCTTCCACAAGAAGATCCAGGACGAGATGGCACACGCGGCGCAAGCGATCCAGGACGCTTGGCCCGAACGCCTGTACCTGTTCCCGCCGGCGATCATGCGGTCGTTCGCGCGGGTCGAGTACGGCGATCGTCCGCTCCGGCTACCCGCGTCCATCGCCGGTCGCTATCCGGTCGTGCTCGAGGATGACGACCTGATCGTGTTCGATCTCGCTGCACGCCGAGCGGCAGCGTCACGCCCATGAGCGTGCACGGCACGATGAGCACGGGCACCGCGAACGCGAGCGGCGCGAGGTGGCGGGGCATCGGCCGAGCCAAGCGCGAAGCCGCGCTCGAGACGGTCTGCATCGCCGGCCTTATCGGCGGCGCCCTCATCGTCTGGGACGCGCGCATCGCCATCCCCGCGCAGCACATCGCGCTCTGGGCCGGCGATCTCTTCCACTTCTTTCTCCCGAGCTACAGCTTCGAGGCGGA
>WNFQ01000669.1_pt1 | contig 30924 bp, 37 predicted proteins | sample 5400171 | NCBI WGS metagenome assembly WNFQ01 (sample SAMN13153356, study PRJNA577476) | soil metagenome | isolation source: 20 cm soil under Madrone tree | place: USA:California | collected 2016-06-14
GGCGCCTCGATTGCGCTGGAGCCCGCCAATACCTCCTATGAGGTCCGCATCCTGCCTCCCAACCGGGTCAAGATCCAAGGCAAGCTGATCGGGCTTTATCGGAAGTACTGAGCATTTTCCGGGCAAACCGGAATACGCGGCCGAAAAGAGTATCCCCTCGGACGCCGTCCGGGGGAATAGGTGTGTTCGGACTGGCTCGTGCCGCAACAATAATCGCCGCGGCGATGTGTTGGCGACCGGTCGGCTCCAGGGCATCACATCCACGGCCCCAAACATCCTCCAACGCACTTGTGATCAGGCGCGGCGGCTGCAGCCGCACAATTGCCTACAAGGAGCGAGAACTTCGGAACTTATCGCTCGCTCTAAACTTTATTGTTCACTGTGATAGGGGCCTGCGCCTCTGAGCGGCGCCGGTTAGCTATCTCGACTGAGGAGCAATCCGATGTGTGACTATAGTCTGCATGCTGTAGCAACCCGCCCCGCCCAAGTGGGGGAGACGCTGATTAGCACGACATTCCGCGGCACTTCGACCCGCGGTTTTGCATCAGAAAAGGAGCCCGAGGTAGCGGTCTGCATGCTTCCCGGGACCGAGCTGGCATTCGCGGAGAATGTCAGATACGACAACCGATGGATCTGGACCAAATCGGTCAATTTCCGGGTTGGGAAATTCGGCGCGATCGATCCGGATGTTCCGCATCGTCACCATGATGCCATCGAATTCCCGGATGGAAGCCGTGTGCTGGTGACGCAGCTCTGTGAAGGGCAGCGCGCCACCGTGCTGCAACTGCCCGTGGTGCATGGTGTTACCGAGCACACACATCCGGCTGCCCACGCATCCGCGCCAAGGACGGTCGCCGTCGACTGAAACCGAACGGTCGCGTAGATATCCCCGCCGGCTCGGGCCGGCGGGGGCTTCTGCCGCGGCATCACTGGCTCTTGTCTGCACCGAACCGCAGGGTTGACGACACCCACCATGGACCGCCGGAACGACGCGCGCACTGCAGAATTGGATAATCTGAAGCTGGCGCTGGCGGCGTTCGCTTTGCAGCTTGCCACCTTCGAAATGCGTTTGCAGCTTACCGCCTTCGATATGCGAAAGAGTGGACGACCGCTCAGGGCCGGCGCCAAGCCTGGACTCCCTGCGCCGCCACCGGATATCAATTGCAGAGCTCAGAAGGAAAAACTGATCGGTGGTCAATAAGATCACTTGGCAAAAGGCGGGACACGTGACCGAACCGGGCCGGTACATGTTCACATTCGGTTGGCTCACGGTTACGGCGGAAGACCTTGCGGTCTGGGAGCGGTTCCCGAACGCGGCGTTTACGCTGGTTCAAACGGCAACAGCGACGGATGCCGGCGAGGAATTTCGTCTCGGCGCATTCGAGCTGCAGGAAAATCCGTCACTCAACGAGAAGTAATTCGGCTTTTGCCGGAAGTACCAATTCGACTACCGTCCATGACGGTTGCGATACGCCCCTTAGTCTTCCATCTGCTGGTCAGCTTCCGCTGGCGTCGCATCCGCAGGCAGCGCAATGGCGGGGCGCGGTGCGAGAATTGCGTCGGCCTCGGTGTCGCCGGCAACGGCCGGCGACCACGGCCGATCGACACCCCTTGGCCTGACCGCATCAATCGCAAATCCGGCACGGGTGCGCCGCAAGACCATGGGCCCCTGACTTCGTAACCGATCCTGGCCGATCACCGGCGCCGGACATGAAGGCGATGCCTGCCGCGTGGTCACCACCAGCGCGGCGCGCTCGCAATCATCGGTGAGTGCGTCAGGCCGCAGCGCCAGCGCGACAAACGCGCCGTCGGCCATCTGCGTCACACAACCCGCTTCATCGCATGAGACGCCCTCTGCGAGCGAAGCATCGGCGGGCTGGCGGCCGTCGGCGTCGGCGGCCAGCCATTCTTTGAGGAGAAACGCATCCTTGGCAGTCCGCATCAGGTGCAGGCGCCCGTCCTTGCCGCGGACGCCGACATTGTGACCGTCACCGGAAACCAGAATGTCCGGCTGCGGCACCGCCAGCGCCCAGACCACCGCGAGCACCAGCGCGGCGGCGCCGGACCAACGCAGCGGCGTCCGCAGCAAGCCGAGCAGGATGATCCCCACGCTCGCCGCGATGACCGGCCCGATTCCGAATGCCGCCATGCGGCCGATCGCGCCGGGCAAGCCGGCAACCCATTGCGTCACGGCGATCATCCAGTCGATGCCAATGCCCATGGTCTGCCAGAAAACGCCGTCGAAGCCGAACGGCGTTGCGACGAGCCCCAACAGGCCGGCCGGCATCACCACCGCCGAAACCACTGGCATGGCGGCGAGATTGGCGAGCACGCCGTACGGCGTCACCCGATGGAAATGAAAGGCGGCATACGGCGTGGTCGCCAGCCCGGCCACCAGCGACGCCAGTACCAGGGTCGCGATTTCCCGTCCGCCCCACAGTGCCGCGCGAGCGGTAGCCGAGTTGTCGGGCGAGGCGAACAGGCGGGGCATTCCGATCTGCACCAGCGCCACCAATCCAAGGGTAGCCGCAAACGACATCTGGAAGCTTTGACGCGGATTCCGATATCGGCAATCTTATCAGCACCTTAACTCGCCTCACGAACTTTTTCCGGGACTTCGCGATGCGCTCGACCGCGGCCGCGACATCATCATCGAGCACGTGCGCGTAGCGTAACGTACTTTTGATGTCGCGGTGGTTCAGCGCCTTCTGCACCAGCTTGAGGTTACCGGTCTCGCGCAGCAGCTTGGTGCCGAAGTCGTGCCGGTAGTCGTGGAAGCGGAAGTCATTGACCCCTGCCTTGGCGCGCAACCGCTGCCAGGCTGTCTTGGTGCCGGTGACGGTGAGCGGGTAGCGCTGGCCGCGCACCCTGCCCAGCCGCTTGTTGCCGTAGACCGCGACATAGGTGAACACGTATTCCGGATGCTGGCCCTGCAACGGGAAGAGGATTCCGCGGATGGCGTCAGTGATCGGGAACACCACACGCCGACCACCCTTCCCGATCCGGACGATCTGGCGCGTACCGAAGTTCACCTCCGGCCACTTGAGTGTGATGCACTCTTTTTGACGCAAGCCGCTAATCGTCCTGCAACTCGCGTACCCGCTCGACCGGCTCCGGCAGCAATAGCTCGCCCCACGTCGGCTCACGCTCGAATTGCGCGCCCTCGACTTTGGCGAATGTGAAGAGCCGCTGCAGCACCTTGGTGGTCGACCGGTTGACGGTCGCATTCGAGATCAACGGAAGTGCGTCCTGTTCCTTCTTGGTGCGCTTGCCACGCCGCGTGACACGATGGCCGCGACGCCACGCCACCAGCTTCTTGGCCTCGTTGTTGTCGATGTCGGTCAGCGACTTCGCCTTGCCGAAGTAATCGATGAGCCGGGCGAAATTCGTCTCAGTGGCGTCCGGCTCGGCGTCGTGCTTCCCGCTCTGCTCCCACAGTCGATCGGCAACGTCATCTATCAACAGCGATGCGCGGGAACGCTTCATCGCCTTGACCAGCGCCCTCGCCTTCTCTCGCTCTAGGGTTTCGAATTTTTCGGCATCTTTGCGAGCTGTGCATTCCGTCGAGCCGTAAAACCGATGACCCCCGAGCCGGAAATCGAACTGGTAGAACGGTGACTTTTTGGGCTTGTAAACTGACATGCTTCCCGCCTCCGGCGCCGCTCTTTGAACTCCTCAATGTCCTCTTCGGCGAATCGCCTTCGAGGCCGCTTCTGGCCGCGCCCTACATTGATATACGAAATCTCGCCATCGTGGACCAGCGCGCCAAGCTGGTCCACGGTGATCCTAAGCCGGTGTGCGGCTTCTTTGCTGTCCAGGAGATCGCGCGGCATCAGGCGGCCTCGGTCGAGCGGAAGTGCTGGGCGGCCGCGGGGCATCTAGTCGCCAGTGATCTCGCTGGGTGGTGCCTTGCAGAAAATCTCCGTGCCGTTCGGTACCTTGATGATCAGCTGAACAAGGCCGCCGACGCGGCCGCTAAGCACGGCGACGGTAATCTCGCCAGAGGTGATGCTGGCCATCCCTTTATCATTGGTGACAGTGAAGCCGCGCCTGATCAAGCCGGCGATTTCGGAGTCGCTAAACATAATGGTAGCCATTTAGGCGTTCTCCATCTCTGTCTCGATCAGGTCATCAAACGCGCCGTACTTCAGATAAAGCCCGGTCGTCATGACCCGATCTCGCATCAGCCGGGCAAGGCATCGGCGAACGCTGTCGCGCTGGGCGTCGGCAAGCTCCTCCAGATATTCCAACACGAGTTCGGTAGGATCGTCGTCACCCGCAGCAAGCAGTGCGCCGAGACAGAAGTGGGTTTCGTCGACGAATGTCTTTAGCTCCTGACGTGAGGTTGTCTTGGCCATTAGACGCACTCCATCTCTGCTTGGATCGCGTCTTCGAGTCCTTCCTCGAACTCGTCCCTCAGTCGCTCCTCGATCTGCTCGGCGAGCGCTTCCTCGCGCTCGTCTCGGGAGTCCTCCAGCTCGCCTTCGATCGCCGCCCTCTTGTTCATCGTCGTTTCTGGCATGGCTTCTTCAAATTGCTCGCGTCGCCGCTCTTCGATTTGCCCGTAAAGCTCTTGCTCTCGCCGGTCGCGAGTCTCATCCAGGTGAGCGGTCACACTGTCGGCGATCTCATTTTCGAAACGCTCGCGAAGCTCGCGCTCGATCTTCTTTCTTGTGATCTTGGCCATGGTTGATTCTCTCCTTTCAAGGGTTGTGCCGGCATCCGGCCGGCGCGGGAGTCAGCAAAGCAAATCTGCGTCGAGCACCCAGTCCCGGTCGAGATGGGTGCGGGCGTTGACGAGGTAGTAGTGTGCATGAGGCCCGGCCATAAATTCGAGTAAGTTGGTCCAGTTCTCACACGCTGCAGGCGGGATCATTTTCTTAAATTCTTCTGGCACTCGTTCGAGCGCTGCTAAGGCAAGGGCTACATTCTTGCTCTCGGGGTGCGGGACCACATTTCTGCCGCTCATCGCGCGGCCTTCCGCCGCTGTTCGTCTTGCCGTTCGAGCACATCTTTCGCGAGGTCGGGGGCGCTTACGTACTGGCGAAGTATCCGAACTAGCGTGTTGGAAAGGGACCGCTCCTCGCGAGCGGCTTCCTCGTCCAGCGCGGCTTTCAGGGGGCGCGGCACGCGGACGCAGACCACGGCAAAATCTGATTTCATTTTGAATCCATCCTTTTCAAGTGACGATTCAGGATCGTGCACCGAGAGATGGTTGCGCTTCGTTATGCTGTTCGCAAGCAGCGCGAGGCAGAAAAATGCAATCGCTCTCCTACGTGAGAACATTTCGATCACAAGTACGTATTAAATAGAAAGGCCCGCCGGAGCGGGCCTTTGTGGCGGTAGCAATCGAGCTGGTAGCGGCTTCGAGCTGGTAGCGGCGCGTTACCGACTGTAATAATTCGGCAGCGTTTTCGGTTGATGCAGATAAGGCCGGGTCAGGCGATCGCGGCCGCCGTGGCATGCGCCCTGGTCGCCGTGGTCCTGCCGGCGGCGACGCGCTCGGCGTTCAATTCGGCGATCGTCGCCAGCAAGTTCCCAACGTCGAAACCGTCGACGATATCGGGATGCATCCCCAAGAACCGCAAACGCGCCGCCTCGCCCTTCGCGGTTTTGGGCCACCACACCGCGATTGTTGTCTCGAGATCAATCGCCTCATCGCTGGCGGCCTGGTATGCTGGGCCGTCAGTGGCGTCGTCTCCGCCGAGTTCGTACAGCCGATCCATTTCACGGTACAGATCGCGGTGTCGCCGGATCATCTTAAGTAGTTCGGCATCCGGGTTGGAACTAATTCGCTGAGTCGTAGTAGATTGCGCGGTAGTCATTGGCATGCTCCATCATGCTGATGATTAGGACCGGGTCAGGGCGGGCCAAATGCCCTGGTCCGGTCCGCCTCTCTGGGTGAGCGGCATCGCGAGCATCTGCCTGCGGCTGACCCGCGTCAAATTAAACTTGCGCTCTCAAAAAATGCACCCATTGAGTGCATTGGCTTTTCAGGGAGTGCCCTCCCGGCGAAAATCTCGCTTGCCCTCAGCCTGAGGTTGCGGAACACTTCCTCGCCTCGGGAAAAGTTGGTCTGCGATCTGAAGGAATCGAGAAGATGGATCTGGCGCGCTCACTTCCAACGTCGACTTGCGAGATCGTCGCCGCGAACGGCGAGCTCATCGCAACAACCAAGGCCGCAATACTTCCGGAACTCATTATGGTTTTTGACGTGTCGATTCCAATCAACGTCGGAGATGAGGTGCGCCGCAAACTACCGAGCGGTCTAGATGAGACTTTCGAAGTCCTGGAGCCGACATTTTTTGAACAGCTCCGCAACATCAAAGCCCATTATCAAATCAAATACCGCCGCAAGGGGACCTTTCCGCACGGCGCGGGCGGAAATTACACGGTGCATGTCACCGGCAGCAATTCACGAGTAAATATTGCTTCGACCGATCGATCAACAAACGTCGTTGTCGAAGGTGATGTTTTCGGCAATCTCACCGCGGCACTTCGCAAAGATGTTCGGCCGGGTCCCGAGCTTGATCGCCTCGTCGCGGCCATCGAAGAAATGCGCGCCCAGCAAAAAACTCCTGGCTTTGCGGCAGCATATCAGAAGTTCGTTTCGATTTCGGCGGACCACCTCGGAATCATTGCGCCGTTCCTGCCCGCCTTGACCAGTTTTATTTCGTCGTGACCCGCCTTCTCACCATCCTGACCGGCCGCAACATGCCGAAGATCCGGCAGCCGCGCGAATCGGAGCCGTCGACCATCAACGAAAGGACGATCGCGGACTTCACGCGCGTGGTTGAGCAGACGGGAATTTTGGAGCGACGCTGCCTCTAGCGCTCTGCAGGACGGCAGTATTGTTGACCTGTGTCTGTAGCTCCCAAACGCAGCCCCCCGAACTTAGTAGTACGGGCAAATCACGCGGCCCCAGCGATAGCTAAAATAGCAGCCCGCTCCGTAGCCGCCCCACCCGAAGCCGAAGCCACGCCCGCGGCCGCGGAAACCGCCGCCACGAAAACCGCCGCCGCGGAAGCCACCACCACGGAAACCTCCGCCGCGAAAACCACCGCCACCGCGACCGCCGCCACCTCCGCGACCACCGCCGCCTCGGGCTTCCGCCGTTGTGCTTGACGTCGCTAGCAAGAGCGTTGATGCGCCAACGATGCTCATACAATAGATGCAGAGCAGCGCGCCCACCGCCAAGCAGCGGGTAATGATGCGACGGAAAGTTGATGCATCCTTGGTCATGGGTGGCCTCCGGCGGCTGGGATGACGCCCCTGTTGATGAACCTTCAAGGCCCAAGGCTATTCCAGTTCCAGCAAAAATTCCTTGATCACGATTGCGGAATCATTCCCGAAAAGCCACAGAGAGGCCCGCCAGTGAGTCTTTGCCCGGAAGGCTGTCCGACACCGGCCGGCGCTGAAAAACGAATCCTGAGGGCTGGCAGGTGGCAAGGATTCGGCGGACGTTGACACCCGAATGGGCGTCTTGGGAACAGGTGGTGTTGCATTATATTGTTGACTGCCATTCCATGGGGCGATTTGCCGAAAGACCCCCGGAGCGCCGCTTTGATGGGCGCAATGAGAATCATCCAGCACCCCGATTGCTTCGAGGTCCGGTCCGAAGACGACTCGATCATCAGGAAGTTCGTCTTCGACGACGATGCCCGCCGGCGCGCGATTTCGAGGAGGATGACCAGGAAACAAGCCTTCCAAGCCGCCAGGAATTTTGCCGGCGAGAGATATACGGTCGAAGCGGCGAAGCCGTGACAATTGGAATTTTGCTGGCGTTTCCTATCTGTCCGCCATGCGTAAAACTGCGTCCGAACCCAGCGCAACCCGTCGGCATGGCCGAATCGGACATGAACAAATCTTCGTGGCAAAAACCCGCCTCTTTGCACACCGACGGCTGCGACGAAAAGTATCGGCGCTTTGATCGGGGGTGATCTGATGCCGCCAGACTGGCGCGTCAGTGGCTGATCGCGGCTGGCAACGACGGTTTGAAGATCCGATTCCGTTGCTGCGCGGTCGCCAGCTCGTCACACATTGACGCTGGCCGCCTCACCCTTAGCCACCGATGACGGTGCGCACGTTGCGCCGGCAGCGTCGCTGCGATCAGGGCAGGCGTCTCAGACCACCATCACAATCAGGGCGACGGCAAACGGTGCCGCCGCCACGAGGTACGGAAGACAGTCGTAAATCACGCCGGCGCCGTGGCCGGAACGGCGATCTTTTCCCTCAGTTCGGTGCATGTCTTGCGGACCTCCGCCGTCATCAGCGTAACGTTCTCAATCTGAAGGAAGATGCGCTTGGCCTCCTCGCGGTAGCGCGCTGCGGTTTCCTTCATCTCCTCGCTCACGGCGAGCGCATCGCGGGCCATCGCCTCGCATTGCTTGACGCGCTCGATCAGCTCCGCGCCCATCGCCTCGATGTCTTTCGCCGCAGCTTCGTATTCGCGGACAACGGCTTCCGCCGACAGCTTGCCGATCTCCGTGGCCCCCTCGCGATGCTCGACATAGTCCGGCATCGACAGGGCTGGCGCACGCACCCTCGGCGGCGCGAAATTAACAGGGCCCGGCTCGCGGACCGGCCGTCCGTTTCGAAACTCTGCCTCGATTTCCTTCTCCAGATCAGTCAAGCCGACGACTCGTTCTAATGTTGCCTTCACCATCACTAGTACTCCCCTGGTTACAAAGGTCAGTCCCCATAATCGAGCTTAGTCAGTCTCAGCTTCATCGGATGCAATGCACAGCGCTCTTGTGAGCAAGTACTTTTCTTTTCTCAAAGGCTCGGTCCCAAACACTGTACCCGATGCAAAAAATACAGCGTTCGTCCGGTTGCGGACTCTATTTTCAAAATGCCGTGAGCTTGGGAACTTATGTCGAGCGACCTGATCCGGGAAAATCGCGGGAAATTGGAGGGTGACACATTTGGTCGTGAGATCTGCAGTTCGCATGAGGCCGCGGAGTGGCAGGCCGCAATGGAAACCTTGATCCTGGTCGCGACGTCGGGCGCGGGCGGCCGATGTTTGCGCGGATTGGCGTCATGAGGGCGTTAAACCGCAACGTCGAGCGCGTGTTCAATCCGGACCGGAAGGACCATCATTGGGGCCGACGGAAGCTGGCACGGGATCGGTGAGAAAAGACAGTCAATGATGTCCGCTCTGCAGCCCATTCCGGACTCGCGCCAGACATCGCGGCATGTCCGATAAGTGCCCAGAAGCAGAAAAAGACAGGTGCCCACTAGAATCGCCGTTTGATTACAAGGCCAGACATTGGTTTTCCCTTACCGGCGAGCCGGCGCGGAGAGACCGCCGCGTTAGCGAAAACTTTACTAAGATCAGACGGTTACGTATTTCGACGAGTGTTGCATTGGGGTCACGCAATTGATGACCGGATCGTAGTAAGTTAGCTGCATGGATTTGATGGATGTGAACGCTTGTGCCTTGCACCAGCGCTCAAAGGATCAAACCGAAGAAGAGCTGGAGGAATTCGATGAAGAAGTTTTTGCTGGGTACGATTGGTTTGGTTGCATTGGGCATGGCTGCTCCCGCATCAGCCGCCGACCTCGCCGCCCGTCCTTACCGGGCAGCTCCGCCCCCCATGGTCGCCGCGATTTATGACTGGAGCGGCTTCTACATCGGCGGCAACGGCGGCTGGGGCCAGAGCCGCAATTGTTGGGATTTCGATGGGATTGTTGGAACCATCATCTCTGACGGTTGCCGCGAGCGGTCCGGAGGCCTCGCTGGTGGCCAGATCGGTTATCGCTGGCAGGCCGGCACCTGGGTGTTCGGTCTGGAAGGCCAGGGCGATTGGGCCGATCTCACCAGCTCGCGTGTCAGCTTTTTCCTTCCAATCCAAACCCGCACAAAAACTGATGGCATCGGCCTTTTCACCGGCCAGATCGGTTGGGCTTGGAACACGGCGCTATTCTATGTGAAGGGCGGCGGCGCAGTGACGAGCAATCGTTTCAGCATACTTGACCTTGCCGGCTTTGAACTGGCCTCGGCAAGCTCGACCCGCTGGGGTGGTACCGTGGGCGTTGGATGGGAGTGGGGCTTCGCTCCGAATTGGTCTGCCGGTATTGAATACGATCACCTCTTCATGGGTGATTCCAACAATTCGTTCTCGGTAGCCAATCCCGTCCTTGCCGCGGTGCTCAATAACCGGATCACCCAGGACGTGGATATGGTCACCGTTCGCGTCAACTATCGCTTCGGCTGGGGTGGCTCGGCCGTGCCGAGATACTGATCTCGCCTATCTGATATTTCTCCAGTAAACTAGGCCGGCAGAAATGCCGGCCTTTTTTGTTTAGCGAATATGTCTGAAAAATTCGTCGAGACACCGATAGAGCCCCGATCGAGCCGCCGCGACATTGGGGCTCACATCAATCGTGCATTTGCCACGTCGGACATCACTGCCATTTGCCGCGCGATCGGCGATGTGATTCGGTTGCACAACATTTCCGACATTGCGAGAGAGGCTGAACTAGAACGTACCAGTATTTATCGGGCCTTTGCCGGCGAAAAACTTCCGAATTTTTCAACTGTCCTTAGGGTTCTGGATGCCATGGGATTCCAGCTTAGGGTCACACACCGTCGTGGTAATCGCGCAAAGCCAGCCAGAGAGCGAAGCCTAAAATCTTAAAGATGAGTGGAGACCGCCGCGACGGGATCGATTTCCCGATCGACTGAGAACGAGCGGCTACGCGGAGTCCAGCCATCCGTTGCTTCTTCCGACGATCCCAAGATCGCGCTGAATGTCCGGTCTGGGTCAAAATGCGAAATACTCGTTGCGAGCTATTCTCCCAACAGCAGACATTCGGTGGGACATCTCGAAGCGGCACCGCTTCGCATTACGGATGCTGGAAGTTTCAGGGATTGCGCGGCATCGCGCACGCGGCGGCCTCGATCTCTCGCCGGCGGCCGACGACGGCGGCGATGAACGCCTCCGCGATCTGGGCGGCCACTTCGGCGCCGAGTATCGGCGCGATCTTGGTCTCTAGGTTGCGCCGCGTTTGCTCCAGAACCGCCAACATCTTCTCTTCTGGCTCGCCAACAAAAAACAGCGAAAGATCGCGAACCGCGTCGGCGCAGCGGTCAATGAACTCCGGGCCGCCAGGCGCGTCTGCAAGCGGGATCTTCATCGGCGGCGCCTCTGTCCTTCGGTATCGTCTTTCGTCATTTCCGTGACGGTTTCTTTAACCTCGTGCGCAACGTGCTTTAGCAGATGCAGCAGCTCACGCATTTCAGCACTATGCAGACCCTCTCCCATCATCACGGCCACAGCGGCTTTAGCTGCCATCGCGTGTATCTCCGGCTCCATCCTGATCGCAGCGCCGACTAGAAACGAGCGCGGCGGGATCTTGCTGGTGCCCAGCTCGTGCCACAGCGCCTTGGGGTTATCACTGCCCACGTGCCCCTCGTTACCTTCGGAATTCCACGAGATCGAGGCGCGCATCTCGCCGGTCTCCAGTAGTGGCGTGTTGAGCATTTTGTGCGCGAGGGTTCCTGGTGATAGCGCTGGCCATTCGGGGTAACCTTCGCCGATAACGCGCTTCGCTTCGGCGCAAACCATCTCGCATGCGCGCGCGACGATCGCCGGGCCGATTTCGTGCATATCGCGCTCCACCGTCGTCAGGTGGGCGGCAAATTCAACCAGGGAGAAAACTCCGCTCATTCGTTGCCTCGTCTAATGGGTGCTCGAGTCGGCAGCCTTGTCTCCCACTCCAATGGCGTATTGTGCGAAGGCGGGAGAGGCCACCTTTCGATCCCGACCCTCGAGCAGGCCGACTGTCGAAGAAGCCTCCGCACAATTCATGTTGCTTCCTGGAACGTGTCTTTACGTCCGAGCTCACGTTCCGGAAGCGCGAGTGCGCGTCTTGGGCAGCGCGGACCGCCTGGGACACACACTCGATAGAAAGCGGCGGCCAGCCACCAGCCGCCGGGGCCTGCAGGCACGCCAGGAGCCGTGCGTGTCTGCGACCCGAACTGTCATTGCGCAACCGCCCCTACGCGCCGCGTGCCGCTGATGACCAGACGATCGCGGAACGCCCGGTCGGCCATGACGGCGACGATCGCCGCTTCGATCGCGCTGCGAGCTTCGGTCATGTTGACTAGGTCTGAATCCAAATCGAATGAAGCGCCGTCCAGCCTTCCGGTCGCAATCGAAAATTGTCGCTGCACTTGCGGAGCAAGCTCGCCGAGGGGTATTTCAATTCCAGCGATGACGATCGCCTTTTCGCCTCGCTTCACGCGAACGCGCTCAGGGCCGATGCGGACAGTGAACTCGGCCAGCTGCATGTCATTGCGCTGGCGATCTTGTTCGAAATCGCCGCCGGCGCCAGGCGCGCGCCGCATCTGCGACGTCGCCGCCTTGCGCAACATGTCGGCATTGAACCTCGAGGCCTTCGCGGATTCGGCGTCCATGCGCCAGCCCTCGGCGAGCAACTCGTCTGCCTCAGACAGCTCGGCCACCTTGACGCAGCCGCCTTTTGGAAAGTACGTCACGCCGCTGCTATGCAGCGTGATGCGTTTGAACGGCGCGCTGTCTGCGGGTGGGTGCAGTGTAATCATAGGTTTTCCCTTTGGTTGAAGCGATGCTGCAGCTCGGTCCCGCTAACGTTGACGCTCGGATCGATGGCGGGCTGTTTGGGTGTGAACAGTGGCGTGATCGCGCCGCGCTCGACGGCGTCGCCGATATTCTCAAGGCCGCCGCCGGTGTCGAAGGTTTTGCCGATGATATAGTAGGATTTTTGGGCATGCTGCCCGTGCACAAATTTTGCAAAATCCGGCAAACAGGCATGGGCGCGCTGTGTCTGTGCGGTCACGGCGGCGATGTCAGCAGCGAGCTTTTGAAGCTCGGCGTTGACCTTTTTAAGTTCGACGCTGCTCATGCTCTTGCGCAAATCTGGGCTGGCGACCTTGCGCACGAGATCGACCAGGCGGTCATAGTCGAGTTGCTTATTCATCTCGACTATGGCGTCAAATTCAATTTCGAATTGTGTTCGAAAAACCATCAGTGCGACTCCGATTCCGGCGAATTTTTCTGCTTCGGCGATGTTCATGCTGGTTCGTCCTTCAGCAATTCCGCAGCCAGCTCAGCGTTCAACGCGCGCCACGCGGGATTCCGGAGCCAACCCGCGGCCTCGGATCTTGTCATCTCGACGCAAACCCGATCGCCGATCCGCCGCGTGCCGCGCATGCTGTTCTCCCTTGCGATCACATCGGGAAGAACGACCTGCACCAACGGCTCGGCGCTAAATTCCCAATTGAACGGCGGACCGCTTGCGCGGACGTCATCGAAATCAGTGTTGCCGCGAAATCTCCAAGGTTCTTCGGCCTGGCGCCTCATATACTCGCACCAGCCTTCGGCGGCCGACATCGGCTGCGAGAGTAACCAGACGCAGCCGGCGACCGCGTTCGCGATGTCCTCTGGTTTGCCGCCGCGTGCATCGACCTTGTCGCGGCCTTCGCTGCCGGTGCGCCTCTCAAGCGAACAGAACTCGGTGATGATCTCCGGCACGTCCGGAAGCCGGACGCGGCCGGACGTGAGCTGCGGCAACGAATGCAAGTAAAGGCGCGATTTGTCGAGATCGCTCGGCTTGTGCGTCAGGCCGTTCCGCTGGCATTCGCTGATCAAAGCGCCGATCGAGTAGCGATCCGAGTAGACCTCGGTCACGCGGAAATTGCGGCAGATGCAGGCAAGCTCGCCGAATACCTGGGAGAAATCGAAAGGCGCGCGCCGCTGATAGACATGATCAATAATGATCAAGCCGTTCTCGCAATGGCCCCATGTCGCGGCGAACTTATCAGTCCCGACTCCGGAGGCGCTGTCGAAAAAGCATTGGTACGTCACCCCAGGAATAGGCTGCCGCGTCGTCACGCCAACATCAACGGCGCGTTCAACCACCTCACGCGGGATAAAGTTGGTGATGTCGCCGCGAAACCGCCCCATGTACTCGGCCATCGCGCTAGCCGGATCGGACTCCATCGCCTCGTCGACCACTGATTGCGGGATGCTCGGATTCATTGTCCTGGTCGGTGCCTGCCACACCAAAACCGAGCTATCATCCTTGCCGTGATGCTTGCGGTGGGCGTTCCAGAGCGTGCCGGTCTCGGCATAAGGCGAACTGGCGACCAGCAACATGCTGCCGCGGATCGAGGCCAGCGCCGGCTTGACGCTGCGGATGATCTCGGTGTCGGGATTCGCGCCGGTCTCGTCTGTCGACCAGAATGCAGCCTCATCGGCGAGGCAGGCCACCAGGCTGTACCCCCTTATTGTTCTGAATGATGCAGCCTGAATCTCGATTGAAATGCCGTTCGCGAGATCGATCGTATCCTGCGTCTGCCTCACGATCATGCCCGACAGCATCGGGATGTTTTCGAGGAAGCCGAGGCAGTATCCGAAAATCGTGCGGGCCTGCTTTCTGTCCGCCGCGATGATAACTATGCGGCCAACTTCCCCCGGAACTAAGAACGGTTTCCAGTTGTGAAAGCAGGCGAGGAACACCGCGATCAAGGCGAGGATGAAGCTTTTACCGGCACGTCGACCGCAGATTATCCAGGCCTCTAGAAATGCCCCGGACGGTGCTGCCGATCTTCCGGTGCAGTCCTTGTAGGTCGCGAGCTGCTCAACCGTCAGCGGCAAGCCGAACAGCGCCGCCAGGAAAGCGAACCATGCCTGCCACGTGGCGCGGTCCTTGAACCACGTCCCAAACACGTTGTGGTCGTCGCATAGATCGAGGATGGTCGGCGCCGTCGTCATCGGGCAGCCTCATCGGTCGACGGCCCATATTTCTCACGCAGGTAATCGAGACCGGCCGTTGCGGCGTTGGATGGTTTCGCCGTCGACTCGGCCGGTGCCGGCTTCATGCCGATCGCGCGCTGCAGCTGAACGACTAGCCGTCGCTCCTCGAGATCGGAGCGGCCAGCCGAGCGGAGACGATCTGCCCGGACTACGGTTGCGGCCAATGTCGCCGCGGTGATGCGGTCCGCAGCAGACGGCGCCCGGTTGAGACCGTCCAAGAGGTCGGTGGCCAGCTGTTGCCGTTTGGCCTCATCCTCCCGCGCGATCTCCAATTGCCGACGGCGGCCCTGTAGACCGATCGTCCCGCCGCGAGATCGCGCATTCCGCGCTGTTTCTGCCTGAGTCATACGGCAGACAATCTCGCGCCGCCAACTAAATGCCAAGTAAATGAATGCGGCGCCACAATGCGCGCCGTCGCTGCTTGGTTTCAACCGCCAAACGTCCGAAGTGCTTAAAGGCGAACGCGCGGGGAATCGCGATGCTGCGAAATCGAGCGCCGGGCGGTGATGCCGGGCAGTAAGCCTGCACAACTGAACTCTAATTTAGTGGGATCGGCGAGGCTGCAAATCTACATGAGGGATCGTGCCGGGTGGGCGGCACCTGAAAAACGGAGGGTCCAATGCAAGAGGCGGCTGCCTTTACCGCCGTTGGAGGCGCAGTAATTGCGCTTGCAGCGGCGTATTCACTCTGGGTTCTTAGGGGACGCAAATGACCCAATGCGCGCGCCGGGTCGCTCCAAATGTGATGATCTGCAGCGCGCTCTCGTCGGAGCCACTGGGCAGACTTACCGGCTAATCGCCGCAATAATGCAGCTCAAGCCGATCTCCACCAGCTTCCAGCGCGAAACGGGAAAGTCGATTTTTGCGCCCAATTCGTGATCCAAAACGTATAGGACACCAGCGGTATAAGCTATCATCTTCCGGGGTCCGTCGGGGTTTTTGAACGATTGCGTACGGGGGTAGTAGTGCCAGTTGTCGGGCCTGTCCTGATAGATAATCTGATCCTTCATGGCTGAAAATCTCTCTTATCCCAAGCGCTCCAGCACGCGCGCCACCTGCACCGCGGACCATGTGCCTTGGCCGCGCGCCGTCGGAATGCCTTGCTCGTTGAGGCCCGCCGCAATGGCCCGCAACGACGTTGCCCCGGCCGCCTGTAGCGCTGCGATCAACGGGGCAAGATCAGCCGCTCGGCCAGCGGCGCGCTCTTGTACGGCCTGCCACGCGGCGGCGCGGGCTGCATCAGAACCGTTCGCGACCTCGTTGGTGCGGATCGGCTTGCCTTTCGCGTCCTTAACGATCTCGCCGTTCGCATCTCGCAGGAACTTGCGTCGACGGCCGCCGAGCTTGCGGCCTTTGGTCTTGGCAGCAGCGAGCGCGGCCTTGGTTCGCTCGCTGATTAACTCGCGTTCATGCTGCGCAACCACGGCGCGGATGCCAAGCGTGAGTGGTGTCATGTGCGGATCGTCGGCGCAGACAAAGTCGACACCGGCCTTCTGTAGGCCAAGCAGGAAGTGGGCATCGCGGCTCAAGCGGTCGAGCTTCGCGATCACAAGCGTTCCTCGATGGACGCGGCACGCCTTGAAGGCCTCGGCGAGCTTGGGCCGGTTATCCTCGCGCTTGCCGGATTCCACCTCGGTAAACTCGGCAACGATCTTCCAGTTGCCGCCGTTGAGGTAGGCTTTCACGGCCTCGCGCTGGCCCTCGATGCCTAGCCCGCTTTTGCCCTGCTGATCCGTGCTGACTCGGTAATAGCAAACGAATTTGCCGCTGTGCTGCGCCATGGTTAGCCTCGTTACAGACTATTCAACGCCCGTTGAATGTACCGTAACACGCGCGGGACGGCTGTCAAGGCGAATCGTTTTCTTGGCCAAAGGCACGTTTCAGAGCGTTGGGAGCGGGCAAATTAAAACAGGCTATGCAACCAAAGCGAAGGCGAGCCCGTTAACGCCTGTGGCGGGTTGTCGGCTCCTCGTGGCGAAGGCCCGCTTGCCAGCGGCCCCGCTTCGCGGTTTGCCCCGTCCGGCGGGGCCGTCTGGCCCTTGCCGACGCAAAAAAATTTGCGGCGTTGGTGCTTGTGTTGGGGGGAGCCTGGCTCAAAGTATTGTCGTCGCCAACCTCGTAACCCCGCCCGACAGGACGAACGCCGCGAGAATCGTCCTGTTGGTGATCTCCAGCTTCTGATAGATGTGATGGAGGTGCTGTTTGATAGTGCCGTCCGTAATATTCAGCTTGCGTCCAATTTCCTTGTTCGACAACCCTCCGGACACCAGACGCACGATCTCTCGCTCGCGGTCTGTGAGCACCGTCAGCACGTTCTCCCTGTTCGCGACGTTCCCTTGCTCCCGAGGTACGGTGGGCAGCGGTAGTAGCCTCTGGCCGTCCGCGATCGCCCGCAAGGACTGCACCAGAATTTCGGGCGCCACATCCTTCAGAATGACACCATAGGCACCGGCCGCGGCCGATACAATCAATTCGCGGTCTTCAACGGATGCGGTGAAAAAGACCAACCGTGTAGGAAGACTCTCGGAGTTGGCGATGGTGAGGATTTCCAGCCCTGTCAGGCCAGGCAATGAGATGTCGAGAATAGCGATGTCCGGCACCAAACTCCGAATCGCTTCGATGCAGTCCGTACCGTCACTGCAACACGCAACAACTTTGAAGCCACTCTCCGCCGTGAGTACGTTGGTCAATCCTTGCAGAACCACGGGATGGCGGTCTGCGGTCACCACACTGGTGCAACGCATGGGCGGTACTCAGCTTAGCCGCAAAGTATAGTTGCGTTTCAGCCTTCCCGAAATCACTATTTCGAGGTAGCTCGCATCGGCCCCCCCGCCGGAGGCGCCGTCCCTGCGTCCGCGAGTCCGGCCGGTCTTGATCGGAAGGTGCGGCCCGCGAATGCAGGTCCATCAATCCACGCCGTCTCCGCGCGAAGCGCGTCCTTCCACGAGTCTGGCCTGTAGTTGTCGGAGATGGCGTGCACGCGCGCTTCTGGCGCGCTTCACGACAGTCTGTTCCGATCTCTTTCGGAGCGCCCATCAGGCGCGTGCACTCAGATCATGTGAGGCTGAGCGGCGGGACGATAACGGTTCTGCCAGGTGGTGCCGGAATCCACAGTGTCGGTGAGACAGGTCCGTGAGACTTAAATTCCGTGACGCAAAATTCGTCACGCTTCATTCCCCCTATATAGGATGGAGCGTGACTCTTTTTGCATGACGGATTTTTAGTCTCACTCTTCAGGTTCCGATAGTACGCGGCCTTCGAGCTGGCGCCGGCAAGCTTCCACGCCGGGACGGCCTTCGGCCGGCCTCGCTGGCCGGAGCTATTAGCCGCACGGTGACGGTGTGAAGATTGTGCCGATTGTTTCCGCTTCCGAGTTGTCTTCTCTGCCTCTGGCAGATCGAGACCAGGGCGGCCACGTCTCGTGCTGGCGCCGGCCTTTCGCCTGCGGCTTGCCTGTCGGTTACGATCCCGTTGTTGGGTTTCGGTGAATGCGGTGATGCTTTCGAGGCCGCCGGCGGCGACCTCCTCGGCCGTGACGCGCCACACCTTGCCGACCTGCGCCGCCGATGGCGTCTTGGCGCCCTTGGCGGCCTTGATGATGGATTCGGTACCCGTCTCCGCCAGCCAGGGAGCCCATAGGCGGAGATTGGCTCTGGTGACGCGCTCGGCGTCGACCTGCAGGAGGAGGTAATGTTGCGCCAGGAGATTCACCGCATCCATGCCGGCGTCATCGACCGGCAGCACCGAGCCAAATCGGCGCTCGAGAAGGCGAACGATGGCGCGGCCACGCCTACGCCAACGCCAGTGCATCTTCGGCAGGCGGCGCTGTTCGGCGATAATCATCAGCCGTCGCGCCGACAGCTTGGCGACCTTGGACGAGTCAATATCGACCGTCTTTACGCGCGATCGGCGCGGCATGTTTTTCGACATGGCCGCACCTCAGAACGGAATTGAGTCGTTGTAGAACGACTCCAGCTTCTCGGTGTCGGTGGTGCTGGCGCCAGCTTTTGCCGGCTTCGCCTTCTTTGGCTTATTCCTGCCGATCTCTGGCAGGCGGGTGTAGTGCGCCATCATCTTCAGCTCGAGACGGCTGCGGCCATCGTTGCCGGTCCACTGGCCGATCTGCAACCGGCCCTCGGCGTAGATCATCACGCCCTTGGCGATCTTGCCAGCCTTGGCGGCCTCGATGATGTCGGCATCGAAGGCGAGCACGTTGACGAATTGCGCTTCGTCACCGTCGCCGATTTTCAGATTGAGTTGAACATATGCTCGGCCCTTCGCCGAGACCTTGGCGACGACATCGCGAGTCGTGGTGCCGCTGACGGCGCTTTCGATTCCGATCATGGCCGCGCCCCCGCAATTTGTGGGGCCAGCCCTTGCGCTACCTCTTGCGCGGAAAGGGCGGGCGGCCTATTTTGGTTGGCGTCAGCTTTGTGGTGAGGCTGTCGATCGACTATTTGGGCCCTGTCGTCATGTCGGTGACGACCGGGCCCTTTCCGTTTTCGGGTCACGTCTCTTTCTCCTTTGTGACTGCTTGAGCATGTTGGTCTCCTTGCTTTGTTGATCGCTCTGCGAAGCGCCGTTGTGATGTAGTGACCGCTGCCGCACGCTGCTATTCCTGCGCCGACGGCGCGGGCGTGGTGTTTCAAACTGGTGACGAGAACGCCCGGCGAACATGCAAAATCAGTCCGGGACTTTTTCCGGGACTTTTTGCCGCCTACCTCCGCCATTTGCCGCTTTTTGTTCGGTTTTCGTGCACGTGGGCCAAAACCGGCAGCACGCAAAACCCCTTGTGGTTCAAGGGGTTTGCAGATCGAAATCTGATCTAAATCCGAGGCGTCTCCAAGCTCTGGAAGCTCGGATGCACCAGTGCCTCAGGCGCGATCGTCAGCACGATCATCGCCGCCACCGCGAGCGTGCGGAATGTCACAGCGCGGCGGTCGACCATGATTGCGATCAACACCACTGCGGTCATGAAGAATGAGCGCTGCGTGGCGACTTCAGCGCCGGACAGCAGCAGATAGAAGGCGGCGGCGGCAAGGGCTGCGGCGGCCGACCATTTCTTGATGGGAAAGCCAACGGTCAGGCCGGGGATCAATGCCAGCAGCGCTCGGACGGCGAAGAACACGACGCCCGCGACCACGGCCATGTGATATCCTGAAATCGACAGCACGTGTCCTAGGCCGGAGATGAACATCGCATCGTTGACAGGGGGCGAGATCGCATCGCGGCGGCCGGTCAGCAACGCTGTCGCGATCGCGCGCCGGTCGCCATCCAGCGCCGTTCGTATTCGCGCATCGATCGCATCGCGTAGCCCTTGCATGAACGCCGCGTAGCGCAGCGACAGGCCACCGCTGCCGGGCGCTTCCACCGTCTTGATCGTGCCAGTGACAAACCCGGAGGCGCCGATGCCCTGAAAATACATGTCGCGGCCGAAGTCGTAGCTTCCCGGCCGCAATGGCGCGAGCGGCGGCTGCAGCCGCGCCTTCAGTTCAACGAAGCTGCCTACCGCGGGTGCGGTGCCCTTGCGCACCGACAGCCGAACCCGCTCCAGCTTGACCTGGGATCTCGGGCTCTCCATGTGGGCGACGCGCAACACGAAGCGATCGGCACGCTCGCGGATGTCGCGGGTCTGGACGAAGCCCGACAGCGACACCGCATACATCGGCCGGGCCAGCACCCCATGCTCGACCCGCGCGGTCTTCCAGGTCGCTGTGGCAAAACCCGCGGCGATCGCGGCGATCATTATGGCGATCGGAAAAATCTTTTGCCGTCGCAGCAGGAATGCCGCCGCACAAAGACCAATCGCCACAACGGCAACAGCCGACAAAACCGGCTCACGATCCGCGGTGAAATAGAGGGCGATCCCGGTACCGAATGCGACCGGCAGCCACGGCAGTAATCGACCGGCGCCCGCTTCGGCGCGAATCCACGTCCGCAATTTGTCGATCAGCGATGGCCAGGCGCTGAGACCCGATGGAGCGATTCCGCCGGCCCGCGCCGCGTCGCGTGGCGGCCAGGTGCCAGCGTAGCCTTGCGTCCGGCCTTGAGCCCTGCCCTGCTCGGCCATCCCGGTGCACCCTGCGATCCCCAGGGTTGCACCTTGCAATCCCTAGGCGATCGCAAGGCTAGCGGAAGCTGTAGCTCCAGGAATAGAGAACGGATGCAGAATGCCCGTTAACTTTTACTAATAGCACTGCGGTAGGATTCCCGAATCAATCGGGGGCTTGGCGATGTCGCTCAGGATAATGCTTTCCGTTTTCGCGCTTGCTGCAACCGCAATGACCGCGAACGCCGCCGATCTCCCGACGCGGAGCCGGCTCGGCGCGATCTTTGCCGAGCCCGGGGAAGTTCGCGTCGATGTTTATCAATCGGTTGAATATCCGGCACCCATCATCGGATTCAATTTGCTTCCGGATCCGCCGTGGGCCCGCGGCGGCTATTATTACGGCTCTTCGTGGTCCTACTATTACCCTGGCCCGTATTACGGCGGGCTCTACTACACTGACGGCGGCCGCCTGCCCTATGTCTGCGGCCTGTACGGTTATTGTTTTTAGCGCGGTAAAGCCGTCAGCTCTTGCCCCCCACTTCCTTCGCAAAGGTATCGCGCAGGCCGATGGTCCGGTTGAACACCGGACGGTCGGGCGCGGAATCGGGATCGCGCACGAAATAGCCCTGCCGCTCGAACTGCATCACGTCATTCGAGTTGGCTTGCGCGATCGCGGGCTCGATCCGTGCGTCCTTGAGAACCTCAAGCGATTGCGGATTGAGATCGGTGGCGAAGTTGGCGGCGTCCGGAACGGGTTTTGAGAACAGCTGGTTGTAGATGCGGATTTCCGCGAGGATCGACTGCGCCGCCGGCAGCCAATGCATGGTCGCCTTGACCTTGCGCCCGTCGGGCGCGTTGCCGCCGCGGGTTGCGGGATCGTAGGTGCAGCGCAGCTCGACGATCTCGCCGGCCGCGTTCTTGACGACATCGGTGCATTTGATGAAATACGCGTAGCGCAGCCGGACTTCGGTGCCCGGCGAAAGGCGGAAGAACTTCTTCGGCGGATTTTCCATGAAATCATCGCGCTCGATGTAAAGCTCGCGGCCGAACCCGATGCGGCGGGTGCCCGCGGCCGGATCGTCCGGATGGTTGACGGCTTCGATCTCCTCGCTCTTGCCTTCCGGATAATTCTCGATCACGACTTTCAGCGGCCGCAGCACCGCCATGCGGCGCAGCGCCGTCCTGTTGAGTACTTCGCGAATGGAAAATTCCAGCATGTTGACGTCGACCACGCTGTTGGCCTTGGCAACGCCGATGCGCTTGACGAACTCGCGGATCGCGGCCGGCGGCACCCCGCGCCGTTTCAGACCGGCGATCGTCGGCATGCGCGGATCGTCCCAGCCGGCGACGTGGCCGCCGCGCACCAGCTCGGTGAGCACCCGCTTCGACAACAGCGTGTAGCTCAAATTGAGCCGCGCGAATTCGTACTGGTGCGGTTTCGACGGCACCGGCAGCTTGTCGAGCAGCCATTCATAGAGCGGCCGATGATCCTCGAATTCCAGCGTGCAAATCGAATGCGTAATCCCCTCGATCGCATCGGACTGTCCGTGCGCGTAGTCATAACTTGGATAGATCGACCATTTGTCGCCGGTGCGCGGGTGGGTGGCGTGCAGGATGCGATAGAGCACGGGGTCGCGCAGATTGATGTTGCCGGACGACATATCGATCCTGGCGCGCAACACACGCGCGCCGTTCGGAAACTCGCCCGCTTTCATGCGGCGGAAGAGATCGAGGTTTTCGTCCACCGGGCGATCGCGATAGGGGCTGTTCTTGCCCGGCTCGGTCAGCGTGCCGCGGGTGAGCCGGATTTCCTCCTGCGACTGGTCGTCGACATAGGCGTCTCCGTTGCGGATCAGGGTTTCCGCCCATTCATAGAGACGCTCGAAATAGTCCGAGGCATAAAACAGGTTGGTTCCCCAGTCATAGCCGAGCCAGCGCACGTCGGCTTGAATCGAATCGATATATTCCTGCTCTTCCTTGGTGGGGTTGGTGTCGTCGAATCGCAGGTGGCATCGCCCGGAAAACTCCTCCGCGATACCGAAATTGAGCGCGATCGACTTGGCATGGCCGATGTGCAGGTAACCGTTCGGCTCCGGCGGGAAGCGCGTCACGATCTGGGGGTATTTTTTGGCGTCGAGATCGGCCTGGACGATGTCGCGAATGAAATCGCGGCCTGTCTCCGTCGCCACTGGCTCTGCTGTCATTCTGGTTCCTGCTCGGATCAAGCGGACGTTCTGCCAAATCCGCACGTCCCATGGAAGGCTTTAGTGAAGGCTTTAGTTATGTATGGTTCCTGCTATACACCACCGCTTCTTCCGCAATCCTTGATTGTTCATAACCCGCTCCTGCAATGACTGATCCCGTCGTCACGCGCTTTGCCCCGTCGCCGACCGGCTTCCTCCACATCGGAGGGGCTCGCACCGCGCTGTTCAATTGGCTTTACGCCCGCAGGCACGGCGGCAAGATGCTGTTGCGCATCGAGGACACTGACCGGGAGCGATCGACTGAACCGGCGATCGCAGCGATCCTGGACGGGCTGAAATGGCTGGGACTCGATTGGGATGGCGAGGTCATTTACCAGTTCAGCCGGGCGGAGCGGCACCGTGAAATTGCCCTGCAATTGCTTGCCAGCGGCAAGGCCTATCGCTGCTACGCGACGCCGGAGCAACTGACGGCGATGCGGGAAAAGGCGCGCGCGGAGGGGCGCACACGGCTGTATGACGGCATGTGGCGCGACCGCGATGCTTCGGAAGCCCCATTTGGCATGAAGCCCACGATCAGGCTCAAGGCGCCCCACATCGGCGAAACCGTGATCGAGGACCAGGTCCAGGGCCGCGTGGTATGGCAGAACGAGAACCTCGACGATCTCGTCCTGCTGCGCGGCGACGGCAATCCGACCTACATGCTCGCCGTCGTGGTCGACGATCACGACATGGGCGTCACACACGTCATTCGCGGCGACGATCACCTGATCAACGCCGCGCGCCAGAAGCAGATCTATGACGCGCTGGGATGGGACATCCCTAACATGTCCCATATTCCGCTGATCCATGGACCGGATGGTTCCAAACTCTCGAAACGCCATGGCGCGCTCGGCGTCGATGCTTACCGCGCCATGGGTTATCTGCCGGCGGCATTACGTAATTACCTGGTCAGACTCGGATGGAGCCACGGCGATCAGGAGATTTTCTCGACCGGGGAAATGATCGCAGCTTTCGATCTGTCAGGGGTAGGCCGTTCGGCCGCGCGGTTCGATTTCGCCAAGCTGGAAAACCTCAACGGTCACTACATTCGCCACTCCGACGATCAATCTCTCGTGACCATGCTCGAAGGCGTACTGGACTATATCCCGTCCGGTTCCGATCTCAAGGCCAAGCTCAACGACACCACGCGAGCGCAATTGCTGCAGGCAATGCCGAGTCTGAAGGAGCGTGCCAAAACGCTGATCGAGTTGATCGACAGTGCCTATTTTATCTTCGCCGACCGGCCGCTTGAGATCGAGTCGAAGGCGGCGGCGCTGCTGACGCCGGAAAATCGCGAACTGATCGGCAGACTTCGTCTGGCGCTGGAGGCTGTCACGCCGTGGACCGCACAAACCACCGAAGCGGCGATGCGCGCATTCGCGGAAAGCAACAACCTCAAGCTCGGCGCGGTGGCCCAACCGCTCCGCGTGGCGCTGACCGGACGCACCACGTCGCCGGGAATCTTTGACGTCCTGGCGGTGCTGGGACGGGAGGAATGCCTGGCCCGGCTGGGCGATCAGGTCTCCGCATAAAGGAGGATCGCGGTCTCAACCCGGCGATCTTGCAGCGCACACAGCAATAAGATACGCATTCAAGCGCCACTTCTGGAATGGCCGGCTTGCCACGCCATTTATACCGTCATGGCGCGCCCGGCCGCCGGCTTTCGCAACGACCTCATCGGGGATTCACGATGGACGCAACATCAAACACCAAAACCGCAACACTGACGGTCGGCAACAAGACCTACGATTTCCCGATTTTGAGCGGCACCGTTGGGCCTGATGTAGTCGACATCGCCAAGCTTTACGGCCAGTCCGGAATGTTCACCTATGATCCGGGCTTTACGTCCACCGCGAGCTGCCAGTCCAAGATCACCTATATCGACGGCGACGCCGGCATTCTGGAATACCGCGGCTACCCGATCGAGCAGCTGGCGGAAAACGGCGACTTCCTCGAAACCTGCTACCTCCTGCTTTACGGCGAACTTCCGACCAAGGCGCAGAAGGAGGATTTCGATAACCGCGTGATCCATCACACCATGGTCCACGAGCAGATGGCGCGGTTCTTCCAGGGCTTCCGCCGCGACGCCCATCCGATGGCGATCATGGTGGCGGCCGTCGGGGCGCTGGCTGCGTTCTATCACGACTCTACCGACATCACCGATCCGACCCAGCGCATGATCGCGTCGATGCGCATGATCGCGAAAATCCCGACCCTGGCCGCGATGGCCTACAAATACACTATCGGCCAGCCGTTCATGTATCCGAAGAACTCGCTGAGCTTCGCCGAAAATTTCCTGCATATGTGCTTCGCGGTACCGTGCGAGGAGTACAAGATCAATCCGGTTCTGGCCAATGCGCTGGACAAGATCTTCATCCTGCATGCCGACCACGAGCAGAACGCCTCGACCTCGACGGTGCGAATCGCCGGCTCCTCCGGTGCCAATCCGTTTGCCTGCATCGCCGCCGGCATCGCTTGCCTGTGGGGCCCGGCACATGGCGGCGCCAACGAAGCGGCGCTCGCGATGCTGGCCGATATCGGTACGGTCGACAAGATCCCCGACTTCATCCGGAGGGTGAAGGACAAAAACAGCGAAGTTCGCCTGATGGGTTTCGGGCATCGCGTCTACAAGAACTACGATCCGCGCGCCAAGATCATGCAGAAAATGTGTCACGCCGTGCTGGGTGAGACCGGCCACGGCGACGATCAGTTACTGAACGTTGCGATGGAACTGGAAAAGATCGCGCTGCACGACGAATATTTCATCGAACGCAAGCTCTATCCAAATGTGGATTTCTATTCCGGCATCACGCTGAAGGCGATGGGCTTCCCGACATCGATGTTCACCGTGCTGTTTGCGGTCGCCCGCACTGTCGGCTGGATCAGCCAGTGGAGCGAGATGATCGAGGATCCGCACCAAAAGATCGGCCGCCCGCGCCAACTCTATACCGGCGCGCCGCATCGCGATTACGTCGATATCGACAAGCGCAAGTAAATCACGGGCTTCGAGCGTCGCGCCGCAAGTGACTCACTTTCGTCATGGCCGGGCTTGTCCCGACCATTCACGTCTTTATTGCTGGGATACCGCCAAGATGTGGATGCCCGGCGCAAGGCTGCAGGCCCGGGCATGACGCCGTCTGGTTCTAATTCACCCGCCGCGACTTCCGCATGGTTTTCAGCACAATATCGGCGGCGCGTGCGCTCGGCGGCTGATTGCCCGTGGACATGCTGCTTTCGATCTTTGCGAAGGCGTCGAGTTGCCGGTGGCGGAGCGGTGACTCGCTGAGCACCTCGCGCACCGCCTGCGACAGGTTTTTTGGCGTGCAATCTCGTTGCAGGAATTCCGGGATGACGTTGTCGCCAGCCACCAGATTGGCCAGGATAACCGACTTCACATTGATCGCCCGTCGCAAGACCCATGCTTCAGCGCCGCCCACCTTGTAGGCCGTAACCATCGGCACCCCCGCGAGTGCAAGTTCGAGCGTCACGGTGCCGGACTTGGCCAGCGCAGCGCGGGCAATCTGAAACGTCGCCCGCTTTTCTTGCTCGCCAACGACGACCCGCGGCTGTACCGGCCAAGACTTCATGCCGGCCCGAACCGCATCCAAAAGATGCGGCATGGTGGCAAGGATCGGTTCGAACGGCACGCCCTCGGCCTTCAATAGGCCCAGCGTTTCACCGAATACACCCATGTGATGATTGATCTCGCTGCGACGGCTTCCCGGCAGCACCAATAGAACCGGCGGCTGCGCCTCCCGGCGCTTCTGCTCGTCGACACCGGGCCGGAGCCCGCCGCTCTGCTCGGTCAGGGGATGGCCGACATAGCTGCATGGCGGACCGCGCAGCCTGCGAAATTCCTCCGGCTCGAAAGGAAGCAGGGCAAGCACATGATCGACATAGCTGCGCATTGCGCGCGCCCTGCCCGGACGCCAAGCCCAGACCGACGGCGAGACGTAATCAATAATCGGGATCGAGGGATCGCGGGCCCGTACGCGCCGTGCCACCCGATGCGTAAAATCGGGACTATCGATGATCACGAGAATATCGGGTGAGGCAGCCGTCACGGCGGTGGCGGTTTGCCGGATATGCCGCAGGATCATGGGGAACTGTTTTACAACCGCCGCCAGTCCCATGATCGAGAGCTGCTCGATCGGAAAAAGCGATGCCAGTCCTTCGCGCGCCATCGACTGGCCGCCGACGCCCTCGAATTTCACGGCGCCGCCGAGGCGCTGGCGCAATACCTTCATCAGGCCGGCGCCGAGCCGGTCGCCCGATTCCTCCGTCGCGATCAGAAATATCTTTCGCGCGACATCTCCGGTTGCTCGCCCCGGGATCACGCGGATAAACCGGTCACGAAAAGGCCTGCGGCATCGGCTGCCTCGATCACGGCCTGGGGTTCGACGATGATCGTGTTGCCGGCGACGATCGCAATCCCGGCAAGTTTCGCTGCGGCGGCGCCCTCGACGGTTCGGGGCCCCATGGTCGGGAGATCGAAGCGCAGATCCTGCCCGCGCTTGGGTGCCTTCACCAGCACGCCTCGTGCGCTCCTGGCGCGGATGCGGCCTTCCGCGCGCAACCGCGCAACGCGCGTCAACAGCCCGTCGGTGCCTTCGATGTCTTCCACCCCGACCACGTGACCGTCGATCACCACCGTGGCCTGACCGATGTCGAACGGACTGAGTGCGCCTAGGACGTCGCGCCCCCGGGCGATGTCTGCGGCGGCGTTTTCGTCCGGCGCCTTCAGAGTGAGGCATCCTTCCGGCATCAGGAGATCGGGGGCGACATCCCTGACCCCTACCATCCGGAAGCCGTCGTTTTCGAGAATCTTGCCTATGCCAGACAGCAGATGATCGTCTCCGCCCCGGAAAGCTGCCCACACCCGGCCGATCACCCGAAGCGTACCCCAATCCAGGCGAATCTCTGACAGCGCCGGCCGTACCAGCGTGCCGATGAACACCAGATCGCGGCAGTTTTCGGCGCGAAACAGTTTTGTGGCCTTGCCGAGCTGACCGATGGAAATCCAATGGTGGCGAAAGCGCTCCACCCGTACCGGATCGCAGGCGCCTTCCAGCGCGAAAAACACCGGATTGATGCCGCGCGCGATCAACGAATCCGCTACCGCAAACGGCATGACGCCGCCTGCCGCGATCAGGCCGATCGGTGATGAAATCTCCAAAGCCTTATCGATCATGGCTCCGGCATCCCGCGGTCAATGTTCGGTGCGGCCGTCAGCCGGAAGGCACAGCGCACGATGCTTGCCGTTGGCGATGAAGGCCAGAATTTCCGCGATCGCGGGATCCTCGGCCGCCAGCGGCTGCACCTGGCTCAGCCTGTCGGCGAAAATGCCTGGTCCGTGAAATAGCTCTTGATAGAACGACCGTACGATGGCCAGCCGTTCGCGCGTGAACTTGCGACGCTTCATGCCGATGATGTTGAGACCCTCGAGGCTGGCATACTGGCCGTTGACGAGGCCGAACGGGATCACGTCGCTGCGCACGCCGCAGACGCCGCCGACCATCACCTGGGGCCCGATCCGGGTGAACTGATGCACCGCCGACAGCCCGCCTATGAAAACAAAATCGCCGATCTCGCAGTGGCCGCCGAGCGTGGCCGAGGTCGCAAAGATCACGTCGTTACCGACCTGACAGTCATGACCGACATGGCTGCAGTTCATGAAATATCCGCGATCGCCGACGCAGGTAACGCCGCCTCCACCGATAGTGCCGGCGTTCATGGTCACCTGTTCCCTGATTGTGCAGGCCCGGCCGATCTCAAGCCTGGTGAGTTCGCCGCGATAGCCCAGCGATTGCGGCGGCGTGCCGAGCGAAACGAATGGATAAATCGTGCAGCCGTCGCCGATCGTGGTCCGCGCCGTGATGTGCACGTGCGCGATCAGCTTGCAGTTCGCGCCGATAGTGACGTTAGGGCCGACGATGCAGTAGGGACCGATCGATGTGCCCTCGCCGATCACAGCGCCATCCTCTACCCGCGCGGTGGGATCGATCCTGCTCATCGAATGGTCCGGTACCAGTCTGTGCGGTTGTGTCTGAATCTGTTTGATTTCCGGTGGTTAGCGCGGGTCGATAATACTGTCCAGTGACGTCTCGTTACGTCCTGTTTCGTATCGGCATGCGCGCCGCGGGACGATCCGTCAATCGCCGATGTCGCCTGCGAGCCTGCTCGTCTGGTGCGTCCCAGATCAGTCCGTCAACATCGCGCCCACGTCGGCCTCGGCGACAGTCGCGCCATTGACCCTGGCGTCGCCGTGAAACCACCACATGGTCTTGCGCCGCCCAATCGAGCGCATGTGATATTCAATGGTGTCGCCTGGCATCACCGGCTTGCGAAACTTGCACTTGTCGATGGTCAGAAAGTAAACTGCGCGCGGCTTCCTTGTGCCTTCCACCGACTTGATGCCGATCACGCCGGCGGTCTGCGCCATGGCCTCGATCATCATCACGCCGGGATATACCGGACGCTCCGGGAAATGCCCGAGAAACGGTGGCTCGTTAAAGGTGACGTTCTTGACTCCGATGCCGCTGTAATCGACTCGGATATTGATAACCCGGTCAATCAGCAGCATCGGATAGCGGTGCGGGAGCGTCTTCAGGATCTCATTGATGTCCACGAGCTCAAATTTGACCGGCGACTCCATCAATCCCGCCCCTCGTCCTTTGGATCGGACGTGCTGTCGCGCACCAGACGCTCTATTGCAACGATCTCCCGGAACCACTGCCTGGTCGGTTTTGCAAAGTGGCCACCCCAGCGCCCGTTAGCGGGAATATCATCCTTGACGGCGCTCATCGCCGTGACCTGAGCGCCGTCGCCGATGCGAAGGTGGTTGTTGATACCGACTTTGGCACCCAGCGCCACATTGTCGCCAATCGTCAGGCTGCCCGCGAGACCTATCTGGGCCGCCAGCAGGCAATGCCTGCCGATCGTCACATTGTGGCCGATCTGGACCTGATTGTCGATTTTGGTGCCTTCGCCGATGACAGTGTCGCGCAGGCTGCCGCGATCGATGGTCGTTCCGGCGCCGATCTCGACGTCGTTCTGGATCAACACCCGACCGGTTTGCGGCACCTTCAGATGGCCATCCGGTCCAAAGAAAACGAAGCCGTAGCCATCCTGCCCGATGCTGCAGCCGGGATGAATCAGGACGTTGTTGCCAACAAGCGCAAACTGAATGGAGCAACGCGCGCCGACATCGCAGTCCCTGCCGATCCTGACATTGGCTCCGATCACGGCACCCGCCCCGATCACCGTTCCCGCGCCGATTTCGACGTTGGGACCGATCACGGCCAGCGGATCGACGATTACCCCGTCCTCCAGATGGGCGCTGGGATCGATGACCGCGGAGGCTGCGATGCCGGCGCTGCCGAACCAGGATTGGGGACGAAGGGCGTCGCCATGCAGCTCGCGGGCGATTTTCACGAATTCCCGAAACGGCTGAGCCGCTCGCAACACCGCAACGTGCGCGGGGACCCTGGCCTCGAACCGCTCGTTGACCAGACATGCGCCGGCCTTCGTGGAAGCGAGCTGGTCGGCGTATTTCAGGTTGTCGAAAAATGTCAGATGCATCGGGCCGGCTTCGTCGAGCGACGCGAGCCCCCTGACCTGCTGGCCGCCGCGCGACGGATCGACCAAACGCGCCTTCGTCAACGCGGCAATATCGGCCAGCGTCGACCAAGGCGGTTGCTCAAAAAATCTCGGCTGCGCCATTCCACCCGTCGCGGTCCGGCCGGCTACAAACTCAAAACGATGTTCCGCCGCCAAACTTGAATTGCTGCACCCGGTCGAACTGACCTTTGGTAAGCGGGACCGCGTAGTCA
>WNFQ01000306.1_pt1 | contig 30920 bp, 22 predicted proteins | sample 5400171 | NCBI WGS metagenome assembly WNFQ01 (sample SAMN13153356, study PRJNA577476) | soil metagenome | isolation source: 20 cm soil under Madrone tree | place: USA:California | collected 2016-06-14
ACGGCTTTCTACAGAAGACCAAGTGCCAGGTCCGCCGTCACAATCCTGACGGCGACGCCTTGTTCATCGACGGTGTGGTCAGCCGCAAGTTTGTCGAGCAGGGCAAGCATCTGGTGGAAATCAGCCAGAAGGCCCGCACCCATCGCGACGAACTGTCCGCGACCGGCGCATCGATCGTGGAGTTGCCCAGCCGCGCGACATCTTGAGTCACCCTTCCAGAACATACGTTCCCGGCGCCTTGGCCCCAGGCCCGTAGCGTTCGTTACCAAGAGATGCGGGTGGCGCACGCTTCTCTCCGGAACGGGCCGCCAGCCACCCACTCCAATGCGCCCACCAGGAGTCCGATACGGTCTCTGCGCCAGAAAGCCATTGGTCGGAGCTGGAAGGTAATTCCGGGTTGACAAAGAATTTTGCCCTTGGATTGCCTGGTGGATTGATCAAGCTTTGAATGTGGCCGCTGGAGCTCAGAACGAACTGTGTACGGCCGCCGAATAACCGCGCTGTGTTGTAGACGCCTTTCCATGGCGTAATGTGATCCGTAACGCCCGCCACCACATATTTGTCGCAATCGACTAGCGAAAGATTAATGGGAGTCCCTAAGACTGTCAGCGCCGACGGCTCGTTAAATAGATTCCCCGCGAAGATTTCGAGCAGCTGCCCGTGGAAATTAGCCGCTAGCCGCGTCGTGTCGCTGTTCCAATAAAGGATATCGAAGGTTGGCGGCGGATTACCCATGAGGTAGTTGCTGACCCAGTAGTTCCATACGAGATCGTTGGGACGCATCCACGCAAAAATGCGGCCCATTTCCTGGCCCTCCAGAACGCCTTTGGCCAGAGAATTCTGCTTCGCTGCGGCGATGATTTCGGGTGTAGTGAACAGGCCAAGCTGCGATTCCGCAGTATTATCAAGCACGGCCACCATCAGTGTTGCCGCGTTGACCCAACGATCCCGTTTCGCTGCCAAGTGTCCCAGCAAGGCAGCGATGGTCATGGCTCCGGAACAGGCGCCGTGCACATTGACATCTTGGCTGCCCGTAATATTACGTATCGCAGCAATCGCCTCCAACAGCGCCGCCACGTACGTAGCCATGTCCCAATTTCGATGTGCGGGCGTTGGGTTACGCCAGCTGACCACAAAGACTTGAAACTCGCTCTTGAGCAGATACTCCACGATACTTCTACCCGGCGACAAATCAAATATATAAAACTTATTGATTTGCGGCGGCACAATGAGCTGTGGTCTGGCGTACACCTCACCGGTCGAGGGCGTGTATTGAATCAGCTCCAGCAGGTCGTTGCGAAATACGACGGCCCCCGGCGAGACCGCCAGGTTACGGCCCACCTGGAACGCCGTCTTGTCCACCTGAGACGGCATTCCCTGATTATCAAACAGGTCGGACGCCATATTCCGAAGCCCGGCGAGGAGGCTCCCGCCACCGGAGTCGATCGCCTTTTTCAGTGCCGCGGGATTGCCGAGAAGTGTGTTGGTCGGCGCCAAGGCGTCTGTGAACAGAGACACCACGAACTTTGCGCGTTCCTTGCTCTTCGTGTCCAGCGTAGAGCGCTCGACGAAACCGCTGATCGCGTCGCTCCAAGCAACGTAACCCTGCAAATACATGCGATAGAAGGGATTGTCCCGCCAGGCAGCGTCTGCAAAACGCTTGTCGCTCTTCGGCAAGTTCAGCTCAACACTTCCCGACAGAATTGCGATCAACTCGCGGACAAGCCCAGCTTCCTGCTCGAGCAACATTGCCGGCTGCCGTATGGCTTGCGCGCCGATCTGCTGCACGGTCGACAAGATATCCTGTAGACGCAGCCCCACAAAGGGATTGGGACCTAGCAGTCCGTCCGCCGACCGAGCAGCAAGGTCATCCGCCGGGGCGCTACTTGACTCTTCAGGCTTGCTTGTTGTCATTGCCGTGCTCCCTGAAATCGCTCAAATCACTAACATCGACAGCGCTTCCGCTATCAGCGCAGGCTTTTGTTCGCCTTCGATCTGCAGGGTGTTCTGGGTCTTCAAAAGCACGCGGCCGCCACCCCTGTCATCGGCGGAGAGCAGCACGACGCGGTTGCGCACCCGGGCACCCGCCTTGACAGGCGCCATGAATCGCACCTTATCCAATCCGTAGTTAAGCGCGGCGCTTGCATCCTTGGGCACCAATCCCACCTCAATCGCCAATGACGCGAGCAGCGACAGGCTCAGGTAGCCGTGGGCGATCGGGCCGCCAAATGGACTCTCGCGCTCTGCGCGCTCGACGTCCACGTGTATCCATTGCCGATCGCCGGTACACGCCGCGAACGCATCGATGTGACTCTGGTTGACCGCGATCCATTGCGAGACGCCGATCTCGCGCCCGACGAAATCCGGCAGTGTCGCTACGCTGTATCCCAAGATGCCCATGTCGAGATCTCCACGTAAACCGTCACGCGGCGTGGTACTGGTCGAACCATCCGGTGTAGTAATTGAATTCATCGGATCTCCTCGTTAAGTGTATTTTTCACGAAGCAACTTCTTGTCTATCTTGCCGACGCTGGTCTTCTCGATCGCTTCGACGATCCAGACGGACTGTGGGACGGCGTACTTTGAAATCACCCCTTTTTCGCTGAAGCCCCGGGCAAAAATGAAGATGTCTTCTTCGGTCACCTGTGGAGCGTGGTTTGCCTTGGGAACCACCAGTGCCAAGGGCCGCTCGCCCCATTTCTCGTCTTTGAATCCGATTACCGCAACCTCAGCGACACCTGGGTGTTGCGATATCAGGCTTTCGAGCTCCAGCGACGATACCCACTCGCCGCCGGTTTTGATCACATCCTTGAGTCGATCGGTGATCTGCAGCCACCCATGGTCACCGATGTTGGCCAGATCCTGGGTGTGCAGATAGCCTTGCGCCCAGAGCTGCTCCGAGGCTTGTGCATTGTTGAGATACCCCTGGGTGAGCCAGGGGGCGCGCACCACGATTTCCCCGGTCGCTGCGCCGTCGCGCGGCAGATCCCGCATCTCCCCATCGACGATGCGAAGATCCACCAAAGGCACTGGTCGACCGGTCTTGCAGCGCAGCCGGACTTGCTCGCCCGGGTCGCTCGCGACGAATCCGGGCGGCAGTTGGGCAAGGGAGAGAATCGGGCCGGTCTCGGACATGCCGTAGCCCGTGAAAATATCGATCCCGCGCTCCAATGCTGCTTTGGCCAGTCCGTGCGGCAACGGACCTCCGCCAATTACGAGTTTCAATTTCTGGAGGTCCGTATCCTTTGCGGCGGGCGAGTTCAACAGCAGCTGCAATATGGTGGCGACGCAATGCGAAAACGTCACGCCTTCCGTGCGAATCAAATGCAGCAGCAAATCCGGCACATAGCGGCCCGGGTAGACTTGTTTTACGCACAGAACCGTGGCGATATAGGGCATTCCCCAGGCGTGCACGTGAAACATCGGGGTCATCGGCATATACACATCGCCCCGATGAAAGCGTTGCCCCGATTCTGGGCTGGCGAGCGCCGCCATCGTTGCCAGTGTGTGCAGGACCAGCTGGCGATGACTGAAGTAGACCCCCTTCGGCAAACCCGTCGTGCCGGTGGTATAAAAGGTCGTGGCGCGCGTGTTTTCGTCGAACTCGGGGAACTCGAAATCGGCAGACCCCGCGTCAACCAGGGATTCATATTCGAGCGCAAACGGGACCGGACTCGCCGGTATCTCGAGTCCGTCGGCGATGAGCACGAATGTTCGCGCTGTTTCGAGTTTGTCCTGAATCTCGGCAAGGAGCGGCAGGAAATCCCGATGCACGATCAGTACGTCCGCCTTGGCGTGATTGATCGTGTAAAGGATCTGCGCCGCCGACAGCCGGACGTTTACCGTGAGCAGCACCGCGCCCATCATGGGCACGGCGAAATAGCATTCGAGATAGCGGGGACTGTCCCAGTCCATCACGGCAACCGTACTGGCATGCCGCACGCCCAATCGCGAAAGGCCGCTGGCGAGCTGCCCGATGCGCTCGCGCAAGGTCTGGTAGTTGTAGCGCTGATGACCGCGATAGACGATCTCCTGCAGCGGTGCCTGGGCGAACGGCGTATGCAGCAGTTGTTTAATCAGCAAGGGATAGGCATACGCCGAGGGAGTCGCTTCGATCAAGTTGTCCTGCATGTCGGCAGCCTCACATCCCGCTGTAAATCGGACCCTCGCCGCCCTGCGGCGCCACCCAGTCGATATTCTGACCCGGGTCTTTTATGTCGCAGGTCTTGCAGTGCACGCAGTTCTGGGCATTGATCTGCAACCGAGGATTTGCGCCCACGGCGTCGTAAGCGATCTCATACACACCCGCTGGGCAATAGCGCTGTTCGGGCGCGTCAAACAAAGCCAAGTTGACCCGGATCGGCGCCGCCGGGTCCTTGAGTCGCAAGTGGCAGGGTTGGTTTTCTTCATGGTTGGTATTGGACAGAAATACCGAGGAAGACCGGTCAAAGCTGAGTTGGCCGTCCGGCTTCGGATACGGTATTGGCGCACATTCGGCTGCTTTCTTGAGCATCAAATGGTCTGGCACGTGGTGTAGCGTCCATGGCGCCTTGCCGCGAAACAGCTTCTGATCAATGCCGAACAAGCACGCGCCCAGATAGAGGCCCCTTTTCATATAGGGTTTGAAGTTACGGGTCTTGTGTAGCTCGCGCTTGAGCCAACTGCCTTCAAATGCCGCGGGATACGCGATGAGTTCGTCACACGCGCGGCCTGCCGCCAGTGCCTCGACAATTGCTTCCGCGGCCAACATCCCCGATTTGATTGCTGCGTGGCTACCCTTAATTCGAGCCGCATTGAGGAACCCTGCGTCGTCGCCAATGAGCGCGCCGCCCGGAAAGGTCAGCTTCGGTAATGCCTGCAGCCCGCCGGCGGCAATGGCCCTCGCGCCGTAGGCGATGCGGCGACCACCTGCCAAAAAGGCGCGAATGCGCGGGTGTGTCTTGTAGCGTTGAAATTCCTCAAAGGGCGACAGGTACGGGTTACTGTAGTTCAGGCCCACCACCAATCCGACCGAGACGAGATTCTCGCCATAGTGATACATCCAAGATCCACCATACGTGTCGCTCTTCAGTGGCCAACCGGCGGTATGCATCACCATGCCTTTGACGTGTTGCGTGGCTGGGATCTCCCACAGTTCCTTGATGCCCAGCCCGAATACCTGCGGGTCGCAACCATTTCGAAGGTCAAATTTCGCTTCAAGCTGCTTGCCCAGCTGGCCCCGGCAGCCTTCGGCAAACAGCGTGTACTTGGCATGTAATTCCATGCCCGGCTGGTAGGCATCGGTGGGCTTACCGTCGCGGCCGATGCCCTTGTCGCCTGTGGCGACACCCTTGACCACACCACTATCGGTGTACAGCACTTCGGCGCCACTGAAACCCGGGTAGATCTCCACGCCCAGCGCTTCGGCTTGGATGGCAAGCCATTTGCACACTGCGCCCAAGCTGACGATGTAGTTACCATGATTTAGGAAGCAATCTGGCAGGAGGCTATTGGGAATCCGACGACTACTGGTTTCATTAAGAATGACGAAGTGGTCCTCTGCGACTTCGGTATTGAGTGGCGCTCCCATTTTTTTCCACGTCGGCAGGAGTTCGGTGAGCGCGCGTGGATCCATGACCGCGCCGGACAGGATGTGGGTGCCTATTTCCGCGCCTTTTTCGATTAAGCAAACTGAGACGGCCGCGCCTTTTTCGGCGGCGCGCTGCTTCAGTCGGATTGCGGCGGCCAGACCTGCCGGTCCACCCCCAACAATCACCACGTCGAATTCCATTGACTCTCGTTGCATACCGTTTCTCCTGACCTCGCGCCCGCTCAGAACTGCTCTTCGGCTACCGCCATGGCGGTCGACGCCCCGCTTGTCACTGCCTTGAGCAACGCATCTACCTTAGGCAAGATCTGATCGGCGTAGAACCGCACTGTGGCAAGCTTTTGTCGATGGAAGTCGAGATCCTCGGGAGCGGCGCGCTCAGATGTACAAGCCAATGCCGCACGCGCCATCTGCCAACCTCCGCATGCGTAGCCAACCAGCATTAGGTAATTGACGGAAGCGGCCATACCGGCCTGCGGGTCCCCGCTGACCGTCTCCAACACCCACCGAGTGGCCAGCTGCAATGCGTCGACGGCAGCGGTCAGCGCCTCCCGGATCACATTGAGTTCCTGGCGGCCGCTGGCCCCCAACTTGTCTCCGATCGCTCGCATTTCACGGATCAAATCGGTCATCGCCGCACCCTGATCCGGCTCTAGCTTGCGACCGATGAGGTCGGCAGCCTGTATGCCGGTCGTTCCTTCGTAGATCGGCGCGATGCGCGAATCGCGCAGGTACTGGCAGGCGCCCGTCTCCTCGACGTAACCCATGCCGCCGTGGACCTGGACGCCGGTCGAGGCGATCTCCACTCCGAGCTCGCTGCACCAACCCTTCAATACCGGAATCAACAAACTCACGCGGGCTTGGCGGCGCTCGCGCTCGGCTGAGTCGGGATGCTTGCGCGCGAAATCCATGTCCGCGGCCATCACATAGGCAAAAGCCCGCATCGCCTCGATCTGGGACTTCATGCTCATCAGCATTCGGCGCACGTCGGGGTGATGGATGATGGCGACTCGCTCCCCGGACTTGTGTCCCACCGGTCGACCTTGGATCCGCTCCTTGGCATAGTCGCGCGCCTGCTGATAGGCGCGCTCGGCGATGCCCAGGCCCTGAATGCCCACCTTCTGGCGAGCCTCGTTCATCATCGTGAACATGTGTGCGAGTCCCTTGTTCTCCCGACCGACCAGGAAACCGACGGCACCCTCCTTGTCGCCGAAGCTCATCACGCAGGTGGGACTCGCGTGGATACCCAATTTATGTTCGATGGAGACGCAGCGTACGTCGTTGCGTTCGCCCAGGCTGCCATCGGCGTTGACCAGTATCTTGGGCACCAAGAACAGCGAGATTCCCCGGACACCCTCGGGCGCATCGGGAGTGCGCGCCAGGACCAGGTGCACTACGTTTTCGGTCATATCGTGATCGCCCCAGGTGATGAAGATCTTCTGACCGTGGAGCCGATAGTGATCCCCTCGTGGTACGGCGCTGGTACGCACGGCCGACAAGTCGGAACCGGCCTGCGGCTCGGTCAGATTCATCGTACCGGTCCACTCGCCCGTCACCAGTTTTGGCAGATAGCAGTCTTTCAGCGCCGGCGATCCATGGTGCTTCAGCGCTTCCATGGCCCCAGCCGTCAACAACGGACACAGCGCGAATGACATGTTGGCGGCGTTCCACATTTCGATGGTTGCCGTGAGCACGAGTTCCGGCAGCCCTTGACCCCCACAATCAGGATCACCACTGAGCCCGTTCCAGCCCCCTTGTACGAATTGCTGGTAGGCCGCTTTGAAGCCGTCAGCAGCAACAACGCCGCCGTCGCCAAGGCGCGCGCCCTGCGCGTCACCTGGCTTGTTCAAAGGCGACAGCACCTCAGACGCCAGCTTCGCCGCTTCCTCCAGCACGGCGTCCACTAGATCGGGTGACGCCTCCGCATAGCCCGGCAGCTCAATGACGCCCTCCAGGTCTGCCAAGTCCTTCATGACAAACTGCATATCGCGCAGCGGTGCCGAATAGGTCGTCATGTACGCTCCTCGCCTGAGCACGGCTCGAATTCGTCCAGTGCTTGAGACAACTCCGGCAGCACTTGGAACAAGTCGCCCACGAGACCGCAGTCGGCGACCTGGACGCGCACTCTGACGTTCGAATCGACTACCCGCTTGGTCGCGACGAGAACTTTCATGGCGTCTCCCTCTAAAAGTAAACGGTGCCGCGGCAGAACACTTCGTTTGCCGACATCAGATTCTGGGTAAAATCGCCGTTCGGGTTTCGGCTCAGCAATTTATTGGCATAGAGATCGAACTGGAGCGACTTGCTCGGATGCCACTTCACACCGGGTTGTATGAGCCAACCGCCGCGAAAATCCGTCAGGAGCGTCAAATCGGTGCGAAACGCAAGCGTTGGCGAGGGCTGCTGAATCGCCAACGCGGCCGCGTTGAAGGCTCTCTCGCCGCGTGGGGATCCAAACGCATTCTGACCTCCCAAGCCGCCCAAGTACCGCCCGAAGAGATCACTCTGGTCTTTGTGAAGCCACTGCGCGACGATGTAAGTCGCGGGGAATGATGAACTGAACTTCTGATTCTTTTCCAGTATAAGGGCGAATTGCGTTTCGTTGCGTACTACGTAGTCGCTCGACAGCGTGGGATTGGTGAACTTTTTATTCGGCGTGTAGGAAAGCTCGAATCGAGTAACGAGTTGATCGAGAATGGAATCCGCTTTCCCCTCGATGATGTAGTTGGCGCCGAAGCCGAAGACGTTCTCCTGCGGATAGTCCCGAGCGAGCACACCAACCAAATTCCCGAAGCCGGCAACGGGGTCGAAAAATGTATCGAGCACGCACGTTGCCGACGCCTTGGTTGGGAAAGAGATTTGCTTCGTTGGCGATACTTTGGCCCCGCAGGCCGACGCCACGGCCGCAGAGCCAAGTCCAAGGGTCGCCGGGAATTCGTTGAGTGACGCTGCCAGCCCTCGCGCACCATCCAAGCCCGCGAGGCTGGCATACTGAAACCATTCCGCAGCGCTGTAGACGCCGCCGGCAGTCCCCGCCGCATACGGTGTACCGGACAGCACTCCCGCCTTCGAATCGGTCCAGCGAAAAACGCCGTCCGGGTTGCGGCGGTGGGTGGCCATCAGCTGCACACCTAATTCGCCGATTTTTCCGAGCAGCCGTCCGCCGAAGTTCCACTCGCTCTTTACCGCCTCGTAGCCTGGCCGCTGCTCGATATTGAATTGGGCAGGGATCGTGTTATACGGCGAGTTCGCGCTCGGCAGAATGGTGGGTTGGAAAAGCCCCGTGAATCCTTCCACCGACCAGTCGCCGGCGAAACGATAACTACCGCGCAGACTGGGGGAACTTACCCGTAGATCCGAGTACTCCTCGGCTGCGACGTCCAAAATCGAGTGACGGCGCAGATCAAGGCCGTTGGGAACGTCAAGGACGCGGAAGAAAATCGCATCGCCCCACGCAATTTGTTGATTACCGAGGCGCAGCCATAGCGGACCATTGTTGTAGTCGAGATAGGCGGCAGGTAGGTCGAGCGTCCACTGCTTGCCGGCAAGTTCGGTCACGGTGCCGCCGTGGCTGCCGCGGAATTGCTGTTCAAAGAGATTCACATCTTTGAAAGCGCTATCGACGTCTCCCACCAAATCCGAATAGCCGCGCAGCTTGATGTGGACGGCCAAAGTATCGGACAGCTTCCCGTCGAAGTTCACTTCGAAGCGAGTGGAGATCAGGTTCCACGTATTATTTTCGTGCAGCGACGCAGGCCGCGTCAGCGTGGCGGGACTGAGACCGGGTGCGAGGAACGGGCCCAGACCGTCGTTGGGAACGGCCACGCCATTGAAGTGATTCCCTTGTTGGTTGGTCGCATTTGCCATATTGCCGTCGCGTCCCGCGACCTCCTCGCGAACCAGCCCGGTGATCTGCCAATCGGCCGCGTAACCCCACGTTGGTGCCGCGAGCACGGCTCCCAGTAATATTCGCCCGACGGCCTTTGACGTTGTGTTTCCCACCACCCTCTCCCCTGCTATCGATTGACTTCCAGAATGCTCCCGCCCGCACCGACGGTCAGGATTCGCCGCTTGCCGCTTGCATCCCCGCTTATCGCGGCCGCCTCGTGCCACGCATTGCTCACCAGCTTCGACCGCATGGAATCCCAGGACCGGCCGCCGTCGGCGCTGAACAAAATCGTATTGATACCGGTCGCGACGATCCCCCCATTGGGCGCGGCGGCAACACCAGTGAGAATCGCGGTGCTACCGCTGTCAAGCGACCGCCATGTGGCACCGCCATCCGAGGTGCCGAGAACAGCGCCGGCCTGTCCGACGGCATATCCCTTCCCGTCATTTCCAAGATACAAGGCAAATAAGGATCGTTCGCCCTTGTGCAATTCCGTCCACCGCACTCCACCGTCGAGCGAGCGCAAAATGAGTTCGAACTCGCCGACTAGCGTAACGACGCCGTCATCGCCCAGGTGCACGCCATATAAGTGCGGTTCGGCGCCATCCGCCGTGACGTGACTCCAATCCATCGGAACCGGCTTCCAGGTGTTGCCCCAGTCGGCGGACTTGAGAATCGTCCCGAACGCACCGACCGCGTAAGCTTCGCCACGGCCGTTCACACTGACCGAAACGAGCCGCGCCTTGGTAACGGCCGCGGCGGGCTTCCATTGCCGGCAGCCGTCCGCGGCAAACACGCTGCCCATCTGCCCCACTATCACGCATTTGCCGGCGCGCATCGCAACGCCCAACAGGGCAATGGCATCCGGTGCAGTCCACTGCCGGAGCCAGGTCGAACCGCCGTCCTCCGATGTCAGTACAATTCCGAACGCGCCCACCGCGATGCCGTTGCGTCCTTCGAACGCGATGTCGTACAAGGCATCGTGCGCAGTGGCATGAAAGATCGTATTGGCGTCGCCGCCGTTGCCCTCCGTCGCTGCCGACGCATGAACAGTCCCGCAAACGAGAAGCGCGCCGGGCAGCAAGCACCCCCATGCCGAATTGCATGACATAGTCATGTTCCGATGCGCTGAATGGCTTGCTCGGTCAGGTACCGGTCGTAAAGGCCGTGCTGGTTGTAGCCCGATGCGTAGCCCCCTGCCACGCTCTTTGCCTGTACAAAGCGCGTCATGCGATTGTCCTGCACGTTGTGGCATTGCACGGCCGTCCATGACCACGCGGTGTGCTGACCATCCATGACACGCGCGCCACCCTTCTCGTACAGGCTGTATTGGGGTTCAAACGACTTGAAGACTTCGCCGCGCCGATCAAAGGTCACGTACGCGACGTACATCATGTTTCGCACGTCGATCCAGACTCGTTTTTTGCCTACCGGCGCTCGCGGAAAACCGGTCGGTTCGGCTTCAACGATGATCACCTCGGGAATGAGTTCCATTTCGGTGTCGAAAAACGTCTTGCCCTTCGGACCTCCGTGAACCGGGTGCTCCCAATTGGGATGATCGCCATACCAGTTGCCTGAGATGGCTCCCAGGAACGGGCCGCGACCGACGATTTTGTAATTACCCCAGGTCAGCATGGGGTCGCCGGACGCCCAGGCGTCGGAAAGATACAGCGCCATTCCCGCAACCAGCGGTTCAAAGCGCTGGTTGGTCGGAAACTTCCTGACTCGCTTGAACGCCGGCAGGTAACCCACCAGGTCGGGAAACTTGCGTTGATCGTAATACCAAGTATTTAGATAGGACGTGCCTTTGACATCATTCGGCGAGGAAAAGAATACCGACTGAAACCGCAGCTTTTCCTCTTGGCCCTTCTGGTACGGGCCATCCGCGCCTATGCGCGCAACCGTGTTCTCCTCCACCCAGACGAAATCGTACTGGTAGCTCAATTCGCCTTCAGGCCCGATCTCCCAGTCTCTGACGGCATACATGGAGTTGTCATGTCGCCCCCATGATAAGAGCAGATTGGAGAACACCTCGAGAGCGTCTTTGCCATCCGGGAACGGGTTGCCGCCGATCCAGGGCTTTCCGTCTCGGGTAACCACATTGCCGTCCTTATCGAGCGTGGCTTTGCCCTTGTTCTTCAGCGTCGCCTCCAAATAGTCGTTCGGATACAGTCGCGTAATGTCTTTGGTCGACGCGGCGATCTTGATGCGGCGGCCCATCTCCTTGACATGTTTGTACGCCACGGGATCGAGCAGCTCCTTCACCACCTCAACATTGTCCGCGGTGATCATGTCACCGGCCTTGAGCTTGCCTTTGGTATAGGCCTCGATTGACAGGAGTTCATCCGGATACGCCTTCGTCGCGTCCGCGCCGTTGGCGATCAATGGCCACAATGGCATCAGGACCCCGGCGGTGGCGCCCAGCGCGGCCTTCTCCATGAACGCTCGACGGCTGTAATTGAAGTCATATTTACGGATGTGCATGAGTCTTCTCCTGGTTTAAGTGCGAAGTTCTCCGCCGGATAGTTGCCAAGTCGGGCTTGCCTTTGCTGCATGCATGTCCCCCAGCGCCTCGGAGAGCACCGAGATATCCGCGTCGAGAAATTTCGGCCTGACCAGATACACCAGCAGGGGCAGCAACAGCAGTGCGAGCACCATGTTGATGAGCATGACCACGACCAGCAGCAAGCCCATGTCCGCGAGGAACTTCAGCTCGGACAGGAAATACCAGGGGGCGAGGCCAATGGTCATCAGACTGGCCGTGAAGAAAATCGCCTTCCCGCAAGTGGTCAACGCCACGCGAATGGCCTCGCCGATATTCCTATGAGCCAAGTGGTATTCCTCGCAGATGCGAGTCAACAAGTAGATGCCGTAGTCAATGCCCACGCCAATGCCGATGGCGAGAATGGGCAGCGAGTTGACGTCCAGGCCCAAACCGCCCACCGCCATCGCAGCGGTTAGAAAGGCGTTGGCAAGATTGACCGGTACCAGCAGCAGCAGTCCGGCGACCGTGGAACCGTAAGCCAAAGAGCAGCCGATGAAGATGACCAGATTTAAGGCCCCTAGGATGTACCACTGATAGCGGGCCACGGTGTCGTTGATCGACTGTTGCAGGGCGATCGCCCCCGACGCGAGCCGGATACGGAATGTCGGATGTTCCGGACCCACCTTCGCGACGCACCTTCTGGCCTGCTCCAGCGCGGCATCCACGGTGGCTTGCTTGTTATTGGGATACCACAACGACACCGTCCCGTTGGTCTGCTCGAAATCGGTCACGTGCAGGTAGGCCTTGGCGTTGGTGCCGGCCATCAGCGCCGTTGCCGCACCCGAGGCGGCCGCGTCGTCCGGATCGATCGGCGCCCATTTCGGATTACCACCGTTGAACACCCGGTTCGCTTCGGGTGCGTAATCCGCAAACGACAGAGTTGCGGTCGGCGGATTGGGTCCGCTCTCGAGGCAGTGCTGCAACAGCTGCATGGATTGAAGCGTGTCGAACTGGCGAACGATCCTCCCCTGCTTGCCCTCGAAAATGACTTCCATGGTCATCAGGCCGGGAAACTCCCGATTGATCTGCCGCACCGCCGTGTTGAACTCGGAGTCTTGGCGCAGCAGATTGCTGCCTTCGACCGGATTGCCGACTTGAACGCGCGACATCATCCACAGGGATGCGACGCCCAACAAGACGAACACTGCGGCGGTGTAGCGAGCGGGCCTGCCTTGCGAAAGCGTGCTTAGCCTGTTCAGCAGTGCGTGCATGCCTCTCTGCACCGGGCCGCCTTTGCCGCCCTTGGCGAGCAGGTGTTCCAGATTCTGCGGCGGCGGCAGCAAACTGAGCAGCACGGGAGTCAGGAAGACGCTGGTCGGAACTAGATTCACCGCCCAGAATCCGGTGAACAACGCGAAGCGTTGCATGGCCGGGATTGGCGCGAGCGCAACCAGGAACAGGCCGCAGACGTCGGTGAAGATACCGAGTGTCCCCGGCCACACCAAGGACACGAGCGACAATTGCGCGGCTCGCCGTTTGTCCTTCAATTCATGTAGAAGTTCGTAGTACCGTTCCGTGGCTTGCACGCAGTGACTGAAACAGCGTGCGATGAGCAATAGCGGAACCACCATCAGCAGCGGCTCCACGGGTTGGGCCAGCCATCCAACCAGCCCGAAACCCCAGATGGCCGACACTGTGCTCACCACCATCGGGGTCACGATGCCGGCGATGTTGCGCATGTGGAACGCCAGGACGCCGAACATCAGTATCAGCGTCACGGCAAATATCTTCTTCGTGTCGGAGCCGAAGGCATACACCCAACCCGTCATTATCGGAAAACCCGCGACGTAGATCTGGTGATGGGCATCCCGTTCGCGTTTGACCAGGTTCTGCACGTACGTGAACAGTTCGCCGTAGTCGACCCGTTTTTCAATGAACGTGGCGTTGATGATGGTCGACGAACCATCCGCAGACACCAGGAACGTCCGTGCTCCCGGCGACTCATTGACCCGATGGCGCACCTCGGTCAGTTCCTCCGGCGTGGTGGGTGGATGATCGTCCATGATCGGGTTCGAAAAAATCCCATCCGGGGTGACGACGGTATAGCGCGCCTTCGGAGTGGCGATCGACAGGACCTGGTCATGGTCCACTCCGGGTGCGAGATCGATATCCCTGGATATTCGCCACACCTTGTCCATGGTGTCCGCCTGGAACACGTCTCGTCCGTCGGTGCGACGAACCATCAACGTGACGGTGAGCGGATTGCCGAAATTCTGGTGATCCTTGTAAACCTTGACGAACGGATGATTCTTCGGAAACAAATCGGAGAAAATGGTTCTCACATCCATCCTCGCCACACCGGCGGCGAAGAAGGCCGTGAGCAGCGTCATAGCGGCAAGCACCAACCACCGATGGCCGACGATGAATTCTGCGAGGCGGTGGCGAAACTGCTTGGGGCTCATCTCAATTCATCTCTCGGGATTCGAAGTGGGCTTGGTGCTTGTTGCGCTCCAACATTTCGACCAGGAGGCGCTCCAGCGGCTTTTCCGAAGCGGTCTTGGGGATCTCGTCCACCACCTGCAGGCAGGCAGGAACAGAATTGGCGTCGAGCTTGGCCCGGCAGGTGCGAAAGATAATCTGCGGGTCGAAGCTCGCGCGATCTTTGGGTACGATTGCCGCGACGACGTCCTTCTCGCCGGGTGCTCCCGAGGCCGCCTTGACGCCGTAGACGAACGCGTCGTCAACCGCGCCGCACTCGGCGATTGCCTTTTCGACGGCGGCGGGGCTTATGAATTCGCCGTTGTGCCGTATGCCGCCACCCTTGCGATACTCGTAGTACAGCCAGCCCGCATCGTCTTGACGAACGATGTCTCCCATGTGCAGCCAACCGTTCCGGCATTTGTCGGCAGACGCCTCGGCATTGCCGAAGTATTCGACTTTGAAGGGTGCGCCGTCGGCATGGCGGAACAGCAACTCGCCCGGGACGCCCGACGGGCAGTCCTTACCGTTCTCGTCTACGATGCGGTGGGTCAGGGACGGCACGGGCTTACCGATGCTGCCGACCGGGCCGACACCCATCGGGTTGACCGTCAGACCGCCTTCGGCAGCACCGTAGAACTCAACGATCTCGACATTGAAGCGCCGCGCAAAATCCGTCCAGATTGCCGACGGCATGCCGGCGGAGACCACGAACCGGACCGGGTTGTCGGCGTCATTCGACTTTACCGGCTCGCTGTAGACCGCAGTGGTCATGCCACCCAGCAGGGTGAATGTCGTCGCGCCGTACTTTCGCGTGATATCCCACAATCGCGATTTTGTGAACCTGCGCGAGAACACCGCTCGCAGCCCAAGGAGCAGCGAAGCGCCGAGGGTCAAAATTTGAGCATTGGCATGGGTCAGCGACAGACCCGAGTACGGACGATCGCCCGGTGCGTAGCCGAAGATCTTCGCCACGGCCGCCGCGGTCTCGCAGTAGCGGCGGTGGGTCATGACGATTCCCTTCGGATCGCCGGTGGTGCCGGAGGTAAAGATGAGCTGCATTGCGCCTTCCGGGTCCCGGGCGCGGATATTCACATTCGGGACACTGTTGGGCAGGGCGTCGCGATAGGCGATGACGCCCGCAAAGTCCGAGAGCGGTTTCTTGCATTCATCGGTCTCGACAACGATGACCCACGACAGTCGCTGCAACCGGCTGCGAACCTCCGCCAGGTTGTCGAGCGTGTAATCCGCCGCAATCACCCCTCGGCAGCAAGCGTTATCCAGCATGAATAGCAGCTTGTCGCCCTTGGCGCGCGGATCGATCGGCACGAACACCGTGCCGGTGATCGACGCGGCGACCATGGCATCGACAAACTCGGCCTGGTTGGCCATCAACAGCGCGAAATGTTCGCCCGGCTGCAATCCCAGGTCGACGAGTGCTTGCGCCAGGCGTTGCCCGTTCTCCCACAGCCTCCGGTATGTGCGCACCTCGTCCAGGCGAACACCGGCTCCCTCGATCGTCAGCACATCGACGTCGGGGGTCGTTTCAACGCGATTTGCGATCACATTCGCCAAGATGTTTTCTGTTCTGATACTCATCGCCGACGCCCCTCTCCCGGTTCGTTATCAGCTTGCGAGAATCGTGATACAGGCCACAGCCTCCTCCACGCCGCACAATCCACCGCCGTTCTCGGCCAACCCGATTCGCGCGCCATGTACTTGGCGCCGCCCCGCTTCACCTCGAAGTTGGGTGACGAGCTCGTGGATCTGGCCGAGGCCGGTTGCTCCGATCGGATGCCCCTTGGATTCCAGACCGCCCGAGGGGTTGATGGGAATCCGTCCCCCAATAGAGGTTTCACCACGCTCCGCCATGGGTCCGCCCGTCCCGGAGTCGCACAGTCCCAGCACTTCCGATTGGATGATTTCGCCGATCGCCGTGGCATCATGGACTTCGGCCACAGAGACGTCCTTCGCTTCCAGACCGGCCTGTTCATAGGCTCTCTTGGACCCAAGCCTCACCAGGTGCTGATCAAGGGCGGCGGGCGGACGATCGCTGCCGGTCTGAATCACCGTGGCAAGCACACGAATGGCCTGCCGCGCCGATCGTCCTTTGAGCATGGAAAGCCCCGCTTGGCTGCAAACGATCGCCGCGGCAGCCCCGTCGCTGATGGGCGAGCACATCGGTAGCGTCAATGGATAGGTGATCGGTGCGGCGGCGAGGATTTCCTCCACCGTATATGCGGTTTGGTACTGGGCCAGCGGATTGTGGACCGAATGCTGATGGTTTTTGGCGGCAACGGCAGCGAAGTGGCGCTGGGTCGTGCCGAATTCACGCATGTGCATTCGGCCCATGGATGCATAGATATCCATGAACACACTGTATGGTTTCGGCGACATGCTTCCGGAAGGAGGTTCTATTCCCTGACCCATCTCCAGCAGTTTGCGCTTGCCGGAATCCGTGTCGTGTACATCCCAGGCACCGTCGAAAGCACTGAAGCTGCGCGCTTTGTCAGCCGAGAACATCTTCTCCGCCCCGACCGCGAGTACAATGTCGGCAGCGCCGGCCTTTACGTAGTTCACGGCCAGGTGAAACGCGGAACTGGCACTGGCGCAGGCGTTTTCCACGTTCACCACGGGGAGTCCCTGCACGCCCATCGCGCGTAAGGCAAGCTCGCCGCGGATCATGTCCTGCCCTTCCATGTGCCCCTGCGTGGAATTGGCAAAGAACACCGCGTGGAGCTGCCCCTTCGCGCAGCCCGCGTCGTCAAGCGCACGCTCCACGGCCGCCTGCGTGAGCTGTTTGACGCTCTTGTCCTGATGCTTGCCGAAGGGAGTCATGCCCACCCCGGCTACAAAAACTTGTGTGCTCATGCCGCTCCCTCATCGCCGTTGAAGCCGATCTCGTCCGGATGGTCACGCGCGCCTAATGACTCGTGACCTCATAAGATAGGTATCCTTCTTCCGCCTGCGCAGCGATCAGATTCCGGGCACCGAAGGCCTGCGCCGGCGATACGAAGCCGGTGGCGAGCAATTGACGGCGCAGTACGCGCCTCGCTGCCTCCGCGCCGAACACTCCCGTCTGCGCGTAAGGCGAATTGCCGCGCAGGATGACACTCACTGATTTCGTATTGCCGCGTCCTTCGCACGACAGGATGCAACGGTTGACTTCGGGGACCTCGCGCGCAGGCTCGACCGCAGCGATCCCCTGCCCCCATTCGTTGGTTATCCGCTCTTGCTCGGCGAAATCGAGATGCCTGCACTCGGCCTCGAATTTCTTCAGCAGACCGATAACGGCGTTGAACCGCTCCTGGTTCCGGAAGGACACCAGCAGCTGGCAGTTGCGCACCCGATGATGCCCTTCATACCAGATCGGCTCTCCCCCGCCGCTCCAGGGCAGCGCGTGAAATAGTACATGCTCGCCGGGAACCTGCACCAAGTAGGAGGTCGCCCACGGCCATTGCGCCAGCTCTCCGTCTTTTAGAAAGTATTGTGGTTTCGTGCACATGCGCATGAAGGACATCGCCGAGGCAACGCTCACATCGGAATCCGCAAGATAGACGACATTCAGCGTGTCGATTTCCGGCGTCTCCAAGGCGATTTCCGTCGCCAGCTTGCCCTCCGCCCACATGTAGGAATTTCCCGGGCACAACGCCAGTCCCTTGGCTGCAAATGCGGACCCGAACTGCTTCTTGAGCAGCGTCATCCAGTCGGTTTCCCCGGTCGTGTCGAAGTAATGACACCCAGCCGCAAGGCACGCTTCGACCACCGGTCGCCCCAACTGCATGAAGGGCCCGACAATGTTGATGACAACTTTTCTGCCTTTGAATAAATCGGTGAGGGCTTCTTTTTCGTTGGCAACTCCGACGCACATGTAATCGTGTCCCCGGAGTTCGGGAACCTTTTCCATCGCTTCCGCGACACGTGCTTGGCTGCGTCCGGCGGCTATGAATGGAATTCCCCGCTCCGCAAGCTTCCAGGCAGTGAGCTTGCCCGTGTATCCGCTGGCACCGTAAATCACCACCTCGTATTCCTGCGTCATGTCCACTCCCCTTTAAGGTGTTCTCAATAACCTATGGATCTCGCCGGATCACAGCAGGTCAGGATCAATCAGGTAGTAGCCGCCTTTGATTGCCAATACTTCGTTGCAGCCGTCCTCGATCAAGGACGCCCGTGCATCGCGAAGAATCTTCTCGATGGGATAATCACGCGTGAGGCCGTTGCCGCAGAAAATCTGCAGCGCGTCGCTCGCTACTTCGAACGAGGTCTGCGTAGCGGTAATCTTGGCGGTCATTGCCGCGTGCAATGACGGGTGCGGGGAGGAAAAATTGTAATGCACGACCCGGTGCGTCAGCGCTCTGGCCGCCTCAACTTTTCGAAACATGTGGAAGAGCCGATAAGCCACGGACTGGTGCCGAATGATCGGAAGCCCGCCCTGCTTGCGTTGATGCGCATAGCCATGCGCCAACTCAAAGGCGGCGCGGGCACAACCCGTGAAAACGGTTCCCATAAGGGCGTTGGCAAAGGTATGAACGGCGTACACCGCATCCTGGTACTGGTCCGGCCCCGCGAGAACGTGATTCTTCGACAGCTTTACATTGTCAAAGTAAATCTCGCCTTGGTTGAGCGCCCGCTGACCAAACTTGTCGAGAGGCCTGCCTCGAGTCACGCCCTTTGCATCCAGGGGAACGATGACCACGCATCCGCGGCGAGGGTCCGGTCCCGAACCGCTGTCCGCCGCGCAGTACAGAAGGCAGACTCCGGCGATCGTCCCGTTCGAAACCCATGCGGATTTCTGCCCGGTGATGATCACGTCATCGCCAGTCAGGGTCGCAATACAATTGGGGCGCCCGTAATTGCCTTGCGTGTTGAAAATCATCCCGCTGGCGTCGAGTATGTCGGAGCCGTGATCCGGCTCGGTAATCGCCCAACAACCGAGCGTGGAGTCGGGAGCACATTCGCGCAGGAAGTCCGTTCCCATGAGGTGGCTCATCAAGGATGCAAGCATGCCGGCGCCAAACGAAATAGCCAGGCCGGAATCCCCCCATCCAAGCTCCTCGAACAAGATGCACATGGTCTTGGCCCGTTCGGCGGGGGGCAGCCCCAGCAGCGCCTCGACACCAAACCCGAGTTCGAGAAACTTCTCGCGAGCCTCCCAATACGGAGACTTCGGGGCGATAACCTCTTCCGGCGACATCCGATCGAGCTTGATGCCAATCGGGCGCATCACCTGCTCGGCATATCGGTGAACGGATTCCTGGACCATGCGCGCGTCCTCGGAGAACTCCGGCTCGGCCCCCAGCGGCCCGAGCTTATGTATGGCGAAGCGATTGGATTCGGCCTGGTCGGCTTTGAGCTCAGCACTCATGTGAACACCTCCGGATGATGCAATTTCCTGCCGCGATGGTGGTTTTGGGCCTAATATGTCCCCGGGGGACTCTCGAATATTTGAAGTTCACTGCGCCCCCCGGAGCGGCCACACGATCTTTTGCAGCGGCCGTTCTTGCTTAGCGGTGTTGTATGGGACGTATTTTCAACAGACTGCGGGGCGACGCGGCATCCCCCAAATGGGAAGCGGCAGCGGGGTTCTCGGGTGCCCGGTGAATTCGAAAGTGCCAAACAGACTACTCTTTCCACTCGCCACCAAAGTACTGCTCCCCCGCATTCCGGCGCAGCTGATGGAGCGCACCCGACTGCTGAATGTCGTCGCGCCGGCCGAATCGAAACAGCTCATCGTTATCAAGGCGCCGGCGGGATTCGGCAAGACGTGCTTTGCGATCGTATGGGCGGAGCGGTTGCGCCGGAACGGAAATCGGGTCGCCTGGCTCGCGCTGGAACCTGACGACGATGAGCCGATTCGCTTTCTCTACTATATCGCCACAGCGTTGCATCACAGCTGTGGGGACATCGGCAGCGCCGCGCTCGGACTGATCTCGGAGACTTCTCTCGTCGCCCCGCAGGCGGTAACCTCGACGTTGATAAACGAACTGGCGGATTTCGAGGAGGAGGCTTATCTCTTCCTGGACGACTACCACTGCGTTACGCATCCGTCGATCCACGAAGCCGTATCGTTCTTGTTGGAGCACGCGCCATCCAATTTTCATCTGGTGCTCATGACGCGCTCACAGCCCACCATATCGATGATTCGATTGCATATCCGGAATCAATTGCTGGAAATCGACACCTCAATGTTGAGGTTCGCCTTCGACGAGACTCGCCATTTTCTCGAGCAAGAGCAAAGCGGCCGATTGGAGCTCTCCGACGTAACTCTCTTGCACGCGACGACTGAGGGTTGGCCGGCGGCGCTGCGGATTGCTGCTTCCGCCACCCTCTGGCACGAGGAAGACATCGCACAGCACGTGCGCGCGCTGTCCGGCGCATCGCGGCCGTTCGCCGCTTATCTCGAGGATATGCTTGCCAGATTGCCGGACGAAACGGTCAAGTTCATGTCGCGCACCGCCATTCTGGATCGCCTCAGCGCGCCGCTTTGCCAGGCCGTAACGGGCGCAACGGAAAGCCGTGAACTGCTCGAATCCCTGGCGAGCCGGCAATTGCTGCTTGAACCACTGGATGCGGACGGCGGTTGGTATCGTTATCACCACCTCTTGGCGGACTATCTTTACAGAAGGCTCGAGGCTCGATACGGCGGGGAGCTTTTGGAACTGCATCGCCGCGCGTATCGCTGGTACGCCTCCGCAGAGTTATGGACCGATGCCGTCAAGCACGCGATCGCGGCCGGGGACCTGGATCGCGCGATGACTTGGATCGAAAACTGCGCCATGGCACTGGTGACAAAAGGGGACCTGATCACTCTGTTGGGCTGGCAGCGTCACTTGCCCACTCGCCTCATGCACGGTCAAACCAGAATTCGGCTGGCGATTGCCTGGGGCTTGGCGCTCGCCATGCGTTTCGATGAGGCGGTGCTGCTGTTGGCGGATATCGAGCGGAATTTGACCAATGTCACTGCATCGAACGCGGAGCAACTCCGATGTGAATGTCACGCCGTACGTTCCACGGCGACAGCCTTGCGGGACGACTCCGAAAACGCACTGTCCCTGGCCGAAGCATGCCTCGGACAAAAGCCGACCGATCCGTGGACTGCAAATGTTCTGTCGAACGTGCTGCGCTTCTGTTATTGGCAGGGCCGCCGCCTTGAGAATTTTTACGCGGCACCATGGGTTCCCTATTCCCTCGAGGAAGACAAGAGAAACGTCTTTTCGTCAATTTACCGGCTGTCGTTTCTGGGGTTGGTGGCACTTCAGCAACTTCACTTCGACGTTGCGGAAAATCAATATTTGGAAGCGACGAGACTAGCCAAGCATTATGTGGGACCACAGTCCGCGGCCGCGGCGTTGCCGGAGGTACTGCTTGCGCAAATTCGCTACGAACAAGGGCGATTAGCCGAGGCGGAATCGATGATCGTTGACCGCCTGCATAACATCAACACCATCGGCATGCTCGAGTGCGTGCTGCGTGCGTACGTGGTCCTGTCGCGCATAGCCGCCGCAGCCCGGAATTTTGAGCGCGCCTACGCTCTATTGGAGCGGGCGGAAATGCTCGGGCTTAGCCGGCGATGGGGCAGGCTGGTCGCAGCCGCATTGGTGGAACGGCTCCGTCTCTATATCGTTGAAGGGCGAATGATCGAGGCCTCCGCATGCGTCATCCGCCTGGAGCGGCTGGCGGAAGAATATCCGGTATCCGTTCGTTGCGCCTGGTCTGCGATTCACAACTACCTGGCACTCGCACGCGCAGCGCTCGCATCGGCGGAAAACCGGCCGCGAGATGCCGCCCCCATTTTGACCAAGCTTCTCGATGAGGCCGTGCTCGGACGCGACTTGTACTTCGCATCGCGTTTGGGGACGGCGTTGTCGGTCGCGCTCATCGCCGCCAATGAACCCGATAAGGCGGTGGCCGCTTTTGGCAATGTCCTGAACGCCGGTGCGCCGGTGGGGCTCTATCGGACCATATTGGATCAAGGCTGGGAAATCGGCACGCTTCTGCAGCAGAGTCTGGAGCGCGCGGACCGTACCGCGCCATTCAACGAGATCAAGCCCTATGTCAACCGACTGATGGCTGGCTGGCGCCACATCTACGAGCCCACGCAAGGCCTATCGTCAGGTATCAAGGAGTCGTTGAGCCCTCGGGAACGAAATATCATCGAGCTGATCGCCGCGGGTCAAACGAACAAAGAAATCGCGCGATCGCTCGGCATCACCCCGGAAACCGTCAAGACACATCTGAAGAACATCTTTGTCAGATTTTCCGTCACCAAACGCTCGCAGGCCGTCGCGCGCGCCCAAAGCCTCGGTCTGGTCAGGACCTGACGCTTGAGCGACCTTCGGACGCGCATCGCACGGGTCCGACCAATCCCCCGTTTGGGGCGACGCATCGCGCGGGACCAATCCCCCGTTTGGGGGATTGCATTAATTTAAAGCCATGACGTAGCTTGTTGCCGCGCCAGCTCACTTAATTCACAACTAATTCCGGGAGAGCCATCATGGAGCATTCATCGAAACTCATTGACGACATTAGCAACTTGATTCAGAAATTCAAAGTGCCGGGCCTCGATCTTAACGGCGCGCTCCAAGGGAGGCGAAAGGATGTGGAGGCGCTCCTCGAAGTGACACGCACTGCCCAAGACGGCGCACGGTCCATGGCTTACAAACAAGCGGATATGCTGCGCAACACCCTTCAGGATCTCAGAAGTGTTTTGAGCGCACAGGCGGGGACTGATGGTAACAGGGTGGACGCCGTGAAGGAAGCCGCCAAAAAGGCGTTGTCCAACATAGGCGAACTTGCGGACATTGCACTTAAGTCGCAGGCTGACGCCTTCGATACGGTGAGCCGGCGCACCCGCGAAAACATCGAGGAGTTGAGGACTGCGATATCCAAAGGCGTGGCCACACGGACGGGAACCCAGACCCAATAGGATGGTGAGCGCGTCTGCGAATCAAGGAGATATGCGCGCTGCAGACAGCAGCATTCCGCGCACCGAGATCGTTACGATTGAAGTCGATGGGCAACGCGTTCGAGTCGGAATCCGCCGAGGTTTACCAGAAAGCCCGCCCCTGCTCATATTTAATGGTATCGGCGCCAACCTGGAGTTGGTCGAGCCCTTCACGGCCGCGCTAGGGGACATTGAGTCGGTGGTTTTTGACGTGCCAGGCACCGGCGGTTCTCCCGCGCCGCTCCTTCCCTATCGGCTATTCACGATGGCGTCATTGGCGAACCGACTGATGACCCAGCTTGGCTACACCGGACAAATCGACGTACTCGGGGTATCGTGGGGGGGAGCCTTGGCGCAGCAGTTCGCTCGCCAATATCCCCAGCGCTGCCGACGCCTCGTGTTGGCAGCGACCGCTCCAGGCGCGGTTATGATTCCGGGGCGACTCTCGGCTATTGGCCATCTATTGAGCCCTCGCCGCTATCTAGACCGCGCGCACCTTGGTAAGGTCGGGCCCAGTCTTTATGGCGGTACCTTCCGCAAGAAGCCCGAATTGCTGCTCGGACACATAAGGCACATCCAGCCGCCGCGAGGGCGCGGCTATACCTATCAGCTCCTCGCAGCCTGGGGATGGACCAGCATTTTCTGGTTGCGCTCGCTACGTCAACCCACGCTACTGATGGCGGGCACCGATGATCCAATCGTTCCGATCATTAACGCGAAGATTATGGCCTGGCTCATTCCAAAGACCCGGCTTTACGTGATCGATGACGGCCACTTGTTCCTGGTAGCGCGGGCAAGCGAAGTTGCCCCCGTTGTTCGGCAGTTTCTTAGGGAAATCCTGCCTGCATAGTCCGGACCATCGCCATCATATGGCTACCACGTTGCAATGAGTCATATGCGCTTGGTAGCGCGAATGCCAATCGAGAGAACCGAACGGTGTGCCCATCAGGCAGTTGTAGCACCATAAGTATGACGCAGGACGCGCTTCAGCACCTTGCCGGAGGGGTTGCGCGGCAGGGCGTCGACAAAGATAACGCGGCGCGGCGTCTTGTAGCCCGCTAGTTGGCCGCGGGCCCAGGCCGCGAGAGCTCGCGCGGTGACCGTGGCGTTGCCGCGCGGTACAATCACTGCTGTCACTGCTTCGCCCCAGCGTGCATCCGGTGTGCCGATCACTGCGACTTCGCCGACGCCGGGGTGAAGGGCAAGTACGGACTCGACCTCCACCGCATAAACGTTCTCGCCGCCGGTGATGATCATGTCTTTCAGCCGGTCGCGGACGTAGACGTACCCGGCGCCGTCCATCTCACCGACATCGCCCGTCCTTAACCAGCCATCGGGATCGATGGTCTCAGCGGTCGCTTCGGGTTGATTCCAGTACCCGGCCATCACCCCCGATCCGCGAACTATGATTTCCCCCAGTTCACCGTTCGGCACTCGTTCACCCGCTGCGTTTAGAATCGCAATGTCGACGCCCGGCAATGCGCGACCCGCCGACGCCATTGTCGTCGCGTTCCCCGAACGATGGTCGGCGGGCGTCAACGCAGTTGCCGAGCCAGTGTTCTCGGTCATGCCGTAATACTGGACGAGATCGCAGCCAAAACGCGCCTGTACCGCCGCTATTGTTGCGGTATCGATCGGTGAGCCGCCATATGCAATGCAGCGCAGAGTCGTAAACTCAATTCCTTTCGGCGCCGGCGTATCAACGACCATGCGCAACGCTGCGGGCACCAGGAATATGCGCGTGACGCTCGCCTTTGCGATCAGGGTGAGGATCGTAGCCGGCTCGAAATCGCGCACAATGATTCCAGCAGCGCCGGGATAGAAACCGTGAACGGCCCAGCCAGTACCGCTGATGTGGGCAATCGGCATCGACACGATGCTCACATCCGCATCGGTCCACTGTTCCCATGCAAGGTCCGCTTGTCGGCTCGCCTCGCGCGGGCGGAGAAGGTTGCCGTGCGTCAACATCACGCCTTTGGGGAGGCCGGTGGTGCCGGACGTGTAGAGCTGCAACGCGACATTATCGGCATTGGCGGGATACATCGGATCCTGCGGCGCGAAGCCCGCACGCCACGCAGCCAATCCGTCATTGCCAGCCTCGATCGCGATTGTGGGGCATTTGATGATGGCCACCAGTTCGAGGAACGGCTTTTCGACGAACAGCAGCGCGGGCACGGCATCGTCCAGGATATGCGTGATCTCGACATTGGCGAGTCGCCAGCCAATGGGAACCATGACCGCGCCGGCAAGGGCCGCGCCGAAGAACAGCTCGAAATACGCGCGGCTGTTCTTGCCCAGGTAGGCGATCCGCGTGCCGGGCGCCACGCCCGCCGCCTGCAGTCCCGCCGCCACCTGCGAGGCTGCCACCAGCAACCCTCCATAGGACAGAACCGTATCGCCTTCGATCAGCGCGGGCGCCCGACCGCGAACCGCCGCGTGGTGGCGGAGCATGATCGGAAGTGTGGCAAGGGATTCAGTTATCGTAGTCACCGGACGCACTCCTACTCCGTCGGGTGTTGGGCGAATTTGCGGTCAGGGCACAAAGTGACAACGGAATTGCGTAGTGCCGCGCCCATCAGTTCCAGACATGATCGGCGACGTCAGCGGCAGTGCCCACGACGGTCGGACCGCCTGCAGCCTGTTATACCATCGCCCGCACAAGCCGATGACCTTCAGCTATCGCGAATTGAAGGTCGCGGGGGGCACGGGCGTCTCCCACAATCACGAGATTGCGGCTATTCTCGAAGCCGCTCCGCCGCAGGCCGTCATAAAGGTCCCGCTGCGGCTCCCGCGCGTTGATGAACACCACCGAATCGGCTTTAACCGTTTCCGGCTCGGCTTGGTAGCGGACATACAAGGAACAGGAATGACGATTGATTTTCGCCAGTTTGGCACGAATCAATGGGCGAAATGATCCCATTTCAGCGAACCGCCGTAACGCAGGATCAACCCTGCTTAGGAAATCGACTTGCGGCCCAATAACAGGGAAGCGCGTGGCGAATGTGACGGACACTCCCTTTGACAGCAGATGCTCTGCTGCAGCAATGGCTTCGTAGTGTCCCACATCGTCGAACACAAGCGCGGTCTTGCCTAGTTCTCGCTGAGGCGATGTCAGCAAGTCGGCCGCGGACATCACGTGTGGCTGGTCATAGCCGTCCACCGGCGCATGCGGATATTCATACTGAATGCCGTTTCCGCGCGGAATCGCTCCAGTCGCAACGACCACATAGTCAGGGTGTTCTGCCAACGCGTCATCGACATCGAAATAGGTGCTCGTTCGCACCTCCACGCCCAACCGGTAAATCTCCTGCTCGAGCCAGAAAGCGATGTCGCCGATCGTGTGCAGGCGCGGAGCACGCTTCGCCACCGCCAGCTGCCCCCCCAAATCCGATCCGGCTTCGACCAGGGTTACGCGGTGCCCCCTCAAACGCGAGATCCGCGCGGCCTCCATGCCCGCCGGTCCACCACCGACAACCAGAACATGCCCGGGTCGATCCGAAGGAGCAATCAGGTCTTCATTGAGAGTGCCCTCAAGACCCGTCACGGGGTTTATCGTGCAGGCCAACGGCCACCCGGTGTTGGTGCCGTGCCAGCAAGCCTGATTGCACCCGATGCACGCGCGCACGCGTTCTGGATGCCCCGCCCTCGTTTTTCGGACAATGTCCGGATCGGCAATATGCGCGCGAGTCATGTGCACCATGTCGGCAATACCGTCGCGCAATACGAGTTCAACCTCGTCCAAGGTCCGGAACCGACCGATAACCATGCGCGGCACTTTCGTCGCCGCAGCAGTCAATTTAGAAGCATGTGGCAACTGATAGCCCATTGGCTGGTCCATCGCTGCCACGAACTTGAACTCATAGTAGTCGGTCCAGCTCACGTCGACGAAGTCCAGCAACCCGTCGGCCTCCAATATCTGAATCACCTGCGCCAGTTCTATTTCACCAATTCCGCCCTCCGCAGTACTCGCTCCTACGCGGATGCCTACAGGGTAATCATCGCTGACGACCTGGCGTACGGCTTCCAGAACCTGACGCAGAAACCTCATGCGATTTTCCAGCGGACCGCCATATTGGTCGGTACGATGATTCACCAAGGGGGAGAGAAACTGCATGATGAGATAGCTGTGTGCAGCGTGAATCTCCACGCCGTCGATGCCGCCTTGCTGGCAGCGCCGCGCGGCCGCCGCGAACGCCTCGATGACTTCGTCAATCTCGACCTGACCCATGGGATTGGCGACGAGGCCGGTGATCGGGTTGGGGACGGTGGAAACGCCCCACGGCGGCATCTGGTCGGGCAGCGGATACATATGCCCCGTGTGTACAAGTTGCTGGAAAATGCGCATGCCATGGGGCTTGATGGCTGCCATCAGGCGTTTATAACCTTCAATGGCCGAGTCATCCCAGTTGGCGAGACTGAGCACGGAACTTCTATGCACAGCCGCGGCCTCGAGGATCGTCAGACCAACCCCGCCTTTCGCCCGGGCCACGTGGTAGTTAATCAGGCGGTCGGTCATGGCACCGAAATTGGAAAGTCCCGTCGCATGGGCCGAGCGGGACACCCGGTTGGGTATGACGCAGCCGCGAATCTTCAACGGCTCATAGACGAGTTTCAGAGCCATGACCGGGTCCCCATTTTTTTCCGCAGCCCTCAATCAGCCACGTGTACGATCATCTTTCCGACATTTGCTCCCCGGAATAGGCCGGTGAATGCTTTGGGAGCATTTTCGATGCCGTTAACAACGGTATCTAATGCGACGACCTTTCCGGTTTCCAACCAATGGCCCAGTTGCGCCAGAGCGGCTGGGATGTAATCAGCAAAGATTAGCGGGTGATACCCGTTCAATTGAAGGCAGTTATTGTGAATAGGCCGCAGATCCACGGTCCAGCCGCCACCTTCATCGTCATAGGTCGAGATTTGGCCGATATCGACCACGCGTGCCGGCCATCTCATTTGCAACATGACCGTTTGGCTGAGGGCGCCGCCAACATTGTCTATGTAAACATCCGGGCCTTTCGGCATGACCTCCCGCAGCTGCGCCTCTAACGAGCTGGACTTATAGTTCAAGGCAGCGTCGAAACCCAGCCGCTCGGTGAGAACCCGGCATTTTTCATCTGAACCCGCGAGGCCGATCACTCGAGAACCGCGCAGCTTGGCGATCTGACCTGCAATGGAGCCAACGCTGCCGGCGGCACTGGAAATCAGAGTCGTTTCCCCAGGCCGCGGTTTAGCCACCTCCGTAACGGCAAAATAAGCCGTTATTCCCGTAATGCCAACCACGTCCAGAGCGCGGGCATAAGGCTTTGCATATGGGCTGATCGGCTTGAGTCCGCTTCCGTCACCGCCGACGACGACAGAAAGGTCGTTCTTATGGCGGCCATTCCAGACGCTGCGTTCAGCCCATTCGACAATACCGTAGACAATTTCGCCGGACTTGTATTCGGAGTTGCCGCTGCTGATCACTCGCGCGACACCGAAGCCGCGAATGACCTCGTCAAGCGGAAGTTGCGGAAGATAGAAATTGTCCAGACCCATCATCCGCCCCCGCATATAGGGGTCGGGCGACAGGTCTAAAGTTTCCAGGAGAATCTCGCCCTCCGCAAGCTCCGGCAGGGGCCTGGGCTCGATGCCGAAATGCGATTCCGTGATCGCGGTTCCGTTGGCGTATTTCTTTAGGACGACAACGCGAGTGGCACGATCAGACACCATATTTCTCCCGTCGGTTGAGGGTTGGGGCTCATGTGCTTGCGGTCGAGGCTACCCGCCCTCGGGCCGGCGCTTGACAATAGTGCATGTGCTGCAGATCGCATGCCCTCAAAAAGGAGAGGGAGACTCGCCATGTCACGGCCCATAAAGTCCTGAGCCGGTCCATCGTGTCCTGCTCCCGCCGCTGCGAGAGTCCGCTACCGCGCTGATCGCACGTTCCGACCTACGGAGGCCTTATGAATTTGACTGGGAATAAGCGCCTAGTGGCGCGTTTCTTCGAGCTCCTCAATACCGGTGCGCACGATGAGGCCGTTTCATTATTCACCAATGACTTCATTTGGTCGATGCCGGAGTCAATTCCAGGCGGTGGTGAGAAATCGGCTGCCGAGCTTCGGGAACTGATGACCGGTATCGTGTCGCTGTTCGACGGCCGGCCGCAGTTCACGGTAGTTTCGATGACCGCTGAAAGTGACCGTGTATCTGCGGAGCTGCTCGGCGTGGGCGACCTCAAGAATGGCAATCACTACCGAAACCGCTACCACATGCTGTTTTTTCTCTCAGGGACCTCCATTCGTCGCGTCAACGAATATGTCGACACGCATTACTCGATCAAAAACATCTTCGGCGGTTGATAGGTTGCACCTCTTACAGTGTGTTGGTATCAGTTCGTCGCGACCATCACGATCTCCGCGTCGACGTCGGCCTTGACGATAACGGTGGGCTCGTCAGATGCAGCAATTCCGTCGCCGACTTCAAGGCGCTGGCCGTTCACACTGACAACGCCCTGCGCGGGTGCAAGATAGGCGTATCGAAGGTCGCCGACCCTATATGTCAGGTCGGAGCCCGCGAGCAGCGTGGCGCCGAGTACCCGTGCGTCGGCACGGATGGGCAAGGCATCCACGTCGTCAGGAAATCCACTCGCCAGAATGACCCACTGGTTGGCGCTATCCGCTTTCGGGAAACGGCGAGCTTCCCAGTGGGGCTCACCCCCTGGTTGCCGAGGGCTCAGCCAGATCTGGAACAGCTGTAAGAACTCGTGGCCTAGGTTGTACTCGGAGTGCCTAATCCCGGTTCCGGCGCTGATCGCCTGAACGTCGCCGGCTCTCGTGAGGCCAACGTTTCCGATGCTATCGCGGTGCGTGACGGCTCCCTGGCGGACATAACTGATAATCTCCATATCGGCATGGCGGTGCATATCGAAGCCGCGGCCCGGAGCAATCTCGTCGTCGTTCCAGACCAGTAGCGAACCCAACGGTCCGTTTGCCGGATTGCCTTCTGGAGTGACTACAAAATGGTGCTTAGCCTTGAGCCAGCCGAGGTCACCGCCATCGAGTGTCGCCGCTGGACGAATCTGAAACATAAACGCCTCTGTCGCGATGCGGCGCAGCTAGCCGCCTTGGGGTCGGGGACGCCATCCAATCAAGGACTTACGTGGATCAAAGATCAAAGTGGGTCAACCAGCACCCTCGTGCCCGTTTCTGCCGACTGTTCAATTGCATGAAGAGTCTTGTGAAGCGAGACCGCGTGTTCGAAATCGGGCGCTGCATGCGTGCCATGACGTAGATCCTGCGCCATCAATCTGTAGAGGCCTGCAACATTGCGCGCCGCAAGAGCATCCTCGAGACCGAAGTAGTACGACGACGGAATCTCAAGCTCGGAGTAGCCCTCCTCGCCCCTTCGACCCGCCTCCACCCGCAATGGCGAGATGTTGATCACGGGAACCTGCTCGCTCTTAGCGGTGATGCGCAGGTCCCCCTCGGTTCCGTTGATCTCCCATAGCAGCCGCGTTCCGCGCGGCAAACCACCGCGAAGCTGCATCGACAGGGGAGCG
>WNFQ01000308.1_pt1 | contig 30859 bp, 18 predicted proteins | sample 5400171 | NCBI WGS metagenome assembly WNFQ01 (sample SAMN13153356, study PRJNA577476) | soil metagenome | isolation source: 20 cm soil under Madrone tree | place: USA:California | collected 2016-06-14
TGCGCCATCAGCCGAGCTGATTGCTCCCTCGGGCCGCAGCGCGGTAAGATGAGGTTGTGAATTTTGAATGGGATCCGGGCAAAGCTAGACAGAATCGCCGGAAGCACCGGGTTCATTCCAGGAAGCCGCAACCGTATTTCTAAATTAAAAGGCGGCGTCCGCGGCAAATATCTCGCCCGCTATCGAGCAGGAACGAATCTCGTACTCCTCTCACCGGACGTCGCCGGGTATTTCCCTGACGAGCAATCCGTCAGTACGGCCTTGCGTGCCTTGATTCACGCGGCGAAGAGACCTCTCCGTCGCGCCCGTTGAGCACCACATACGGCAACTAAGATGAAAGATGGGAAAAGAGCCCTTCGACTCGCGGAGCTTTTCCTGAGCCTGCCAAAGGACCCGCTCAGGGCAAAATTTCCTGGCCGGAAATTTTGGTGCGGGAGACAGGAGTTGAACCTGCAAGGCCTTTCGGCCACAAGATCCTAAGTCTTGCGCGTCTGCCAGTTCCGCCACTCCCGCAGTGATGGTTCTATTCTACAAGTTTGAGAACTACCGCTCCACTGCGATTTTGAGCCCGCTCGAAAGCCCTTCAAAGGGGCGGGCAATGGGGCTGGATTCGCGGCGGAGGTGAGGGCATAATACCGTTGTCGAGAAGAGCATTGCTTGGCTAGACCTCCTGCCGGGCCAATCGCGCCTAACTCCGCAGGCGCGTGTTTCAGGCGTCGCTGCGAATGAGGGCAGCGCCATGATCATTCAAGAGCAAGGCGATCATCTGATTTTGATTCGCCAGACAGACCATGCGGTTCTGTCGGGGTATTTTGCGCGCGAATTGGGCAATGAAATCTTCGCCCGGCCCGAGCCGCCGGAATCGTTCCAACTCGCTGCCGAGGAACACGACAACGGCTGGAACGAGTGGGAACTCCAGCCGCGCATCGACCCCTTCACGTTCATGCCGTACAGCTTCATGTCGCTGCCTACCCAGGAGCACATCGATCTCTACCAGCGGGGAATCGAACGCGTTGTAAAAGTGGACCGCTACGCCGGCCTCCTCGTCAGCATGCATTGCGCAGGCCTTTACGATCGAACGCGCGCCACCATACCGGGATTTTCCGCCAAGTACGTGAAGTCCCACGAAGCCCCCGTCGTTAGTGATTTCCTGCAAAGGCTGCGGCTGCAGCAGTTACGGCTGAAAATGGACCTTCGCGGGGATCCCGCTACAGTAAAATTTTCCGACGATAAATGGTTGCAGGCCAACGTGCAGCGCCTCGAGGCGCTGGACCGCCTCTCCCTCTACTTTTGCCTTGGCCCGTTGGAAGGCGCCACGATCGATGCCGTACCGGCCGACTACATGGGCACTGAAGTGGATTGGGATCTGCAACCCGAGGGAAACGACGGCGCGACGCTGGAGCCCTACCCCTTCCGCCGCGACCCGCTGGAAATCAGCATTCTGGCGCGACGAATTCCGAAGCGGCGTTATGCGGATGATCTTGAGCTTCAGAAAGTGCTGGCCCAGGCGCCTTATTTCGGGCAGAAATTCACGTTACGGGACGGAGGCATACGGATGCGGGCGCGAGTCGCTGGCCTCTGAATAAATAAACCGCCGCCCCGCGCGTCCCCAATGCTGTTTCGTTGTTAGCTTCCGGGATGTGTGGCGCGCTCTATACCTTCCGCGATCCGCAAGACCACCAAGGCCAGCTCAAGCAGCACTCGTATGACCAGGACGCCCACGAAGAAAGCCACGATTCCCGCGACGAGATTTATCAGCCCTTGCGCCGGCGATTGCTGCATGCCCAGCACGACGCAGGCGACAACCGTGATTCCGCCGGAGAGGATGGCGATGAAATACAATAACTTTACGAGGCGGCGAAGCAGCAAATGACTGAAAGAAAAATCGAAAAGTCCCGCAAAGAAATTCTTTTCTTCGGGCATGCGGCCTCCTGGGCACACAAATCAAATGCGATTGCTGGGGCAATACAGTTAGTAAGGCTATTCTGTGCTGGAAGTCAAGTGAAGTGAACCAGCTGCACCGATACTTTAGCGCACCTGTTGAGAGGAAAACGAAAACCTGAAAATTCCAAGCCAATGGCGGCAAGCCTTTCTTCTTGACAATCCAGCCGCCGACGTACATGTTGGTTGGCTTCGCCAACCTGTCTGCCGACCAGTTTGGAGGCGAAGCGGCAAACTCGCTCACTTATGACCAAGGTCCGGCTCTGCTTTCACGATCGCTGTTTTGATGGCACTGCTTCCGCTGCACTCTTTTACCGTTTTTATCGCGAACGCTTTGACCAGGCTGCAGCGTTCGGCTTCACGGGGATGACTCACCGCGCCGCACAGCCCTGGGAGGCGGGCCTGTTCGATGGCGACGAAAACGTCATCGTGGACTTCAAGTTTTCCAATTCGCCGAAAGTGACCTGGTGGTTCGACCATCACCAGAGCGCGTTTCTCACGCCCGCGGACGCCGAACAATTCCGCAACCAGCCCGGTCCGCACATGTTTTACGAGCCGGAATACAAGTCGTGCACCAAGCTCATTGCCACGATCGCCAGTGAAAAGTTCGGCTTCGATACCAAGCCGCTCGCAGACTTGATTCACTGGGGCGACATTATCGACGGGGCGCAGTATCCGACGCCGCAGTCGGCCGTCGAGCTTGCCGAGCCGGCGACGCAGCTCGCCTTGGTGATTGAAGCGGCGCCGGAAAACGGCCTGCCGGCACGAATCATTCCAGAACTGGCTTACCGTCCGCTGAGTGAAATGGTCAAGCTGCCCCTGGTGGCCAAGCATCTTGGGCCGCTTCTCGAACGGCACCGCCGATCGATCGAAGTTCTGCGCGAACGCATCGAGGCCCGCGACGGTGTTATTTTCTTCGACGTCAGCGATATGGATCTCGAGGGCTACAACAAGTTCATTCCCTATCTGCTGCACCCGGAATCCGTTTATTCCGTGAGCGTCAGCGCTTCCGCGTTGCGCGCGAAAGTTTCGCTGGGGACGAACCCGTGGAATCAGGCGACGGCCAATCAGAACTTGGCTTCACTTGCGGAAAAATTTGGCGGCGGCGGGCATCCGCGCGTGTCGGCTATCTCCTTCGAGCCCGGCGATCTGCCCCGTGCGCGTGAAGTCGCGCGCGGCCTAACCGCCACCCTGCGCGGAAAATAAGGCGGGTCTTGCGGGTTGCGCCGAATTCCAGCTGTTCGACAAAATTGTTTGTCCCATGTAAAATTCCAAATTGTCACCCTGGACCGGTAGCTCAATGGTAGAGCAGCTGACTCTTAATCAGCGGGTTGGAGGTTCGAGTCCTCCCCGGTTCACCACTTCTTTCCTAACTTCCCTAGATACAGCTAGTTAACTTTTTGATGGTCCCCGTATTCGCCCAATTCGAGAACTGCTGGTCCTTATCCCCGGATAGGTTTTTAAACGGAAGCACAACCAACGCAGAGTTTCAATAAAGCGCGGATTATCCGACGAATCGCTTAGAGCCTCACGCAGCCTCATGATCGCCGTGTTCAGGCTGTTGTCGAAATCGACGAACGTGTCGTCCGACCAGAGCCGCGTGCGAAGTTCCTCGCGAGTGACGACCACACCACGCTGCTCCAGAAGAATAGCGAGAATCTGACAGGGTTGTTCCTGAAGCTTGACCTTCCGGCCATGCTTCCGGAGTTCACGCGTACCCAGATCAACCTCATATATGCCAAACCGGACGAGCTTTGACGATATCGCAGGTTGTTTCATGGTTTCCAGCCGGTAGCGGGTGAAGTATAACGCCCTGTCACTTCAAAGCAGACCACGTGTTACTGCGCGCTGGAAGGATGGCGACAGAGGCGGCTCGGCTCGAACACAAAAACCCCCTATAGGGAGGAAAAAGAAAAACCGACTTGACACTCGCCGGCCTTCTCATGGAAGGACTTGAGCCACTAGCGGGGAAACCCTCGCGGGATGCCACTCGGTGTGAGGAACTTGGAGTGTCTGCGTATTTGTTGAAGCCCGTCCGGCAGTCGGAATTACGTCAGGCTATCGTCCGAGTTCTCGGAGGCCAAGACCGAAAGGAAGAGATTCCTCTTGTCACTCGGTATTCCCTGCATGCTACGCGCGATCCCGAGGACTTCTTGCGGGTGCTGGTTGCGGAAGACAATAAGGTGAACCAGCTTCTGGCGACGCGGTTACTCGAGAAGAGAGGTCATCGTGTTGCGATCGTCACCAATGGACGCGGCGTCCTCGATGCGCTCAAGAAAGAGAATTACGACTTGATTTTGATGGACGTGCACATGCCGGAAATGGACGGGTTCACAGCAATTCGCGAAAGAGAAAAAGAGGCAGGATTCCATCAACCCGTGATTCCCTTGACCGCCAATGCCATAAAAGGCAACCGTGAGCGGTGTCTGGCCGCGGGGATGGACGGTTACCTGAGTAAACCGATTCGGCCACAAGAACTCGATGAGGTGCTGGACATTCAACTCGCGCGTCGGACGGAAGTAGACAGGACTGTGATTACCAACAAAGAATCCGCCGGGTGCTCTCCCAAAAGAGCCCGAAATTCCTAACCACCTAAGACCGTATATTCACTGTTCTCGGCCGCAGGTTAGATTGCCGGTTTCTTAGGTTCTGGGCTATGAGCTTCGTCACCGACGCCGCATGGCATGTCTGTCCTGAACTCGGACCGCTGCGCTGATGGCGCACATTCGGGGAAATGAACCAATCCAGACACCCACGGCTCAGACTGCCGATCAGTCTCAAATCATTAAAGCTGGGGCCATATTCCTGGGGGGAGGTACGGCGGGGGTAAGGAACCCATCCATCCCCAGCTAGAAGAAAGACAGGTTACCCGCCGATCTCCCCAACGCATTCCGGTGGGTGCACCTGAGTAACCAGATCGTCGAAGCTCTCATATCGCTGAAAACAAAAAAGATACCAATTCTTCGGGCGGCGCCTTTCGCGAAAAGAGCGGCGTTCTGCCTCACCCCATCCTGCGCAGAGTGTCCCATTTTGCCGCACGGCGTTTCGCCTTATCGCGAGAGTAAGAGCTGCCAGAAGGTTTAAATTGGCTTGGTTGACAAACTAGTTTTCGGCAAGACTTTCTGCGCGGCGGGTATTTACGATCACAGAGTGCCACACTAAGCTCGGGAGGATGGACTAAATGGATTTATCACCCCAATGCAAGGATCTCGCGGCGCTGTGATTATGGGAGAGCTAGGCGAAAGAACGAATGGAAAGATTTTGGAAAGTGGGCTCCGCTTACTTCTCAGTGCTCGGGCAGACGAAAAGTATAGCGGAACAGAAATGAGTGACTGGGAGTTGTGATGCTGTAGCTGGTCGAAAAGACGTACTCCCCGAGAAAATTCTTGGTAAAGTGCCATCCCGCCCCGAATTCCGAAGTGTAATGAGTTTCTGTTTCCCGCGTGAGCCCGTCAGGTCTAGCGACCCCATCCGTCGTGAGCGAACGTCCGAAACAGTCTGGATAAAGGGTGAGGCCGGTGCTGGCCGTCTGGTGGACGGTTAGGAGCGAGATGCTCCCGAATAGCTTTTTCCACACGTCTGCTTGCACCGCTTCATGCGTTGAGAAGTAAGGATTGTTCCTGTAACTGCGTTCGAGGCGATTTCCTGTGGCATCTTCCGTCCGAGTTGTCGTGGTGGATGAAAAACCACCGCCCAAATCGAAGGAAAACATGATTCGTGGCCGCGGGGCATAGGCCAAGCCGAGCGCAAAACTCGACCCAGTCGTCCGATCCCGGTCGTGAGCATTAACGCTCGTCGACAAATTCAGCCGATCCTTGAGTGACAGCAAGAACCACGTGGCATGAGCTCCGTAGAACAAGCGCCTTGTAAGTACACCACGGAACCGAATGCCGGCCTCGGAGGATCGGCCTGCACTATGCGTGGTATCAAGACCTTCAGGCCGGCCATTCAGTGTATCGGAGAGCTCGCCGAAATCGGCAGACACGAATCCATAGCTGTAATAAATTCCTAATTTCCGCTCTCCGGAAAAATCGTGCGACACCCCGGCTTTGATCCGCGTGTGTCGAAGGTTTGATGTTGATTCAATGTCCTCGATTGACCGCCTTCCCAGGGTGTCCTGCTGCGTTGCCGTGCTGAAAATGGATCCCCTGCCTTTCACATTGTCCCAACCTACCCCCAGGCTCGTTTTTCTATGTTTGCCGAAAGCATGCGCCACTACCAATGAACTGGAAAGGAAGGAGGTGGCTGTTGAATGAGAGGCTGCCCGCGCCCCCAGCGTACCGGGTGCGAATAGGGAATTAGAAAGAGTCGCGTCTCGATCCAATGTCACTGACTGGACCCCGCTCCGAAACGCTGCCATGCTCCCCCCGATGGAGGTGCGGTAATCTTGCAGCGGAGAGAAAAAAGCCGCCTGTGGAGAGAGACTGTAATCCATCGATTCACCAGAATTGGGTAAGAAGGTAGACTGATGCGGCCCGAGATTCTGACTCCCTCGGAAAGACGGAAATAGGAAGGCTCGGCCTTCGGGCGCAGAAAACTCTGTGGCATAGGCGGGGTTTTCGAGTCCATCCATAAAGGAGTCCGGAAATGCGGCAAAGCGCAGGAAGTGAGGGCTCTGCTGCGTTCCAACCAGATTTTCTACGAAACGATCGTACATTCCGGCGGGGTTCTGTGGGGCTTCCACATCGAAAATATCATCGGGATCGGCCGCTCCGCCAATTTCATCTCCGGGATTTGGCAGAATGAAATAGATTGGATGGTTGGGACGAACGATGACACCGCGTCCAGGATGCACGAGCACCGCGTGTTGCGGATCCGTGAGGCTGGCTACCTCTACGAGGCCATCGTAGACGATTACCTCGGTCTCCGACGTTTGCTCGACGATGACGCTAAATTCCGTCCCGCGCACCGCGATCGAAGCGGTCGGGCTATTGATCCGGTAAGGGTTAGGCCGGCTGCCGAAATGGTTGATCTTCACTCGCACTCGGCCAAGCAAGACATCGAGCAGTTCGCGGAGATTGCGCGCGGCGCGAAAATCCTTGAGCAGGATGCGTGAGCCGGGAGCCACTATAACCAGACTTCCGTCGCTAAGCTCAATCGTAAGGTGGCCACCGCCTCGCGTATCGATTTCCTGGCCCGGCTGCAGCACGTCTCCGCGCTTGGCCGCACTGGGAGTTGGCGTGCCATCGAGCAGCAGCGCTGAACCGTTCACGCTCGAGATTCGGGCTTCAACCGGAGTAGCCTGGGCCCGGGTAAGGTCAGCCGCCAGCGCAAATACTGCCACAAGTAACAGCAAGACTTGCTTCATATGCGGAATCCTGCTCACCGGAAATCGTGCTCCCATCACGAATTTCCTCCCTCCGCACCCGATGAGATCTCAGCATCCAGGTCTTCGTTTTCCTCAACCTCCTGGTCAGAGACAGCACGAAGCTTATACCGTGCAATCAAACGTTGAACCGTTCGCCGGTCCAGCCCGAGAACCATGGCCGCCCGCCGCTTCTTTCCTTGATTCTCATCCAATATGAGTTGCAAATAGCGCCGCTGGAGTTCATCCATCGTGGGACGGTCACCGAGGATAGTCTGTTCGTTGTGCGGGGCTACCCAGCCACCAAGCGCGCTGTTGCCGGCGGCAATCTCGGGAGGCAGGCAATCCACGGTGATCATGTCATTGGGACAAAGCGCGACCGCCCGACGAACGGCGTTTTCAAGCTCGCGCACATTTCCCGGGTAGGGATAGGAGCGCAACTTCTGTGCGGCTTCCCGTGTGAGCATGAATGGATGCTTTTCTTCTCCCCCGGCGTTCCGCAAGAAATGTTGCACTAGAGTGTCGATGTCCCCTTCTCGATCCCTCAGTGGCGGTAATTCGAGGGTGATGACACTCAAGCGATAAAACAAGTCCGCGCGGAACTGAGCGTCGGCAGCCATTTGGCGCAAAGATGCGTTGCTCGCACCGATGATCCTGACATCAACCCGTTTTGTTTGTGTCGATCCTACGCGCCTTATCTCGCCAGATTGCAAAACCCGCAGTAGACTGGCTTGAAAGCTCGCACTGGTGGACGCAAGTTCATCGAGAAAAATTGTGCCATCGTGCGCGGCTTCAAAAAGTCCTGATCTCTCACCGACAGCTCCAGTGAACGCACCTTTCGTGTGGCCGAAGAGCTCCGCCTCCAAGAGAGTATCGGTGAGGCCGCCGCAATTCACGGCAATGAAAGGTCCTTTTTCGCGATGGCTGAAATCATGAATGGCTCTCGCCACCAACTCCTTTCCTGTCCCTGACTCTCCAATAATGAGCACAGGCGCATCGCTGCGTGCCGCACGGGCGATTATGCGGTAGACCGATACCATGGCTGGGCTTTTTCCGTGTAGCCCCGACCGTGAAATGCTGTCCAGGAGAATGAATCCCTCATTGCTGCTATCGGAGGCTTCTGAAGCTGCTGACAGATGCCGTCTGACCAAAGCCGCGACTGCCCGCACTTCGAATGGTTTGGCGATAAAATCCGTCGCGCCTTCTTCAACGGCTCGGACAGCTAACTCCACGGAGCCCTGGGCGGTCATAAGGATGATCGGCAACGAGGGCCAGCCCAGACGCAGTTCTTTGACAAGTTGAAGTCCGTCGACGTCGGGCATACAGATATCGCTGATTACCGCGTCGAATGGCTGGCTCCCCACCGCGGCCAGAGCCTCCGCCCCATTTCGCGCGCAGTTCACACGAAAGCCGTTCACAGATAAACCGGTCTCCAACATGAGACGGATATAGTGCTGATCATCAACTACTAGGATATTGGGCACTGTCTGGGCCAAAAGACGTTACTCCTGTTCTCAAATGGCTTCAGCGCGGCATTTCGTCTTGCCTTTATTTTCTAGTTCCCGTACCACGCAAAATGGTAAAGACCGTCAAATACTTCAGACGTCTTCTCATGGAATTTTCTGCCTCATTTGGGCCACGGCAAGTTACCGAGTACGGCCCTGAATAAGTCGGATGGACCGCCAGCCTGCACAGATCGAAGATTTCAAGTTACCGGTCTGTTATGGCAGAACGGGGTAACCTCGCCGATCCGCAATGAGGAACGAGGCCCGCGGCGAACGGTTTTTACAGATTCAGGCAATCTTTATGCGCAGAAGGGTCTTGGAGGTGCGCGTCCGAGGAGAGACTCTAAGAGGAGACTGGTGAATGTCGCAAAGTCCGCTTGTGGAATTGAGCCCGTCGCCGGGCTTGGATGTAACAGATACCGCGATCCAGATAGATTTCTGACGGGCAATTTCCGCGGTGTCGCAACTGTGTCCGTCTGTGGCAACTTACCATTCAGAGTCGTCCCAGACCCGCCAGAGACTCTTGGAACTGAAAATGGATCAGCTAATGAAAAAGTCCCGCGTCCGTCGTTGACAAGGACCGCAAGGGGCTCTCCTCGCCAAGCTGAACCGACGATAAGGTCGGGAATGTCGTCACCGTTCACATCGCGCGTGGCGATTCGCAGCCCCCCCGAGGGCCCGACCAAACGGATGGATTGCTGGCCGGCTGCGCTGAGCTGGAGTCGAACCTTGTAGCTTGCAAGTGGGGAACCATCCGATTCCGACTGAACGCTCGCCAGATCTGTGCTCTGGTCCCCGTCAAAATCGGCAATCGCAAAGGGAAAACCAGCCCTGGAGAAAGGCACAACCAGATTATTTGCGTACGCTGCCGTACTACCAAAGAAGGAACCGAAGAGAACGAGGAAACAAATCCGTAGTGAAGGATGAAGGCGGTTGATCCGCCTAACTAGTGGGATCCGCCAAAGCATATATGCAGGCACAATGCTCCACCTTAGCGCCATTGTCAATGAACTGCGTGACCGATTCTGGAGTGTAAGTACAGTTGCTTAAAGCACATCTCCCGCCAATTGGCTTTCTGGCCGCAAGTTGTTGTATCGAAAAGACATTTGCCGCGACGCTGCTTTAGTGGATCGGTGAATCACCTTGCACAAATATGGAAAATTCTCCGCCTTTTCTGAAACATTTTGAGACTTATTTTCTAACAGGATTTTTAGAGTGGCGATGCGAGATTTCCGCAATCCCACAGTAAATGCCTTCGTCAACCGACACCAAATGTGGCAACTTAAGAACAGGCCATTCGATATCGGATGAGCATCTGGCCCGAAATGTGCAGGAGTACTTTCATTTGTTGGACCTACAGGAGTAATGCTAAGAATTCGCGTGCCAATGCAGTTTGGCTATCTTGCAAGGACAGGTTTCGAAATCCTTTCGATCTGTTCCTTTAGGATGACCCCGCGACGAAACCATTAATGGGAATCCAGAAAACGTCGGGCGCGCATCGCCGGTCCAGTCAGATGGCCTGGTTTGTAGCACTGCTGTTATTTTCCGCTATATCTACAAGAATAGTTTCCTGGAGAGTGCCTGGGTTAGACCTGCAGGCGCGCAACTGGTTGATCCGTACCAGAGGTCCGTTGCCTGTGCCAAATGACATTGCCATTGTGGCCATCGACGAAACGAGCCTCGCGCGCTTTGGGCGCTATCCCTGGCGACGGAGCCTGATGGCCCAGTTGGTTTCCCGGCTTGCTGAGGCGCACGCCAAGGCAATTGCCCTTGATGTTCTGTTCAGCGAAACGACGAGCGCCGGCGATGACACAGCTCTCACGACCGCGATCGCGAAAGCAGGCAATATAATCACCGCGGCGCAATTGATCCGTACGGATGACCGTCGAATTCACTGGCTGCGGCCGCTTCCGCCGATCGAAAAGGCAGCCGCTGCGGTTGGGCACGTTCAGGTATCTACCGACGTAGATGGAGTTGCCGGATCATTTCTTGTGCGCGAAGCGGATGATCAAGGGCAAGCAGAGTGGGCGATGGCACTGGAAACGATCTGCGTTGGAGACGGGGCCGGCCATTGCCCCGCCCATGAAGTGCCAGGAGCCGTCGTGATAGGAGCCCGGACAATCCCCGTGCGTACGGAGACTCGCACGATGGAGATCGAGTCGGGTCATGCGCAGAGTATGCAGCTCTTGAATGCGAGTTGGATTCCGATCGAATACGCGGGGCCCTCCGGCTCTTTTTCGTCATACACATTCAGTTTTGGAGATGTCCTGGACGGGCGTGTGAATGCCTCGGCGTTTCGCGAAAAGTACGTCATCGTAGGCGCCACGGCCGCGGCGTTAGGCGACCGTTTCAGTTCACCCTTCGTTCACCTTGAGGGCCCTGCCGGCCAGCAGAATGGAGAATTCATGCCCGGCACGGAAGTCCTTGCCGACTCACTTAATACGATACTGCGTCAAAGATTCTATTCGGAGACGCCCGAGTGGTTGGCAATAGCCTGTGCTGCGCTGGTCGCACTAATTGCGCTGGCCGGGCTTTCTCTCGCTCAAGGCAAGCACGAGACCTTGAAACAGGCTGGAATGATTGTTCTACTGGCCGGTCTGATTGTAAGTTTGAATTACATCGCCTTTGCTCGCTGGCTGGTCTTTCCTCCGCTGGTGTCGTGCAGCGTTTCACTCATTGGCGCGGTCCCCTTGATTCTTTTCCATCGATCCCTTGTTGCTAGCCGCGAGCTGGATAATCAAATCCAAAAAATGGTGAGTGCGGAATCCCGGCTTTGGCCTTCGGCCGAGGCCGCCAAGGCCGATCCCGCCGACCTCATCGCGCACCTGACGGGAGCGGTTGGCGTAGCGATTTTGTCTCGTATGCCATCGGGTGGATACAGGCTTGCCGCGAGTTCTGGGATACCCTTGCTACCTTCGCTCAAGAAAATGGATGAATTGCTCCTTGTGATATCCACCGGTTCGGACTATCAAGATATCGGGAGCAGCACAGCCGCGGTACCCGAAGAGCAGGTGGGTAGACTCTTTTTCGAAAAGCAGGACCCCCGCGCGCAACATGTGGCTGCATTGAGATGCTTTTTGGGAAACGGCACCACCCCGCGGGGAGTTCTGGTCCTTCTCCATCATGTCGAAAGAAACATACCTCCAGAAAGGTTGCGAATTGGCGTGGAGCTTGCGAACGGCTTTCTTACTGCAATAGAAGCAGAAGCGGCAGTCAAGGCCAAAGTAAACGAATCACGACGCTGGGAGTTTTGGCGGCGGCTTCCACGCGGAATCACTTGGAAGACTCGTGAACTGGGTGCCTTAAATTATCGGCTTCTAGCGAATTCGCGATTCGTCGATCAATCGCTGCGGTCCGTGGGAGATGGTTTGCTCGTTGGTGGAACAGCGGGGCAAATTGTTTTTTTTAATCGGCGGGCTGCGGAAATCCTGGGGATGGGGGAGCGTTCCCTGTTAGGGAGCGACCTGTTGTCGCGGCTTGGTATAACCGAATCAATTGCGGTTAAAACGCTGGAAAGGCTGTTCGTCGACCGCGTTGCGGTCGAGCGAGAAGTGAGCTTTGGCGAATCCTCCCCGCGCCATTATATTTTGCGGTTATCCCCTGTTCTTGAGAGCGAGAACGAAGGTTGTGCGGTCGTCGGAGTCGTCGCGTCCTTGTCCGACATCACGAAACAGCGCGAATTGCAACAGATGAAAACAGAAGTGATGGCTCTGGTGACGCACGAGCTGCGGACTCCGATTACGGCAATTCAGGGGATGAGCGAGGTGCTAGCGCAGTTCGATGTGGAAACCGAGCGCCGCCGGGAGATGAATGCCGCGATCAATGACGAGGCCAAGCGTCTGGCGCAAATGATCGACGAATATTTGGACATTACTTACCTGGAAGCCAGCGCGCGTCAGCTGCGGAAGACTCCTCTGCGAGTGGACGCGCTTGTTGAGCGCGTACTCTTGTTGCTTAACCCATGGGCTACGTCTCGAGGTATCAGGTTAACCTCTGGTTTTGATCAAGAGCCCCCTGTAGTGTTGGCTGACTCTGAATTGCTTGCGCGTGCCGTGACAAATCTTGTCGCTAACGCAGTCAAGTACAGCGCATCGGGCAGAGAGGTACGCGTCTCTGTTCGAGCCAGTGGCCATGAGTTGCTGATTGCAGTGGCAGACAGAGGCTGTGGAATATCAGCCGAAGATCTCAAGCACATTTTTGAAAAATTCTATCGTGTCCAACGGGCAGACAACGCAGGCGAACCTGGAACAGGTTTGGGGCTGGCTCTTGTACACGAGATCATGACATCACACGGAGGCCGTGTTGACGTTGAGAGCGAACTCGGCGCAGGCTCAACCTTTACCTTGCGACTGCCATTATTTGATAAGGAAAATCACGCTCTCAAACAATCGCCAGATAGCTAGGCGGGGAGAAAACGCCAAACGAACTCGCAGATGAAATCGCGGCTCGCCGCGATTTCATGGGGCTGTAAACGGCCGAAAACTCGCCCTAGGGTTGGTACAAGAGGGCCGCCCCGATCAACAACACCAATCGACTCTCATAAGCACTGGCACATAATATGGGGTCAGGTCAAAGGGGCGCCAATGATTTCACAGGAATGAATACCGGACCAGCGTCTTTCCAATCGTCTCCAATACTTCGCGACATGGCTGACATTGAACCTTGCTCGCATCGATCGATCTCGCTCAACCTCTAACGCTCCCCTCGTTGCCGCTCATCTTAAGTTACTTCCTCGCGCTCCTGTTGATCAGATCGTTCCTGACGGCGCCGCAAAAATGTAATTCTCGGGAATCATTATACCCAGAGTGTGCAGGGATTTTCCGTCGTCCAAGGTCAAATCGCAAACAAGTCCTTTTAAATCAATGTAAAAGAATTTGGAAGGCAACGTGCCCTAGACTAGACAGGACCAGGTTTCAGCGAGACAACATGTCGTGCCCTGCTTTTGGACGGCATGATTGCGATGCTGAGTCAGGTGTGGCTAATCGGAGAACCTCGTGGTATCCCCAGCTATGTGCTACAGATCGTCTTCAAGAAGAAGCCCGGCAGCCAATCTCGGCCGTCTTGGATATTCTTCTGTTGACAACTGCATGCACAAAACTTACGCGTTGCGAATCCTAAGAGCGGACGAACAGTGCGTATGTTTGAATACCGAGAACATGTCCCCAGTTCTTGACGTCGCAGTCCTTGTTCCAACTAGATACACACCATCAGAAGCGGCTTCGGAACCCGTGTAAGGCGGGCTTCTAGAGCTATATAAGTGCGGTTTTTGCATTCTCGGACACGCTAGAGGGCGTGCTGCGTTTGCGGAAGCGCGTGAACTCCCGGATAACTCTGCGGGAGGGCATGTGGCCTCAGCGATCGAAACGCAGCGTTGGCTCACGTGATCGAACGAGAGTGTAAGAGCGCAACGTTTGAAGCGTGGTACGCGGTGCGGCAGTAGCTCGGCTGCATCGGGAGCAGAAGAACTGTTTCCGGTCGTAGTGACCGCCGGTCCGGGGCTTCTTTGCTCAACGGTACGTGTGTGCCCGCTCGATGTTGGATGTCCATTGAGGCGGCGTTGCTGGTTGCATTCTGCTTCGATGGCTCCCTTAGGGTCGTAGTTGCTTGGACGCCATGGAACGGTATGCAGGACGAAAGGGCGCGCCACTCGCGCCAGATCACGAGGATGGAGGTCAAATGCGAAGAATTCAAGTATATCGTTGGGGGCTGCCGACACTCTTATTTTTGATCCCTGCTTTACCGATCGCGGCGCAATCGTTTCGGGTTCAGTGCCCGACGACCACGCCCCTCCATCCAACGCCACAGACGACCGACCCCAATCCGGCCGGCGGCTCGATCAAGTGCCAGCAAATCTCCGGCGGTGACGGTTACGCCACGATGGCGGACGGCACGCAGACCTATTTGTTTTCCTTCGGTCCCCTCTCGGGCCTCGCCGATATCGTCAATGGCCTGCCGGGCACACAGCCGGCATCGGTGTTCAACACCGTCTTCAGCGGCGTTGGGGTCGGCGATCCAACCCCTAGTACGACCTTCAACGGCGCTGTCGGCCTCGTCGCTGACCCGGACTCCGTGCCTGCCAACCAGCTGACAGGCCATGTGGATCCCCGGCAGATCATGGACGTAGGGGTCATGAACGGCAATATGCCCGCACCTCTGATGGCGTTCGATGAGGACGACGAGTTCTTTCTGACGCTGACGAACGTCGGCATGATCATGCGGCCGGACTTGTTTGAGCAACACACCGTTCACTTCCACGGCTACCCAAACGCGTCAAGCTTTTATGACGGCGTGCCGGACGCTTCGGTGGCAATCAACATCGGCGGCAGCTTCACTTATTACTACTTGGCGCCGGACGCTGGCACGTACTTCTGGCACTGCCACATTACCCCTCCCGAGCACTTGCAGATGGGCATGGTGGGGCAACTTTATGTGCGACCTCGACAGAACCGGGTTTCTGGAAACCTTTACGACGGGCTGGTAGCGCAGCAAGCCGACCCGCGCACCGCATGTTACCCCTATGGCGACACCCTCCATCAGAATCCCGATATTCTCTGCTCGTCCCCGCTACCGGCCAGCAAAGGCTTAGCTACTGGCGGAGCCAAGTATGCTTACAACGACGGCGACGGCACGACAGGCTACGATGTCGAGTACCCCATCCAGATTCACGGCTTCGATCCCAGCTTCCACTTTGTCGGCATGACCTTCAATCCGGAACAGTTTACGGATATGAAGGATAAGTTCTTCCTGCTGAACGGGCGCAGCTATCCGGATACGGTTACCCCCGGCGCGATGCAGACGCAGTCGGCGGATGGAGCCTCGCATTTTTCGCAGCCGCTGCCCACCATCATCAACATTCCGGCGCGCGGCAGAGCCCTGCTGCGTATTTCGGATCTGGACGTCACGGAATATCAAACGCTGGCATCGCTCGGCATTCCTATGCACGTCATCGGGATCAACGCGCGCCTACTGCGCGACTTGGCAGGGAACGACATGACTTACTACTCAAACTCGATCACGCTGGCCGGTGGTGAGTCCATTGATGTGATCCTGGACTCCTGTTCGCAGCGCGGACCAGCGCCCGGCTATGCCTGCGTTACCCCGATTCCCAAAGGAACTTATTACCTCTACACCCCGAATCTTGACCACCTATCGAACGATGCCGAGAACTTCGGTGGGCTGATGACCGAAGTCCATATCAATTAGGAGAGCAGCAATGAGCCGAATGAATATGAAAAAACTCATCACGATTGTGAGACTGCTTCCGGTTGTGCTCGTAGCGGCGGCTTTGCCGTTTGCCCTTCCGGCGCATGCTGCGGTGCCTGGCATCACGGGACCGAGCTTCAGCCTGAGCGCGGGAGAAAGTTTCATCAGCCAGCCTGACGGTTCGATGGTCTATTCCTGGGGTTACGGGTGCTCGACGATGCCGAGCTTTGCCCCGGCGGCGATTTCCGGCGGCACATGTTCTTCCATGCAAATTCCGGGTCCCACGTTGATCGTCCACGTAAATGATACCGTTATCGTGACGCTCACAAACAATCTGCCGGCCGCCGCGGGCAACACGTCGATTCTTTTTCCGGGCTTTCAGGTCTCAACGAACGGTACGGGCGTGGCCGGCCTGCTGACGCAGGAGGCTGCTCATGGCCAGTCGGTAACTTACACGTTCACAGCCACCACGCCGGGAACACGCTCCTACTACAGCGGTACACAAGGCGACCTGCAAATCGAGATGGGTCTTTATGGCGCGATAATTGTTCTTCCGAACAACGTTCCCACTGGCTGCCACGCCCTTGCATTGAATCTGCCGGATGGTCAACCGGACTTCCGGCTGGCTGCTGCTGCTTACGACCACCCCGCCACCTGCTACGACCGGGAGTACCTCTTCCAGTTCTCCGAGATCGATCCCGCTATTCACCGGCAGGCCGAAGAGCAAGCCAGCAAGGCCTGCCCTGTCGGCGTCAGCATTGGGTGCATGAACGTCGTCACCGAGAATTATCATCCCGCTTATTTCATGATTAACGGGCGCTCCATGCCGGACGACATGGACCCGAACTATACTCCTGCGTATCCTCACCAGCCCTACAACGGCAATCCGCACATGCACCCGGGCGAGCTAGTCCTGCTGCGGATTATCGGCCAGGGACGCTGGCAGCATCCTTTCCACGAGCACGGAAACCACGTTCGTGTGCTGGCCCGTGACGGGAATTTGATCTTAGCGAAGGAAACTGCTCCGGCCCACTTGGCTGGACCTCTGCTTTTCACTACTACCACAACCCCGGGCCAGGCGATGGATGGGATCTTCTACTGGACGGGAAAGGGGCTAAATTGGGATGTCTATGGCCACATTCTGCCGACTGGAGCGGTACCCGGGCCGACGCCTGCCGGTAACCCCAACCTTGACCCAGCTCCCTGCTTCCCCGATGCCAATGGGTACTACACGGCGAATGCCGCTGCGCCCAACTACTACGAGTGGTGCCAGGACCACAACAAGGCACTCGAGGCTCGTCCTTTCGGCCAGGTTGGGAGCGGTGGGCCTGTAACGCTGCCCGATGCGAACATCTTGACAAATGGGGCGTGGTACGGTGGCAGCCCCTACCTCGGGCCGGATGCAACGGTGCGAGCTGCAGGCCCCACAGGGTCTACTCCGCCCTCGGGCACCATCGCGAACTCTCCCACCCAAGAAGCCGGCTTCGCTTTTATGTGGCACTCGCACAACGAGCGCGAGATCACCACCAACAACATTTTCCCTGGCGGCATGCTGATGATGATGCTGGTTGATCCCCAGTTCTTCACGATCAACGAAGCGCTCTAAGACAGAGGAGAAAGAACGATGCGATCCAACTATCTGAAAGCAACCCTGAAGACAGCTGCACTCGCGGTAACTGTTCTCCTCCTCGGAGCGGGTGTGTCCTTCGCCCAGACGGTCAACCTGACCGCAGGGAGCACGAGTATCACCTTGCCTGACGGCCAGAACGTCTCCATGTGGGGCTACACCTGCACCAGCACTCCCGTTGCTCCCGCCACTTGCACGGCTTCGAACCCGAACGCGGGAACCGGATGGTCACCAGTGGTGATTACCGTGCCCCCTGGCAACCTGACAATAAACCTCACCAATAGTCTGCCCGGAACCGTGCCAACTTCCCTGGTGATCGTAGGTCAGCTGGGAGGCGGTCTGGGCACTCCAACAAGTGTTGCTAGTCCGATTCACGCGATCCAGGGTGCAACCTGGCCCATTGCTGGGGATACTTCTGGCGCTAAGTTTACGCCACCTGCGCAGGGACCCCGTGTGCAGTCGTTTGGAACGGAACTGGCCCACGCAGCTACTGCAGCATTGTCCTGGAATAATCTCAAGGCAGGCACCTATCTTATCGAGTCGGGAACACACCCATCCATCCAGGGCCCGATGGGTCTCTATGGAATACTGGTCGTCACGACAGCTCCAACGAACGCCGTGCCAGCCACCCCAGGCAACCCGAACACGATTCCACCGACTCCGCCGACTCCTGCCATTCCCGCGGCCCCGGGCTTGGCCTATGCAGGCGTAAGCTACGATGCGGACGTTCCGCTGCTTCTGAGCGAAATTGATGCCGCACAAAACGCCGCCGTGGCTGCGGCTGTGGCGATCCCCGGCTTCAGCGAGACCTCCATACGCGTGCTCCGGGACTCCGTCAGCTCTGTAACAGTAGCGCTTGACTCGACAGGTGCCCCCATTGGCGGCACCGGCTATCACGTTGGCGACGTCGTCACAATTTCAGGAGGGGGCGCGCCTGCTGCGACGGCAGGGACCGCTAAAGTATCAAGTGTGAATCCGCCGACAGGCGGCGCCATCACGGGTGTCACAGTTGTCAGCGGCGGCGCAGGCTATACATCGGTTCCGCTTGCGAATGCTTCCGGTGGCACCGGTGGCATTGGGGCGCAACTAGTGGTCGCGTTGTCTTTGGCCGGCGTTATGTGCAGCGACGGCGCTGGCGCCTGCTATCCCCCGGCGGTGAACTACGATCCGCGCTACTATCTGGTTAACGGCGTCGCCTTTGACAGAACCGGAACCAACGCCAACCGATCTTTGTTTGCCACTACTCTCGCCAATGCCACCGGCACGGTTCTCGTCCGCTTTGTAAACGCTGGCCTGCGCATGCACGTTCCTTCGATAGTAGGAGCCCTAACCAACGATAGTAGCTCGGGCACTCTGAAAGTCGTCCCAGGCTTTTCGCTGATCGCGGAAGACGGCAACGTTCTGCCCGGAAACCCAAGAGTTCAGAGTGAGGTATTTCTCGCCGCGGGCAAGACCTACGATGTGCTGATGAACGCTCCACAGGCTGTCGCTCCCGCGGCAGCGCCTTCAGCCCTGCCGGTGTTTGACCGCCAGTTGAGCCTGTCGAACAACAATCAGCGCGATGGGGGTATGCAGGCGTACATCGGCGTGAATGGTGCGACGCTAACCACATCCGGCGCGGGCTCCATCGGTCTGACTGCTGCCGCCAAACCTGACTCCTACTTCCTGGTTCCGGGCAACGCACTGACAGTGTCCGACCCGGCCAAGGGTGTGATCGCCAATGACATCGGCGTCTACGGTGTCCAACTTTTGAGTGGGCCAACGTCACCCTGTACTCCTTCATCCGCTCTTCCCTGTGTGACCCTAAATCCTGACGGAACCTTCGTTTATGTGCCAGCTGCAGGAGCGACGGCGGGCTCCTTCACCTATTGCGCTAACGGTACTGTAACCGGAAGTGTCTGCTCGACTGGGAGTACTCTAACCGCCACAGTCACGTTGGCCGCGTGTACTGCCGGTAGCGGTTGCCTCGGTGAGCCGCCGGTGGCGAACGCAGACAGTTATACGAGCAACATCGCATCACGGCTGCAGATCAGCCCGCCGGGAGTTTTGGCGAACGATACGGATCCTCAAGGGCACCCGTTGTGCTCTGCTCCGATAGCCGTGACCGGCTGTCCTACGACCGGGCAGACATTCACTGCAACGGGCGGTACGGTAACGCTGAATCCGGATGGTTCGTTCACCGCAGTGCCGACGACAGCTCCAGTCGGGACGAGCACCGCTACGGTTTCTTTCCAGTACAAAGCGGTGAACTCTCAGAAGACGGCGAGTGCTCCTGCGACGGTCACGGTAACTTTTAATGGTGGCAGCAACCTCCAAGTCCACGTCTACGATGCGCCGAGTTTTACGGCGGCGACCGCGGCGGTCCCAATTACCGACTACCGTTGGATCATCGAGGAAGACCGCACGTTCCAAATTGATCCCAAATGCCAGGTGAACTCAACCCCGCGGCCAGCCGGTTGTCCGGCCCTGCCGGCTCCGAGCCTCGGGACCAATTTCCATACCAGCTACATGCCCGTGGTTGCTGCAGGCTGCGTCGGCACCGCCGCTTGCGAGTCGGGTCAAACGGTTTTCGACCCCAAGTCTATGGCACATCTTCCGGCCGTGTGCGACGTCGGCAACGGCGATTGCCGCACGAGCGCTACGCAGCAGGCCCCAGTCAATCCCAGTCAGGTACACCTCGACCCGACAAAGCATTACTACATCTCGATTTTGCCGGGCGATGCCGGGAACTCGTTTACTGCCGGTGCTGGTGCTCCGCAACCCAAGGATCCAGCCAAACCTACTGGACCCCAAAGACAATTCAGCATCGCTCTTGATTGCCCATCAGGTCCCGGCGGCGCGGATTTCGCTCCCGGAACGGGCGCTTGCGGCCACGGCATGGGTGGAGCTCCCATCGGGCCGGCGCAGACTGTCGTCAATGTACTTCTGCAAGAGACGCCACTAGCTACGGCCAAAATCGCTGTGTTCGTGTTTGAGGATGACAACCCGCTCAACGGTGAAAACGATTCCGTCGTGGGGCTCAACCCCTCGAATCCCATCGAGCCCGGTCTGGGAGGGTTTGAGATCACCCTCTTCGACGCCGCCGGTGGCACAGGTGATTCGACCGGGCAAATGACCTACGACATGTTCAACATGCCGTTGTCCAATAGCCTGGCGGGAACGCCGGATCCGGCCCACCCCGGGAACGACGCATGCCCGATTACGAAAAATCCGGACGGGCTGGTGGGTATGATCGTTACCTGCCCGCATTTTGAGTCGGATGGTGTGACAATTTCGCCCCTCGAGGGTCAGGCAGTTATTGCCAACATGATGCCCGGGAGATACGGCGTGGTGGCAACGCCCGCAGCCGACAGAATTGCCAGAGGGGAAGAATGGCTCCAGACCAATACGCTGGACGGACAGAAGGCCCATGAGTCTTTCATAAGGGTCGGCGGGCCGGCGTACTTTCAGGAGTTCGGACCGGCGGGTTTCCATGTCTCCATCGGCTTCGCGAACCCGAAAATCATCAGCAACCGCTTGGCAGGAGTCTGCAAGGGGCTGGTGACCCTCGCTAATCCAACGCCGTGCACCTTTTCGGTAACGGGCAGGATCACGGACATGCATCAAAGCCGTACGCCGGATCAGAGACTTTACGGCAGCGGTTCGCGTGACGCCCTGGGCTTTACCCAGTGCTTCGTGAGCCTGGGGAACGACGAAATAGATTTCGCGTTTGCCAAGTGCGATGGCGACGGGAGGTTTACAGTTACGGGGCTACCCCCTGGCGACTGGAGAATAACCATCTTCGATCAATGGAACGACCAAATCGTCGACGGACTTTCGACAGCGGTACATTTGCCTGGCACAACGAACGGCGATATCGGGGATATTCCCGTACAGCAATGGCACACGAATATTTACACATCCACCTTTTTTGACACCAATAAAGACGGCGTCCGGGCCGCAACTGAGAAGGGTCTCAGCTTGGTACCGACCAACATCCGGTTCCGGGATGGCAGCTATTCCAATTTCAACAACACCGATCTGAACGGTTTCGCCGGGTTTAACGAAATCTTCCCATTGTTTAGCTGGTACGTAATCGAAGCGGATACAACAAGGTACAAGCAGACGGGCGTACACGTTGTCTATGACGCCGGCGGGGCCGTGGACTGCACAACGCCTGCTGGTGCTACCGCTCCTCCATGCTCGACGATTGCAGGGAACTTTGCGAACACCGCAGAGACAGTTCCTCTCCCAACCAACCTCCGGGTACCCGGCGCAGTGTATTGCGGCAATGCGGACTGCAACGGCTTTTCGATATTGAATGGCCCGAGCAGCAGCGCCGCCAACCCATCGACAGGCCGAATTGATCCCCCCTGGGTTACGACCGAGGGCTTGCAGGGCTTTATAGGCTCGAGCGAGTTCATCGAATTCGGCAAAGCGCCCTTCGCAACGGGTGAAAACGGCGGCATCAAGGGTGAGGTAATCTACGCCTCGACCCGGCCGTTCGATGACCCCGCGTTGCTGATCCATACGAGTTGGACTCCGGATGTGCCAAACGTAACGATCAACCTGTATCAAGAAGGCACGGCGGCCGATGGAACACAAAGCCTCACGCTGGTTGACACCACCAAGACAAGCAGCTGGGATGATTGGGCCCAGGGCTTCCGCTCCAACGGCGTTCCCAACATGAATTGCCCGGGCCAGTTACCAGGCACAGGGACACCTTCTGACCTGTACTTCTTTACGTTGGCTGGAAGCACGCAGTTTCTCAATCCTGGCACTACGCTGCCCAGCAACTCCCAGTTTAAGTGCTATGACGGGTTGCACAACTTCAACCAGGTACAACCAGCGCCATACGACGGCATGTACAAATTCCCCAGCGTTACTGCCACGGACCCAACCACCGGCAAGCCGATCATAACGACCACAAACGGCAAGTATGACGGGTCTAACTGCTCGGTCTCGGTTTGCAAACCAAATCCGACCGGAGATGGCACGCTGATGCTGCCGGCCGGCAAGTACGTAGTCGAGATGATCGTGCCGCCAGGCTACGAACTGGTGAAGGAAGAGGACAAGAACATCCTCATCGGCGACAATTACATCGCGCCGGTCACTCAGCAATTCGGCGGTTTGGGCAGCATTTTCATCCTGCCGGACCAGGCTGCAGTGAACAGCCAGTTCAACCCGAATAACCCCCTGAATCCAACGCAGAATTTGGGTAGCTCGCCAAGGCACGAGGGAGACACAGGGAGTGTCGAGAGCTTCTGGCCTTGCGTCGGCGCACTCCGCATCGTGCCCGATTACATCAGCCTGTTCCCTTACTCTGCCGAAGTGTCACCTTTCGCTGGGGCCTCCCGTCACCTCTGCGACCGCAAAGAAGTGACCCTCGAGGACCAGATGTCAGCTCTGGCCAAGTTCTGGGTGTTCAGCTCGACACACGTCGCTGCCCACTTCACCGGGTTCATTCTGGACGACATGTCTTCCGAGTTCGATCCATTCTCGCCGCAATTCGGTGAGAAGTTTGCCGTGCCCAACCTGCCCGTTTCCATCAAGGATTTCGGCGGCAACGAAATTCTGCGCACCTATAGCGACCAGTGGGGCCAGTACAACGGATTGAATTACTCGACTTGGGAAGTCAACCCGCCCAATCCGACGGGGTACGCGCCCACGATGATGGTTACCTGCATGAACGACCCGGGGCCGATTCCAGATCCCGCGCACCCTGGTCAGACGATGATCGATCCTTTATACAACCCGGCCTACAGCCAGTTCTGCTACGAGATTCCGTATATGCCGGGACAGACCCAGTACATGGACACGCCGGTGGTGCCGACTGCGGCCTTCGCGGAGGGCTATAACCCGGTGGATTGCGCCTACCCAGATGCTACTCCGGCCATCGCCAGCGTTATCGGCCACGACGCGACAAATGCGGTTGCCGGTTCGAGCGATACAGGGCCCTGGGTAAGCGGCCCGTCTACTGATGGCAGCAACAATCACACGATGACGATCACGGCGTTGGGCGACCAGCAAGTGCCTAACCCGGCCTACGCCGGTCCACAGGCGACCACTGCTCCATTCAATCAGAAATTCCTCGCGCGCCACTATGGTTTCGGCAATACGCGGGGGACCGGATCAGTGATGATCGGAGGCGTAAATGCCCCAGTTGTTTCTTGGAGCGACGCCCAAATCGTGGTCAGGGTGCCTAATCTGACGGCGGCGCAGTCGAGCTGCAACATCCAGCAAACCACGGCGACAACCGCTGCCCGATGCGGTGAGCTCGTCATCACCTCTGGCAACGGCAAGCAGTCCATCGACACTGTAACCGTCACGATCGGCGGCAAACCTCCAACATATATCAGTGGGGAGAATTCCGAGAGCAACGCCCTCCAGATCGCGATCGATAATGCCACCCCGGGCGATCTCATCATCGTTGGTCCGGGTACCTACAACGAAATGCTTCTTATGTGGAAGCCGGTCCGGCTGCAAGGCGTTGGCGCGGCCTCCGTAAAGGTCAACGCGAACACACACCCCTCGGGCAAAATGGATGTCTGGCGGCGGCAGGTCAACTGTCTCTTCGGCTTGGCATTAAACGGTGGCTTCATCGGTGCCCAGAACCCTTTCGATCCAAACGGCACTTTCACTTGTTCGCCGACGATGTATAACCATGTGGACCCGCTACCTCTAGAGGCCATTATTGGCTGGGACGCTACCCAGAACGGCAATTTAGCGGAACTCTTGCAGGAACCCACGCTCATGGGAGCCTATGAAGGCGCGGGCATTACAGTTCTGGCGAAAGGGCTCAAGAATGTGACGTTTGGAGTGGAAGGGATTACGGGCGATCGCCTTACGAACATCGGTACCGATTGCACGAACTATCCCAGCAATTTCCTCTGCAACCCATCGCGCATCGATGGCCTGAGCTTCGCGAACAGTTCCCAGGGCGGCGGAGGCATCTTCCTCCACGGCTGGAACCATAACATGGAAGTGTCCAACAACCGGGTGTTCGCCAATGCGGGAACGCTCACGGGTGGTATCACCGTCGGCCAGTTGGAGAATCCAGTTGTGACCGTCGTTGGCACGCAGCAATCAGCGTACGGGTTCAACATCGACGTAAAGGTGCATAACAACTCGGTCACACAGAACGCTTCCATCGGCGGCGAATTGACCGCGACCTCGGCGTCAGGGGCTGGTGGCGTCACCTTTTGCACCGGGTCCGATTCCTACCGCTTTAACTACAACTGGGTTTGCGGCAATCTGAGCTTGGTTAACGGCGGTGGTTTCGGTCACCTAGGGTTCAGCTACAACGGCGACATCTCGCACAACTGGTTCCTCTTCAACCAGAGTAACAACCCGTCGATCCCGACCCACGGCGGTGGCGTTATCATCCAGGGGGCGACCGAAGGCGCCGGTCCCCACCTCGTGATCGACTCCAACCTGATCCAGGGCAACACCGCCGAGAACGGCAGCGGTGGCGGCCTGCGGCTGCAAAACATCAACGGCAGCGAAGTTGGCCTCAACCCCGGCAATTCGGGCCAGTGGTATGGCGTCACCATCACCAACAACATCATCGCGAATAACGTCGCCGGCTGGGATGGAGGCGGAGTCTCGCTCCAGGATGCCTTGTTGGTAAAATTCACCAACAATACAGTGATTGGCAACGATACGACGGCCTCGGCGGGAGGGCTCTCCAACGGGTCAAACGCCACGCCCCGGCAAGTCGCAGGGCTGGTGACAACCAAGAACACCCCGAACCTGTTCAGCTCGACGGTGGCATGTCCGGCAGCTTATTATCCCAATGGGAACTGTGCGACTGTCTCGCTCCCATTGCTGGAAAACAACTTGTTCTGGCAGAACCGCTCGTTCAACATCAGCGTGGGCGGCCTCGGTACCGGACCCAAGAACCAACAGAACCTGGTCACACTGGTTCCGATGTTGAATCAAACTGCAACGGGCGCTTGCCCCAACACGACGAATTATTGGGACATCGGCATCCGTGGCGATACCACTCCGACGCCGAACTCGGGCAGCGGCTTTGCGCTCAACCCGACATATTCCATCTTGACTGACCCCACCTTTTATCCTAATGCACACAATCTGGGGTCCGACCCGGCCGTGGTGAGGCAGTACTGCAACGGATCGCGAGTACCGCCTGAAGCGCCGGGGCTTAGCGCGTTCGGCTATGAAGTGCCTCCGGGCATCACGGACGCCATCGTGCCCAATCCATTGTTCAACCTGACCGCGGCGGCGACCGTGGATGAAGGCAACAACTGGATCAACATGGCCTACGGCCCGCTGTCCCTCACCAATGAGGCGGCCATGCTCGGCACGCTGGGCTACAATCAGCTTCTGGGTAATTTCCGACTCACGTCAGCTTCGCCGGCCATCGGTCAAATTCCGAGCGGTACTACGAACTATGTTGATGCGCCAAATGTCGACTTCTTTGGTACGCCGAGGAAGACGAACCCAGACCCGCGCGTTGACATCGGAGCCGTAGAGTACTTAGCGGTTTCGGCCTTCGTTCTGGATCCGGCGTCTCTGACGTTCAGTTCCTCATTGAACGTTACGACCGGCCCACAAACGGTGACGGTGAACAACACGGGCGACGTTCCATTGACCCTCGCCATTACGATCACCGGCCTGAACAATGGGCAGTTCAGCCAGACCAGCACCGGCTGCGCCCCAGTGGCGTCGGGCGGGAGCTGCACCATTGACGTGAGATTCACGCCAACGGGGACGTCTATGAATCCTCGGACAGCGACGCTAAGTGTTGCCGCAGGTGGTACGACTCTCACGGTCTCCCTGACCGGCAACATCTTCGTGCTCGTGCCGACTCTGCCCGTGCTCGACAACTTCAACCGCGCCAATGCCAGCACGTTGGGTGCGAATTGGAGTCAGATGACCACGGCCTCGAGCTCTGTATGCACAGTTCTTGGATTGGGAACAGCGCCTTGCGCCTTTATCCAGGTCAACACCAATCAGGCATCTGATCTCACGATGTCTGGCTTCGCCTTCTGGAATGGCGCGGGCAACGTTTTCGGTGCCAAGCAGGGTGCGGCGTTCACCTTCGTCAACACGACCGTCAACGGATCGTGGCTGATGCTGAAGGCGAGCGGCGGCACTGCCGCATTTCCTGCGAACTACATTCGCGTACTCTACAACAACGGTGCGGTGGCCGTCTCGACGACCACTAACGGCAACAGCTTCCCGGCGTCCTACACGACGCGCGGCACGTTCCCGGTGGCCTTCACCTCAGGCGACGTTCTGACGGCACAGGCTGACGCGACAGGCACCGTGTCGGTGTGGAAGACGACGGGTGCCACGACGACGTTCGTCGGCCAGGTGGCAATCCCCACGAGTGGTACGGGCGCCTGGACGCAAGGCACGGGCGGCGGCCGAATGGGCCTACTGCTCCCAGTCGGCGGACGGGTCGACAACTTTGCCGGCGGCACTGTTGTGCCGTAAAACAAGGGAACCAAACCCGGGGGTTGGCGCAGTCAGCCTGCCCCCGGGAACCCATTTCTTCTGGTGAACCTGTGTTGATGAGCCTCAGAGTTATAAATGGGAGAAACAAAATCCATGGTGATGTTTAGCAACTTGACGCCGGGTATAGAGGCAAAGATGATGCTTCGCGTTGGGTTTCTCGCCGGCTGCATGCTCTTTATTTCGGGAGCTTCTGCTCGAGGCGGTCAAGCGCAGGCTGCTCCGGAAAAAGGAAAGCCGGCAGCCGTGCGAGCTCGGGTGCCTTCGCCGAGTACCGCTTCTGGGCACGCTCGTCCATTTGCCAGTGCGGAGTTAAACCCCAAGGCCAAACAGTTCTATCAGGCCGCCTGGGGCATCGACATTCTTGGGGTTAAGGTTGTGTCTTCTGGGTTGATGCTGCGGTTTAGCTACCGCGTGTTGGATGCGAATAAAGCCAAAGCGCTCAACGACAAGAAAGCCACGCCTCTCTTGATCGACCAGAAGACCGGGACCAAACTGGAAGTTCCGACCATGGAAAAAATTGGGCAATTACGCCAATCTGCGGCGCCCGAGAATGGCCGTGAATACTGGATGGTTTTTTCGAACAAAAGCGAATTGGTAAAGCCGGGAAGCCACGTAGACGTAGTGATTGGTAGCTTTCGCGCCAAAGGTTTGATAGTGCAGTAGGAGTTGATGAGCCTGGCGATTGTTAGGAGAGGTCCAACGATGTTGATAAAAACTATTCTGTCTTGCCTTGCTCTCTCAGTTCTCGCGTCAATGGAGGTGGTGGCCGCAGATGCCCCTGCGGCCTCGGCGCAGCTGACCGCTGACCAAGTCGTCGCCAAGAACATCGCGGCGAAAGGGGGATTGCAGGCGTGGCGCGCGGTCCAGAGCATGTCCTTCTCCGGCAAAGTGGACGCGGGAGGAAAGCAAAACGTACAGCTCCCGTTTGTGATGGAGATGAAGCGGCCCCGAAAAACGCGGGTTGAGATCGAGTTTGCGAACGACAAGGCGATACAGACCTACGACGGTGCGAACGGCTGGAAGCTGCGGCCATTCCTTGGACGCAGAGACGTGGAACAGTTTTCGGCCGAAGAACTAAAATCGGCTTCGATGGAGTCGCAATTGGACGGTCCGCTGGTCGATTATGCTACCAAGGGCACCCAAGTGGAGCTTGCCGGTGTAGAGAAGGTGGAAGGGCACGATACCTATAAGCTGAAGCTCACCATGAACGGTGGCCAAGTGCGGCACTTCTGGGTCGATGCACAGACGTTTTTGGAGGTTAAGATCGAGGGCCAACCGCGACGCATGGATGGCAAGATGCGCCCCGTGGAGATCTACTACCGCGACTACAAGTCCGTGAATGGCCTGATGGTTCCCTATGTTCTCGAGACTTCTGTGCAAGGGATCAAGCCATCGCACAAGATAACCATAGAGAACGTAGCCGTGAACCCCAAACTGGAGGATTCTCTTTTCGCGGGGCCGAAGATTAAATAAGCATTTGGGTGGAGGTCAACGCGAAATATTCCAGCCAGTGCTTGGAGAACTATTATGGCCGAGACGAGACTGCAGAGTCCGTTGCTGGAAATGTACGAGCTATTTGCGGATCTTCCTAGTTCTGTCTGTACTGATATCCTATCCACGGCTCGCCCAAGAGACTACATGTGCTGCCAGGTGATGTTTTTTGTGGGCGATCCGATAACGGAAACACTCTTGTTGACTGACGGTTGTGCGAAGATAACGCAGCATGGTGAGAGCGGCACGGAAGTTATTCTTCGACTTATCGCTCCTGGTGATGTGATTGGCGAGCTTGGTTTGGCGGCTGGGAGTAGGCACTCCTCAACAGCACAAGCACTCCAGGATTGCAAAGTACTTGTCTGGGGCGCAGCGACCTTCGAGGCGACTTTAGAACGCTTTCCTATCCTTCAACGCAATGCAGAGCGCATCCTAGTACGGCAACTAGACGAGCTAGAACGCCGCTTTTGTGAGATAGCCACTGAAATGGCCTCCCCGCGTCTGGCTCATGCACTGGTGCGTTTACTTCATCAAATTGGTCACAAAGTGAACAGCCATGTCGAAATCAACGTCTCGCAGGAGGCGCTGGCGCAGATGACAGCGATGACTTCGTCTACCGTGAGCCGGGTACTCACCAACTGGGAAAGTCAGGGCCTGTTGAGAGTTCGAAGGGAAGTCATTGAGATTCACAGTGTTCTGCATCTCTTGGGTTTATGTAAAGTTGCATAGTTTCCCGACTTCGAGCGAACCGGCGTAACTGCGGTCGCCAGCGCGTCACCTTCGGAATTCGGCGCCGATCGTTCTACTCGGCCATTAAGCCGCAAGGAGAGGCTAAACACGTACGCACGCGTGGTGTGATCCAGTCTCCGGGATCGAACTGGCAGATGGAGAGTACGGACTTCTCACCTAAATGCACAGAGTTTCGGGCGCAGAGGAAGTAGAACTACTCCAAGGAAAATTCAGGTTCGGTTAACGGGTTCGAAGTTGAGAACAACCAGAGAACAGAATCCCCCAACACCACCTAAAACCGTGATGTATGACGCAGCTAGAGGCCAGACGAATCAGCTACATAGCAAATCTGTGGAGTACGGCGGGTTGGAGGTTCGAGTCCTCCCCGGTTCACCAAACTTCGCGTTTTTATTGTTTCTTTTCAACGAACAGCAGCTGACTCTTCACCTTGGCGCCGATGTGATTGCCTGGCTGCGGCGGCAAGGCAGGGGCATGCAGGAAACCCTGACGCCTCAGCTGGCCCGCCGCGTTTTAGCGATGCCGTTATGACGCGGATTGTTCGAGGGAGCGCTGGAATCCAGCCGCGGCGGCGGCCCAGTCCCAGTCGTAGTTAAATCGCACGGTCGCCAGAGACGCGTTAGCTTCGGCAAGGGTATTGTCCAGTTCCAGCGCTTTGAGTGCCACGGCTCTGGCCTTGGGGGCCACCTCTTGGGAGGGCACGCTTCCCACGATAGCCGACCCGATGATGCAGTAACAATCGGCCAAGCCGGCAAAAAGCAAGCGCATATTCAGGATCCTTTTGGGTGGCGCGTGTTACTGCGCGCTCTAACTCGTTTCTCATGAATGGGTACCCGCGTTATCGACAATTGTTTTCGATGTGATGCGTAGAGCATTGCGATGATTTGGGGTTTGATGCAGAGTCCACGCCACCATGGGTTTGTCCGTGCGGAAAACGACCGGAACAGACAAGTCAACTCAGGAGCTCGCTCAGCACGAATCCGAGGTTCTCTAGCCGCGGAGTGGCACATGTTCCTTTTGCTTGCGAATTCTTGCAAGAAGAGGGCGAAGGCCGACGGGGGTTGCCAACCCGTGTGAATCGGGTCGAGGTTGTACAAATCTGGGATTGCCGTCAAAGCGAACGCGAAAAGGCTTGAGAAGTATTGGGACCGCCACGGTGCAGGCACCGCTCAAGGCAAGAAGAACGAGGAGGGGGAAATGATGTTCCCAAAGGTGGGCAGGGGCGGGATAACGACGCAGCTCGAGACCGCAGCTTCTAAAATCATTGAGGCCACCAACGTCCGCTGGCATATCCTCGCGATCATCATGCTCCTGATGTTGGTGACCGTGGCATCCTTTGCGCGCGCGAAGGAGGTTGCGCCGCTGCGGCTTCTTGAAGTGCTGCCGCTGCCAGGATTCAGCGGAGATTTTGATCACTTCGCCGTGGACGAAAAAGGCGGACGTCTCTTTCTTGCCGGGGAAGATCACAAGACGGTCGAAGTATTTGACCTGAAAACCGGTCGCCGGTTGAAGAGCATCGCAGGTTTCGGCACTCCGCACAGCATCATCTACTTGCCGGAAAGCGACCACATCCTCGTG
>WNFQ01000395.1_pt1 | contig 30804 bp, 28 predicted proteins | sample 5400171 | NCBI WGS metagenome assembly WNFQ01 (sample SAMN13153356, study PRJNA577476) | soil metagenome | isolation source: 20 cm soil under Madrone tree | place: USA:California | collected 2016-06-14
GGTATTTGTGACAAATTTGGCGGTCGGATTCCGCGATCACGCGGCCCGTGATCGCCCGGTCGATTCCACCGCGGAACGTGGTCGAATCTTCTGATTCACCGCCTTGCCGATCTTCGTCGTGGCGACCTCCAGATCGTATTGCGCCTGCAGGTTTTGCCAAACTTGCGCGCTGGTCCCGAAATATCGTGCGAGCCGCAGCGCCATTTCCGCAGTGACATTGCGCCGCCGTGCGACGAGCTGAGTGATCGTCGGGCGTGACACGCCGAGTTCCTTCGCTAGCCTGTACGAGGTGATCTCGAGCGGCTCGAGGAAGTCGTTTTTTAGGATGTCGCCGGGATGAACGGGACGAAGTTTTTTAGATGCCATGCTTGAACACTCTTTCCGAATCAATGGTAGTCCACGATCTCCACGTCCAGCGCTTCGCCGTCTTTCCACAAAAAGCAGACGCGCCACTGCTGGTTGACGCGGATGCTGTATTGGCCCTTGCGATCGCCCTTGAGCGCTTCGAGCTGATTTCCCGGCGGCACGCGCAAATCGCCGAGATCCGCGGCCGCATCAAGATACTTCAGCTTCTCTCGCGCACGTTGCTGGATCTGTCCGTAAAGCCCCTTCACGAATTGGCCGTCAAAGATGGCCTTGGCACGCTTGTCCTTGAAAGAACGAATCACTGACCAATAGTAACGTGACTCGTTCCTAGTGTCTAGCTGCCCGGCGGGCCTTGCCGAATCGGCTGAACCACGTGGCGCGGCCGACCCCGATATCCCCGGTGCGGCGAGAGGAGTTGAGTCCTATAGTGGTCAAACGGAAACACGATCACGCCGTTGAAGTTGATATGTTCAAAGCCCATCGGGGAGATGAATCGTTGAGTCGACGTATCGACCACGCGGCCTGATCCCTTGCGCCAGGAATCGAGCGTGCGTTGCAGGTGGTTCGTGTTGTAGGCCATCACGAGATTCGTGCACAGCGCCGGACAGTGGGACTGCGCTCCGAGTTCCTCTTGGCGTTTGCCACGGGTGGAGCCCGAGCCCGCGTGGCGAATCTGTCGCTGCAGTAGATGGGTGCGTTCGTTGTGATTGAGGTAGCGCAACTTCTCGCGTCGGTAGTCGGGATCTGTGTAGGAGCGCAGCAGATCGTTCGTGCGCAACAGCAAACCGTGCGCGTGGCCAGCGCGGAAGCTCGCATCGCCGTGGCGGGCGGCGCCCTGCAGTTCTATCGCCGTCGTCGCCGAGAGGCGTCCACTCATGACAGCATCGGCAACCTTGAGATGGCCCGGCCACCCCTTCTCGATCGACTTGAGGGAAATATCAGGAAGGACGACGGCCTTGAGATTTTCGGGTATCCGAATATGTCCGCCACTCGGAATGTGGAGTCGTCGATCGTTAAAGTTTTTGAGCCTCGGACACAACCCGGCCTCGCCGTACATTCGTTGCAAAAAGTGCCGCTTTGATGACGCAACGCAGCATGGATTTTGAATCAAATCCGGGCATGATTAGCAGCCCTCGGGAAGGGACTCCAAGCGATGCGGCATTGGCACCGGCAATTCCTCGGGCGCACGCAGCTGCCGCCCACCTTGAGCGCGCTAGCCATCAGCGAGTTTTTCACATTGGACGGTGGCGAGGCGCGAGCGGTGCTGTCTCGATACGGCATGGATATGCGACTCGGCAGCGCGCTGCAGATCGGCTTTCTCAAGATGTGCGGTCGACCGCTCGATAAGCTGCAACGCGTACCGGTCGCCGTGCTCGAGTATTTAAGTCCCCAAGTTGGCGGCGCGCCGCCGGAGATTGCGACCCTGCGCGCCATTTACGGACAGCGACGTCGAACGCTGTACGAACATCAGCAATTCGTACTCGATACCCTCGGCATGACGCGTTTCGAAATCATCGCCGATGCGCCGCGTGTCTTGGACGCGCTCTGTGATGAGGTTCGCGCCGGTGTTGACGGCGATAGATTATTGGCGCAAACGCGTGTCATTCTCTATGAACGTCGGTACGTCATTCCCGCGCCGCGAACTGTGGGAGAGCTTGCGAAGCGGGCGTGCGAAAAAGTCGAGCATGAGGTGAGTGGCGCGATCGAGCGGACGATATTGCCGGTGGTACGAGAACGCTGGGTAGAGCAGCTCTTTGAGTTACGCGCCGATGGCATGACGCTCCTTGAGTTTCTGCAGGAGCCTCCCGGATCGTTGCGCACGAGCGATATCACGCGCGAGAGCGAGAAGGTGCGCGCGCTCATCGCGATGAAGATCCCGGACATGGCCGATCTGCCCGGCACCGAACGTTACTGGCAGATGTACGCGGCGCGGATGCGCAACCAGCGACGATCGCGATTCGCGCAACGCCAGGAACCGCGTCGAAGCATCGAACTCGTGGGGTTCCTGCGCCACTCGCTCGCGGCGCATACTGATACACTGATCCGCATGGTTGACCGCCGTGTGTCAAAGCTCTGGGGAAAGGCGAGCGAGCGGGCCAAGGCGGATCAGGGCGCCTTGCCTGCGCTGGAGGTATTGGTTGCGGAAATGCGTCAGGCGATCAACGAAGAGGATCAATCAAAGGAGAAGCGCTTCGATGCGATTGTGGATCTGGTGCGGCGCTATGATGCCGGGGAATTGAAGCCGCAAAGTATCGCGGCGCGCCAACGCGCGATCTTGGTGGCAGAGATAAAGCAGATTCGGCCGCTCTTAAAAAGTCTCGTCGGGCTCGACCTGCACGCCGAAGAATCCTCGCATTGGCCGGCGCTGATCGCTGCATCTTTACGCGGGAATTCTAGGCCAATCGATGGATTTGAGCGCGAACCGATTGAGCCTGATGGTGGGCCTGACACCCGAGGGCCTCGCCCACGCCATGCACGTGCTCGAGGATCCGGCGCCGTTGATCCGCGCCAATGAAGCGGTATTGACCTACCGGCATTCGCACGCCATTGCGCGCACCTGGGGAAGCCCCTTCGATTGCGCGGCGGATGCGATGAGTCTCGATATGCCCGAATACTTTTGGTTCACGAGCCCGGATCCGAAGCGCCGGGTGTCGGGAGCGGCGACCTATGTCCATACGCACGGCTGGCAGGGCATCTTGAGCGATCGCTCGATCATGATCACGCAGCGTCAGGTGGGTCCCGCGATCGACGGAATCCTGGGCCAGGAACTCTCGAAGATTGCGCGAGTGTACACCGATACGCACGGCTTCTCCGCCTATGGCGGGAGCCTCGCGTGGAATCTCGGCATCCTAATGTGTCCGCGGCTCAAGAACCACAACGATCGGCGCCTACACGTGCCGAACGGTATCCGGATACCGGAGAAGCTCAAGGATGTCGTCCTCGCGGACATCTCCTTGAAGACGATCGAGAAGGGTTGGGCGGGTCACATGAAGGTGGCCGATGCCGTCATGAACGGACGGCTCTCGGCGACGGCGGCGATTGAAATGCAAGGCGCTGCGCGTCACGGGGATGCGAGTTTTCGGGCCGGGCACGCGCATGGATTGCTGTTGCGGACCAATGACCTTCTGCGCTCATACACCGACCCGGACTATCGACGCGAGAAGCTTCGGTACTTGAATCACAACGAACGCACCCATCAACTGCAGCGCCAGATTCGCAAAGCCGGTTCAGGATCGACGCGCGGCCGTCGCGACGAGGAACTATCCGCGCAGTCCCACTGTCTCGCGCTGTGCACGAATCTCGTGATGGCGTATAACACGAATGGCTTGCAACGCACGCTCGATGCCTGGCGCAAGACCTCAGGTCGCGAAATCGATCCCGCGATTCTGCGGTTCATCTCCCCGATGGGCTTTGGACATATCAATTTCAACGGCGTGATCGTATTCCCGTTCGAGCACTACCGGGCCCAGCTGCTCGCGGCGGCCCGGGGATTTCGCGCTCGCAGCTCTAGGCACTGATGGGCGCGCCACCTTTGAGCATTGGACGCACCCCATCTGCTGCACTTGCATGCTATAGCACCCAGTGATATGGTGCAATGTGCGCCAACTGTTCAAGACGCGGACCTTCGCTCGTTGGAGCCGCAAGGCCCAAGTCTCGGATCAGGCACTACGCGAGGCGATCGTTGAGATGGCCGCCGGGCTCATCGATGCGGATCTGGGCGGCTCAGTGTACAAGAAACGTGTACCGCTGCCGGGCCGCGGCAAAAGCGGCGGTGCGCGGATATTGGTCGGGACGAAGCATGCGAATCGTTGGTTCCTACTCTACGGTTTCGGCAAGAACGAGCAGGCCAACATCGATGATCGGGAGCTCGCGGCTCTGCAGAAATTAGCCAGCGCGTTGCTCTCGATGACGTCCGCGCAGCTTGAACACGCGGTTACCGAAAGAGAATTGGTGGAAATTGCCGATGAAGAAAAGTCGAATCCTAGCTGAGGTGAACGAGACCGCCCGCGGACTGAACCGCATTGGCGTGCTCGACCAGAAAACGATGCGGGAGTTTGATGTACTCACCGTACCACCGGTCCGTGCGCTCTCGGCGCGGCAAATTAGGGCTATTCGGGCGCGCACCCACATGAGTCAAGCGGTGTTTGCGGCGGTCCTCAACACCAGTACATCGACCGTGCAGAAATGGGAAATTGGCGCGAAGCGCCCGAGTGGACCCTCGCTGAAACTGCTCAACGTGATCCATACGAAGGGTGTGGAGGTCCTCTCGTAGAGGGAATACGGGCCAGCTCCTTGACGCTCATCCCAACAAGTCGCATTTTGGACATAATTAGGATTATGCGAAGCTGACGATGATGGGCTAAAATACCAACGGTCTAGAAGAAATCACCAAGCCGATCGGTCCTTCCCTACGTCGCATTCTGACACATGTTTGTTAGGCTTTCATCCGGCCAAACCGACTTGCTGCGTCGCGTCATCAAAACGGCACTTTTTGCAACGAATGTACGGCGAGGCCTATCCGCAGGAGAGCGGTCCATTCCGCGTGCTGGCGGCCAGTCAATGGCGGTCCGGCGCGCCGAAAACAGACCGGCGGTTCCAACAATCAACGACTTACCACGCACGTGGGAGCGAGAAAACGCGGGGCGCAGATCTCCCAGCACCCGGAATGGACCGCTCTCTCGGTGCCCCGCCGGATGGTGGGAAGAAAGCGTAAGTAAACCTCAGGATTGCCGGTCGGCGATCCGTCCTCGGGGACGCGTGCGTGCAGATGCAGAATCGCCGCACCAGCCTCGGCTGCCTCAATGGCCTGGGACGCAATCTGCTCGGGAGTAATCGGCAGTGCATCCGACATCGACGGTGTATGCACCGAACCGGTGACCGCGCAGCTGATAATGACTTTGGCCATGAATTCCTCTCGAGAGACAACAACTCGGGTCGAGGAGGGATGCACCGTCAGACAGGTGCGCCGCCAACCCCACACGCTTCAATACGGTTCGGCCAGGGCGATGCTGGCACGAGCTCTTTCCGCGCCGGCGTCAAAGCCGGGCACATGCTCGGCTTCGGCCTTGGCGATATTGCAGGAGACCTCGACGACCAACTTCGCCCGGCTCCAGCGCCGCGCCATGAAGCGAGCCAATGCCTCTTCGACCGATCCCGGCTTCGACATTTCGTCGGCCAATACAACAGCGTCTTCAATTCCCATGGCGGCGCCCTGCGCCACGTTCGGCGGGTTGGAGTGTGCCGCATCGCCGATCAGCAAGACGCGCCCGCGATACCATGGCGCGGGAAGCAACAGCCACTCGAGCGGCCGATAACTGACGAGCGCGGGATCGTTCAGTTGAGCGGCAAGAGGAGGGATGAGCCCGCCGTAGTCTTCGAGCGTTTCGCCCAATTGCTCATGCAAGGTCGCCGGATCCCGCCATTCGCCGACTCCGGCCTTCTGGATGCAATACATGTAGCAGTCGCGCTCGTTCATCGGGCAGATTCCCACGACGCCGTGAGGCCCGCCAAAATGCAACTGGCTGGTCGTGATGCCCTCCGGGCGCGGCGCCCAGGCGCGCCACACGGCCAACCCGACGTGCTGCGGCCCGGCGAACTCAGGAATGAGCTTGGTTCGAGTGGCCGAGTAGATGCCATCAGCGGCGACGACCAGGTCATAGTCATCCGAGCGGCCGTCCGTGAAAGTGACGAACACTCTGGCATCGCCCTGCGAAATAGAGTCAATGGTGACCCCGCAACGAACTTTGGCGCCCGCGCGTTCCGCGGTGGCCATCAGGATGTGGTGAAAGTCAGAGCGGGCGATGCCGATCTGGCCCGGCCATTGGGGTTTGCCGAGCGGCGGCCATTCGGGCGTGGCGACCACTTTGCCGTTCGGCGTGCGCGCGGTAAAGGTATCGGCCGGCATGCCGGCGTCCACGCAAGCCTGTGCCGCATCGATCGTCGCGAGCGCCTTCGTCGCATTGCCCATGATGGACAAGCCCACACCGCCCAGATCACCGAGCTTCGGCCGGATCTCCACGAGGTCGACCTGCATGCCGCAGCGACCAAGGGCGGCGGCGGCCGTCAGGCCCGAAATGCCGCCGCCGACAACCAGTACTCTCGCAGTTCTCACGCAGTGGCCTGCGCGACGCTCCGGCGTTCCTCTTTGATCATCTTTTCGATCATGCGGCGCGCGCGCCAGGCGGGACCATCGGACCTCACACTGACCTCCACGCGCTTCTTCGGATCAAGGTCATCGAACAGCTTCTGCACGTCGGCGAGCGCGACCTGGTCTTCCGACAGAAAGCCCTGCAGACCCTTGAATAGAGAGTCAGGATCGGTCGGCAAAGTGCGCACTCCCGTGACGAACTGATAGCACCTATTGTGCGTGGCCGGGGTAACGGGCATCACCAAGCGCACGAATAATTCCCGTGGATTGGGTACCCCCTTTTCCCAATACTTCTCAGTGACGATCGTGAGTGACGGCGGGATTGCGGTCAGCCACAGCTCGCGATCCACCACGTCGCAATTCAGCCCGTAGGACATTCTTGCGTAGGGATGGACAGGCTCGTCTTTGAAAGACCGGATGGTGGTGACCCGGTCCTCGGAACTCTCCTCCTTGTAAGGTTGCAGGGCGACGTTACCGGTGTCGACGTATTGGTGATGAAGATAGCTAACGTGCGTGGCTTCCACGAGATTCTCGTACGCGTGCAGATAGTTGCAGTCCATCGGTAGAAACAAGCCCGAATAGGCATGCAAGGACGGATCCGTCAGGCCGAGCGTATGATGATCCGGAATCAGCGCCGGGTCGGCCTTCACAGGATCACCGGGCCAAATCCAGATCCAGTTCCAAATCTCCACCAGCGGGTAGCTGCGCACGCGCATCAGGTTGGAGATCTCGCCGCCCGAGGGGATATTTCGGCATCTCCCGTCGGGATTGAATTCGAGGCCATGATAGTTGCATTGAATGGCATCATCGATGAGCTTGCCCCCATTCGAAAGGCGCATGCCGCGATGAGGGCACCGGTCAAACAGCGCAACCGGCGTCCCGTTCGCCCCCCGGTACAAAACTACGGGATCGCCCAATATCATCCGCGCGAGCGGCCGGCGGCCCACCTCACTGCTGAAGGCGATGACGTACCATTGATTGCGGGGCGCTTCGGCCTCACCTGCAGTGATTTTTATTTGCGTATCCATTGATGCTCCGGCAGCTCAGACCGATCGATCGGGGTACACATCTGATATCTTTCCTAGCGCATGTACTTTTCCAGCCATGCCAGCATCTTGCTCGGGTCCTTGGCGAAGTAGTTGTAGCCGTCCCAGCGCCGCGTCGTTCCCCGAATCCAGAAGAGCTCCTTGTCCTTGATGGGGATGTTGTCAAAAATCGCCTGGACGTCACGGGGCGATGTCATCAGGTCATCATGCACTTGATACATGAATGTGGGGACGGTGACGCTCTTGGCCGGCTTGACTGGCGAGGTGTCATCCATGCTGAAACTGGTGGCGAGCTTTATTCCACGATCGAGCTCATCGATCCTGTCGGCCGGTATCTTCATCCGCTCCAGTGCCTTTTCCATGATCACCCGGATTGACAGTGGCTGGAGCCCAATGAAGCACTTTACATCGGAGAATTGATCCGGCCGGCGCGCCATCGCGAAAATCGTTGCGGCGCAACCAAGACAGCGGCTGAAAAGACCAATAGTCATCCGCTGCAACTCTTTCCTCGATCGAGCATACGTGAGCGAGCCGATGACATCACGAGATTCGTATACGCCATTGCTCGTCACGCCTCCATTGGCGGAGCCGCTGTGGCCGAAATTGCGCAGGTCATAGGTCAGAGTGTTGTAGCCGGCATCGTGCAGGATCTTGTAGTCCCGCATGAAGTTGACTTCGAAGTCATTGCCGGTCGCTGCGCCGATGGATTTCCAAGGCTCGAGATGCGCCGGGAAGCCGTATCGACTGAACCACCGCGGGTGGTTCATGATGATGAGCTTCTCCGATCCTTTCCTAGGAATGAACCATGCCTCCAGCGGCACACCGTCTTCAGACGGAAACCAAACATTCTCGTACTCGAGATCGTATTTGGCCGGATTCTCCAGTATGGGCGAGCGAATGGAGTGGCCGAAGCTGCTCGCAATTTTTTGCAGCGCGCTCGCAATTTCCTCTTCATTCATCGCCGACCTCCCGCCCTTTGGTCCGCACTACCGTAGATTTTCGCTCGCCCTTCCGCGACGGCGCCGGCCACGATTTTATGCCGGGCGAGCAGGCGGCTGAAATCATTTACAGGAATATTTGGTTATCTGTCGCAGCTATCGTCGAGCCGTCATCGGGGAATCGGCCGGCCCACGATCCCTTCGAGAGCCTCGTTCGCCTCGCGCGGGAGATCCAAGGCGGCGGCCGCGAGATTCTCGCGCAAATGTGCAAGAGACGAGGTTCCCGGAATGAGGAGCATGTTGGGAGCGCGCAGAAGGAGCCAGGCGAGCGCGACCTGCAGGGGGTGGCGGTGAGCTGTTGGGCGACGGCGTTCAAGATACCCGACTGTAGCGGCGTGAATCCTCCCAGCGGAAAAAATGGCACGTAGGCAATACCGTCCTGCGCGAGACTGTCGACCAGTGGGTCATCGGCGCGCCGTACCAAATTGTAAAGGTTCTGGACACACGCGATCTTGCAGATCCTGCGGCCTTCCGCGACCTGCGCCGCGGTGACATTGCTCAAGCCGATGTGACGGATCAGCCCCTGGCGTTGCAGCTCGGCGAGGACCGTCATGGGCGCCTCGATGGACCCTTCCACCGGTTCGTGAATGCCGAACATGATGCGAAGGTTCACGACTTCGAGCACGTCGAGACCTAGATTGCGAAGATTGTCGTGCACCGCGCCGGTCAATTCCTCCGGCGCGAAGGCGGGAATCCACGCCGCATTCGAGTCGCGGCGGGCCCCTATTTTGGTGACGATGACGAGTTCCTGGGATACGGATGCAGGGCTTCACGAATCAGTTGATTCGTGACATGCGGGCCGTAGAAGTCGCTGGTGTCGATGTGATCGACACCGCTACTGACCGCCGCACGCAGGACGGCGAGGGCCGCCTTGCGGTCTTTCGGCGGTCCAAACACGCCGGGACCCGCCAGCTGCATGGTGCCGTAGCCCATCCGATTGACGAGGCGACTGCCGAGACGATAACTGCTGGCGGGCGTGGCGGGGGTATTCACGGGAGGTCGTTTAAAATTTGACGAAGACACGTACCCCTTCGGTCCGGGGGTCTTCGATAGTTGAAAACAGGACGCTCTTGATTGACTCATAGAACGCTTGTCCATAGGGGCGTCGGTTGGTCAGGTTGTTCACGAACGCGACCACCGACCACTTATCGCTGACAGGGGAAAGGCCCAACGACAGGTTCACTTCCGCATATGCCTTTTGCGTCTCGACCGGGAGTAATTCGAAGCCGACATTGAAGGACGATTGACCCCGCACATCGATTTCCCCCTCGAGAGTGTAGTCGCCGAGATCGGCGCGTTGCTGTAGGCTCAAATTACCGGACCATTTCGGCGATTCTTCGGCGGTCTTTCCCGCGCAATTGACCGTGTAATGTGTGGCGTCCGTACGGGCCAGCGGGCACGAGGTCAGCGGCGGCGCATTGGTCCCGCCCGCGGGGGTCCGGTAGGAGAAGTTGGTGTAGACGGCGCTCAAATATTGGGCATCCGCGCTCAGCACCGTATGGGGCGTCACGAGATATTTGAACGACGCTTCTGCGCCTTTGATGGTGGATGCTCCCACATTGTCGGTAACGAACACGTAGGTACCGTCCAGATCCGACGCGCCGTGAGAGACCTGCTCATTGGTGTATTTCCAATAAAAGGCCTCGGCATTGAGCTCCAGTTTCTCGTCGAGGAATCGGTTCTTCGAGCCGAGGCTGTAGGCACTCACGTACTCCGGCTGATACGTCGGTTTGATGTTCGCGAAGGCGAAGCCGCCGGCATGATAGCCCGTGTCCCAGTTCGCGTAGAGCATCGAATGTGGAGTCACGTCGTAATCGATGCCTGCATGGTAGGTCGTGCGGGTGTACTCGGCGTTCTGAACGACGGTCTTGAACACACGAGGATAGACACTCCTTGCCGCGCCCGGCAGGCTCGATCCGTAGAGGGCGTTCGGGATGATGGGAAAGAGGTTCAACTGCGAACTCAGAGCGGCGAAGCTCGTTCCATAGGGAATGAGCGGCGCCCCCGGGCATGCCGGTACGGGGGTGGTGGGTGCGCCACAGACGCTCAGAAGCAAGTCCTCTCGTCCGTCGATGCTCTTGTAGTCGTCCGTGTAGCGTACTCCCACAGAGAATCTCAACTGATCGATGGGAGCGAACGTGAGGCGACCGAACTCGGCTTTGGATAGGGTTCCTTGATTCATATACTGAATGGGTCCAATGGCTTCCTCGTCGAATTGGTACGTCGCATCGATGGTTTCATGGAACAAATACGACCCCAACAGCCAGCGGAATAGTCCCTGGCTATCACTCGCGAGCCGAACCTCGAGACTCGATTGCTCATCATGCTCTTGGGTGGTATTGCCGAAGCCCAGGGGCGCACCGAAATCGTCCAAGCCCGACTCACGGTGCGATGGCAGCACCGTCAGCGTGCCGATCGGAGTCTTCCAGTTGATTTCAGCGAGCACACCCCAGTACTTATTGTCCGTGCTCGGTAATCCGGCTATCGGCTCCATGTATCGACCCGACAGAAAGCTGTACTGACCCATCAGAATGGCGCCGGTGCGCGGGTCTTGATTCCCGGCGTCACGCGGCAGAGGTGATGTGGTGATCGCGCCCGTGAACGGGTTTTGGATACCGATCACGGTTCCGGCGCTGCCGCTACCGCCGTCGTGGGCGTAATCGCCCGCAACGCGCACACTCAGGTCATCGTTGAACTTGACCAGATATTGCGCGCGGCCCGCATAATTGTTCGCGCTCCCTGTGTCGTCCGTTTGGTAACCTTCGTGGCGGGTGTAGGTCAAGGCCACTCGAGCCGCCGAGTTGTCGGTGACCGCGAGATTGGCCGCCGCCTCCGGGTGCACCTCTCCGTAATTTCCAATCGTCAATGCGGCATAGCCGGATGTGTCCCCGATCTGGGGCAGAGTGGGGATGATGTTGATCGCACCGCCCGTGGCGTTGCGCCCGTAGAGAGTCCCTTGAGGTCCCTTGAGCACTTCGATTCGAGCCAGGTCGTATATCACGCCGCTCATCGAACTCGCGCGCGCGATACTGACGCCGTCCACATTGAAACCAATGGCGGGGTCCGTATAGGACTGTGCGATGAAGTTCCCGACGCCTCGGATAAACAACGATTGCTGCGAATTGGAACTCTCGCCGATTTGCAGGCTGGGCACCAAGGCGGCGATGTCCGAGGCTCTTCCGGCACCGGTCGTCTCGAGCGCCTTCGATGACACGACATCGATGGCGAGCGCCGCGTGCTGCGCGTCCTCCGTCCGACGCTGCGCGGTGACCGTAATCTCCTCCAAGGCGACGTCGCCTTGGACGCGCACGGCGGTACCCGCCTCCGCAGGGGCGTCACTGGTTGCCTGCGACCACGCGGTACCGTGATACGCGAGGGTGCAAATGATTGTCCAACTCCCAATCCTACGTTTCATAGCGCTCACTTCGTTGGCGAGTACCCGGCGGATCGTAATTGGGGGCGAGCCGCGCGGCGAATCGTTTGAAGTAATGTGATCTATCAGACCGGGCTATTGTGTTCATAGAAATGGATGATTGGCGTTCGCCCACCGGCTCGGCAATAGTCGGATACGGTCGAACCAGCTTCGTCGGACTATGAAAAGCAGCGATTCTCCTGATCGGGCCGCACCGCTCTGCGTCGAAACCCATTCGCGGCGCGCCTTCGTGCTCGGCGCGGGTGCCATGTTCCTGGCGAGTGGGACCGGTCTCGGCAAACCGCGACCGGCGGCGGGGGGCGCGATCGATGTCCATCATCACATCCTGCCGCCGGCTTATCTGGCGGCGCGCCTCGAGCAATGGCACAGGATCAGCGTCGGCTTTCCCGCCGCGTCCCACTGGACACCCCAACGCACCATCGATGACATGGACAGCGGTGATGTTGGAACGGCGGTCGTATCGATCTCGGTACCGGGCGTTTGGAATGGCAATTCTGGCGAGGCCGCGGCACTCGCGCGAACTTGCAACGAGTACACCGCGCAGCTCAAGCGAGACCATCCTGGGCGATTTGGTCATTTCGCGGTCATGCCGCTCCCGGATATCGACGGGAGCCTGAAGGAGCTGGAATATGCTCTCGATTCCTTGCACGCGGAGGGTGTCGGCCTCTACACCAACTATACCGACCGGTATCTCGGCGATGCGGCCTTTACGCCGTTTCTCGAGGAGCTGAACCGGCGCAAGGTGGTGGCATTCGTCCACCCGACGACCAACAGCTGCTGCACCAACCTGATGCCGGGCGTAGGGCCCGCGATTCTCGAGTTCCCCAGCGATACCGCACGCGCCGTGTCGAGCCTGCTGTGGAGCGGGAGCCTGAGCCGCTTCCCGAACATTCGCTTCATTTTTTCCCACGGGGGCGGTGTGGTGCCCATGGTGGCCGAACGCATCGCGTTATGGGCTGACGTCCACCCGGACATCAAGGCGCTGCTGCCCGATGGACCGATGCATGAGCTCAGGCGCCTGCACGTCGACACCGCCTACGCCGCCAATCCGGTCGCATTTGCCGCCATGGGCAAGCTGTTCTCGGCGGACAACATCGTGTTCGGAACGGATTTTCCCTTCGGCTCGGGTCAGACAATCAGCCGAGCACTCCAGTCCCTCGGTCTCGAGGAATGGGAGATCGCGGCGATCCGCCGTCGCAACGCATTGGGATTGCTGCCCGGACTCGCCTGACTCATCGTGCTTCGACGCATGCCCTGAAATCATGGTCCTTCGACCCATGTGGGGTAACCCGATGGACGTTACGGCCGGCAAGATGCAGGCTTTCAACTCAAGCCGTCGATGGCCACATCGAGGACCTGCTTGAGCAGGGCCTCGCGTTTCTCGTGAACGTGCTGCGCCACAAGTTTAGGGTTATGAAAGCCGGTTGTCGTCTCAAACAATAGGGAGACGGTCCTGTCGAGCGAGTACTTCGTGAGCTTCTTTTCCGTCACCGCTTCCCCAACCAGATGCGCGAGCTGGCGATGCACTCGGCTCAAATGGCTTGTGTAGAACGCCTTGCGTTCTTCCGCCCCGACATGGAACGACTTGTACGGCTCGGGGTCATTCAAGAACTTATCGCGCTTTGCGCGGTGCAGTTTCTGGAACCACTCATGTATTTTCGCAATTGGATCCTTGTCTTTCCGGCAGATCGCCTCGAGCGAACTCTCGAGCGCGTCCAGCCAGCGCTCGGAGACCGCATCCAGGAGCGCCCCCCGATCGGCGAAGTGCGTGTACAGCGCCGCATGGCTCACCCCCAGGTCCTTCGCGATATCCACCAGCCTCACCCGGTCGAACCCCTGCCGGCGCATCCGTTCGACGGTCACCTCGATGGCCTTGTCGCGCACCGCCGCAGCGGTGAGTCCTGTTTTCGGCATGGCAGCAGTATAGGCAAGAGACGACTTGACTTTCAATTCCTCTTGATTGTAACTTACAACTTACAATATTAGTTATTTGTCATTATCAATCACGTGGAGGCCGATATGAAGTCAAGCGGCAATACGATCCTGATCACCGGCGGCGGCACGGGCATAGGATTGGCGCTGGCGGCGCGATTTCTGCGCCTGGGCAATGAGGTCATCATCTGCGGACGCCGGCTCGAGAAGCTGCGCGAGGCGCAGCGCGAACATCCGGGGCTGCATGTCTACGGCTGCGATATCTCCGAGGCGTCCGGCCGCCTCGATCTGTTCCAGAAAGTCACGCAGGACTTCCCCAGGTTGAACGTGCTCTTGAACAACGCTGGGATGTGGGTTCCGACCCCGCTCGACCGGGCCGAAGCTTGGCCGGAAGTCCAGCAACAGCTCCAGACAAACCTGGCGGCAACGATCCATCTCACCCAGCTCTTTGCGCAACATCTGGCGCGACAAACCGCGCCGGTGGTGTTCGTGACGACCTCGGGGCTGGCCCATATTCCGCGCGCGGCCGCTCCGGTGTACTGCGCCACCAAAGCTGCGCTTCACTCCTACGCGCTCACGCTGCGGCACCAGCTCAAGGCGCTCGAAATCGAGGTGATCGAGATCTGCCCGCCGCATGTGGACACGGACCTGGGTGCTCCGGGGATCAACAGGGCGGGCATACCCGTGGACACGTTCGCGGACGCAGTCATGGATGAACTGCGCAAGGGAACCGTCGAGATCACCTACGGATATTCCACGAAAGCCGCCAACGCTTCGCGGCCGGAAAGGAACGAGCTCTTCAGGACGCTCAATGGCGCGTAAAAGCGGCAATTCGAAAACGATGTTCAATGCGGAGATCTGATCATGAAGATATTTGTAACTGGTGCCACCGGTTTCGTCGGCTCAGCGGTCGTGCCGGAGCTGCTCTCCGCGGGCCACGAGGTTCTCGGACTCGCTCGCTCAGATGCTGCGGCGCAGTCGCTGGTCGCCGCAGGCGCCAAAGCCTATCGCGGGCAGCTCGAGGACCTGGATCGCTTGCGCAGAGCCGCCGCTGAGTCTGATGGCGTGATTCATACAGGCTTCAACCACGATTTTTCGAAATTCAAAGAGAACTGCGAGCTCGATCGAAAAGTCATCGAGGCGCTCGGGGCGGCGCTCTCGCCAGCCGGCCGCCCATTGATCATCACATCTGGCATCGGTGTGCTGCCACCGGGCGGCAGGGCGACGGAGGAGACGAGGCCCGCTTCGCCGAGCCCGAACCCTCGGGCCGCCTCGGAGGAAGCGGCCCGCGCGCTGATAGAACGGGGCGCGCGCGTATCGGTCGTTCGTCTGCCGCCATCGGTGCATGGCGACGGTGACCACGGCTTCGTTCCAATACTCATCAAGATGGCGCGCGACAAGAAGGCTTCTGTCTTCATCGACTCGGGTGCAAATCGATGGCCCGCCGTTCACCGGCTCGATGCGGCGCGTGTCTTCAAGCTCGCTTTGGACAAGGCAGCTCACGGAGCGTACTACCATGCCGTCGCAGAAGAAGGCATAGCCTTCCGGGAAATTGCCGAGGTCATCGGCCGGCGCCTAGGGGTTCCCGTCCTCGGCATGACTTCTGACGCGGCGCGCGCTCACTTCACCTGGTTTGCGCACTTCGCCGCCCTGAACGTCTTGGCCTCGAGCGAGCAGACACAGGCAAAGTTGGGCTGGCGCGCGACTCAGTCCGGACTCATCGCCGATCTCGATCGACCCGCATATTTTGCAGCCTGAGAAAGAAAGGCCAATTGGAGATCATCATGCATTACCGGAGTCAAGGGTCTCGAGCGCGAGCCGCGACCAGTTCGTCCAAAACTCCTCTACCATAATGCCGGCCTTTAACGTCAAGTAGCGGATACGGTCCTCGTGCGACAACCGTCTATCACCGAAGTCCCTGGTTTCAATCTGTCGATAGGTCTGCACTCTGCCTCGATGAATCTCGAGTTGGCGCGCGATGTCGTTGCGAAGACCCGTTGGTCCGACCACCGCCTCTGCCCGGAGTCGAAGCATGAGTGCCTCGCGCAACGGTTGCGGATCCTCACTTAACCCTGCCCATCTCTTCAGTTCGCGTCGCCCCGCGGGAAGAACCTTGAAAATCTTCTTGCGGCCGCGCACTGACTTGGCGGGCACGGAGGTAACCCAGGCCGCCTTCTCGAGTCGCGCTAGCTCACGGTAAATTTGCTGATGCGTCGCGTTCCAGTAATAACTCATGGATCGATCGAAGCGCGAAGCGAGTTCCGACCCGGACGAGGGCTTTTCGATCAGCGCGGTAAGTAGTGCATGCGGGAGTGACATGGTAAGAATGACCGCCTTGTTCGTGAAAGCCACTCAAAGACTCCATCGACCTTGAGTGGGGACTTAATGCAACCGATTGCGCATCAGGTAGCGCTAGTCGGCTGAGACTGTTATTATCCCATGATCAATAGGCGCTCGCGGGATGGAAAGCAATGTACTCAAACCGGTTGACGAGGAGGAAATGAGATGTTGTACCACGTAACCTTCACGATAGACCGGCAGGCAGCTGGCTTTGCGGAAAGGGAGGCGGAGTTAACGGCCGCACAGGCGAAGCGGGTCGCCGAGGTCCAGAAGGAGGGGCGGCTCTTAGGTGTGTGGCGCCGCGCGGATTGCGGAGGCTCGATGGGAGTGATCGACTCCGAATCGCACGATACGCTCGTGGCGGATTTAAAGTCGTTGCCGATGTTTCCGTATTTTCGCTCGATCGAGGCCGTCCCGGTTATTCCCTATGGATCTTACCCGAAGATGGGCAAAAGCTGACGGCGCGACGTCGTTGGCCGCCTCAGGGAGCCGGCGACATCTGATCGAAGTCTTCCCGCGCACGATGCACATTATCTTATGGCGACGACCGTCGCTCAGTAGCGATACGTTACGCTGAATCCATAGGTCGCGGGGAGCCCAGCATATCTTACGATCCCTTCCACGTTCGCCACCTGCGTTGTCCAGTAATACCTGTCGGTGAGATTGTGGCCCCAAAATTGAGCGGACCATCTGTGATCGTCACTTCGTATGCCGGCATAGGCGTCAAGGAGCGTATACGATGGAATTCGTAGCAACGGCTCGCTGACGAAGTCTCCATAAGTACCGCTTCGGTAGGTCACCCACGCGCTGGTATACATGCTCAGATTTCCCCCGATGCTCCAGCTGTATCCCGCCGAGGTCGCCATTTGCCACTTCGGGGTGTTCGGAAATGGATTGCCGCCGAAGTTAGCGGGCGCTCCGAGCGCCGTTGTGCCAATGAAGCTGCCCTCCACGTCGGATTTGAGATACGTTCCTTGCACTCCAAGTGTGACCGCGGATACCGGCTTCGTGGTCACGGCGAAGTCGACTCCTTTGATATTGGATTTCGGAACGCTAACGAGTTGCTGAAGGGGCCCAAAAATCGGCACATCCTCGGTTCCTTGAAGTTGCTTGTCTTTGTAATCGTAATAGAAAACCGCGAGATCGATTTGCGTCAAAGGAACCGCGCTGGTCTTGACTCCGACTTCATAGGAAGTCAGCTCCTCCTGCGGGACAGCCTGATATTGGCTGATGAATACCGCCGCGATATTCGAAGTGGCCGCCGCTTTGAAGCCTCTACTCGCATTCGCGTATAGCATCGTCCCTGCGACCGGCTTCCAATCCATTCCGGCGCGCCACGAGACGCTCGTTTCGTCCTGCGAGCCGGCGGCGATAGTCGGTTCGTAGCCTCCGCCAGGGCCCGGTGCGAACACGGCGCAATCACCCGCGCCGATCGGTGAAATCGAGCTTCCCGTCAAGTTCAAAAGGGTCACGATACCTTCGAAGTAGGAGTGGTTACCTGCGTTCTGCGTGCAGGCGCTGTACGAGGTGCGAGTGTCGGTGTATCGCGCCCCGAGATGAGCGGTAAGCGTATCGACCGCATCGAAATCGAGATTTCCAAATATCGCGCTGGACGTATATTTCGAACTCAGGATCGTTGGGACCTCGTTGATGGGTGGCAGTCCGAAAAAGTCAAAGACGTTGCCGGCGCTCTGGTCGGCTATGCCAAATATGGTGTCTTCAAACGTCTTGTCGTGCTCGATATTTCCTCCGAAGATCCAATGACCCCTCGTCTCGTCGAATACTCCTGACGCACGAAGCTCCTCGGAGATACTTCTCACGTTTCCGGTGCGATCGAGCGCGTTGACTTGCAGCGTCGTCGCTCCGGCGTTTTGAGCGTACGATTGGGTGTTCGTTGCGAACGATGTCAACGACGTTATCGTGACGTCTTTGGTGGCGTAGAAGTCCAGCCGCAGCGTAGCTTGCTCTTCCTTGTTGTTCTTCTTGAGTTGCCCTCCATTGGGATAGCTGGTGCCGAAAGCCGTAGCCTGCGATTCGGCGGGCGCCAGCGGAAAGGCAATGAATGCCGGTTGTTGTCCTGGAATGGCTGAATTCTTGCCCGACAGCTGCCCTACCTGCACATCGGATCCATCATATGTTCCGCTGAGCGTCAACAACGCACGAAGCCGATCGACCGGTTTCCACTCCAATGCAGCCCGACCGCTTGTTCTGTCCTTGGCCCCGAGAAACGAGCCGGTGATATAGTTTCGTTGCCAGTCACCGCCGCCCTCGTGCGAGAGCGCAATGCGTCCGCTTAGGCTGCTGGCCAAGGGCCCGCTGACAAAGCCGCTGAAAATCGCATCGTTGAAGCGCCCGTAGCTCACGTCCGCGCCGGCTTCCAGGGTATTGGTCGGTTTTGCGGCGACAAAGTTGATGGCACCGCCCGTCGAATTGGAACCGAATAGCGTTCCTTGCGGCCCCTTGAGGACCTCCACGCGCTCCAGATCCAACATCGTACCCATCGCCATCACGGAGTAGGGGATCGGTGCCTCGTCCGCATAAATGGTAACTGCCGGGCGGGCTGCAACGGAAGTGTCGTAATACCCCACGCCCCTCAAATAGTAGACCGGCGACCCGTAATAGCTGGTTACGGTCGAAAAGCCCGGCACTACCCTTGCCAAGTCCTCAGTGGAGACTACGCCCAGCGATGTCAACTCGTTACCGGTCAACGCGGTGATCGACATGGGAACATCGCTCACGGACTCCGAGCGCTTCTCTGCCGTGACAACGATTTCGTCCAATGTGTGTAAGGTGGACGACTCGTTGACGGATTGGGCGCTGGCTTGAAACACCGCAACCGCCATAAGTGCCAGCGCGAGCCTCAGCAGAGGTTTTCCACGGCGTCGATACATGTTACCAGCATGATCCAGCGATATCAGTGAGCGAACTCTGACTCCGTCAATTCGAATCGCCATCGCGTTCCCCCCAGTTTTGTACTTGCTTCATCCCGCGACAATCGTTTGTGCCTAATCGAATCCCAATATGACGCTCGTCGGGTGGTCCAGCCGCCGATAGCGCTCGCCGGCGGCCAGATATTGATCCAACAGCCATAGCCTGTCGGTTCCCCAAAATAGCTCTGGTCCCACAGCGCACGTGGGCGACCCGAATACCCCCCTGGCGATGGCGGCTCTGGTCGCGATCGACAACGCTTCTTTCGTAACCGGATTGACCAGAGCATCGCGTGCCTCGGTTGCGTCGAGACCCGCCTCGGAGGCGATCCGAACAAGGACGGAGGCATTGCCGATGTCCAAGCCCTCGGCCCATTGGGCGCGCAGCAGCGCCTTCGCCAACCGGGCGCAATGTTCGGGCGCAGCTGAGTAGAACAGCCGCGCCGCAGGTCGAGGGTCGGGAGGTACCCGAGAGAGGGCCAGCCGCTCCCCGAGCATAATGGAAAGGCGCGCGAGATCCCTGATCGAGTATTCATTCTTCAGAGGAGTGTCCATGAGGGGTTTCAGGCCCATGACCTTGACTACGGCCACACCGAGGCGGAATGGGTACCAATTGACGGCACGGTGGTGTCGCGCACCCAGGGCTTCCACGCGCGTGGCCGCGAGATACGCAAAGGGGGAGATGAAATCAAAATAGAAATCAATCTCGTTCATTGCACATTCTCTGACGGAGAAAGCTCCCAAGAAAAAAGATAACCTCGAAGTGGCCCCCGCAAATCAACTGCGAGCTTCTGTAGGTCGACGCCGGGAGCCGCAATGAGCGTAAGCAGTAGGGCACCTCCCGAGCTCTCGCGGCCATCGATGCGCTGAATAGGAAAATTAGCGACCTGACCGGAGATGATCCGGCAGGCGGCATCACGCCGTAACGCAGGTTTGAACACCTTCCCAGCGCCGGTCAGGGGCAACGCATCGATGATGTATATGCTCTTCGGTCGTGCCGTAGGGTCGGAGACACGCACGGCAATATGTGCCACGAGGCTGTCCGCGGATACGTGGGTGCCGGGTCGGAGGACGACGTAGCATACCGGCAACTCTCCCGCGTATTGGTCTGGTTGTCCGACTGCGGCCGCGGTCGCGACATCCGGGTGACTGGCTGCCGCTTCTTCGATGATCAAAGGGTCAATGTTGTGACCGGCACGAATGATGACATCCTTGCTTCGACCCAGAAGCTTCAACCGGCCGGTTCGGTCCATGGTCGCGAGGTCGCCGGTGATCAGCCACCCGTCCTGGGTGAATGCCGAGGCGTTCTGTGCGGCGTCCGTGTAGCCCGGTGTGATCGTCTCCCCTTTGGCGACCAGCGCTCCGGAAACACCGTCCGCCACCGGGCAGCCCACGGTGCCATCCGCGAGAAGCTCGCGTATCTGCACATGGACGAAGGGCGCTGCAAAACCCGCGGAGCCCAAGACGCGCTTGCCGCGCGCCGGTTCCACTGTAATCACCGCCGATGTCTCGGTCATTCCATAGGCTTCTCGCACAGTTACGCCGGACGCCGCTTCGAAGCGCTCGGCCACGGTCCTTGGCACGAAAGATCCTCCGGAATACGCTGCGCGTAGGCTGGAGAGGTCACGACCCTCCCTTGGTACCTCGGCGATGGCTGCAAGCGCGGTCGCGACGGCGCCGGTCAATGTGAGCCGGTGACGCTCAACGAGACGCCAGTGGTTCTGCACCATGGCGGGATTGCGGAAGCCGCTCGAGGAAAGATTCACCAGGTGACCACCCGCCATGAAGGTGGCAAGTGCGAGGCAAATGGCACCGGCGACGTGGAACATCGGATAGCCGTTGCCCATGACGTCCGATGAGGTGATCTCGGCCGCGCAGGCAAACGAAAACGCGGCGGCCAGCTCATTTCGGTGAGTGTGTTGCACTAGCTTTGGAGCACCGGTCGTACCTCCCGTATGAAAAAGCGCCGCGATGTCGTCGAGCATCGGCAACAACGCGGCGTCGAGCTGATCCGGCGCACTTTGTAGGGCATTTGAGAAGTGCACGATGTTCGAAGCGCAGACTGGGGGACCTCCGACTTGGATCAGACAGTCGAGACGATCAGCCAAGAATTCTTTGACGGTGAGCGCCTTGCGCCAGATTTCACCGTCTCCGAGTGTCGGACCCTGGGCAACGAGCACCCTGACCTTGGCCGCCGTCAAGAGGCTGGCGAGGTGTGCGGGCTCCAATAGATAATTTAACGGCAATGCAATTGCGACTGCCTCGGCACCCCAGAAAACCAGCTGCTGTTCCATCAGGTTAGGAAGCAGCAGACCTACGGCCTCGCCACGGCGTGCACCGCAGGAGAGGAGCACATTGCCGGAACGAGCGATCATCGCGTGGAATTGAGCGTAGTTGAGCGCGCGCACAGTCTCATTGTCAGTGCCCGTCTCGATCTGTGTCAGAGCGGGACGATTCGGTTGTGTTTGCGCCTGATGCTTGAAGAGCGTGTATGTATTCTCGAGCGATACCCAATCCGTAAGGCAGGTGTGGCGCAATCCGTCAGCGGGTGGCGGCGCATCGATCGAGCATGAGGGAAAGCGGATCATGTTGCATTCATGAGTGAATCACTGGATGCGCCCGAGTCTCACAACGGATAGCCACCCGCCTCCATGACGCACTCTGCCGCCCTTCGTCGGTTCTGGATGGCACCCAAACGATTTTCGGTGAACCATCGCGGTAAGCTATCGAAGCATTGCAAGCCCGGCAGAACTTCGACGAGTTCGTGCGCGGCGACCAGGGCGCCGGCCACCGCATCGGGCAGGTAGGCACGATTCAGTGCATCGGCGACCCGCGCATGACGATGCCCAAGCCGTGCCAAGCGCGCGGCCCGCTGGGCGGCGCATGCCGAACCCAGACAGGCAATCAAGACGTCCGAACAGCGGAGCAGAATCTCCTGATCGCGTTTGATACCCCCCTCGAGGTTCTGACGGGCGGCTGTCGTGACCGCCAAGGCCAGTCCGCGCAATGTTTCAACGACGGACTCGGGTGACGTCGGGTCATCGTCAAAAGATCTCTTTGACGCCACTCCCTTCTCCGTGTCATCGACGCTAAACTCGCCGGTGGAAATTCGTTTGAGCAGCGCCGAGCAGAGCAGGAGCCGATTGATTTCGTTGGTACCTTCGAAAATGCGGTTGACGCGCGAGTCACGGTAGTGCCTTTCGACGGCTAGGTCTGTCGTGAACCCGATGCCGCCGTGGATCTGCAGCGTTTCATCCACCACCAAGTCGAGCACTTCCGATCCGATAATCTTCAGGATGCTCGTTTCGATAAGGAATTCTTCGACCGCCTTGAGTTTCTCGGAGGTGCCGGATGCGCCATGGGTCGCGTGGTCAATCATGCCAATCACTGCAAAACTCACCGATTCGGCAGCGTAGGTGTTGGCGACCATGCGACCAAGCTTCTCCTTGATCGCGCCGTAGGCCGATAAGGGCTGCCCAAACGATTTGCGCTCCGCCGCGTATCGCGCGGCAAGGCGCAGTGACTTCCTGCAGTTGAAGGCAGCGGAGCTTCCGAGCTTGTAGCGGCCGATGTTGAGGATGTTGAACGCGATTCGTGCGCCCTGTCCCTCCTTACCCAGAAGGTTTTCGGCGGGCACTCGCACTTGGTCGAGGATGACTTGGCAGGTTGATGACGATTTGATGCCGAGCTTCGACTCTTCGGGCGCCACCGCGACGCCGGGCCAGGATCGCTCAACCAGGAAGGCCGATAAGAGTTCTCCTTCCGGCCGGGGCACCTTTGCAAATATCGTGAAGAGGTTCGCAATGCCTGCGTTCGTGATCCAGGCCTTTGTGCCACTCAGTTCGTAGCTGCCGTCGGGTTGGGGGACCGCTCGTGCACGAGCGGCCTGTGCGTCCGAACCGCTATCAGGCTCCGAAAGACAATAGGCGCCTATGATCTCTGCGGATAGCAGGCGGGGCAGGTACCGGACTTTGGAAGCTTCCGAGCCGTAGAAGACCAGCGGCAGCGTCGCGATGCCGGCGTGTGCGGATGCAGCGACGCCAAATCCGCCTGGCTCACAGAGGCGGTCACCAACCATGGCCGCAACAATCTTCGGCAGATCGAGTCCACCGTATTCCTCCGGTGCTTCACAGCTGAAAAAGCCCAGTGCCGCGCACTGCCTAAGTAGCTCCACCAGTTTGTCGCGGTCTCCCTGCTCGAGCGCATCGGACGCCGTCGCAAGTGCAGTCTCCGAAAAATGTTCGGCCGCGTGGGCGTATTCCAGAATGTCATTGCCCAGAGTTTCCGGTATGGACAGCGCCGAGCCCGACAGGCCTCTGAAGAGAAACTCGCAGCTTTTAGCCCCTAGTTCTCGCGGAGTCAGGGTTGCAGTATTCATATCTCCGTCCTATTCGTACGTCTCGCGGACTAGATTCGCGCCCCGAGGCGGACCCCTTGATCGATTGCGCGCTTCGCGTCGAGTTCGGCTGCAACATCGGCACCCCCGATGACATGCACGATGAGATCTTTAGCGGCGAGCCCGTCGGCCAGCTCACGCAACGACTCCTGACCGGTGCAAAGCACGACCCCATCCACTTTGAAGTGGCGCGGATTCCCGCGATGCTCCGCAAATAATCCCTGCGGGCCTATGTGTATGTAGCGCAAGCCAGACACCATTTCGACATGGCGCGACTTCAAACCCGCACGGTGAATCCAGCTGGTCGTCTTCCCGAGTCCGGCACCGAGCTTCGATTCCTTGCGCTGAAGCAGGTGTACTTTACGGCTAGGCTCCTCAACGGCGGTCTTGCAAAGGCCGCCGCGTCCCTCGTACTTTGTATCGATGCCCCATTCAGCGTTGAACTTGTCGGGGTTTAGGCTGCCGCTTTCGCCCTTGTGAGTTAGAAACTCTGCGACGTCGAAGCCGATACCGCCTGCGCCGATGACGGCAACTGACTGACCCGGATCCCTGTGGTCCCTCAATATGTCGATGTAGTCGAAGGTGTTGGAGCTCTCTACGCCCGGTATATCGGGTACGCGTGGTGTCACGCCGGTTGCCACCACATACTCATCGAATGCCTCCTCGACCAGCGCGTCCACGCTAGCTCGATGGTTTAGCCGCACCTCGACGCCTTTGAGCTCCAGTTGGCGCCGGAAATAGCGCAAGGTCTCGTGGAACTCCTCCTTCCCCGGAATCTTTTTGGCGAGATTGAACTGCCCGCCGATTTCGCCTGCGGCCTCGAACAATGTCACTTGGTGACCCCTTTCGGCCGCGGTGACAGCGAAGCTGAGTCCTGACGGCCCGGCGCCGACGACGGCAAGACGCTTCGTCTGTGGGGCCTGGCGGATGACGATCTCGGTTTCGTGACACGCGCGAGGATTAACTAGACATGAGGTAATCCTGCCGGTGAAGGTATGATCCAGGCAGGCCTGGTTACAGGCAATGCAGTAGTTTATTTCGTCCGTGCGCTCTTCGGCCGCCTTCTTGACGAATTCCGGATCGGCGAGCAGTGGACGCGCCAGAGAGACCATGTCGCAGTAGCCCTGCGCGAGCAGGCGTTCGGCGACGTCCGGAGTATTGATCCGATTGGTTGCGATCAGCGGTACTTTGACGAGGCCTTTGAGACGTTTGGTGACCCACGCGAAAGCCGCACGGGGTACCTTGGTTGCGATCGTCGGTACGCGCGCTTCGTGCCAGCCAATTCCAGTGTTGATGATCGTAGCGCCGGAGAGTTCGATGGCCTGCGCAAGTTCTACCACTTCCTCCCATGTTGAACCGCCGTTGACGAGATCCAGCATGGATAGTCGGTAGATCACTATGAAGCGGGGGCCGGTTCGCTCGCGGATTCGACGAATGATTTCAATGGGAAATCGGATCCTGTTCGCATAGCTTCCACCCCAGCGATCCTCCCGGCGGTTAGTCGCTGAGACGATGAACTCGTTGATGAGATAGCCTTCCGAGCCCATGACTTCGACGCCGTCGTATCCGGCGAACTGTGCCAGTGCCGCGCATCGTGCGAAGCTCTCGATGGTGGTTTCGACTTCCGATTCGGTGAGCGCGTGGGGTGCATGTACGTTGATCGGAGATTTCAACGCACTCGGCGCAACGAGCCCGGCATGGTGCGCGTAGCGGCCAAAATGCAGAATCTGAAGGGCTATCTTTCCACCTTCGTCATGGACGGCCCGAGTGACTGCGCGGTGTGCTTCGGCTTCCGCGTATGTGGTCAACGCAGCGCCGGTGGCCCAGGGGCGGCCTTGCTCATCGGGCGAGATACCCCCGGTCACAATGAGTCCCACCCCACCTCGTGCGCGCGCCGCGTAAAATGCGGCCAGGCGGTCGACACCATCCGGCAACTCCTCAAGCCCGACGTGCATCGCCCCCATCAGCACCCGGTTCTTTAGCGTCGTGAACCCAAGATCAAGCGGTGCAAGCATGCGTGGGTAATGCATGGGTTAGTCAACTCCTGAATGCAACTAGTTGCCTAAAGCTACTCCAATACGAACTCTAATACAACTAGTTGCGCAATGGATTGCATATTGTGCGAATGCAGGCACCACGGACGACGTCGCCGCTATGGCTCGAACCTCGCCGAGTTGGTGTTGGACGACTTGGTCGCGATGCTAGAGAGTGTCGGTCCCTCTTTGGGCCGCAGCGGCCGCTCGCGGCCTTAGGAATTCTGGAAAGGGCTCCGCGTCTTCAGCAGCGTCCCGACGGGGTCTTCGGTGACCTTGAGCGCGCGCTGAAAACAAAATTTGGAGTCCCTTAGTTGTAGCACTGCTCATCTCGGGATCCGGCGTCGGCGCGAGCGGCATGGGCTATGTGCTCGACCAACACCATTTGGAATGTGACAGAGAGATATGAAGTCGACATCGGCCTGTTGGTCTTCTATCGGGGTGCATTTGATTTTAGTGCAATAACTCCCGGTAGGATTTCTCGATAAATATAGCGGCAGCTCCGGATATGTCTCCGGAAAACAACTACTTGCTGCTCCGGATTTCCGGCAAGCTATTGCACGATCGGCAAGTAGGCGTCGCCATCGAGGGCGTGCTACGACAAGAGGCCATCGATATCGCCCAACTTGCTGTTGATACCCACGGGCACACCGACGTCGGCATGGCCGTGTCTCACGGAACGGGCTTTGACATGTGCCCCAGATTGAAGGCGCTCAAGGATCGGCATCTGTTTCTGCCGCGCGGCTGTGAGGTACCCGAGATTCTGAAGCCAATTTGCGAAGCCAGCCTGGATTTCCGCCAGGTGCCGATGCACTGGGACCAGTGGGTTCATTTGATCGCCTCCGTCTATAGTGGTCACACCAGTGCCGTCAGCGTCATGGCACGCTTTGGTTCCGCCGCGCGCGGCGATCCGCTGTATGAGGTCGGTGTCGGGATCGGACGCTTGCTGCGGACGATATTTTTGGCCGATTACTTCGTCAATCCGGCCTTCCGGCGCGAGCTGCTGCGCGTGCTCAATCGCGGCGAGGCGACCAATGCGCTGAAGCGGCTGATTTACACCGGCCGCGTCGCCAACTACCAGGCCAAGAGCGAGGATGAAATGCAGGCCGTCGCCGACGCGTTGAGTCTACTCGCCAATATCGTCATGGCGTGGAACACGGCGAAAATGCAGGCGATCTTCGATCGCTGGGCGCGGCGCCGAAACGGTGCCGCACCGCCGGAACTGATCGCACGATGCGCCCCGACGCGCACCGAGGGCCTGAATATGCGCGGCATTTTTCGCTTTCCGATCGAGCTCTACCTCGAGCAATTGCTGCCGTCCTGGACGAGCCCCAAAATCCAACTTTTGGAGCCCTAAATCTGCGCTGGCGCTGCTGAAAAAGACTTGTTTCGCGAGATACCTCAACGACCCATCAAATCAACGCCTTACGGCGGCGGACTGGCGGACTCAAAATTCCTCGGGAAATAGGCGGTGCTTCTACCGGGAGTTATTGCACCAAAATCAAGTGCACCCCCTCTAAGGAACACTCGCAGCCCTGCGGCATCATGCAGACTCCTCAAATCCCGTCGCGCAGCGGGTTAGAATGAAGCTAACGATCGCCGCTTAGTAGTCGGAGCATCCCGACTCGTTTCGATTGGCAGGACTGCATTTGATTCGCGCGTTGAACCACGCCATTGTTGGACGGGAAAATAGGAAAGCACAGCATTGAGCAAAATTATTAGAACCAGGCTACTCCCCGAGGCGCGGAAGCAACGAATCTTGGACATTGCACTGGACCTGTTCTCGCGACAACCGTACGCCGAGGTGACGACCCGCGATCTAGCGGCGGCCTGCCGAGTGAACGTTGCACTCATCTATTATTACTTCAAAAACAAGGACGTTCTGTTTCATGCCGTCATTAAGTATGCCATTGATCAGGCACTAGTCAGCTACAAAGAACGCATTCGAGGTGTCCAAGATCCGGTCGCGGCTCTTGATGAGTGGTTTCAAGTCAACTTGGAGTTATTCACTCCTCTGAAGAAAATGTCTCACATATTGATGGCGTACAACAACACAGGCCGCCCGGCACCGGCGATCGATATCCTCATTGACAAGTTTTATCGCGGGGAGCAGCGGATGCTGTACAAATGTATTGAACAAGGAATCCAAACAGGTCGCTTTCGCCCACTTGATGCCAAACGCACTGCGACCTTCATATCAAATCATTTAGACGGCCTATACTTTGCATCGATGACACGCCCGAAAACCGCGATGAAGCCTCTTATTGCTGATGCGTGGAAAATCATTCGTGACTATTTGTGCGTTTCCAAGTAGATAGCTCGCAGTCCAAGGGCAAGCCGCCTTTGTCACAAAAATCCACATACCTGGACGTGCCCGGCGGGCGGCATCCCGCAATATTCACTTTCTAACAAATAGTCCATGGTGCGGCGCAATTCGCCGGTACGTTGAGCGGGCCCCTATAGAGCGGAGTCCGGTTCGTTCCGCCGAGGGCGAATCCATTAGTAGTACAACAGGGGAAGTTTGCGATCGGCAACCGAGCGAACTCGGTTGCAAACAAATGCGCGCGTGCTTAAAGCGCCGGGAGATCAGGTATATGACCGCACGTATATGCGCGCTTTTGAGCGCCAGTGTCCTAATCACATACACAGCGATTGCGCAACAAGCGGAAAGTCCCGAAGGGCTCCAAGAGATCGTAGTCACCGCGCAGAAGCGTGAGCAGGATATTCAGTCGGTCGGAATCTCAGTGGCTGCATTCAGTGGTGAACAATTGCGGGAGCTGGGAATCAATGCGACTCCGCAGTTAGGAAGCCAAACGCCGGGCTTGATGGTGGCAGACTACAACAATCCAGCTACTACGACATTTGCCGTGCGCGGTGTCAGCCAAATTGACTTCGCAGATCATGAAGAGTCGCCGGTCGCGGTTTTCGTCGATGGTGCGTACATCCCCTATCTCTCGGGAGTTGGGATGAGCATGTTTGACCTCGATCGGGTTGAGGTACTGCGCGGACCGCAAGGCACCCTGTTCGGCAGAAACGCAACCGGGGGGGCGGTGCAGCTCATTACTACCAAGCCCGGCAAGGACTTTGACGCCTATGTAGACCTCACCGGTGGCAGTTATGGGCTCGTCGAGACCGCCGCAGCCGTGGGGGGCCCTCTGACCGATCGCATTCAAGCCCGAGTGGCCTTTGCATCGACCAAACACGACGGCATTTTCATAAACAATGCGGGCCCCAATAAGGGCGACGCGGATTCCAAAAACGTTCGCGGTGAGCTGCGCTTCCAGCCCTCCGATGGCACGGATATTCTCCTCACTTTGCACAATTCCGAAGATCGTGAATCCAGCGTGCCGTACGTTCCAATACCGATTTACATCAATTCCACGACCGGACTCGCATCAGCAGGGAATCCTACCGCTCACGACAATCTTTGTCAGAATTTCTTTGGCACCACAGGTATGGCCAATTCCGTTGGTTGCCTCTACAACGTACCCTACACTGGGAGCGCATACCATATTTCGGAGAATCAAGATGGCGTCGGATTCCGCCGTGACGATACGGGGGCGACAGCGACAGTTACGTGGACTCGCGGGTCGACGAGCTTAACGAGTGTCACCAATTACGAGCACTTCCAGAAGAGCTACGGACCGGAAGACGACGATGGTACTCCGTCGGATTCCTTTAGCTTTGCCCAAAAGGTCCATGCCTGGAACGGTTCCCAGGAAGTCCGACTCGCAGGTAGCACCGACCGAGACCGCTGGGTCGGCGGATTGTACTACCTCGTGATCGATGGCAAATATAGGGTCCTAACCTCGATTTATCTGCAAGCGCCTCCAGCCGGTGTCGCGCTGTTGGTCGATAACAACTACTCGCTGCGTGATAATACGTGGTCGGTGTTTGGGCAGAATGAATTTGATTTTCAAGAGGATCTGACGCTCATTACCGGTATTCGTTGGACACAAGACAAGAAGCGGTTCGCGTTATACACCGGTTGCGACGGTCCGGGTTGTGCCGCCTTTGGCTACGATAGCCCTGCAATCGTGCAAGGGAGCGGCTACAACGACTCCGTTCCGGGAGCTCAAACGCATCGAGACCGTGGTAACTGGTCCGGCAAATTACAGCTCGACTGGAAGCCTCGTGATCAAGCTCTGGTGTATGCAGGAGTTACACGCGGCACCAAGGCGGGCGGCTACAATGCGCAATCGACTGCCACTTGGACGGTCTCGCAGGAGATTTTCAAGGATGAAGTCCTGACCAACTATGAGGCGGGATTCAAGACCATGGAACTCAATAACAAACTTCGAGTCAATGGCAGTGCGTTCTATTATCACTACCAGGACCTTCAGGTCTTCAGTCAAGCCGGGCCGTCCGTGTTTACATTCAATACCAACGCGGCGGTGCACGGAGCTGAGCTGGAGATATCCACCACGCCGTGGCATGGTATGCAAGTAGACCTCGGCGTTTCCTGGCTGCAGTCGCTCTCTGATCCAATCCAAAACGTTAATGTACTTACGGGGAATGTTGGTTATGTACGCGAGAAATTGCCTTTCTCGCCGCCTTTTTCCGTCAATGCACTTGTCCGACAGGAATGGCACATTCTTGCCGGAACGTTTTCACTTCAAGCGGACGCCAAGTGGCTAGACACCCACAAAGTCGAACTGCTCTCGGATCCGGCGCTCTTGGTCGCGCCGTATGCGGTGGCTAACTTACGTGCGGGTTATGAAACGACGGACAGACATTGGAAGATATCAGCGTTCGTCAATAATGTATTCAACAACGTGCATCTAATAAACGGAACAAACGTCGACTCCGTTGATGGCAGCGTTTTGGGAATATATGGGTCGCCTCGATGGTTTGGAGGCGAGATCGCCTATCATTGGTGAGGACTTATGAACTTACGGAGTAGAATCAGGGCTGGAGTGTTTGCGACTGGCATCGCCTTTTCACTTGCCCTGGTAATACCACAACAAGCTGGGGGCGACACCTTGAATAAAGACGCGCCGCCTCCCGGCTGGTTCCACGTGTTCTCTATCGATAGAGAAACGTATGCGATCTCCGAGCCGATGTATTGGCAGCAAAATGTCAGCTACCTTCTGTTAGGTACAAAGCGCGCTCTGTTATTCGACACGGGCCCGGGAATCTACGGGATCAGAAAGGTCGTTGAATCGATCACTATGCTTCCATTGGT